>Ga0182030_10015179_pt1 | contig 15117 bp, 7 predicted proteins | sample 812S3MmetaG_FD_121299 | JGI IMG/M metagenome (GOLD analysis project Ga0182030, IMG submission 121299) | Permafrost microbial communities from Stordalen Mire, Sweden - 812S3M metaG (Illumina Assembly) | ecosystem: Environmental > Terrestrial > Soil > Wetlands > Permafrost | place: Sweden... | reverse complement strand
TATCCGTAGGGCAGACATGTCTTAAACATTTCACGGTAGGTAAGTCAGTCAAAATCAGTGTACGGGAAATGTATACCCTGACCTGTACAGCGTTTCAGGATTCATTTGCACCGGCTTCGCATAGCTGTATGTCATGGCACCAAGGAGATGCTAATATTTGCGAAGCAGTGGGCCTGCGCGAAGGTGACGGATCGAGGATAGCATATATGGTGCTCCGGCAATTTTCCTAGCGATAAATTATCTGGCACTGCCCTCCAAGAGGGTTGAAGGTGGTTTGCGACTTACATTTTGCAGCCTCTCAATGGGCCGGAAACCTGAAGGGAGTTTTCGGTCACCAAGGTACCTGATATAATTATTATCCTTATGCTTTAATGCAACATGCCAAAGAAGTTTGCCAGTCCTCATAGCCATATATATCATCCCCATCGGCCAGACGTCAACTGGGCGGGGATCAAATTCGCCATCCAGATATTGCTCGGGTGCGATATATGGGATGGAGCCACAAGAGCCAGTGGTCATACGAGCTCTGGCTTCCCAAGGGAAGCGGAAGCATTCTGCCTCTCCAAAATCCGCAATTTTCAGAACACCGCTGCTGGTCAATAGCAGATTTTCCGGCTTAAGGTCGCGGTGAGCAACTCCGACGGAATGCAGATACTCTACCCCACGCGCAAGCTGTTTGAAGAAACAATCTGCTTCCAGCGCGTCAAGTTTCTCACTCCTGAGGATCAAGACTGCCAGGTTCCCACCGTCGCAAAAAGCCATCACATCGCAATAGCTGCCATCCGGTTCTTGAACGAGATCGAGGGTATTGATGATATTGGTGTGTCGCAAACATGAAGTGATGCAGAAATTTGAAGTAGAACGGTTTCGGTACGTCCTTCTCGTTTCTCGAGGCCCGCGCTGGTATTCCTTAATAGCATAACATTCCGCTTTCTGGCTATTGGGGCTTGTCTTGCGCGACAGTCTCACGTTGCCGGACCGCCCATACCCGATGCTTTCATTACCCCTCCCGTATTTCTCGTGGATGGCCACCTTGCTTTTGGAAAGGGGCCCTTCTCGCTCATCCTCGAAATCCGTATTAGCTGGCTTTCGCACTTGATCAGCAAGGTGGCCTACCTGTTCTGCATTCTGGTCTTGTTGCTTCTGCCATATTGCCTTTATAAAATTGCGTAGGTTGTCGGATATTGTGACTTCAGTTCGCGTACTGGTGAGGTGATGCTCGTGTTTGCCATCTGGGAGAATTCTGAAGAGTGCTTTCCGGTGGGGATTTTTATCTTCGCTAGCTGCAAAGGGCGGATCGTACATTGCTAGTGCTATCCGCAATTGAAAATGGCACGTAAAAATACCAGTTCAAATAGCAGTTACAGCTGTCGGGTCTGTATATACCTCTCAAGACGGAGGAGGAGTGTACCCGTGTTGGGTCGACAGTAAGATCCCCAAGACTGGCTCCGGTCAGGATACCTCAGCCACAGAACGCCCCCCCTTTTTTTGTGGAAACATCCGCAGCGCCAAAAATCAATACAGTACTTCCGATGCGCCTTTGAGGCATTTTGGCCTGCACCAAACAGAATTTAAGCTTTCCCCCCACAAGCTGTCAAATATCAGACCACGCCTTCATCCCTGTCGCCCCCGCAACCTTCCCCTCCACTTGTGCACCTGCATAATATCAAATGTTACAGCGGGGAAACGATCGGATCAGTAGAAACTTAAGATTCTACGTTGTAAGCAGAGCGGCGAAGCCACTGATTGAATATACACACGCCATGGCCATATTTCGTGAGCGCCAAGATCATACCCTGCTTCGGTTCGAAATGTGGCGCGAGGACTGGGTGTGCTCGGCTAGGGGAATTTTGTCGCTAGGACCTGAGGCATTTTGGCCTGCTCCAATCTGGGTTCGCTGCGTATTTGTGAACCCTTCCTTATCGCGATGATAGTACTTCTCTAAAGATTGCGGCGTGGGGATTTGGTGTTCATTATCCTGGCCCCGGTATTAACTCAAATCTGGGGTGGCCACGACAACTCACTTCCTGCTAACTCTAGGTCGTCGAATCCCGCATTCGAACTCTATCATAATGGACTAGATAGGGAAAATACTGGCTCAGATGACACATTCATGTTCATCACAACCACATGGGTCAAGGATGCAGTAGTCTAATACTTAGAGGGAGTACTCAAAAGACGAGCCCCCGTCGTCAGGACGTCCAGCAAAAGTTCCCAAGCGTTGGAATGCTAGATTCGCGGCCTAAAGTTCTGTTTTAAATCACTTGAATTTTTATGGAATGACATCGTGGACTGAGACGCTGTTTCACGACTCGATCCACATCCCTCCGAGATCTGAAAGAGAAAGGTTTCTATTCTAGTCCGACTGACCTGTGAGCCCCGCCAATCTCGACGTCGAGTCACACGCCTAATAGCTGATCTTGGCCATGGCGGCTTCTACGTTACCCGCAAGCGCCAACCATGAAAGCAAAGGCAAAATCGCCGTATCAATCACTCTTATCATAGCACTGATCGCGCTTATAATCTTCGTCTCTGGGTTTATGCAACGGCAACGTCCTACCATTACCACCTTTAGACCCACGGGGCATCCATACGTGCATGGGGCTCGGCGACGGGAAAGCATTGAGACTTTCATACTCGAATCGATACCAATCGTCAAGTATAGCACAGTGCTGCAGCGAAATGAACAAATACGAGTCGCTGAGGACTATCATTCCCTTTCCTACACTAGCCTGCTGAGAAAAGAAATTCAGCCGTGCACATATCCAGAAACAGCGGCAGTAGCGGTAATTGAGGAGGAGGAAGAGGGAGATACACGCATCAAGGATCCCCGCGTGCCAAATTCCAAGAACAAAACATCACCAAAGATGCATACCATCCAGAACAGAGATCATTCAATACCGGGTCATGAGCCAGTCTGCTGTTCTATCTGCACAGAAGATTTCCTCGACAGGGAAAATGTTCGAATACTTCCTTGCGCTCATATTTATCACCAGCCCTGTATTGACTCGTGGCTTCTGGATTTCTCTGGAACTTGCCCATTGTGGTGAGTCATCTTCAAGTGGAGAAACATATTCAATGATGACGGGCTGATTATTTGCGAAATTGCAGTAGGAATACTTTGCAAAATTTGGTCTCGTCTCCCACCCCGTCCTTGGAACCGCCGGCGCCTGCACTGCTATCAATCGGAAGAGGGCATGGACCGCATTTCCATGAACCGCTCTAGCAGACCCAAGCACCTCTCCTACATATTATCAACTAGTATTATCCTATTCAGCGATTCCACTAAGGGTCACACATACCACCGTTCCAACATCGATACACTCACAAGGACGTCTACACTCTTTGTATCACGCTAAGATTACGGACATAGCTATGCCCTCTAGGAGTTAGGAGATATGCTCATAAGGAAGCTTGCGGTGCAGTAGAATACCTTCAAGGAATTGTCAGGAGAAGCGAATAGCAGGAACGAGGGAGAAAATCATATGAAGGGCGAGACAAACCTCGAGAAGATGAACCACGAGATTGTTGAAACTCTGAGGATGTTAAGTTTGTACCTGCAGTCAAAAAGATAGACGCGGGCAGCAGCTGGCTCCCGATAATTGCAAATTGAAGACTGTGCGAGGTTTCCCTATGTGAATAAGTATAGGAACAGAGTGTTCGCATTACAGGGACTGCTCTGTCAATGCGAACTTATGGTGGCAAAGCGCTAGCTTTAACCAACCCAAGATTCAAAACTAGTAGAGAAGCACTTCGAGGTTGTCCTTCTTAAGTTGTATGCTGTATCAATAAGTGAATGTACCAATAGTCTATTTATCACGTGCTTACGTGACTCTAATTCCCAGCCAAACCAAGCGCTACAAATACAAATTTAGCTGGATTAAGGTCTTAATAATCCCTGATAATACATATTGAAAAAAGAGAAGTCACAAGCCAAAATAAAATTAATAAAGAAAAACTTTGGATCAAAGATTGACCTTGTAAACTATTACCATATAATTCTTGAAGTATATTATACTGTTAAGTAGTTGTTACGAAGAACTCAAATGTATAGTGTGTAATAAGTCTGAATTCTGAGTCTATGCAAATTAAGGGCCTTTAATATCCCTATATCCCTTCTAGCGTGCCTACACTAAGCCTAAACGGGTGCCCTGGCGATTCTATAGCCCAAGGACCTACGGTGCTCCTGTGTAATATCTATCGTAAGAGCAGTGATCCCTTAGTCTTATAAATAGAATTGTAGTAGATAATATACTATTTATTAGTACTCTGTATAAATAAATATTCTTAATTTAGTTCTATATAAGGTATACAAATTTTAAAGAAATTTATGTAATTATTATTTTTTGAAGACTTAAGATGATAAAATGTCACTTAATTTGGGGGGGAGACGCTGCATTTCTCCTATTCCAGTCATGAGGGCACTTAAGACATATTTCTTGGAATATCCCTAGCCATATAGCCCTCATATCCCGAACTGACTTAACCTAGGTCTGAATTTTCTGGGTTATCAAGTGGAAATTCCTTCACTGAACGGTCAGAGATTTTCTGATGACAAAAGACATGCATAATCTGCTTGAAAGCCGAACCGGTCAAGATTTTGACGCCAGAGTTTCACTTTGCAAACTTTCACTTGCTCAAGTCAAAGCTCTACCAAATCTGTCCGGGTCACCAGGGATAGGCACCCCAATTCTCACTCAAGCTGAACATCTCATGTGCGAGATGATTACCTACGCTCGCGAAGTCGAGATGCACAACTGTAGCTCTGAATTTACGCTATTGAATGAGCTTGACCGTTCTTTGTTCTAATATGTTCGCAAACAGAAGGCTTCGGGTTGCAATGTGGGCGTCTTTCAATACTACGACAAGAGGGAATTTATCGCCATTGTCACCAAAGTAGAGTTCTGTCTCTATATGAGGTGGTACCTCGATGGCAATCCCAAACTGTTAGACAAAGTTTCCAAGAAGCCGTCACTATTGGAGATGACAATCTCTACACCAACTACAGATGCAGGCCTGAAACGCGGGTTTAAAAAGGAATACATTTTTGATGTGGATATGGCTCGGCTTCTCTTAGCTCGAGGAGCGAGATTGAACGATTCCTCAGCTGATGGTAAGAGCACAGTTTGGATATCGCTCCTCAAAATTTGCAAAGAATGCCCTCTACATAGCCGCTCGACAAAAGAGATGTTCCAAATGGCGGAGCTGTTCATCAACCACGGAGCCGATCTCCATGTAAAGTGTCACATAGGAACAGCTCAACGCAAGGTTCGTGCAACTCCTCTAGTAAGGACTAAGGGTACGAGAGCCGCCGGCGGGCGCCAAGTCTCAGTCGCTAAAGATATATTTCGTGACCCTTTCGAGGTGCTGGAAAGGGTCTTGCTCCAGTCTCAGTATGGGCAAATTTAAGGGCTGGTGAAGGATATAGATGCGAAGCAGATCAAGCCTCCTTGCATATGGAGTTGGTTGAGCTGGTCGTAGAGCCTAGCAGCAACTTACAGTTATGCACTAGTGAATAACTCGCTACGAGAAAGCGATCTCAAGGGGAGATATACAAGACAAGATGCGGATTACTGAACGGCCAAATGTGTAGTATAAGCTGATCGATACTGACACATCATCCTCGATTGTGGTGGGGAACTGCTATAATACTTGTGTTGGGAGAAATTAAGGTCTTCAGCAATTGGAAAGGATCCCCCGCTTCGATATTGTTATGGGAATTTACATGATCGGCTGGAAGTTAAGGTACGGTATGTATTGAAAGAGAAGCAACTTCAAAAAGACTTGTGGAGCAGAGATGGTTTTGATCGCCCCGAGCAACGAATGTATGAATATTTGATTTAGATAATCTAACCAGGGGAGATTACGGAGAGCAAAAGGACTTTCTCTGATAAACTACGTTCTTGACGAGATCTCTAAAGTTAGCTTTCGTTAGCATGTATTGCACAAGGAGTGAGCACTGTAAATACAAAATATTTGAGACTGAAAGACGAACACTTTGAGAAGATAAACAGATCCAGTATCGGAATCCATATTTTAGTTGATGTGGCTCTCAGTTAGGGATTTCTCGACTCCTAGAGCGGGGACTGTCTCTGTAAGATTGTTTATAATACTGCTTAAAATAGAGATTACGGCTCGAGCCGTACAGCTGGACCTAAAGGCCGCCAGAGGTACAGCTTTGTGCTCCTGAATAAGTGAAAAGAGCCTGGAGAAGAAACGCGCGTGTGCACAGTCACGTGATAGTAGACTTGTGCCTTAGGTGCCTAGGTAGGCATGCTTCGCACTTCTAGCTACGGTGTACCTGAAGCATTAATTGGCTGAGGCTGATAGAATTGTGCCCATAATAAATTTTAAGGAGAAAGGCAAATAGGGGGCAATATCACGCTGAGCTGTCATTGCTAGCGTTGTCTTCTAAACGAGTTTTGGAAAGCGCGAACACGACGCGTCTTGACGCGCCTTCCAAGGATAGCTTTCGAGGATTACTTCAGAAGAGATCGGGCCTGACAACCAAAATATCCCAACCCACAAATACCTTGCGAATTGGTCATCGATTCCTTCTATTGATGCATTGGCAATTGAAGCAATTCTTTAACTAGACTTGTGTCCATTTCCAGACCAATCTCTTACGGCCAGCGTCAACGAGCACTATTCCTACCCCCACAATGCCAGGTACCAGACGCCCACAGAATGGATACCGGCGAGGGGGAAAGACAGCATACCATGGACCTCGGAAAGCCAAGACCTTCACTCCTAAGAATGGCAACGAAGCCACATCCTCCGACGAGAAGCGCGAAGCTACCAGATTGGCACATTCAATCGACGAAGCACAAGGATTTGCGCGGTACGAGAGCGGCAAGAAACGAGTAGGATGGCTGGTCAACATAAAACCCACACGCATAGAAGATGAGAAGATACCAGAAGGGCGAGCGGGATTGGATTGCTATTTCATTGAAGAGGATGGCGGCACATTTAAAGCTACACTGGAGTATGACCCATATTTTCTGGTTGCAGTAAAGCGAGGCCATGAGCCAGAAGCAGAAGAATGGCTCAAGCGTGCGCCAGGAGGCGGAGTGGTAAAGAGTCTTCGGAAGGTCGATAAGGAGGATTTGCAGATGCCGAATCATCTTTTGGGCTACCGACGGACGTTTTTCGAATTGCGGTTTGCAAATGTCAGTGATTTGTTGGCGGCAAGGAGGGATATTATGCCAATTGCGGAAAAGAATAAGAAGAACATGAATGCTATGGATACTTATGCGGAGGTTGCTAGGTTGGTCCGCTCCTGCCCTTGGGTGAATAATTTTAATGACGAGTAGCGCAAATGCTGGATTCGACCTTTTTGATGATGAAGGAGATGATGATAGACGACTTAATGCTTCTGTTGCTGATGCCAGCGATTTTATTGTGGATATTAGGGAATGGGATGTACCATATCATGTACGGGTAATGATAGATCTAGGCAAGTTTTGTGGGAGGGATTCGAATACTTGACTAACCGTACCAGATATAAGGACGGGAAAATGGTATACGGTTGAGGCGAAACACGGCGTTACGAGTATGAAATGTATGGAAGAAAGGTTACAAAGAGCCGATCCGGTGGTTATGGCGTACGATATTGAAACGACGAAACTACCCTTGAAGTTTCCAGATGCAGCGATTGATCAGATCATGATGATATCCTACATGATAGATGGACAGGGATTTTTGATCACGAATCGAGAAATCGTGTCTGAAGATATTGATGATTTCGAATATACGCCAAAACCAGAGTATGAGGGGCCTTTCATGATTTTCAACGAGCCAGACGAAAAGGCTGTTATCGAGCGATTCTTTTTGCATATCAAGGAAGCACGACCGACGGTGATAGCCACTTACAACGGTGACTTTTTCGATTGGCCATTTGTGGATGCAAGGGCCAGTGTCAATGGTATTGATATGTATCAGGAAATTGGATGGCGGAAAGGTGCGGAAGATCAATACTGCTGCGATTATAGTGCACATATGGACTGCTTCCATTGGGTAAATCGAGACAGTTATTTGCCTCAAGGAAGTCGAGGCCTCAAAGCCGTGACCACAGCCAAGCTTGGATACGACCCGGACGAGTTGGATCCGGAATTGATGCTTCGTTATGCCAGTGAACGACCACAAACTCTCGCAGAATATTCAGTCTCCGATGCCGTGGCTACGTACTACTTGTACATGAAATACGTGCATCCCTTCATTTTCTCATTGTGTACCATTATTCCATTGGGACCGGATGCTGTTCTTCGAAAGGGTACTGGAACTCTCTGCGAAATGCTGCTCATGGTTCAAGCCTATCAGAAAGAAATTGTTCTGCCTAACAAGCATGTTTCTCCGAAAGAATCGTTTTGGGAGGGTCATTTGTTGGAGTCTGAGACATACGTCGGTGGACATGTTGAGAGTATCGAAGCAGGAGTTTTTCGTGCCGACATTCCCGTCAATTTTGCTGTTGACACCACCGCGATTGATGAACTGCTCGAAGATCTGGATGCCGCTTTGAAATTCAGCATCACGGTCGAAGAGAAGAAGTCTCTTGATGATATCACGAATTATGATGAAGTCAAGCAACAAATAACGGACAGGTTGAACAGTCTCAAACAAACGGCGAACCGAAGCGAAAGGCCCCTGATTTACCATTTAGATGTCGCCTCTATGTATCCTAATATTATGACAACAAATCGATTGCAGCCGGATTCGATGATCCAGGAGTCGGATTGCGCAGCATGTGACTTCAATCGACCTGGAAAGACATGCGATCGAAGGATGCCGTGGGCATGGAGAGGAGAGTACTTACCAGCGAAACGAGACGAATACAACATGATTCGAAATTCACTCGAGAACGAGAAATTTCCCGGAAAGTGGCCGAATAGTCCTGCACGATCATTTCAAGACTTGACTTACGATGAACAAGCTACCCTTATTCGCAAGAGGTTGCAAATTTACAGTCAAAAGATTTATCACAAAATTCACGAATCGAAGACTATAGAGCGAGAGGCCATCATTTGTCAGCGAGAAAATCCTTTCTATATCGATACTGTCAAAGATTTTCGAGATCGACGATATGATTATAAGGGGAAGCAGAAAGTCTGGAAGGGGAAGACAGAGGCCCTCAAAGCCTCAGGTGCTCCGGCCTCCGAGGTTGAGAACGGGAAGAAAATGATCGTGCTTTTCGATTCGCTACAATTGGCGCACAAGGTCATTCTGAATTCCTTCTACGGCTATGTCATGAGAAAGGGATCTAGATGGTACTCAATGGAGATGGCAGGTGTAACTTGTCTCACGGGTGCGCACATTATTCAGATGGCTCGACAACTGGTGGAACGAATCGGCAGACCTCTGGAGCTCGACACCGATGGTATCTGGTGTATGCTTCCCGCAACATTCCCCGAAAATTATGGGTTCAAACTCAAGAACGGGAAGAAACTCGCAATTTCGTATCCGTGTGTGATGTTGAACCATCTCGTTCATGACAAATTTACAAATCATCAATATCAGACCCTGACCGATCCTCAGACCTTCAAATATGAAACCCATAGCGACAACTCAATTTTCTTCGAGGTCGACGGCCCTTATCGAGCGATGATCTTGCCTACATCCAAAGAAGAGGACAAGAATCTGAAAAAGCGATATGCAGTATTCAATGACGATGGTAGTCTAGCAGAATTAAAAGGGTTCGAGGTCAAGCGAAGAGGAGAGTTGAAGCTGATCAAGATTTTCCAGCAGCAGATCTTCAAGTTCTTTCTTGAAGGGACGACCTTGCAGGAGACGTATTCCGCTGTGGCAAAGGTTGCAAACCAGTGGCTGGATGTGCTTCACTCTAAGGGAGAAACATTGGCTGACGAGGAGCTGATTGACCTGATTTGCGAGAACAGAAGCATGTCAAAGACACTGGAGGAATACGGAGCCCAGAAGTCGACTTCAATTACGACCGCCAAGCGTTTAGCAGATTTCTTAGGTGAGCAAATGGTCAAAGATAAAGGCTTGAACTGCAAGTACATTATTTGCTCGAGGCCGAAAAATGCGCCCGTCACCGAGCGGGCTATTCCTGTAGCAATATTCTCTGCTGAGACTTCTGTCAAGCGCTACTTTCTACGAAAATGGTTAAAGGAGGACCCAGCAGACATGGATCCGAGAGCACTACTCGACTGGGATTATTATCTAGAGCGTCTGGGATCGGTCATTCAGAAGCTGATAACTATTCCAGCTGCTCTTCAGAAAGTTCGGAATCCTGTTCCCAGAGTTGCACATCCAGACTGGCTTCAAAGACGAATTAATGTTAAGGATGACAGGTTGAAACAGAAGAAAATGACTGATCTCTTCACCAAAGCTCCCCTGGAAGAGATCACTAATCTTCAAGACCCTCGAACTGCTGACATGGAAGATTTTGGTGTCAAGCTATTAAAGCCAAAGGCTATTGGTGCTGCTCTCACACAGGCGTCGCAAAAAGCGACGAAGAGGAAATCGCCCGAGCCTGCAGTTGCTGTTTCCATTAATCCATATGCTGCCCTCCCTGAAAAAATGCCAACACCCACCGAAGACTATCTCGGCTTCCTTGAGTACCAAAAACAGAAATGGAAAATCCAAAAGCAGGCACGTATTCGACGTCGCCATCTGTTTGGTGAAACGCGAGCAAACGCCCAAAACGACATTGGAGCCACCTTCCGGAACCAGGCCGAGCAAACATTCAAGAGCACTTGGCAAGTCTTACAGCTTCGAGGATCTACGCAGCCTGGTGAAGTCCTGGCATACGTGCTTATCGACTCCAAGATTCACACCTTGAAAGTCAATGTCCCTCGCCAAGTTTTCCTGAATTTGAAGGGGAGAGAATTGCCGGACATTGAAGTGGACGGATGTGAAGCCGAAAAGGTCAACCATACGCTACCAAATGGACATCCTTCAGTACACTTGTTCAAGCTTACTATGCCCGAGGATGTATATGTGAACGACGCCCAGAAACTAGGTCTACTATTTAACCATCCTAGTGTTGAAGGCGTCTACGAGAAGCAAGTGCCATTGAACGTTCGAGCGGTGTTGCAACTAGGCAGTCTTTGCACGTTCGACGATACTCAGCCCGGAGTCCTCGGAAAGGGTCTTGAATCCGGATTCGATCTCTCTGGTCTGCGGCGTGCGGTCGCCAAACAACCATACCTCTCACAGTCACCTATGGCGTATTTGTACCTATACCACGTTGTTGCTGGCGATCGACAAGTTTTCGCACTGTTCTCTACTGCAAAAGACCAGGCCCACATTGTCATTCTTCAAAAGTCCAAAGACTCGAATCAAGATCTACCTAATTTCAGCAAGATATATACGGACATGGTGGCGAGACGAGATCAAGAAGCGGATGGACAACCATGGCAGAATTGCTTTGATTATCAGGCAAAGCTCCAATTCAACACTCGGCAAGTCACGACAAAGCGGAAAGCGCTTCTTGAAATTGGTGATCTCGTCAAGAAATCGAGGAACGATGAGGTCAAACCGTTGATGCTTGTCATCCAATCACCACAGCGACGAATGCTTATCCACGATGTTCCAATTCTTGCCGAATTCCCAGTACTCCCCTTGAAATACGAGACTGAGGACAGCAACTTACCTCCGCTTGGCTGGCAGGCCTTTGTTGCCAAGCGTCTTGTCAATAATTATCTCGGTATCGGATCTTGGATTTTGCATCTGACAGAGCTTGCGAGATATGGAGATGTTCCGCTTTGCAATCTTGAGCGAGATGATCCTCGATATCTAATAGACATTGCGTATGCAAGACGACTGCAGAAAAATAACGTTGTTCTATGGTGGGCCGGCGGGCCTAGACCAGACCACGCTGGGTACGAGCAGGATGATGTGCTTGGACCTTTGGACACTGTGCAGATGCCATCTGTCAATAATCCTGGTACCTACCCATCTGTTTGTATTGAGCTTGACGTTCGGAACTTGGCGATCAACACCATTCTGACCTCATCTTTGATCAATGAGCTCGAAGGAAGCGATTCAATCTCTTTCAACCCAGCTGCATCTTCCAACGACACTCCGAGCGATGGTACGAATGTTCTCTATGCAGATAACGCATTTGCTACTGCTGGAATCACTGTTCTTCGAGAGATGGTCAAAGCGTGGTGGACCGAAGCTTGTAAGGGTAGTAGTATGGCAGATATTATGGTGCAACACCTGGTTCGATGGGTCGAGAATCCAGATTCGTTCCTTTATGACAGGTCACTGCACTATTACGTCCAAATGATGTCTCGAAAGGCCTTTCAACAACTTATGACTGATTTCCGTCGGGTCGGCTCGCACGTCGTCTTCGCAAATGCAAATCGCCTTCTGCTGCAAACTACGAAAGCTGAAGTGGGCAATGCATACGCATATAGTCAATATATCCTCAAATCCATCAAAGCCAAGCCATTATTCCATTTCTTAGATCTTGAAATCAAGGAATACTGGGATTATCTGGTATGGTATGATGAGTTCAACTATGGTGGGAAGGCCTGTCAAGAGGTCGTGGAGGCCGAGAAGCAGACTTTGGACTGCATCATGCACTGGCAACTTAGCAAGTTCTTGCCTGCTCCTCTTCAACCAATATTTCACGACTGGGTGGTCGAGTTTGTGGAAATCATGCACAAGCTTAAACGCCCTCGAGCTCTTACTGATGGTGTTAACGCAACTCCAAGACCTACACAATTACCTGTCCAGGCGCTGGGTGGCGATAAGGATGATAAAATTGTACTTGGGAAAGAATTTGAGAAACCCCTTAAGCGGCAAATTGCTGGGCTCATTCGGAGGCAAAAGGACGAAATGCTTCATCCCGAACTAGCTGGCGACTACAAATTCCCCCTTCTCCCAGGCTCCCATCTCAAATTCAGTAATCCTTCTCTTCAGCTTGTCAAATCTCTGATGCAAGTTTTATCCCTCGACAAGAACATAACGCTTGAAGCACGCCTTCTTCGGAAGGAGCTCCTAGCTATGTTTGAAATCCGCGAATTCTCCAATGAAGCACGTTTCGAGAACCCCTCCGAAAGCTTGAAGATGCAACAAGTGATCTGTGAGAACTGTACCATGGCTCGCGATCTCGATTTCTGCCGCGATGAAGACCTGATCCCTGACATCGGGGCTGATGGGAAAGTCGTCGAGGGAGGCAGGGCGTGGAAATGCACGTTCTGCGAGGCAGAATACTCGAGATTAGATATCGAAGAGAGGATGATTGCTAGTGTGGAAGGCATCGTTGCAGAGTGGGCGACGCAAGATTTGAAGTGTGTGAAATGTAAGGGGGTCAGAGTTAATGATTTCATGGAGCATTGTAGTTGTTCTGGGGAGTGGGTGGGAAGTATTAACAGGGAGGATGTAGGGAGACGGTTGGGTGTTTATAGAAATGTGGCGAGGTTTTATGGGTTGAGGATGCTAGAAAATGTTGTTGAGGGGGTATTTGCTGAGTTGTAGGTTTATGTGTACTGTTGGCAATGTTTGTGCTTAATTTGATTCAGCGTCGGGAAGCATTGCTGGCGTCTGGGCTGACATTGGGTATATGGTGCATTGAATAGCATTTATTGTTAGAGAAGTTAATAGATATTTGTCTCAAACTTACACTGCGCATACTCTTTTACTCCAGAGCTAGATATCTGGATTTCTATACATCTTCAATGCATTGTAGCAGCACTGGAGATTTGTGATTAATATGTCCTATAAGCAAATACTTCTTGCTTGTAGTCTTGTTCCATCTATTGTCTCAGAATTATTTGTTAGACAGGATAGAGTCAGACTTTCAAAGAGGTTGGGGTCAACGAAAAGGGTCTATGTTGCAAATACTCGCTATAGTCCCAAAAGAATCTCTGTCACTCCCTACCCCAGAAGAAATACCTTCCGAATGATTCTTATTCTTCCCAAATATGTTTCCAGGTTCTCATCTTGCCATCTGTAATAGCTATCGTTCAGACGCAAACCAAAGCGCTTCCACAAAAAGCATGCTCTGAACTGAAGGCAATCAATGCGCTCACTATATTCATCCATCTCCTAAAGAAGTAGAGCTATTGCTACCGTATCAGAATCAAAGATATTCGGCTCCACCATCATTACGCAGCTAAAGACCTTTTTCGCATCAATATCCACAATCTATCGATCTGCTTAAAAACGAAAATATAAAAATTGACTATACGCAGCCTCAACCTTGCCAAATTGATCGTCTTGCTCTTGCTTTGATGGCTCGGGCATCGCCATCTTATCGACGAGGGATAAACGGAAGTCAAGGCTTCTACGTGAATAAATATAGCCCCCAGAGAGGGCAGTTGAGCCAAGACGTCTGGCACATTCTCAAGTTTTGGGGATTTCGGGAGCGGTTTCTTGGTCTTAGGATCTTCAATCTAGATTTTGGCATTATTTGGGTAGGTGAGGAAAGGAGTGTTGGAGGCAATTTGCTAACTCATCTAGCATGCATGGTGCTAGCAAAGTCTCACTACGCAGCCTTCCTCAGCCCGTCTGCGCAGTGTAATAGGAAGGTCCTAGATGTTTACCTGTAGGCGGGGCCTAGGGATCCTTATACCCATGGAATGGAGTGTCAGTTTATAACCAGTCGCAAATCTAGGGAAATTGAATGGTTCAATATTGGAATTTCTTTGGTCTAAACCAAAGATGCCTCTTATAGTACTACATTTGACCTCAATATAGTAACAATTGTTGTAAAATAAAAATTAAACAGATTCTAGTTTTCACGAAAGTAGCCGTTCATGAAATTTTGTCTCTATTTCTTTTTTGTGTCACATTATGTGCTGCGGGTATCGTTTCTACTTAGTATTTTCGTCCAGGGAAAGGTTACTGAATCTTGGAAGCTTTTTTGAAGTATATACTGTCGCAGAAAGGTCACGTGCTCGCTGACTCAGCCGAGCCCTGTATATATAGCTCAGATACTTCCTATAAGCTTTCTTTTCCTAAACAACTTTTTATCTACTTAACTATATTACTAAATATAATAATTATAAGTCTAGTAGTACTTAACTAATATTTCTATTAATATTAATATATAATATAAGTATTATAGTACTTTAACTATTAATTTTTTATAATTAGAATTATTAAAAAAAAAATTTTATTACTTAATAATTATAATAGTAATCACTC
>Ga0182030_10015178_pt1 | contig 15117 bp, 17 predicted proteins | sample 812S3MmetaG_FD_121299 | JGI IMG/M metagenome (GOLD analysis project Ga0182030, IMG submission 121299) | Permafrost microbial communities from Stordalen Mire, Sweden - 812S3M metaG (Illumina Assembly) | ecosystem: Environmental > Terrestrial > Soil > Wetlands > Permafrost | place: Sweden... | reverse complement strand
CGGTCTGACTGAGTTTCATGATGCTACCGGACCCAACCCAACCAGCTCACTCTTGAGGTTTAGCGTTAATCGCTATACGCATAGATACGTGATTCGTTCGTTTCGAGACTCCGAAGCCGAAAAACTCTTCAACGACGAATTCTCGAAGAAGTATCGGAACATCGAGCGCATTGGTCAGCGGAAGCTCACGATGCTCGATCAAGCGGAAACCCTGCCGGATCTAGCCGTGCTGCCCGGTAACTGCCTGGAAGGCTGGGGATTCCGATGATGTCGATCAGTCATTCCGATCTCATGCCGATCAGATCGGAGCGAAGCGACGCAGGACTCTCTCAGTGTGAGATAGTGATCGGCATCCGTCAAGACTTTTGTTGTTTTCTCTGACTTGATGTATCGGTGATTCCCGCCCTCGGGGACTTTTATGGTTTTGAAGGAAATGGGGACGGACGCATTTTTCTCGGACGCGTTCTGCAGCGGAGAGCGAAGCAGTAAAATGCGTCCGTCCCCTTTTTCCCGCGTCCCCTTTTTCCCGTCCGTCGCCGTCGATGTCACCGTTGATCGTGACGTTGCCCCCAGTCAGGCCAATCAGTCCCTGGTTGCCAGTGTCGATGATGGAGCCCTTCAGCGCGGGGGCGAACTGGATGTTCCATGTGCCGGGATCGTTGTTCGTCGCCAGGATCGCTTCCTGGATGGAAATTCCGTCGGGGCCGGGATTGGCAACCAGCGCCTTCACCGAGGACGTGTCGCCATTGATCGCCATCGTGGCATTGGTGACCGTGATCACCGTGCCGCGATTGAGAACCACCGACGGAATCGTCACCGCGGGAGGGGTATAGCTTTTAGCGCCGACCGCTCCGCAATAGGCTGGCAGCGTGTCTGCCAATGCAGGGTGTGCTCCGACCGCCAATAAGCAGCAGAGAGCAACCATCACGTGTCGCATCTGCGATGCATCCTCCGGGCCACGGCGCGTTGCCGCCGGAAACCCCCATTCCGCCTACTAGACTACTCCCAATCGCCCTCGTTCGTTCTTACTCTATCGCCTTCCTCTGGCGATCACTCCTGGTTTAGGGCGTATCCGGAGGTTACTGAGTTCCCCTTGCGGGTTCGAGATGTGCCCGGTCTGGGTGCCCAGAGTGGACAGAGGCCGGCGGTCCGCGCGGATCACGTTGAAAGCAATGCGCGCTCGCGGGTTCGATCACAAGGCCCACAGAGCTGCAAAAGTTCGAAACGTGTCCAGACTGGGGAGCCAAACTCAAGTCCCACCTTTTCAATAGACCCTCAGAAAACACGCCAACAAAGGGGTTTCGGAGTTTCGTGTCCGTCCCCGTATTGCACCGTATTGCACGAAGAAGCCTTTGGCGAGCAGAGTAGCATCGTGAGAGAATCGTCCGTAAATGGATTTCCGCGTTGAGCACGAAATCAAGGTGATCCGGAAAGTCGTGAAGCACGTCCATGGGCCGTGCTTGTTGTGCGATCGGGAGATAGAGTACCGTGAACGGGTTCCGCGGCTGGGAATGGTGTGGCTGCGGAAACAGTTCGACCCGGATGCGCGTCGGAGGAACATTAAAGCGGTCCGGATTGGCGTTGCGCCCAAGACCAAGACCTTGGCGTCTTTGGAAGCCCTTCTCTGCGACGGCTGCCATGCCGGTTTGCCGAAACTTCGGCAGGACACAACCGCTGAGCGGGAGACGGAACTCTATCGGAGAGCCCATCTGAAGCTATCGCTACCACGCCGAAATGGAAGCCGAGCGGGAGCGTGAGGGCCATGGATGGGCGGAAGAAGCAGAGTTGCCGTAGCCGTTGTTCATGCGCGGCAACCCACGGGACCATTCCTTGGGCGTAATCGTGGATTCTTCCGGCTCCGCATCGAGCTCAGCAGCTATGGCAGCGGAATTCTTAGGATCCGGTTCTCCCACTCCTCGGCATCCGAAGCGCCCCAAATCAGTACGAGTTCTTCAATAGCCTCACCAATGGGCAAATACTGCGGCACCAGAATCACGCCCGGGCTGGAACCCTGAGTCTGAAGGAAATCGCCAAAGTGCCGCGGCATGGTCTGAAAATCGTGCGAGACGAGAATGCGATCCAGCTCATTTGCCAGCGCGAGCACCTCGGGGTCGGGAATCCCCTCCAGGTTCGCCTCGTTCGCCGAGAGGAAGTCCATCGTGGGCTCTCTGCGCAAACAGCCGGCGACGATCCCTTCGTTGAGATCGGCGTCCGCCAAGAAGCGGACCATCCGTCAGGTTCGTCGCGCAAGCAGTTGCTGCCGCGCGCGCTCCAGCTTTTCCTTGAGGTGCGGAGGTGCCGGGTGCGTCTTCGTGAACTCGTCCTCAACGCGCTCGCGCTCTGTTATGTCCTCTTCCACTTCTTCCTTAGCGCCCAGGTAGAAGGTGATCGCGCCGTAGACCTGCTCTAGGCTGAGCGTCGGATAATGCGATCGAATGGCTTCAGGAAGTTCGCCCCGCTGGAATTCCCGAACGAGATGTGCCAGCGGCACACGACTCCCAATCAGGTAGAAGCTGCCATCCCGTCGTTCCACGAATTCCCTACTCATGGGCATCCCGAACTTCAGTGTATCCCAAGGGGGCCGAACTCTGCCGCTCTTGTTAACCGTTTGAACCAGGGCGGGCTCGGGCGACCGATTCGTACTTGCGGAAAGCTGCAAAAACGCTACGCCACGCCAGAAACGCGTGACTGTGTTTTCAATGACTTGCACAACGGGGCTGTTAAACCAACCGGTCGCCATTGTGTCAGGGGTGAATTGAGCCAAACTCAAGTCCTTCCTTTTCAATAAACCCTTAGAAAACACGCAAGTTCCTGCGTGATCTTGCGCCTGACGCCCCAAAAGCGAAATTCCTAAGGCTTACCCAAATTTCCTATTCCACGGAAGGTGGAGTCCCCCCAGTTTCCCCCCAGTAGAGTGCGCGCGGACGGCTGGCGAGGGGCTGGCTACCGAACTGCCAGGCGTTCGCGCAAAGGGCGGCGACGTGCGGCCCGAGGGGCGTTAGTGGCAGTGTGGGGGCCTCCGGCGCCGCGCGGCCCGCAGAACCGCGGTTTCGGCGTGGGTCGCCAGAGACCGCCCGTCCCGACTGATATGCAATGCCCCCTCGACCGGCGAGCCAGCTTGGGAAAGGCGAAGCCTCCAGAGTTGGGGAAGGATCCAACCGTCGAGTTCCCTCAAACTTCCCAGGTAGAAGAGGGCCGCAAAGTCATACTCTGGTAGTTGGCAATCTTCTGCTTTTGCGCATCGATGCTGAAAGGAAAACCAGACCACAGCCATGGCATCACCATTCGATCTGCTCGTGGACTTAATCCACTCGACGACGCTCGACTCCTGGAAAGACCGCAACGAAAAGGCGCTCGCTGCGCTTTTCGGCACTCCATATAACAAGCGCGCCGAAAAATCCGTTGCGCTTAGAGCGCCTGACATGAAAGGAAATGATGTGGGCATCCCTTACGCTGCCTACATCGATCCCTCGAACCCCGACGCGGGTGCTTACGGTGGTATGTGTTTCGAAATTTTCCCGGTGGAAGGTGAGCCATGTTTGGTGGCGATGGGGATCGGGACTCAAGGGCTTGCGCCGGATGAAAGAATCCTTGGGCGACCCGGCCATGCGCGGAAGATGCAGGCCATTTGTACCTGGCTCAATCATCAGTTCGGTAAGGGGAGACAGGTGGCTTGGGCCAAGCAGGATACCACAAGAGTCGACATCGACGTACCGGAGGAAATCCGGCGTGCTTGGACGCCCTATGAGCGCGCGTTCAAGAAGTATGGCAAGGTCTTATATGCAATCTACAAGCCCACCGATGACCGAGCCGGCACCGTCGCGGCGCTCACGGCGATGCTGGATGTGATGTTCCTAGAACGAAACCAGGGAACACTGAAGGAATTTCAGGGCGACGCGGCTGCACGATTCAGCCGCGTATCTTTAGCCCGGTAAACCTTCCCCATGCCGCCGGACCCGATGACGGAGACCACCTCATACGGGCCGAGCATCACCCCGGCGGCGAGCTCCAACGGTCTCGCCTCGATGGAAGCGTGGCCTGTTCCCAGGCTGGTCGATCCAGCACGGTGCTGGCTTCCTGCGCTAGCATCGCTTCCACTGTGCTCTGAACTTTCGGGTCAGCCCGGCGCAACAACTCGGAACGGGGTTCGCCGGTGAGCTGCAGTGCCGCGTGATAGAGCGCTTCGATTGCCTGCCAGTGGTCCGGAGTCATCGAGATTGCAGAGCAAATGACAATGGTAGCGCATACCTCAATTGCTCCGGACGCAAAACGAGGCGGGCGCGACTCTCGCCGCGCCTGCCTCGTGTCCGTTCAGGATTTGGCAGTTAACGTTTCAGGCCGCGGGCCCGCGGAGATTTTCCAACTGCTCCGCAAGTTGAGTTGCGGCGGTGGAGGCAGCGGGCGCCAGAGAACGGTTTCACAAGGAGCCGAAGCGGTTCCAACCCTGTTTTCTGCCGAAGAACCGTTCGTTCCCGTCGTAGATTAGGAGCGCTGCCCCGGAGGGAAAAATGTGACTCGCAGAATGAAAGGATGGCGGCTGGGTGTAGACTGAATACGACCTGGGAGTCCAAAATGGAAGTTCCGGGTATACGGTTCGCACACAGAGAGGTCAAAATGAACAAGATTCTCACGGGGATTCTCGCGAGGCGGGCCATCCTCGCCTTCACCCTTCTTACCATCACAGCCAGCATCGCCGCGGCGCAGATCAAAATCAGCGGCGATGGCAAATGCGGTAAGCCCGATCAGCAGCAATCGATCGATGTCGGCGACCGCGCCGGGCACGCACTGGTGCTCCTCAAGCTGTCCTGCACCTGGACCACACCCCTCGAAATGGAAGGCTTGAAATCCAAAGACAACACCGCAACCATCACCAGCGATGTTAGCGGCGAAAAAGGGCAGGACCGCGGGTACGTGGTCATCACCATGGACAACGGCGATAAGGCGTTCCTTCGCTTCACCGGCAGCGTCACCACCGCCAAGAACGCCACCAGTACCGGCGAAGGCACGTGGTCGTACGCCGGCGGCACCGGCAAACTGAAAGGCCTCACCGGCAAGGGCACCTACAAGAGCACCGGCAACGCCGATGGCGCCCAGGAGCACGTCGAGGGTGAGTACACGCTGCCGCCGCCGGCACCTAAGACCAAGAAGTAACTGGCGCGGGCGGCCAAGCCTCCGGTAGTGGGCTACTTTAGCAGCCCACTACCCCAGCCAATCAAGTTGCCCACGACCACGAATCGGACGTCCAGAGAGACTAACGATATCACCAGATATCAAGGCGGCCTGGATAGCAGCACCCTCCTTCAGGCGAGTGGTCTGGTATTCCTTAACCGCGGTGTCGGTGATGTCAACGGCCATCGATGCTCCCAAGTGTCGGGTGAGATGGCCGAGCGCATATGCCGCGAAGCCGGCGAGAACTCGAAAGAGGATTGAAGAGCGCCATATTACTCCGCCGCCGTCTCCGTTCGTGACATTGGTCGCGTGGTCGCTGGGGCACAGTCAAGTGGGGAATCCCTCCGCACCTGGCCACGTGCAATTGAATCTGTGGACACAAGGGTCGCCTTTTCTGTACCGAGTTCGAAACGCACTTGCAGCGATCAATGCCGCCACACTTGCGGGGATCGGCATTGAGCCGGCACGCCCTGCCCCGGGGGACCTCCCCTGCGCCAGCTTGCTTGATTCCTCAGGCGAACAGCTCCTGATAATCCTTCACAAAACGCCGGCGGTCGAATTGAAGTTCGACCAGCATGCGGCCATTTCTTGCACATACGTCCCGTTCCGCCGGATGATCGATCAATCGATTAAGTGCCTCGACAAACTCGCTTACCTCTCGCGGCCCCTTTGGAATAGCAATCCCGGTCTCCCGGGTGACGATTTCCATAACTCCTCCTACGGCCGATGCGACGACCGTCCGGCTGGCAGCAAATGCCTCCAAAATGACCAACGGAATCCCTTCCATCTCCGACGGGAGTACGAGCAATTCGCATTCCGCCAGAAGCGGGGCAATGTCATCTACGTGGCCACGCAAGTCGAATTTGGAGTCGAGGCCGCTCTTCCGTATTCGACTAACCAGAGCCGTCCTCTCGGGACCGTCTCCAGCTATGACAAACAGGAAATCAGCTTTGCCCCGCCGCCGGTGTAATCCCTCGGCGATTTCGGGGAGGAGCAGCGGACGTTTCACTGCATCTAGCCGTCCCGCGAACAGGATGCGATGAACCCCATCTGGCCTCCCCATCCGGTGGAAATTGAAACGTTGTAAGTCGACGCCGTTGCGGATGAGACGAATATTCGGATGGGCATCTCGGCACTGCTGCAATCGCCTGCGGACTGCTTCGGATATGGCTACCCGCACGTCGAGTGACTTAGCCACCTCCCGGGTTGCATCCACCACGTCCCAATCCTCGTCGATGGAATGAATCAGATCGATGATCCGGAGGAGGAAATGGGGACGGACGCATTTTTCTCGGACGCGTTCTGCAGCGGAGAGCGAAGCAGTAAAATGCGTCCGTCCCCTTTTTCCCTAACGATTTCCGTCTTCAATTTTCCTGCCAGCACCAATTTGGTTTTCATCAGGAAGATAGGGGCAAAGGTCCTTGCGGCCTGCGGGTTGAAGCAAATAGGGGCACGCACTCTGGGATTCCAGAAAACCGGATCGTCGGTAGCGGCGCCCCAGGATCGTTCCACGATGCAGAGAAAACCACTGCTCCCCTTCGCCACAGTGGCGTACCCGTCCCGCCGCAGCACCATCACCTCGGCCGCCTCCGAAATGGACGCTGGAGCCGCAGTGCGAGCCAGCGCGACTTCAGAATTTTGGTCCAGCATCAAATACTGATCGAGAGGAGCCATGGCCGAATAGGTGGTCTTCTCCGCTGGCGTTTGCGCGAGGCAGGTTGCGCCGGGGAAGAGAACCTGCACGAGGAACCCCACAGCAAAGAAACCGAGCGTATTCTTCTGCATTGAACCCTCCCGTAAGCGCAACTACCAGCGACCCGAGCCCTTGCGTCGATTAGATAACAGAAAAGCAGGAGCGGTCAATCCTGTGAAGACGGAGCACCGGTTTCGATTTCACGCCGAAGGTTACGCTCGCGCATTGCCCGAAGCCGATCAATTGCCGTTGCCATACCTTTGGGAGCTTTCGGCTGATAACCAACGGGTTTCTTATTGAGACGTCTTTTAGGGAGGTGCTACAATAACTCAGCTTGGCTGGAAGCCTTGGCAACTGTGAACAACCGCATTGGTTGCGGCGAGACGTTCCTCTGAACATATCAAGAAGTGGCATGGAGAATCCACTTATATTGGTTAACGGAGCCCGGCTAAACGAGAATGGTGTCCGCTGCTAAGGAGACGTTGACTGTGCTGCATCGTAAGTTCGCGGTAATCAAGTTATGGCCTCACTTGAAAACCGCCGAGGATGAGTGCATTGCGCGCTTGAGGATTTCCGCCAAATCGCTCGGCATCGAGTGCCTGGTGGTCGATTCTTTTGCACGCCTTGTGGATCCTCCAAACGTCCAACTCACACAGGAGGACGTCGATTTCGTCCTGAGTCTCCACTTCGAAACGCCGAAGCAATACGACATTTTCTCCTTCGTCGCTCTGTGGAACCCGGTGCAGTTTTTTCACGAATGGGGCTACCGCAAGTTCACGCGTAATCTCCTGACCCACGACGATTTTCTTAGCTGTTCTTCTCCCTGGGCCGACGATCAAGTCAGGCGTCTTATCTCGAGCGATCCGATGCGGGAACCGCCCGCGCTGCAGCTCTATCACAGCCTCTCCGAGCCGATCTTTCCTCCCACGACCGGCGAAGGGAAGCTCTTCTACGCCGGCATTAACTGGGAGCGTGTCAGCAAGAAGCCGCAGCGCCACGGCGAGTTGCTGAGCATGCTGGATCAAGACGGGGACATGCGAATCTACGGCCCCAAACGCTTCAACGGGGTGGACGTATGGGCCGGATTTAAGAGTTACCAGGGTTCGATTCCGTTCGACGGTGTCTCCCTCATCCGCGCGATAAATAAAGCCGGCGTTTCCCTGGTTCTTTCGTCTGAGGCACATCGGCAGTCGGAGTTGATGTCCAGCCGGCTTTTCGAGAGTCTGGCAGCCGGAGCCGTAATTATCTGCGACGAAAATCCCTTCGCCCATCGATTTTTCGGTAATACGCTGCTGTACATCGATTCCACACTCAGCGTGGAAGAGACCTATGGACAGGTGAAGGCCCATCTCGATTGGATTCAATCCAACCCCTCCGACGCCCGGGAATTAGCGAAACAGGCTCAGGATATCTTCCTCAGAGATTTTGCGCTTGACCGTTGCTTGCAGAAGATCTACACCGAGTTTCCAAACCGGAAGCAGCAGCTCGAGTGCCTCCGCACTCCCAGGAGGCCGCACGAGAAAGTAGCCGTCATCTTTCTGATGCCGGAGTTCAGTCCCGACGTCCTGGAGAGGCACATCACCAGTTGTCTTGCACAAACGGGGGTCTCGTTGCGCCCCATTCTGGTAATGGACGAAAACAACTTCGCCCTGTTTGGCCGGAGCGTACAGACTAGACTCAATGAGCTGTCGGTGTCGATTAAGGTGGAAACGCTCGATTTCTTTGAGCGCAATTCACAGGGGACTGTTACATCCCGACGGCGATTCGGTTCTATCGTCCAGAATATCAACGAACACTTCCTCGAGGATGATTGTTTCTGCATAGTCAGTCCTAACGAGCGCCTTTTCTCTGATCATATCGGCTCGCTTCTGCGAACTGTCCAGGACAATGAGGAAGCGGGTGCGGCGTGGACTGACGCTCTAGTGTTCCACCGGACGGACGGCGTGGACCGCGCGGATCTACACCACGACCCGGGCACCCATGGCTTGTCCGAATTGCGAATTGGAAGCGGCCGGTTTCTTTTCAGGAAGTCCGCTCTTCCACGAGATCTGGAAGCAGTGATGCCCTATCTCGAAGGATTTCCGATCATGCTGCTTTTCGGCATAACCAGGAACGTTCCCTCCAATCGATGTACGCTGGTTATGGATTTTCGGGAGCCGACTCGTTCCCACAACTTTACGCCTGTTCGTGCAGCCGAGGAACGTGAGCTTCTCATCGATTATGCGCCGGCCGTGTTTGGCAAGGCCGGGAGCCTCTCCGAGCACGGCGGTCAGGTGCCGTCACTTGAATTCATGACCCCAGATCAAAGGACGAAATTCGCGGTCGAATTGGCGCACAGCATACCTTTTCCGGCGTTTGTGTCGAAAATGGGTTTTGGCCTCTACCGATGGTGGCTCCGGAAAAGGAAAGACGGTTCGTAGCCGCTCAAACACATGAAATAATGTTCTCATCATGAAAAAGGCGATCATCACAGGGTGCACCGGGCAGGACGGATCCTATCTCGCGGAGTTGCTCCTGTCAAAAGGCTATGAGGTCCACGGGTTCAAGCGGCGATCCTCAAGCCTGAACACCGAGCGCATCGACCATCTCTACCGCGATCTCCACGAGGCTGAGACGCCATTTATTCCGCATTTCGCGGACTTAGCGGACGGCAGTTCCCTGGCCACACTCCTGCACGACATTCGCCCCGACGAGATCTATAACCTGGCGGCACAAAGCCACGTGAAGGTGAGCTTTGAGATTCCGGAATACACCACCGACATCGTGGGAACCGGGACATTGCGGCTGCTCGAGGCGATCCGCAGGACAGGTGTGAATGCCAGGTTTTATCAGGCATCCTCAAGCGAGATGTTCGGCAGCACTCCCCCTCCGCAGGGTGAGGCTACTGCGTTCCATCCGCGCAGTCCATACGCCTGCAGCAAGCTGTTCGCCCATAACATAACCGTGAATTTTCGGGAGAGTTACGGCCTGCACGCTTCCTGCGGCATTCTGTTTAATCATGAATCGCCCCGCCGGGGTGAAACGTTCGTGACTCGAAAAATCACGCGCGCGGTAGCTCGCATCAAGCACGGCATTCAACACAAGCTGTATCTGGGAAACCTGGAGGCTCGGCGCGATTGGGGGTATGCCCCGGACTACGTTCGAGCCATGTGGCTGATGTTACAGCAGGATTCGCCGGACGACTATGTAGTAGGCACAGGCGAGTCGCACAGTGTCCGGGAATTTGTCGAACTGGCTTTCGAACACGCCGGACTGGACTGGCGTCCGCATGTGGAGATCGACCCCCATTATTTCCGCCCTGCCGAAGTGGACTACCTCATGGCTGACCCCGCCAAGGCCCGTCGCACACTGCTCTGGGAGCCGACCGTGACCTTTCGCGACCTGATCCGGATTATGGTCGATGCCGACTTGAAGGACATCGAACGCCGCATTAGAGGCGGACTTGAGCAAGTGGCCTCGGGAGTGCCCGTGTGATGGACCTTCGGAACAAACGAATCCTGGTGACTGGAGGACACGGATTCCTGGGAGGCCATATCGTGGATCGCTTACGCCGGGCCGGGTGCCGCGACATCGTTGCGCCATCCCACACCGAATGCGATCTCACGCAGCGCGGCGCAGCCGGCCAGTTATTTGCTGAATACAAGCCGCAAGTAGCAATTCACGCCGCCGCTGCGGTGGGAGGGATTGGCGCGAATCAGAGGAACCCCGGTTTTTTCTTCTACGCAAACGCCATTATGGGGATAGAGCTCATAGAGGCGGCGCGTCAGCACCAGACGGAAAAGGTGGTTGTGCTGGGTACCATCTGTTCCTATCCAAGGCTTACACCTGTGCCATTTCGGGAAGATGATTTGTGGAATGGCTATCCGGAAGAGGTTACTGCCCCATACGGCATCGCCAAGAAAGCCATACTGGTGCAGTGCCAAGCATACCGGCAGCAGTATGGCACGAGCGCCATTTTTCTCCTGCCTGTTAATTTATATGGGCCCAGAGATCATTTCGATCCCGAGAACTCACACGTGGTGCCGGCGCTCATCCGCAAGTTCGTCGAAGCGAAAGAACAGGGCAATGATACAGTCACGGTTTGGGGAGACGGAACCGCGACCCGGGAATTTCTATACGCGGAAGACGCCGCGGAGGGTATCGTATTGGCAGCCCAGTCTTACGACAAACCGGAACCCGTGAACCTGGGCAGCGGACAGGAAATCTCCATCCGCGATTTGGCCGGAAAGATCGCCGACTTAGTGGGATTCAAGGGAAGAACAGTCTGGGATGCAAACCGGCCCAATGGCCAGCCGAGGCGCTGCCTGGATGTCTCGATGGCAGAGCGGGAGTTCGGCTTTCGAGCGAAGACGACACTACATGAAGGTCTGGAGAATGCTATTAATTGGTATATCGCAAGCCAGAACACGGTTGCGCGGTGACTTGTTTATCACATCAAAGCATCGTGGTGATTGAATTTGCGCAAAAGGGGTGTTTGCGGAGGAATACGAAAATACACATATGAAGGGCTTGGTCCTAGCTGCCTTTGGGGTCGCGCTCGTGCTTGTGGTCCTTCTCGCGCGCATGCCGTCCCCGCCTAAGGGGGGCTCGGCTAAGCAGAATCAGAAAGACGGTCTTCGCTATGTATGGATCCCTTCGGGCGATTTCCTGGAGGGCTGTTCCAAATTCGATCCGGACTGTAGCTCTGACGAAAAGCCCGCCCATGACGTTTCCATTTCGAAAGGGTTCTGGATGGGACGAACGGAAGTCACCGTCGGCGCTTATCGCCGGTTCTCAACGGCGACTCATCGCTCCATGCCCCCAGATCCAATTTTTGGAGGCGGCAGCCTGAACGCAGGCTGGACCAATACTGAGAGCCCGGTCGTCAACGTGGACTGGAACGAATCCCAGGCCTATTGTCACTGGGCTGGCGGCAACTTGCCCACAGAAGCTCAGTGGGAGTATGCAGCACGTTCCGGCAACAGCACGCTCCGGTACGGAGCTTTATCGCGAATTGCCTGGACGGGAGATAACTCTGGAACCAGCCTTCTCAACTCGAGTCTTCTGATGAAGCAGGACCCGGCGGGTTACCTTGGGCGATTATCCGGTAACCGCAATTCCTTCCATTCCGTTGGCCTGTTGGCGCCGAACCAGTTTGGCCTGTCCGATATGCTGGGAAACGTTTGGGAGTGGACGGCCGATTGGTATTCGCAGGATTACTACCAGTTGGCTGAACGCTTTGATCCGACCGGCAAACCTAACGGTGAAACCAAGGTGCTTCGCGGAGCTTCATGGACGAATGTTCCGAATGCTGTCCGTGCTTCTGTTCGAGGGCACCGCTCGCCACTCACTCGAAGCACCGACACCGGGTTCCGATGCGTGCTGTGATTGCCCAATCCGTCGCCATACCGCGGGCTGCTCGTATCCCATCGGAAAGATGAATCACGCATGAATCACAAACTGGCCACACGGATCCAGGAACGCCCCAAAACGGTGGCGGCTGCGCTCACTATCGCTTTATGGGCCCTACTGATCTTGCCTTCGGTCGTTGTGAATAAGTATTTTACAATGGACATCGGGGAAGTCTTCACGTCATCAGCTAAGTTCCCCTCCAGCTTCTACTCAATCATATCTCCCTACATTCGGCCGGGCCGATATTTGCCCGTTTATTGGCTATACCACGCCCTGCTGTACTTAGTAAGCGGCATTCACGTCCAGGGGTACTTCCTGGTGCAGAGCCTCATCTTCCTGGCGGGTGCGTTGACAAACGGATATCTATTCACTGGGATGGTCAGAAATAGGACGGTCTCAATGCTGTTTGTGGTCATGATGTTTATCAGCAGCCCAAATTCCGAAACTCTGTACACCATCTGCAAGCCGGAGCCGATTGTTTTTCTACTAGTTAGTATCATTCTTCTATTGTCGTACTATGGAAACGCCGATCATCGTATGTTGTCGGCTGGGAAGTCGGCAGTAATCGGCCTTGTTTTTGTTTGCTCATTGTGGACCAAGGAAACTTCGCTTGCCCTCTTTTCATTTGCTATCGCTGGAATTGCGGCAACTCTGCTCTTATATCCGAATACAAGGGTCCGCAAACCGGGAGCCTCGCCACTTCACGGTTATGCGCGTCTGCTCTTTGGCTTGGCGTTCGGCTTCCTTCTTTCAAAGCTTCCTTTTGTGCTTTTTACAAACACCGCTGGAGTTGGCAAGGGCACTTACACGGCTTACGATCTCACCCGGGACATCGTCGTCGAGAATGCTGTTTTCTATTTGACTCAACAGCCTGATGTCGTAGTGATCGGAGCGATCGCCACGTTTTTCGTCTTCATCCTTTTCAGGTTCGCCAAGTCGTCTCCGGCCAGTCTTGATGAGAGGGCCAGGTATGACCTGGTATTTCTAATCGGCCTTCTTGCAATGGCTTGGTCCTACTGTGCCATTTTTCTAATTTGGCGGTGGCCGATGGCTTATTATCTCTTGCTCCCAGCTATCACCTTCAGGTTTGTGTTGCTATGCAGCTTATACGCGGTAACACGGCTAAAGCTGTGTAGGCCTAGGGTTCGAACCACGGCCGTCGCGACGATAGCGTTGCTTCTGCTTCATGCCTCCGTTTATCTCTGGTACACAGGATCAAGCCAGGTCAGATATTCGCAGGTCTATTCGGACGCGCTGGAGAAGTACGCGAAACTTTCGCATGCCGGGGACTCTTTGACAATTGAGTCGTATCCGTTTTATGCCGAACAGGTGATCAACACAAAGTTCCTATTGGACCTTGTCTACCACGAGCCCCGCCGGTTGTATGGCATTGCTGACCTGATCGATCCAAATGTCATAACCCTGAAGATGAGGCAATTGCTTTCAATAACTGACGCGATGCTAGCTGCTAATGAGGGCAATGTGCCGAAGAAAGGCGACTATGTTCTGGACATAACTGGCGATAATCTAGGAACCTGGCAAACCAGAGGCGTGGGGCCGTTCTATAGCGACGGCTCGTTCCTGGTGCAGGACGGTGCTTACGAGATGCAAGAACTGGGGAACGAGCGATCCTTCTTCCCGGCCGCCTTTCTGAACGTGTGGACGCATCGTGCCGAGCTCCGGCAGACCTATATCGGCTACAAAATATACCGGGTGTCGGAAGGCCCAAAATTCACCTGGCTCGGCAGGTTTCCCGATGGGTGGATGGGAAGGCGCACTAGGCTGATACTTTACCCGGAATATGTAAAGAACGCTCTGGTTCATGTGGTTACCCCGAAATACAACCCCATTAATACGCTCAGGCTCTATCGAGACGATGTCTTGATAGATAGCGTAGTCCTGCCGCAGGGAAAGGAACAGACATTCAACCTGCAGACTGCGGATAGACCCACCCTGTTCCGCTTCGAATTGGACCGCACGTTTGTTCCGAGCCAGCTGCATCTGAACCGGGACGACCGGGAATTGGGAGCCCTCATTAGCTTGGAACCGTTTGCGGCCCTCGCTAAATAGCATCTCTCTCCCCACACAGCATACGGGGTTCACGCCTCACCTGTTCCTGAACCCTCTTGTTCGGACGTTGCCAGAATCTAGCGGCGGGGGTGGGGATCTTCGGACAGATTCGCTGGGCGACTCCAGCGGACTGTCCCCCCATTGCCGCACCACAGCAACCAAAGGTCCCCCTGAGCATTCCGTTCTTCCCGCACGTGAGGAGCTGTACCCATTTTTCCGCCCACGCCACCCGTTACACCTTTGGCCGATGATCTCCAACGGTTTTCTTGAGATGCTGACCTCGCGAGCAGGTTCTAAGGTTTTCATATTCTCTTCTGTGCTTGTGGTCTATGGTAGATTATTCCTTGCTGTCGTCAACGTGGGAGCAATTGGGAAATAGCCATTGCCACGATTCTGCCAGCCGGAGCGTTATTTTAGCGCCGAATTCATTAAAGGGAATAATTGACGTGAAACTTCCTGAGTTGGCTGTCCCAAGCTCGCTTTCATTCTTCTGCGCAGCTCTCGTTATACTTGCCGCACTCGGCGTCAGTTCTTGGTTTCTTTTCTCTAATACGGTGACCCCGCCGACACCGCACGAAGTTGCTGCCCAATATGGCCTTCTCTGGCCGCCAATTAAACCCGAACCAGTCGAGAAATACACGTTTCTTGCGGTTTTGGTAGCGGCTGTCCCTATTTGTTCAAATTCCTCGTCGATGATCTTCTGTATCCGCAACGTCTCCCCGTGGAGATGAGCCAGTTCGCCCGCACATTCCAGCCAGGGCTTGCCCGCCCGTCGTCTTCCTTGGGAGAGCTTT
>Ga0182030_10015177_pt1 | contig 15118 bp, 13 predicted proteins | sample 812S3MmetaG_FD_121299 | JGI IMG/M metagenome (GOLD analysis project Ga0182030, IMG submission 121299) | Permafrost microbial communities from Stordalen Mire, Sweden - 812S3M metaG (Illumina Assembly) | ecosystem: Environmental > Terrestrial > Soil > Wetlands > Permafrost | place: Sweden... | reverse complement strand
CCCACCCTCAATCCCAGCCCCTCTCCCAGGAGGAGCTCGACGCGATCCAGAAACAGGAGGACCAGGCAGCCCTCGATAAGAATTGGCTCCTGCGCAACTACGAAAAACAAGTGCAAGCTCGCGCCGCTAAATCCCCGCAAGATCAAAGCGCGAATCTTTATTATCAACTCACCTCGAACAAGGAGCTGGCCAAACTCGCGGGCTTGCCCACTCTTGATTCAGACGATCAGGACCGTACGAGCGCTTACCGAACGGGCACGCCCCCTTCCGGCCAGGGCTCGGGAGCGTTGCGCGCCGATGCTTCTTCAGCGGCCACGAGCGCTTTCCCGTCACACGGCAATCTCCTCAAACCTCTGATCACGCCCTTGAGCGCGCCGGATGCCGCGGGCCTGCATAATTTTTACTCCTCCCTGCCTGTCTCAATGCCTTCGCCGCTCTCCGGCAACAACCCTCCCCAAACGCCTCCTGTATCCAGGAGAGATCAATCCCGGGATTCCCTGGACATCGAAACACCGGGCATGGTCGCCGCCGAAAAAAATCCGCTGACGGGCACGAGCGCTCCGGATCTTACCCTCGACATTCTTCCCGGTGAATCGATCGAGCAGGCCAAGGCGCACCAGGAAGCCAACAACAAGCTTGAACTTCCCCTCCCGATGGATGCCAATCAACTGCACAAAGAGCAAGCTGCCGCGCTGAGCGTTCCGGGCGCCCCGAATCCCGCTCAAACCGCCACGCCTGCTCCCGTCAAAGCGGTTCCGATCGATGACGAGGACGCTCCCCTGCCCGTCAGCAAGGCGCCCCAGATAAACCCGGTCCGGTCGCCCATCGCCAATCCGTACGATATTCTCGACCGCTAATAATCAGCTTTGCCCCGGGACGGGCGGCGGGATTTCAGGCGCGCCGGCGACACTTCCACCGCCGCCCTGGACCGCCTGACCGGCGGTGAGAAATTGGGTCAGCCCGTCGCCGCGCAGATCGGGCGGAATCAGCGTCACGTTCACGTTGCCCTCCAGCATCCGCTGGTTCTCCAGGATCTCGAACATGACCTCCGCCACCTCCTTGTCCTGGGCAATGGTGTTGAGCGCGCTCCCGACGATAAACGGGCGCATCGCCGCGGCCTTGGCAAACTCGACCGCCGCCTGCCGCTGCGCCGTGCTGGTAATCAGGTTGACCTGGTTGGTGCCGTCCTGCCGGATCGCCGAAGTCACCTGCCGGAGACGATTCACCACCTTCTCCTCGATCTGCTGGATCATGCTCGCGTCGCGAAAATGAACTTTCCGCACATACACCGTGCCGAGCGAATAACCCCATTCCTTCGACTTGTCGCTCACCTCATCGCGCACCAGGGCGCTCATCGAATGGCGGTCTTCCAGCATGTTCGATAATTTCAGGTTGCTCAAATTACGCACCGTGGCATTGCTGACGTTGGCCCGCAACGAACCGCGGGGATCGGCGTTTTTGAAAAGATAAGCCACCGGATCGCTGATCCACATCTCGTACCAGACCCCGATCCCCATGGGCGCGCCTTCTTCCGAATTGACCGGCTGGCTGCGCAGATATTCCTGGTCCAGGCGCAAATCGACCACCCGCACGTCGCCGAAGAAATTCACGAACAGGGCCCGCCAGCTCAGGGCGGTGGCGATGGGAAAGTGGAGTCCCGGCTCGTCCAGCACCAGTCTCACCTTGCCGAAAAGCACGTAAACCAGGCACTGCCTCTCCTCCACAACGACGTAAAAACCGAGGAAGCGGCAAAAGCCCAGGATCGTCGGCACGACGATGAAGCAGCCGACAAAGACCACCAGCGACGCGATCATCAAGGTTCCGATGCTGGCCACGAAGTCCATATTATTTTTTCATCTCCAGGATGATGTGGGAGGCCCTCGCGTAAAGGGCCAGGCGGATGTTCCGCAAATAAAGGGGCAGCGCCTCGGGGCCGTTCTTGCGCAGGTCGGCCAGTTGCGCCGCCAGCCAATTCAGCGGCTCGACCTCGGCCTGCGCGTTGAGCGTCTCGATCTGCACCGCGCGCTTCGACTGCACGATGCGCATGTCCGCCGAGGCCTGCGCCACGCTGATGTCCGAGGAAACCTGGTTGTGCGCCGTGTTGATCGCGGCCAGGGCCGACTCGACTTCCGGAGGCGGATCGATGCTGGTGATGAGCGCCGCGTCGAGACGAATCCCGTACCGCGCGGAGGAGGAAGCGCACTCCGTGTCCATCTGCTCGTTGAGTTCGCGCAGGTTCTTGCGCAGGTCGTTGATCGAGATTCCCTGGACGACCGCGGGCTCGACGCTGCTGCCTCCCGGCACGACCGATTCGGTCACCACGGCCATCGGCGGCGCGTCGAAATTCGCGATCCGCTCGCGCAGGATCGAAACGAAATAACCCATCACGTGCGCGATGGGATTCTTCACCGCGAAGAGCGTCGCGTAGAGATTGCGCTCCGCGATTGTGTAGCGCAACTGCCCGGTCAGGCCCGTATTCAACTGGTCTTTCGTCACGGCTTCCAAAACCTGGTTGTTGTTATTGGCGCCCGCGCTCTCCGGATCGAAGGCGATGTTGAGCGTCTGCGTGGCCACGGTGATTTTATAGACGCGCTGCCAGGGCAGTTTGAAATAGGGGCCGCCCGCGCCGATCACGCGCAGTTGGGGATAGGCGTAGCGCTGTTTCTCCTCGTCGGTCAGCGTTTCCGAGATCGGGTCCTCCAGCGTCGTGCCGCCGAGACGCTCGGCGCGGCCAAAGGTGGTGATCACCGCCCGCTCATTCTGGTCCACCGTGTAAATGCCGGTCAGGACCGCCCGGACGATGAAGTAGGCGAGAAATCCGAGAAGCGCTCCAAAAATGATCGCTGCCATGACGGTCACGCCCCGACGAAGGTCGCGATGCGCTTCAGGCCATTTGTAATGTTCTCCGCGCTCGTCGCGTAGGAAATCCGGATCGTCTTGTCGTCGCCGAAGGCGATGCCGGGCACGACGGCGACCTTTTGCTTGTCGAGCAGGCGCTCGGCGAACTGGGTCGAGTTCTGGCCCGTGGCCGAGATGTCGACCAGGACGTAAAACGCGCCCTGAGGCTTCACGTACTTGAGCAGGGGAATTCCGTCGAGCAGCCTGCAAACCAGGTCGCGGCGCTTCGCGTATTCGGCCACCATCTGCGCGACGCATTCCTGCGGTCCCTTGTAGGCGGCCAGCGCGCCCTTCTGCGCAAAGGAAGTCGCGTTGGAAGTCGAGTGGCTTTGCAGGGAATCGATGGCCTTGGCGACGCCTTCGGGCGCGGCCACGTAACCGAGGCGCCAACCGGTCATCGCGTAGGGCTTGCTGAAGCCGTTCACGGTCAGGGTCAGGTTGTAGACGTCCTTGCTCAGCGTCGCGATGCTGACGTGCTTCGCATCATCATAAATGAGCTTTTCGTAAATTTCGTCGGAAAGAATCAGGATGTCCTCGTCCAGCGCGACGTCGGCCAGGCCGGCCAGTTCGTTTTCCGTATAGACGGAACCGGTCGGATTGCCCGGCGTGTTGATGACGATCATCTTGGTTTTCGGCGTCATCGCGTCGCGGAATTGGTCCGGCGTGATCTTGTAATTGTTGGCCGCCGTGGTCGGGACGAAGACCGGTTCCGCGCCGACGAGCTTGGCCATTTCCGGGTAGCTCAGCCAGTAGGGGGCCGGGATGATGACTTCATCGCCGGGATCGAGCGTGGCCAGCATGGCGTTGAAACAGGCGTGCTTCGCGCCGCACGTCACGATGATCTGCGACGGCTTGTAATCGAGCCCGTTGTCGGCCTTGAGCTTTTCGCTGATGGCCGCGCGCAATTCCGGAATGCCGGAGGAGGGCGTGTACTTCGTGAACCCGGCGTCGAGCGATCCCATCGCCGCGGCCTTGATGTGCTCGGGCGTATCGAAGTCGGGCTCACCGGCTCCGAAGCCGATAACGTCCTGGCCTTCGGCCTTCATGGCCTTGGCTTTGCTATCGATGGAGAGAGTGAGTGACGGGGTGAGTTCTTGGACGCGGATTGAGGGTTCCATAAAGGGTATTTTTCAGGATCAAGGATGAATGGGGAACGGCGATCAAAGCATGAAGGGCGGACACAAGCCAGCCTTCTGCGCATTAATCTTGATAAAAACTTTCGATCAGGGATTTGAAGTTGTTTTCGCGGATCCGCACGATGCCCATTTCCCGCCGGGCATTTTCCGCTGAATCCGAGGCGTGCGCGGCGTTGACCATGATGGTCGAACCAAACTCGCGGCGGATCGATCCCGGAGGCGCCTTGGCCGGATCGGTCGGGCCGAGGACCTCGCGGATTTTACGCACGGCGTCGATCCCCTCGTAAATCAGGATGATGCATTTTTCCGTGCCCGGTTCAGTCCGCTCCTCGCCTTTGGTTTCGGCCGGCGTATGCCCGGTCATGAATTTGACGATATTGTTGAACTGCTGCTCGCCCGCCAGCGGCCCGAGCAGTTGGCCGATCTGCTGCTGCATCTCCGCCGTCACGGGAATGTTCAGGGCGGAACCGAGAATGTCCTTCGCCCGTTCGCCCATGGGACCGGCCAGCTTCTCCTTCAGCACGTCGCGCACCGGACTGTAAAATTCCTCGGCCTGGGCGACCGTCATCCGGTGCACCTTGATGCCGGTGATGGCCAGACCCGTCCGGGAAAAAATATCGAGGATGTTGCCGGGGCGGCCGCTCGGAAACTTGAAATTATCGGGCTTGATGATGACCAGCGTGCGCTCGTGGCGCGGATCGCCCACCGTGGGGACGATCTTCTCCAGCAGCCCGCCGTCGGAATCGCTGTACCTGGCCCAAATTTTCAGCTTGGTGCTCGCCTCCTGGACATTGGGCGAAGCCAGCACCGCCGGCTCGAAATATTTGACCGTGCGGTCGCGGTTGAAGACGATGTCGCCGTAGGTGTCCCGGATCGATTCGCCGCCCAGAAAGTTTTCCTTGAACGTGCCGACCGTTTCGCGAATGCGGCGCACGGCGTTCTCTCCGCGGAAAAGCAGCATCATGACCCGCTCGCGCACGCCGGTAACGGGGTCCGGCGCGAGGTTTTCCTTCACGTAATCGCGAATCAGTTCCTGGATCTTCCGGTCCTGCGGATCGGCTTCCGTGACGATGTTCTGGGCATACTCATCGATGAGCGCCTGGCTGGGGGCAAACATTTGCGCGCCCACCAGATCGAGGGAAGTCCGGGTTAATAACCGTGCCAGGACGCCGCCCGTGCGCGATTTGTAAATCGTGTAGGGGTTGATAATCACGTAACTGAGTTCTTCTGCCATAAGGGGCAATGACCGTAAGGCTTGCCACACCAAGGGTCAAACGGAAAACTTCGTTGTGGAGCGTCACCCTCTGCTGTCCCAGCGGGACAACCGAGAGTAGCCCGGCAATTTATTGCCGGGCTATTTTCACGCATCCCTTTGGGACGATCGGCAGGCTATTCAGTGGAGCCATCGGACGGCCCCATCATGGCCTCGTCCCACCATGACCGGTAGGCGGGCGAAATCTCGTGAGCGGCAACGGCGATGATTTCCGGGCACTCGTAGGAATGATGCTTGCGGACGAAACCGGCCAGCGAATCGAACTGTTCCGCGGAACTCTTGATGACCAGCATGACTTCCGATGACTTCTCGATCTTGCCCTTCCACCGGTAATGCGATTCGACAGCCGGAATGAGATTCACGCACGCGGCGAGATGCGCTTCCAATATTCCTTGGGCAAGATTCCGCGCCTCCACAAGGCTGGAGGCGGTCACGAAGACGAGGCGTGGAGTGAAGGGCATTTTCTTACGCCGCTTTCCTGACGATCTGGCGCAGGACGTAGGGGAGGATGCCGCCGTGCTGGTAGTAATCGACCTCGATGGGCGTGTCGATGCGCACGACGAGCGGCACGAGTTCGATCTTGCCGTCGGCGCGCTTGATTTCGAGGTTCACGCTCTGGCGCGGTTTGATGTCGTCGGTCAGGCCGCGCAGCGAGTAGACCTCGGTGCCGTCGAGCTTGAGGCTCGCCGCGTTCACGCCCTCGGCGAAGCAGAGCGGCAGCACGCCCATGCCGACGAGATTGCTCCGGTGAATGCGCTCGAAGCTTTGCGCGATGACCGCCTTGACGCCGAGCAGCCGCGTGCCCTTGGCCGCCCAGTCGCGCGAGCTGCCCGTGCCGTATTCCTGCCCCGCGATGATGACCAGCGGCGTGCCCGCCTTCTGGTATTTGATCGCGGCGTCGTAGATGCTCATCTGCTCGCCGGAAGGCTGGTACTTCGTCACGCCGCCCTCCACGCCCGGCACCATGAGATTCTTGATCCGGACATTGGCGAACGTGCCGCGTGTCATCACCCGGTCGTTGCCGCGGCGCGCGCCGTAGCTGTTGAACTCCTCCTGCGGCACGCCCTGTTCGAGCAGATACGCGCCGGCGGGCGAGTTCTTCTTGAAGCTGCCGGCGGGCGAGATGTGGTCCGTCGTGACCGAATCGCCGAAGATGCCGAGCGGACGCGCGCCGACGATCCCGGTGATGTGGCCCGGCTCCATCGAAAAGTTCTCGAAGAAGGGCGGCTCCTGGATGTAGGTGCTCGATTCGTTCCACGAATAGGTCTCGCCGGTCGAGCCGGGAATGTTGTTCCAGGCCGGGTTCTGCTCGGCGAAATCGCTGTAGAGTTTGCGGAAGATTTCGGGCTTCAGCGCGCCTTCCATCTCGGTCTTGATTTCCTGGAGGGTGGGCCAGATTTCCCTGAGGAAAACCGGCTTGCCGTCCGTGCCCGTGCCGAGCGGTTCCGTGTTGAGGTCGATGTCGACCTTGCCCGCGAGCGCGAAGGCGACGACCAGCGGCGGCGACATGAGGAAGTTCGCCTTGATGCTCGGATGGACGCGCGCCTCGAAGTTGCGGTTGCCGGAAAGGACGCTGGCCGCGACGAGATCGCTCTTGGTGATCGCCTCGTCGATGATCGGGTTGAGCGGGCCGGAGTTGCCGATGCAGGTGGTGCAGCCGTAGCCGACGATCTGGAAGCCGAGCTTGTCGAGGTAGGGTTGCAGGCCGGTCTTGTCGAGGTAATCGGTGACGACGCGCGAGCCGGGCGCAAGCGAAGTCTTCACCGCGCGATTCACGGTCAGGCCGCGCTCGACCGCCTTCTTCGCGAGCAGTCCCGCCGCGAGCATGACGGAGGGATTGCTGGTGTTCGTGCAACTCGTGATCGCCGCGATGAGGACGCTGCCGTGCTTGATATCGACATCCGCCGCGGGACGAATGCCGTTGAGCTTCACCATGGCGTGAGCGCCCTCCGCGCCCTTCTTGCCAAAGCCATTTTCAGTCACGGCCTTGTCGAGCGCGGCGAGGAACTTCGCCTTCAGGTCGGGCAGCGCGATCCGGTCCTGCGGACGTTTCGGTCCCGCCACGCTGGGAGAGACATCGGCGAGGTTCAGTTCGAGATCGGAGCTGTAGATGATGCCGGCCGCCTTGGTGGGAATGCCGAAAAGTTTTTGCGCCTTGAAGTAGCTCTCGAACGCCTCGACCTGCTCCTTCGTGCGGCCGGTCGCCTTGAGGTAATTGACCGATTCGGCATCGACCGGGAAGTAGCCCATCGTCGCGCCATACTCGGGGGCCATGTTCGCGATGGTCGCGCGGTCGGGCAACGGCAGCGAGGCCGCGCCGGGTCCGTAGAACTCGACGAACTTGCCGACGACCTTCTGCTTGCGGAGCATCTCGGTGACGTGGAGCGCGAGGTCGGTCGCGGTGACGCCTTCGCGCAGCGCGCCGGTCATGTGGACGCCGACGACTTCCGGCGTGAGGAAGTAGACCGGCTGGCCGAGCATGCCCGCCTCCGCCTCGATGCCGCCCACGCCCCAGCCGACGATGCCGAGGCCGTTGATCATGGTGGTGTGGGAATCGGTGCCGACGAGCGTGTCGGGATAATAGACCGTCTCGCCGTCGATCGTGGCGGAGAGGACGCCCTTGGCCAGGTATTCGAGATTGACCTGGTGGACGATGCCGATGCCGGGCGGCACGACCTTGAAGGTCTCGAACGCCTGCTGGCCCCACTTGAGAAATTCGTACCGTTCGCGGTTGCGCGCGAACTCGAATTCGAGATTGCGCACCATCGCGTCGGCCGAGCCGGCGACATCGACCTGCACGGAGTGATCCACGACGAGATCGACCGGCACGAGCGGCTCGATCAGCTTCGGATTTTTGCTCAGCTTCTCGACGGCGTGGCGCATCGCGGCGAGATCGACCAGGAGCGGAACGCCGGTGAAATCCTGGAGAACGATGCGCGCGACGACGAAGGGGATTTCGTCGGAGACGGGCGCCTTTGCGTTCCAGTTGGCCAGCGTGCGGATGTCGTTTTCGCTGACCCGTTTTCCGTCGAAGTTGCGCAGGACCGCCTCGAGGACGATGCGGATGCTCACCGGCAATTTGGAGACCGGCCCCACACCGGCTTCCTCCAAAGCGGGCAGAGAATAGTATGTTACTTTTTGACCGGACTGGGTGGTTGTGGAACGGAGCGAGTTGAAAAGCGTGTGAAGTGCCATATATTTGGGGTGTGATGACTATGGCGTGGATGAAGCACGCTTCAAGCCGCAACCTTCCCAAAAGGGGTTACACCGGCGGAAATCATAGCTATCCATGCGCTGAGACGACTTCTGTCATGAAGTTGGCATCCTTTAGGCTCAGATAAGGCTCGAACAAATAACCAGAAAGGAAATACGTCCTGATGAAAACAGCCGACATGATGGTCGACTTCGTTCGAACACACAAAAACGCGTTCCGCCTCGCGGATCAACGCGTCACCAAGGTGCAACAAAGCCGGTATGAACGCCGGAAAATCCGCGCCTACCTCCGCCTGGGAGACTGGCTCGCGGAAGCATAAGCGCCGCCGCTCACGTTCCTGCCTGCGTACGAAGGCAGGGGCGTGAAATCAGCGGTTCAGTCTTGATCGCATGGTTTGCGGCACGACATTATTCTTGATAATCAGAGAATCTGATTTTATGATGTCTCTGTGAAAGAAATAACTCTTACGGTAACTGAAGCGGCGAGAGGCTTTTCCGACCTGATTAATCGCGTCCACTATCGCCGGGAATCAGCCGTATTGACCAAGAACGGGCGCGAGGTTGCACGGGTCATTCCAGCCAACCCCGCGTCGATCACGCTGGGAGAATTCGCCAAGCGGTGGAAACCGGGCGCCCATTTGTCCCCGAGCGAGGCGGCAGCCTTCGCCCGCGACATCAAAAAAGGACGTCATATCTTCAAGCCCTTGGTCTCTCCATGGGACTGATTGTCGATTCTTCGGTGTTGATCGCCGCTGAACGAGGCAAGCTGGATTGGAATGCTTTTGTGCGGAAGTGGAGCAGTGAGCCGCTTTTCATGGCTTCCATCACTCTTTCCGAGCTTCGGCATGGATTTCACCGCGCCACGGGACCGAACGGGGAAAAGCGGCGTGCTTTCATCCAGGAAGTCGAAGTCGGCATTCCAGTGTTGGAGTTTGCCGCGGAGGAAGCTCTGATTCATGCCAAAATCTGGGCGGAGATGGAAACAATTGGCCGAAGGATCGGACCTCACGACATGATAATAGCCGCAACTGCTCTGGCAAACGAACATTCGGTCGCGACCCTCAATGAATCCGAATTTGGGCGCGTTCCCGGCCTGAAGCTGATCGCGATGAAGCAGTTCCTGATCAAGTAGTCGCTGATCTATCCCTACTTCACCGCGGCGGCTTCGGCTTCTTCGGTGAGGACGTTCGCGCCGTGCTGAAGCTCGACCATGCGGCGATAGGCGCCGTCGGGGACGGCCATGAGTTCGTCGTGGGAGCCGGTTTCGCGGACGGCGCCGTCGCGAAGCATGATGATGACGTCGGCGTCGCGGATGGTGGAGAGCCGGTGTGCGATGACGAAGCAGGTGCGGCCTTTCATCAACTCCTCCAGGGCCTGCTGCACGAGCCGTTCGCTTTCGGCGTCGAGCGCGCTGGTCGCCTCGTCGAGGATGAGGATGGACGGGTCCTTGAGCAACGCGCGGGCGATGGCGATGCGCTGGCGCTGGCCGCCGGAGACCTTGACGCCGCGCTCGCCGACGAGGGTCGCGTAGCCTTCGGGAAAATCGGCGATGAAGTCGTGGGCGTTGGCGCGGCGCGCGGCGGCTTCGATTTCCGATTGAACGGCGCCCGGCTTTCCATAGGCGATGTTTTCCGCGATCGAGCCGCCGAAGAGGAGCACTTCCTGCGGCACGAGCGCCATCTGGCTGCGCAATTCGTGGAGGCCGTAATCGGTGGCGGGCCGTCCGTCGAAAAGAATGGAACCCTGCTGCGGATCGTAGAAACGGAGCAGGAGCGACGCGATGGTCGATTTGCCCGCGCCGCTCGGTCCGACCAGGGCGACGACTGCTCCAGCCTGAGCGGAGAAGCTCAAACGCTTGAGCACCTCGGCTTCCGGCCGCGCGGGATAGGCGAAGGTGACGCACTCGAAACCGACATCGCCGCGGAAGCGCGCGACGCGGGTCGCGACCTCCAGCGGCTCGGCCGGTTCGCCGAGGAGTTCGCGCACGCGCTGGGTCGCGCCGATGGAGCGCTGGAGATTGCTGTAGAGATCGGCGAAGCTGCCGATCGATCCGCCGATGAAGATGGTGTAGAACGTGAATCCGAGAAGATCGCCGGCCTTCAACGCGCCGTTGAGCAAAAGAGTCGTGCCGTACCAAAGCACGATGGTGATGGCCGTGAAAATGGCGAAGATGATGAAGGCGACCAAAGCCGCGCGGGCCTTCGCGCCGTGGCGGACCGAGTTTAAAAAGCGAGTGATGCGCGCCTCGTAGCGTTTCTGCTCGAAGAGTTCATTGCAGAAGGCCTTCACGCTGGCGATGCCCTGGAACGCCTCCGCAACGACGTTGGCCGACTGGGCCAACTCGTCCTGCGTGACGCGCGACCTCTTGCCCACCATGCGTCCAATCAGGATCGCGCCGATGATCGTCGGCGGGAAGCAGGTGAGCATCACGCCGGTGAGGTGCGGCGAGATGTAAACCATCAGCGCGAGACTGCCGACCATGATAATGCTCTGGCGGAGAAATTGCGGGATGGCCATGATGAAGGCGTCCTGCAATTGCGTCAGGTCCGCGAACATGCGGCTGGTCAGCTCGCCCACCTGTTGCTGGCCGAAAAAGGTCATCGGCATTTCGGTCAAATGGTTGAAGAGCGCCTTGCGCAGATCGGACAACCCGAATTCGCCGACCGTGTTGAAGAGGAGCGATTGGAAATAGGACATGATGGCCTGCACCAGAAGAATGTCGACCATGAGCAAGGCAATCCAAAACGCCTGTTCATGCGTGGTGCTGTTAATGAGGTGCATGACGAGGTAGGGAAAGAAAAGTCCCAGGACGCTGGAACCGACGAGCATGAACAGGCCCACGCCCAGCTTGCCGCGATAAGGCCGCAGGTAGGCGTAGAGGCTGAACATCTGCGCGAGCGTTTCGCGCGTGACTTTTACCTTGGGCGGCGCGGCGGGAGATTCGGATTCGGATTGTCGGGGCATGGCAAGAGGCTTGAACCCTAGCGGGTTCTCCGCCGGATGCCAAGAAGCGCCATCGCCGGGCCTTATGCGTTCTTTACGGAAATCATTACTTCAAGTAGATTGAGGCGTGGCAAAAAAATATACGAATTCATCCACAAAGGGATCTTTGTCGGTTAAGGAACAAGCTCAGGCTCAAATTGCTGAGGTTGCGCCCCGTTATGCCACTTCCGAGATGATGCGGAAAGCCGTCTCCCATGTCATGAAGGTGCATGGCACGGCCCTGCAAAAATTGGCGAAGTGAGCGCCCAATCGCCGCTCTTCCTTACGGTTGAGCTTACCTTGCAAGTGCACGGGGAGATGATCCGAGCCTACGGTGGAAGCGATGGAATTCGCGATCTTGGGCTTATTGAATCGGCCGTAACCCAGGGACAAAACGTCTATCACTATGGCGATGCTGATTTGTTCGGCATTGCCGCTGCCTATGCCTATCACCTTGCCGAAAGCCAGGCTTTCATCGACGGCAACAAACGCACCGGAGCCGCCTCGGCTCTCTCCTTTCTGCATATCAACGGCGTCGATATTGCGCGCATCAGTTCACAGGAGGTTTATGAAATGATGATCCGAATTGCCACCAAAGAGCTAAGTAAATCCGGCTTGGCGGATCTCCTCAGAAGCCGATTGGCTTAAAGCCTGCCCTACTTCGCCGCGGGCGGCGTATCGCTGGCGCAACGAAAGCCGATCCAGAAGTCCCGCGTTGACGGCACGTACAGGGTATTGCGATAGGTGAGCATCGCATGCTCCTGCAATTTTGTCGCGATACTGCCGCCGCGAATCACCGCGACCTTCTCCGATTGGAGCCGGCTGCTCGGGACGATCGTATCGGTCCATTCGCTGACGTTGCCCGCCATGCCACAGACGCCGTAGGGGCTTATATCCCCGGCCATCTGGTCCACGATTTGGTAAACGCGCACCGGCATGCTCGACCGGTCCATCCCGGGGGACGGCACCGAGGTATTGGCCTTGGGCGCGAACGTGTTTCCCCACGGGTAGAGGAACCCGTCCTTGCCTCGCGCCGCCTTCTCCCACTCGTGTTCGTCGGGCAGCCTTTTGCCGGCCCACTTGGCGTAAGCCTCCGCGTCGTACCAATCGACGTTGAAGACCGGGTCGTCCAGGGTGAGATCAATCTTGTGATAGGGCTGGCGATATTTGATGCATTTGAAAATGGTGTCCCAATCATTGGGCTCATGGTCCGTCGCCTTGCCCGCGGGTTGGGCGGGATTTCGCCACGCGGAATCGTCGCCATTCTTTGCCTGGATCGCGCGAAGGAATTTGAGATATTGCCCAAAGGTCACCTCGTACTTATCGATATAGAACGTGTGATCCATCGTGGCGGGCCCGGCCTGATAGACATAGGGGCCGGCCGGAATTTCGACCATTTCGTTGAACTCGCGGGATGGCGGATCGAGCCTCGAGTACAGAACACCGCCAACCACCAGGACGATCAGGCCGAACACTCCGAGCATGACGTACTGACCGCGCTTTTGTTTGCGGCGCTCGACCTGGATGGCCTGTCGCGCGACCTTATGCTCCTCCGTGACGGCGATGGCGCGCTCCGGGGCCAGATCGGTATCGATGGTCTGGGCTTCACCCACGATCTGGGCCAACGGGACGAGGCCAACGCCAAGCCGGTTAAGCAAATTGCGCACGCTGTCGGGAACCTCGTCGGGCGGCGGCAGGAGTGCCTTTACAGCGCGGGCCAGGGCGGAGAGATCCGACATGCCGGGCGGCGTCGCCGGCCGGGTGGGGTCCACGCAATTCGCCACCTTGATCACGCCTTGCGGTGAAACCGTCACGTCGGTCGCGCCGAGCGTGGTGTGCGGGTAATGGTTCGCGTCCCAAAAAATCACCACCGACCCGACGATATGGATGATCTGCGCGGCCAGACGCGGATCGATGACCTGCCCCGCGGTGGCCATTTCCGACAAGTTCGGCATGTCCCACTTCTCGCGACAAAAGAAATCCCGGCCCTGGTAGACACCGGCTTGATAAACGGCCTGCACGTTCGGATGACCGGCCCGCGCCATCATCGCCGCGGAATCGCGAAACCGGGCGGCTTCCTCGGGGGACGCCCAGGCATGGCAAATCGTGATGAAAATATCACGTTTGACCCCGGTGTCGTAGGCCGCGTAGCAATCCCCCCAGCGATCCGGCGGCTGCTTCTTCCCCAGGCGGAAGGGCGGGAACTCATGACCTTCCAGCGTGGCGAGCGCGTCCTGGCAAGTGGAAGCAAAAAGCGACTCGTCCAGCGGGGTGCGAAAAACCGACAGACCCTGGATGTAATCCGCGAAGTTCTGGAGATTATATTTCGAGACAATAATCACGCGCGCGCGGCGAAACCGGGCGCGAACCGCCGACAGAAAGGCCAGGCCGTCTCCGTCCTCGAAGTAAAGCTCGCAGACGCAGAGGTCGAGATCGCTGCAATGGTCCAGCGCCGTGATGCCCTCCTGCGGACTCGTGACCAAGCCCACGGAGGCGTCGAATGTTCCGCCCAGAACCAACTGGCCGATGCGTTCCCCCAGAGCGACATCGGATTGAACAATCAGGACGGTTGCGCTCATGCAAGAAGGTCGAACATTGCGCTAGAGGCTGTCCGAAAAATAGGCGTGGGTCACGCCGAAAGAATGCGACCTTCTTAAAAAGGCTCGGGATGACAGCCGTTTTTATAAAAGGCCTTATTGTCCCGGCCGCGCTTTTCGCTTTCAAGCTTGCCGCTGTCGGCGGTTGTGGCAAGATGACCCTTCCTGTCCGCCTTTCTTGCGGACAACACGGGCCGTAGCTCAGCTTGGTAGGGCGCTTCCTTGGGGTGGAAAGTATTGATTTTCAGCCATTTACGGCGTTTCATTCCGTCCTCTAGTTTTCCATTCCTTTCCTTATTTTGGACAAAAAAGCGTTTCGGGCGTTTTGAGACGTTTTAGTGCCTTTTAAGCGGCTCCCTGTATGCAAAAGCGTAGGCAAAGGAAATCGAGGCAATCCTGTCAGCGTTAAAAACCCCATTTTGATGCGTTCCAAGCCAAGTTAGGGCGTATTCTGGGCATTCGCCCAACAACTGCAATCCCCTTGCATTTAATCTTTCCGATATGCTCTTTGGGGCACCTCCCTTTATGGAAAGCAAGATTTTTTCTTGGATCAGAGCTAAGGCGTCGGGTGGGGGCTTTCTTTTTCCCAAGACGTTCGAAAGCCTTTCAAGTTACTCCTTGATCAAAATTTATGTAACGGGGCATTTGTCTGGAAACGTTTTAGATAAGCCTTTGTAGATATTCCTTTGGATAGCTGTTAGATCATCTGCCGCCCATTAATAGGTAAACTATGATTGCCAATATGATTGCCATTATGAGGAATAGAACGAAACCGAAAAAAACGGGGTGGTAAGGACGAGCGGGAGTTGGTTCAAGTTTAGGTTCAAGTTTAGTTACAATGTCTGACAGATAATGCCACTCTGTTCCGCCATTAAATGAAAACAGATTTGATCCGTTAAGCTTCTCCCGTTGACTCAGGTTGCGGGTCAGGCAAGCTGAAGTGGTGGCGCGTCCAACTTTTCCGAAAACCTTGAGAGAGTTTCGAGAGCAGTTTGCTACCGAGTCGGCCTGTCTTGCTT
>Ga0182030_10015176_pt1 | contig 15118 bp, 8 predicted proteins | sample 812S3MmetaG_FD_121299 | JGI IMG/M metagenome (GOLD analysis project Ga0182030, IMG submission 121299) | Permafrost microbial communities from Stordalen Mire, Sweden - 812S3M metaG (Illumina Assembly) | ecosystem: Environmental > Terrestrial > Soil > Wetlands > Permafrost | place: Sweden... | reverse complement strand
CCTAGCCGCCGCCAACACGCAGCCGTGTGACATTGCAGAACCGCCCAGGATGTTTTGCTCCTGATCAGAAGCGATTCCAGAACGAAAAAACCGCAAACTCTGGAAAATCACTGAATACGGCCCGCGTGCCGGGGGGCGCCGGGCATCAATGCTTCGGCCGAAGCGTTTTTACACAACCAAGACCCGAAGGAGACGTTTGCGCGTGACTAATATTCAAGTCAGATAAAATCTGTTGCACGATCTCGTTTGGTTTTGGTTCGATCGAGGCGATCACCGGGTTTTCTTTCGGCCCCGGCTCCTCCAGTGCCTCGAATTGGCTGTGAAGCAAAGCTGGCGGCATGAAATGTTCGTGACGCGTCGAGACGCGACGCCCAATCAGTGTTTCGTCGCCTTTAAGATAGACCAGCCGGACATCTCGACGGTCTCCGATCAGAACATCGCGGTAGTGGCGCTTAAGCGCGGAACACGCAATAACGCCGTGGTCGCCGGAGGCGCGTGCCTTGTCGATCCAGGCGGCGACCGCTTTCAGCCACGGCCAGCGGTCTTCATCGGTCAGCGGTATGCCCTTATGCATTTTGTCAACGTTGGAGGGCGGATGAAACCAATCCGCATCCTGGAACTGCCATCCGAGCCGTTGTGCGAGCAAGTTTCCGACGGTCGTCTTGCCGCATCCCGATACGCCCATGACGATCAGGATTGCGACGGTGGGAGAAGGCGAGCTTTTCTGCGACATCACTCCGTTCCTGCAGGCGCGGCGGCGCGATCAGTAAACCAGTGCAGACGCCCAATCGGACGAACTTTGGCGGCGGGCAGCGTGCGATCCCCGCTTTGCGCGCGCGCGACCATATTGCGTTTTCCGTCTCCGGTTGCCAAAAACGCGACATCACGGCTGCTGTCGAGAGCAGGATAGGTCAATGTGATGCGCGGTTCGGCTTTGGCGCCGATCACCGCCGCCGCCCATTTGCGAGTTTCTAGCAAGGCCGGCTGGCCGGGGAACAAAGACGCGGTATGTCCGTCGTCTCCGATACCCAACAACGTTACGTCGAACAGCGGCCGTTCTGATGTCATCACGTCCGAGCCGTAGAAGTGCTTTAGGGTCGCTTCGTACGTGGCTGCGGACTGCTCAGGCATCAGACCCTCCGTCGGAATGGCGTGGATATTCGCAGGCGGAACGGGGACACGCGAAAGGAACGTTTCGAGCGCCATCCGATAATTGCTGTCAGGATGATCATGCGGCACGAAGCGTTCGTCACCCCAGAACCAATGCATACGATCCCAAGGGAGGCGCGATGCAAAGATTGGGTCCGCGAGCTGTCCATACAAACGCCGTGGCGTCGATCCGCCCGACAGGCAAACCGAGAAAACACCGCCGCGCGCGATCGCAAGAGTACATAGCCATTCCGCCACATAGCGCGCCAGCAATTCGCCAGTTTCGAATATTCGGTTGTGAGATGTATCAACCAATGTCACGAGGCTCCCACTTTCTGCCGAATGGAAGCGTTTCTAATTTGCGCAATTGCCGCTGCGTAGTCACGAGAATGGAAAATTGCGGACCCGGCGACGATTGCGTTCGCGCCTGCCGCAACAACAAGCGCAGCATTTTCGCTATTCTGGCCGCCGTCAACCTCGATCCACGGGTAGATCTGTTTCGACTCGCATAGTCCGCGCAGTTCTCTGATTTTTGGTAATATCTCCGGCTGAAACGCCTGTCCGCCGAAACCAGGATTGACTCCCATCACCAGAATGATGTCGCAAAGGTGCATTACCGGCTCGACGAAAGCTACGGGAATGGTCGGATCAAGCACGACGCCCGCCTTTTTTCCAAGCTCCAGAATCCGCAGTAGTGCACCAAGCAAATTGGCAGTTGACGATGGCTCGGCCTGAATAAGGAGATGATCGGCACCGGCGTCAGCAAAGTCCTTCAGATAGCGCTCAGGCTCCAGGATCATCAGATGAACGTTAAGCGGTTTCGCCGTCGACCGACGAACTGCATTCACGATTGCGGGGCCGAACGAGATATTCGGCACGAACCTACCGTCCATGACATCTATATGAATCCAATCGGCGCCGGCCCGGTCGACCGCGGCAACTTCCTCGCCGAGCCGCCGCAAATCAGCCGCAAGAATCGATGGGGCCACAACGATCTGTTTCATGGCGCACCCACAATGTCTGCCCCCGCGCCCTGTAAGATAAATCGCTCAATCGCTTTAGCGAAGCCTTCATTGTCGTTGGTCTCGGTGACCAAATTGGCCTGTGCCTGCACGTCGGGGCTGGCGTTGCCCATCGCGATGCTGAGGCCGCCGAGCTTGAACATTGCGACATCGTTGCCGCCGTCGCCTATCACCGCCACCTCGTCCAGAGGAACCGCGAGGAGTGCAGCGATCTCCGTGAGTGCGGCGCCTTTGTTGGCAAGCGGATCTGTTATATCGAGATAATATTGCTGCGAGCGGGCAACCGAAGCCTGGTCGGCGAGAAGGGCGCGCCCTTCTGCTTCGCATCGCTCCAGAAGCGCAAAATCCTGGCTGACGCCTACGATTTTGGCGGCGGTATTAAGCGCGTGCCCAAAATCCTCAACTTTTTTAGGCAGAAATCCGAGCGTGAGCTCCTCACGTGTAACGTAAGGCGCGTCGAGTTTACGCACCAGCCAATCACGTCCGCTGAAAACCCAAGCCTGTACCCCACGTTTGTCCAGCATGTCGACTGCGCACCGGGCAACCTCAGCCGACAAGAGATGTTCAGTGATGATTTTGAGGTCGGGACTCACCAGCATCCCACCATTAAAGCAACCCATCGGCGTGGTAATTGCGAGTGGGTCGAGCAGCTTGCGCAGGCCGTCGGGCGGCCGGCTGCTAATGATCGTGAAAAGGATTCCACGCTCTCGTAGCGCCGTCACGGTGGTAGCGGCGCGTTCAGTCAGCCTTTTGTCAAGGCTCGTAATCAGCGTGCCGTCTACATCCGAAATCACGGCAGAACATTTAAATGATCGTAATTCTGCGGCGCTCATGACGACTGTTCTTGGCCATTGCCACGGATCGGCCGCCAGCGCCGGCCGTCCCGCGTCAGCAGTTCGTCGGCCTCGCTCGGGCCTGAACTACCGGCGGCATAGATTGGCAGCGCGGCGACGCGGTCCTTCGCCCACGCGTCGAGTAGCGGTTGCACGACGCGCCAGCCGCCTTCGATGTTGTCGGCGCGCTGAAACAGCGTCGGATCGCCTTTCATGCAGTCGTAGATCAATGTTTCGTAACCAGTATTCGGTGTTTCCTTGAAATAATCGTTGTAGTTAAATTTCATCTCAACGCCGCCCATGCGCACGTTCGGCCCGGGAACCTTGGCGCTGAAATGCAGGATCATGCCTTCCTCGGGCTGGATCTGAAGGATTAGATCGTTGGGCGTGAGTCGTTCGACCGAAGTATCTTGAAAGAGTGCAAACGGCGCCTGCTTAAACTGAATTACGATCTCGCTGCGGCGCACGGCCAAAGCCTTTCCAGTTCGCAAGTAGAACGGCACGCCCGCCCAGCGCCAGTTGTCGATTACGAGTTTGAGCGCAATGAAGGTTTCAGTCATCGAATCCGGCGCCACATCGGGCGCGCGGCGATAGGCATCGACCCTTTTTCCTTCAACGGTGCCGCCGCCGTATTGAGCCCGGACGGCGTTGCGGTGTGCTTTTTCGGAATCCATGGAATGAATAGCGTCCAATACCTTGGACTTTTCGGACCGCACGGCTTCGGCACCAAAGTGTGACGGCGGCTCCATCGCGGTAAGCGTCAGAAGCTGGAACAAGTGGTTTGGTACCATGTCGCACAGCGCGCCGGTGGCGTCGTAAAATTTTCCGCGCCGCTCGACATCGACCGTTTCCGCAACGGTGATTTGCACATGGTCGATGTGATCGCGATTCCACAACGGCTCGAATATTCCGTTTGCAAAGCGGAACACCATGATATTTTGAACCGTTTCCTTTCCGAGATAGTGATCGATGCGATAAATCTGATTCTCAGCCAGGACCTCGAGAAGCTGGCGATTGAGCGCCTGCGCGGAAGGCAGATCCGTGCCGAACGGCTTCTCGACAATCACGCGCCGCCACTTGTTTTCTTCCTCATGGACGAGGCCGGCGCCTCCGAGGTGTTTCGCGATCATCGCGAATATCTTCGAAGGCGTTGCAAGATAAAATAGGTAATTGCCCCCTGTGTGATGCTTGGTGTCGGCGTCAGCTAGAAATGTCTTCAGCTTGATATATGTTGCCGCGTCATCGAACCCGCCCTGAGAATAGAACGTCCGTTCGCTGAGCCATTTCCAGTCGGCGTCGGCCGCCGATTTGGGGCAGACGTTGCGGCGGAAGCTCTCGTTGTCGCTTGGGCCGCGGGCGACGCCAACAATGGCGAATTCTTCCGGCAGCAGTCCGGCACGACGGAGATTATAAAGGGCCGGCATCAATAGGCGCTTGGTGAGATCTCCGGTGGCGCCGAATATCACGAGGATGCAAGAGCCCGCCGGTGATGTCTTTGGATTCATCTCAATCGGCCGCTTTGGGTTCGACGTGGCCGCCGAACTTGTTTCTCATGGCGGACAAGAGCTTGTCGGAAAAACTTTCTTTCTCACGCGAGCGAAAGCGTGCGTAGAGCGCGGCCGAGAGAACGTCCGCCGGCACGGCCTCTTCGATGGCGGCGTTGATCGTCCAGCGACCTTCACCGGAATCTTCAACGAAGCCCGAATAGCGTGTCAGCTTCGGATCCTCCGCTAACGCCATTGCGGTGAGATCGAGCAGCCACGAACCGATCACGCTGCCGCGCCGCCAGACTTCCGCGATGTCGGGTAGGTCGAGCTCGAAACGCTGATTCTCAGAAAGTTCTTTTGAGGCCGCGCCGCGCAGAATGTTGAAGCCCTCGGCATAGGCCTGCATCAAGCCGTACTCGATACCGTTGTGAATCATCTTGACGAACCGGCCCGATCCGCAAGGACCGCAATGCATATAGCCGCGCTCCACGCGTGGATCGCGGTTTTGCCGATCCGGCGTTATCGGAATGTTGCCGGCACCAGGCGCCAACGTCGCGAAAATCGGATCGAGGCGATCGACGGTTTCTTTGTCGCCGCCGATCATTAGGCAGTAGCCGCGTTCCAGGCCCCAGACGCCGCCGCTGGTGCCGCAATCGACGTAATGAATGCCCTTGGTTTTCAAGTCCTGCGCGCGCCTGATGTCGTCTTTGTAGAAGGCGTTGCCACCATCGATGATGACGTCACCCGGTTCAAGCAGCGCGCCCAGTTGTTTAATCGCAGTTTCGGTGATCGCCCCGGCCGGCAGCATGACCCAGACCGCGCGCGGTTTGTCGAGTTGACTGACGAGTTGCTTGAGATTGGCGCTACCGGCGACGCGCTCGCCGGCCAGCGCTTCGACCGCCGCAGCGTTCTGGTCGAAGACGACGCATTTGTGGCCGTCGCGCGTCAAGCGGCGGACGATATTGCTGCCCATCCGACCCAGGCCGATCATACCCAGTTGCATGTGGAGTCCCTGTGCTGTGCTTTAAACGAGTGCTTTCCGAACGGCATCCGTGAGGGTCGTCAAGCCGGCAGCGACGTGTGTGCCAAGATGCACCCGCAGGACACGCCGATCGTGTTCGACAAGAACCTGGAAGTCGCCGCGCGCCTCCGCCGCCTTGACGACACCGAAACTGTATTTCTGTCCCGGCACGTCGAGATCGGCCAAATCGTCGCATGTGATTTGCAGGAATACACCTGTGTTGGGCCCGCCCTTGTACGCTTGTCCGGTTGAATGAAGGAATCGCGGTCCAAAACCGAGACAGGTGGCCACCCGTTTACGGTCTCTGATCAAGACGCGGATGTCCTGCAGCGCGGCGGTATGACGATCGTTGCGTTCGATATACGCGAGCAGAGCGCAATAGTCGTTTGGCTTGATGCTCGCGAAACACGCAGCAAGAATGTCAGCCAAAGTTTTGGCATTTCCGAAAACTTTACTGTATTTTTGGTCAGCAAAGAGCGAGAGCTCGCCGTCCTGCAGCAGTGGGGTTTCCGGCGTCAGCTTGCCGGTTTTCTCGTAAGCGGCGGTGAGTTCGCGCGTCTTGTCCTTGCTGGCCTCGACGTCGGGCTGATTGAAGGGATTGATACCGAGGATGGATCCAGCAACGGCGGTGGCGAATTCCCAACGGAAGAACTCCTGGCCGATGTGATAGCGGTTGTTGATGGCGATGCGAACGACCGGATGGCCGGCCTTCTCGATCGCGGCGATGGCGTCCTCTTGCTTCTCATCTGGTTGTCCGGCGAGCCGCAGATAGACGAAGAGGCGGTCTTGTCCATAAACTGCCGGCGCGCCGAGCGGTTCGGCGTCGACCGGAATTAGCCCTTTGCCCTGTTTGCCGGTCGATTCCGCCAGCATTTGTTCGAGCCATGCCCCGAAGTCGGCAATGCCGGGCGAGGCGACGATCGTAATCTTGTCGCGACCGGACTTTCCCAATACGCCCAGAACCGTGCCAAGCACGACGCCCGGATTATCGGCCGGTGGCACATTCACGCCGCAGGAGCGGACCATAATTTGCGCCGCGGTCAGCAGCCGCTCGGTGTCTAGCCCCATCGCCACGGCAGGCACCATGCCGAAATCTGACAACACCGAATAACGCCCGCCGATGCTCGGAATCCCGAACGCAACGTGGCGGAAATGATTGCGCTCTGCGACCGCCTGAAGTTTTGATCCGGAATCGGTGATGGCGATAAAGCGCGACCCGGCGGTGCCGGCGCCGACCGCTTTCGACACGCTCGCGAAGAAATACTGTTTCAAAACATTCGGCTCAAGCGTGCTGCCGGACTTGCTCGATACGATGAAGAGAGTGCGGGATGGATCAATTTTGCTTTCGATAGTCCGAATCTGGGCCGGGTCGGTCGAATCCAGTATCAGTAGTTCGGGACGATCATTTTGCTGCCCGAAGGTCTTCGCAAATACTTCGGCGCCAAGGCTTGAGCCGCCCATGCCAAGAAGTACGATGTGGGAGAAATTCTGCTTTGCGATGTCGTCTTTCAGACTACGGAACGCATCTGCGCGCAGCTGTTGCTGCTCGACGATATTAAGCCAACCGAACCATTTTTCCTCGTCGGCACCGGTCCACAGACCGGCGTCGCCAGCCCAGAGCCGGTGCACGTTGCCGGTGCTCCGCCACGCTTCAAGTGAGGCGGTAACAGTCTTCTTAAGGTCCGGCTGCAGCTTGTAGGATTGGCTGTCGAGTTTGTCGCCAAGAAACTCCGCGCGCTTGCGCGCGACGGCACCCAGAAGCTTGTCGAAAGCGTCGGCGAACAATTTCACGCCGTCCTTGGTCAGTTCGTCTGTGACCTCGTCGATCGAGATGCCGACCTTTTCAAGCGTGGCCATCGTCTGTTCGGCCTGCTCGATGTTCTCCTCGAGGCTGGCACGCGCTTTTCCATGATCGCGGAAGGCATCCATGGTTGCGGGTGGAATCGTGTTGATGGTGTCTTTTGCAATCAGCTCCTCGATATAAAGCACGTCGCTATAGGCTTTGTTCTTTGTCCCGGTGCTGGCCCACAGCATGCGCTGAACGCGAGCGCCTTTCGACTTCAGTCGCTCCCAGCGCGCTCCGGCGAACAGATGCTTGTAGCGCTGGTAGGCTAGTTTGGCGTTTGCGATGGCGACTTTGCCAGTTAGCTCTTTGAGTTCTTTGCGTTGGCGTGCGTCATTCGTCCGAGGAATCTTTTCCTCGATGAGCTTGTCGACCGACACGTCTATGCGACTGACGAAGAAACTGGCAACGCTTGCGATCTTGCTGAGATCGCCACGTTGTGCAGCGAAGTGTTCGAGACCGGACAGGTAGGCTTCGACGACCTCTTCATAGACCTTTTGTGAGAACATCAGCGTGATATTGACGCTGAGGCCTTCGCCGGTGAGCTGCTTGATTGCCGGCAGTCCGGCCTTTGTCGCCGGCACCTTGATCATCAAGTTGTCCCGGCTGACCGCCCGCCGCAGACGCCGAGCCTCCTCGATCGTCGCGTCTGTGTCCATCGCGAGATAGGGCGACACCTCCAGACTGACATAACCATCCCGGCCATGCGTCTTGTCGTATACGGGGCGCAGTGCGTCGGCCGCGTTCTGGATGTCCTGGATAGCTAGCTTCTCGTAGAGCGTCATGACGTCGCAGTCGTCTTTGCTCTCCAACTCCTTCAAAGACGAATCGTAATCTTCGCTGCCAGCAATAGCCTTTTCGAAGATCGACGGATTGGACGTGACGCCGGTCAGTCCATCTTCTTCAACGAGCTTCTTGAGGCCGCCCTCGGCGATAAAACGCCGGGAGAGGAAATCGAGCCAGACGACTTGCCCGAAGTCATCTAGGTGCTTGAGTGGGTTCATGGACGTTTTCGTCTTGATCTGAATATTCATGCCATTTTTCCTATGGACTTTGCGATCTGTTCCTTGGCGGCCGCCAGCACATGGGCTGGCGTGAAGTCGAATTTGGTGAGTAGGTCCTTGAGCGGCGCCGACGAACCAAATGTCCGCATGCCAATTTTAGCGCCCGCCACGCCGGCATAGCGGTCCCAGCCAATGACTGAGCCCATCTCGACCGACACCCGCGCTGTGACGTGCGGTGGGAGAATTTTGTCGCGGTAGGCCTGGTCCTGCCGCTCGAACAACTCCCATGAGGGCATGCTGACCACACGAGCCGCGATTCCTTCGGTCTTCAGCTTTTCATAGGCGTCGATACAGAGGGAAACTTCACTCCCGGTCCCGATTAGGATCACTGCTGGATTCCTGTTCGGCGTATCGGCGAGCACATAAGCGCCGCGCGCTAAACCAGTGGCCGCAGTGTAGCGCTTGCGGTCGAGGGTTGGCAGCGCCTGCCGAGTAAGCACCAAACAGGCCGGCTGATTTATCAGTCCAATGACGACGCGCCACGCCTCGGCGACCTCGTTGGCATCGGCAGGGCGCAACGTGATGAGGCCTGGAATGCTTCTGAGGGCGACAAGCTGTTCGACCGGCTGATGGGTCGGTCCGTCCTCGCCGACGCCGATCGAGTCGTGCGTAAAGACATAGATGACCGGTAACTCCATCAGCGCTGCCAGACGGATGGGCGGCTTCATGTAGTCCGAAAAAATGAGGAAGCTCGATCCGTAGGGACGCACATTGGACAGCGCCATCCCGTTGAGAATCGCGCCCATGGCGTGTTCGCGGATTCCGAAATGCATATTGCGGCCGCCCGGGGAGGCGGCTTCCAAGTCGCCGACACCTTCAAATTTGAGATCCGTCTTGGTGGAGGGCGAAAGATCAGCCGAGCCGCCCATCAACCATGGATAGTGAGCAGCGATGGCGTTCAATGCTTTTCCAGATGAGTCCCGGGTGGCAAGGCCCTTCGAATCCGCGTCGAATTTTGGCAAATCTGAATCCCAGCCGGCGGGAATCTCGCGCTTGGCCATGCGGTCAAGCCGATCCGCGAGGTCGGGGTATTTCTTCCGATAAGAGTCGAACAGCGCGTGCCAATCGTCGCGCAACGCTTTGCCGCGCCGGCCGACGCCGTCACGGAAATGCTCGCGCACGCCGTCAGGAATCAGAAATTTGGCGTCTTCCGGCCAGCCGTAATTTCGCTTGGCGAGGCGGATCTCTTCCTCTCCGAGTGGTTCGCCGTGGGCCGCGCTAGTATCTTGCTTATGCGGCGCGCCATAGCCGATGTGACTGTCGACAATGATGAGGGTTGGAACCTCGACGTTGCCGCGTGACGCCTCGATCGCCTGCGCAAATCTCTCACAATCATTGGCATCGCCAACCTTCAAGACATTCCAGCCATAAGCCAGAAAGCGTGCCGCGACATCGTCGCTGAAAGCCAAATCAGTGTGGCCTTCGATGGTGATGCGGTTGCTGTCGTAGATCCAGCACAGGTTCCCAAGCATCTGGTGGCCGGCGAACGAGGCAGCTTCGTTCGACACGCCCTCCATCATATCGCCGTCGCTACAAAATGCGTACACGTTGTAGCCGAAAATCTTAAATTCCGGCCGGTTGAAATGCTGTGCCAGCCAGCGTGCGGCCAACGCCATCCCGACGCTATTGCCGCAGCCCTGGCCAAGTGGGCCGGTCGTGGTTTCAACGCCTGTCGTCACGCCATGTTCGGGATGGCCGGGACATTTGCTGTTGAGCTGCCTGAATTGCTGGATATCGCCGAGGCTGACGGCGGGTCCGCCATCGGTTGCTTTCACATCTGCAAGATGAAGCGTTGCGTAGAGCAACATCGAGGCATGACCATTTGACAGCACGAAGCGGTCACGATTTGGCCATGCTGCATCGCTGGGATCGTAACGCAGGAATTTCTGCCACAACGTGTAGATCACCGGTGCCAAAGCCATCGGCGTACCGGGATGCCCGGATCCGGCTTTCTGCACAGCGTCCATCGACAATGTGCGAATGGTATTGATACATCGGCTATCGATGGTGTCATCCCGCACGATATCGTCCGGGACTGCGGATTTGTCCTTCAGTTGTGCGGTTTGGGACGGCGTCATCACGCGCTCGCTTGGTGAAGGAGTTTTTGTCCGTAATCAGGCGACGTTTTCGAAATGCTCATTATCCCCTCCGAGGGGTTATCGCGTGAACCGGTGCAGTCAAAAATTTGGTGGACCGCGATAATTTAGATCGCCCGAAATTACAACGCGGATCGGCTAAACTGGTTGCGTATTATTGTCCTTCCTGGGGTGATAGACTGCGCAATATCCACCTATATGATGTAACCGGCGCTGAGGGAGGGCGCCTAGGCTGGAACGGTCCGGCTTAATGGCACTTTCGGGGAACTGGGTTCGTTGTCGATCCGTTGGGGCAGGACGGGTTTGTTTGGATCATCCTTCAAAATACTCCAGGTAAAGTACCTTGAACGCTTCAAGTTTCGCCACCCCTTGGCAAACGCAGTCCCGACAGCCCGAACCACCCATTCGGGCGGAGCTCTTCAGCGTCGAGCGCCTTGAACAGCACGCCGAGAGCCTCGCGGCGGCTCAGAAAATTACCTCTACACCAAAGCGCGTGCGGCCACTCACCCGGCGGCTTTACGACAATAGCCGGGTCCTGATCGACACCTATCGCGTCATCGTCAAAGCTACCTATGCGCGCGAATCGATTACGCCGGCGGCGGAATGGCTGCTTGATAATTTCCATGTGGTGGACGAGCAGATCCGCGAAATCAAAGATGATTTGCCGCCTGGTTTTTATCGTAAACTTCCGAAATTGATTGCGGGTCCGTTGGAGGGATATCCGCGTGTTTTTGGAATCGCGTGGGCGCTCGTCGCGCACACCGACAGCGCGTTCGAAATTCAAAAATTGACCCGCTTTGTGGAGGCCTATCAACGCGTCCAACCGCTGAACATCGGCGAATTGTGGGCCCTCGCGATTACCTTACGTATCACGCTGGTGGAAAACCTGCGCCGTCTAGCGGAAGCAATCGCAGAGCGGCTGGAGATGAGTCGGCTGGCGGACGCGCTCGCCGACCGCATATTGGGCGCCGAAGATCGTAAGCCTGAGCCGTCAGCTGCGGTGCTGCAAAGTCTCGATCAGATCCAGTGGTCGACGGCATTCGCCGTTCAACTCGCGCAACGACTGCGCGATCGTGATCCTAACGCGACGCCCGCGCTGCGTTGGCTCAACAAACGGCTGGAAGCCGAAGGGCTAACGACCGATCAGGTCGTGCGCGGGGAAGTCCAGCAACAAAGTGCCATGAACGTGACCGTTCGCAACGTCATCACGAGCATGCGTCTGGTTTCGATGATCAACTGGGCGGAGTTCTTTGAGAGTGTCAGTTCGGTTGATACGATCCTGCGTAGTGAAAGCGACTTCGGGGCGATGGATTTTCCGACGCGTGATCTCTACCGGCGTGCGATTGAGGACATCGCGCGCGAATCCGGCATCGATGAGGTCGACGTCGCACAGCATGCGCTGGCGACTGCCAAAAATGCTGGCAGCGGGAGCGCGGATCAGCTCTCCGGCATGCGGCGTGAGGGCGATCCCGGATATTATCTGATTTCGAATGGCCGCGGCGTGCTTGAAAAGGAGCTTCACTGCCGCGTTCCTTTCAGGACGAGGCTTTTCCGTTTGAATTCGCGTCTCGGCGTGCTGAGCTATGCCGGAATGATCGCGATCGTCTCGGCGTTCATTCTTGGTGTCGGATTGGCCTGCGTGGACTATGTCGGCGTTAGCGGCTGGCCGCTTGTTCTGCTCGCCGTTGTGGGTTTCATTCCTGCCTCGGATGTTGCTGTCGCGGTGATGAACCGCGCGATTACGCAGCAGGTCGGAGCGTCGATTCTGCCCGGTCTTGAACTTCGTAGCGGCGTCACGCCCGATTTGGCGACAATCATAGTTGTCCCCACACTTCTGACAACGGCGTCGGAGGCGGAAGATCAGATCGAAAAGCTTGAGGTTCATCACCTTGCGAATCCAGACGCTAATTTCTATTTTGCATTGTTGTCCGATTGGAATGATTCCGATCAAGCGCGATCAAGGGACGACGAAGCCAGCGTTGCCGCCGCTGTGGCCGCCGTGGCCCGTCTTAATGAGCGCTATAAGTCCGTCGCCGGCCAGCGGTTTTTCCTTCTTCATCGCCGACGCGTCTGGAACGCCGGCGAAGGAAAATGGATCGGCTGGGAGCGTAAGCGCGGCAAACTTCATGAATTGAATCGTCTGCTGCGCGGCGCCACCGATACGACGTTTATGACGCTTGGTGGTAACGAACCCGTACTTCCGGTCGGAATTCGTTACGTCATAACGCTAGACGCGGACACGCGCCTGCCAATTGGCACTGCCCGACGACTCGTGGGAAAGATCGCGCATCCGCTCAATCGTCCGCGTTTCGACGACCGTACCGGCCGGGTCATGGAAGGTCATGCCATCCTGCAACCGCGGGTGACGCCGTCATTGCCGATCGGCCGGGAAGGCTCACTATTCCAACGCGCCTTTTCCGGGCCGAATGGACTCGATCCCTATGCGCTCGCCGTGTCGGATGTTTATCAGGACCTGTTTGGCGAGGGGTCTTACTGCGGCAAAGGGATCTATGACGTCGATGTCTTCGAGGCGGCGCTGCATGGCCGGATTCCGGAAAACACTGTGCTTAGCCACGATTTGCTTGAAGGAATTTTTGCGCGTGCCGGTCTCGCATCGGACATTGAGGTGGTTGAAGAGTTTCCGTCCCGCTACAGCGTGAGCGCGGCACGCCAGCACCGCTGGGTGCGCGGCGACTGGCAGTTGCTGCCCTGGATTTTCGGGTTCGGCCGCAAAACGAGCGACGGTTTCAAAGCGATTCCGCTAATGGGACGATGGAAGCTGCTCGACAATTTGCGCCGCTCGCTATCTGCGCCGGCGGCTTTACTCGCAATGCTAATCGCCTGGTTGCTGCTGGCGAGCGCGGCAGCAATTTGGACCGTGTTCATTCTCCTGACCATCGCGCTGCCGCCCTTGCTGCCCGCGATCGCGCATCTTGTGCCACGCCGGCCCGGCGTTTCGCTACGCAATCATCTGGCCACGATGTGGAACGACTTTGCGCTTGGCATTCTGCAAAGCGCGTTTCTCGTTACGTTTTTGGCTCATCAAGCGTGGATGGTGGTGGACGCCGTGAGCCGCACGTTATTCCGCCTGTTCTTCCACCGGCGCCGAATGCTCCAATGGGTCACCTCGGCACAGCTCGACGACGCTCTCCAATTCGATAGCCGTAACCTGGTTGTGCAGATAACAGCCAGCGTAGTCTTCGCGGCTTGCGTGGCAGCCCTGATTTATTCCGTTGGCCAGCACACGTTGCCGATCGCCGCTCCGTTTGCGGCCCTGTGGGTGTTGTCGCCGCTCGTCGCGCGCTGGGCGAGTTTGCCGCCGCAGGCATCTGGGCATTTGTCGGTCACGCGCGCCGATGAATTGGCATTGCGGTTGATTGCGCGACGCACATGGCGGTTTTTCGAAAAATTCGTCACGGCGGAAAGCAACATGCTGCCGCCTGACAATTTTCAGCAAGACCCAAAACCCATCGTCGCTAATCGCACGTCGCCTACCAATCTGGGGCTGTATCTTCTATCGATCATTGCCGCGCGCGACTTCGGCTGGTTGGGGCTGTTGGATGCGATCGAGTGCCTGGAAGCGACGTTTGCCTCGATGAGCAAACTGGAACGCTTCCGTGGGCACTTTTTCAATTGGTATGACACCAACGATCTTCGGCCGCTGGAACCGAAATATGTCTCGTCGGTGGATAGCGGAAATCTTGCCGGTCATTTGATTGCACTGGGCAACGCGTGCCGTGAGATCGCGGGGGCGCCTGTCGTCAATCTTTGTTGGGTATCCGGTCTTGAAGACACACTCCAGCTCATCCGCGAATCCTTGCCTATGGGCGTGCCAGGCACTCAGGAGGCTGACCGCGAGAAGATTATTGCTGCGCTGGACACCTTTGCCGCGGCAATGCAAAAAATACCTTCGACACCGTCCGGCATCGCCAGTCTTCTGTCCGATCTTGTGCCTCAGGCTGAATCGATCCGCGATCTCGCATATGAGCGGGCGATGGCTGGCAACGCCGAAGAGACTGAAGCGGAGGAGATCGTGGTCTGGAGCGAGGCTCTATGTGCTTCGGTTCACGCCCACCAACGCGATATCGATTTCCTGATGCCTTGGGCAACCCTAACAAGTGGGTACGGCGATGACGCGCCCTTCGCAGCCTTGGACAAAATTGTGACGCTGAACGACCTGCCAGAACATTGCGAGGCAGCGCTTACGCTCATCGCGCAACGCAAAGAAAAAGACGAGTCGCACGGTAATTGGAATCATCTCGCGGAGGCGCTCGCAAAGTCGCTCAGCGCGGCGAAGCTCTTCAGCCACCGGCTGGCGGCGTTGGGAGAGCTGTCCAATGCGACGTTCCAGTCGATGGAATTCGGATTTCTTTTCGACCGAGATCGCCAACTTCTCTCGATCGGCTATCGCCACGACGACGGCACGCTTGATCCCAATTTCTACGACTTACTGGCTTCGGAAGCGCGGCTTGCCAGCTTTATCGCAATCGCCAAGGGCGATGTCCCAGCCAAACATTGGTTTCGGCTCGGACGGACCCTGACGCCTATCCGTGGCGGCTCGGCGCTGATTTCCTGGTCGGGATCGATGTTCGAATACCTGATG
>Ga0182030_10015174_pt1 | contig 15119 bp, 20 predicted proteins | sample 812S3MmetaG_FD_121299 | JGI IMG/M metagenome (GOLD analysis project Ga0182030, IMG submission 121299) | Permafrost microbial communities from Stordalen Mire, Sweden - 812S3M metaG (Illumina Assembly) | ecosystem: Environmental > Terrestrial > Soil > Wetlands > Permafrost | place: Sweden... | reverse complement strand
TTTCCCACTATCCACCCGCATATAACTGCCCACCCACTCCACCGTCCCCCCCAAACTCCTCATCACCCCCTCACTCCCGCTATTCCCCTCCTTAACATCCGCATGCGCCCATCCACTCTCCCCCTCAAACCCCAAATCCCTAAACACCCCCCTGTTCAACCGTCCCAACAACTCCCCCGCCACAAAAGTTGCAAATCCCCTTCCACGATACTCAGGCAATACATACAAAGTCGCGAAACTCCCATCAATACCAATATACCCCCACGCCACCAACCTTCCCTCTTCATTTAACAAACCAATGTTAGGAAGTGCTAACATTGTTTCTGGCTGTCTGGGAATCGATGAGGTTTCAAGCACGACATTTAATTGTTCCTCCGGAACTCTATCAACCGTAAACCCCGCAGGTAATGGTCTTCTTTCTTTAGGTAACGCAGCAACGGCCGAAGTGGAGATAAGCCACACATTCCACTTCGTGATATAAGGACACGCGTCCCTCTCCTCCGCTATCTTCACTAACACCCTCGTCATAAGCTCATGCACGCACGCGAATCTTAGAATTGGAGAGAAAGGCCAGCCTGGTGCTTCGGGAATGGATATCCCTTTTAGGAAGAGGATTGTGGCTTTAAGGTGGGCGGTAAGGAGGGTTTCGTCCGAGGAGGAGAGGGTGATTGGAGAGGGTAAAGTAATTAGGGGGTTAAAAATCCATATTTGGGATTCGGAACGCCGGGAGCGGTCGGCGAAGAGGATGGTATAGTTTTTGGGGAGAGGAGTGGATGGTCCGGGGGGGAAGGTGGCTGCGAAGACGCAGTGTCGGGAGGGGATATTGTGGGGTGCTTGGAGGCGGTTGTAGAGGGGATTGCTCTGTGGAAGGTGGGGTTGGAGAATGGGGAGAAAGGTTGATAGGGCGGTGGTTTGGGGATGGATGTAGAATTGGGGAGTTCCCTCTGCCAGGTTCATATTGAAACAAGTTGATTTAGGCGATTGGTCGACTTGACGCTGTGTTTGATCCTTTAGGATGAGAAATGCTAGAAATGCCAACGAAAGTTTGAACTCCAATCCTGGGGGCGGAAGGAAGGTATTGTGGACCACTTGTTTCGCTGAAGGATGAGACGAGGAGGATTATGCATGACTCTGGGGTAAGAATCCGAGTCCAAGCTTTCAATTGGGTCAATTGAACCTGGAAGTGACCACAAGTTTTAAAATAATATAGGATTTAAAGTTATTATCCATACAAGAAATTTATAAGGTAACGTCTGAGAAGTATCTGAGTCACTGGACTGGGTTGGGAATGCGGCTACTAGTACCTCAGTATTGGACAGGCGAAGTCGCTCTTGCCGAACTTCCCAGGATGGCACTGGCCAATTCATTCTCATCTCACACTTTCCATCTGTCATTGACTCAATATACATACAAGAACGGCATCGTGATCATCTCATCTCCTTAAGCGCGATGTATGCAAGAGTCACCAGAGATGGGGGGTGTCCCTACCAGGCCGTTGGCGACCGCCAAATGGAGCTCTGTGGCGTACATGTGTAAGTCAGGTGCTATCAAACCTCAAACCAGCCACAAATGTCTAGCAGATGGACAAATACCAGACAACTGTTTGAAAAGATTTCGAACTTCTCAGACACAATTCAAGCTTAGTCTGGGGTCAAATTTCATGTTATTATCCTTCCTCGGCGTTCCTTAACGGGGTCTTCTCTGCCGTACACGTTGATCAAGGCTCAAAGGCAGTGAACAAATTTTTACAGATCAATCAAGAGGCTTCATAATGCAAAAAGTACCAAGTGCTACATTTGTCAAATTGTCAAACATCTTGCAAGGCTGATAGCCTACCCTTGTTCCCTCCTTACGTTAGAGCTCGGGTCCTCCAATCCTTCTCGGTTGCCCGCATCCTTCAACTGCCAACAAGGATACGGAATCCTCCTCACGGGCCCGGCCTCTCCTCAAATGTATTGAAAGATTCATTCTGAGATCAGTCACAATGCGGGAAATCATCTGCTGTGTTGCTGCGCCGCTGTCCTTGATTGCGGCTGCGTACAAAAGGTACGAATTCCCCAGTGGGAGAAGGAGGAATATACAAGTAATCAAGGACTTATAAGTCCTAATACATAATGTATACATCATCTTTATACCTAATTCTCGCCCTGACTGCCACAGTGCAGGGTGTTGCCATACGCCACAACCAAGTACAGCATGAGAAACGAGCACAACTTCCCAGTCAGTGGGTCAAGCGGGGGAAGTTGGATCCCAAGCATGTTCTGCCGATGCAAATTGGGCTTAAGCAGAGAAATCTTGAGCGTGGTTATGATTTCGTTATGGAGATGTCAGTTGCTCCGTCTGATATTTCCGCGTTGAGCTGCTGCTAATTAATACTAGTTCTCATCCGAATTCCCCAAAATATTCCCGTCATTGGACTCAGGAGGAAGTTAATGACATGTTTTCTCCAGAGGAGAAGACTGTGGAGATGGTAAAGGGTTGGTTAAATGACTCCGGTATACACGTTGATCGTGTTAAACATTCTGATAATAAGGGGTGGTTGGCATTTGATGCTTATGTGGATGAAGCTGAGCGGCTACTTAATACTAATTATGACCTGTATGAACATTCGGAGACTGGTCACGTAACTCCTGCGTGTGAGAGGTATTCACTGCTCCCTGGCATCTGCTAAGACCTGGGGTAGATTACTGACAAGTCGAGTAGCTATCATATTCCAAAACATCTTGTGTCACATATAGACTATGTTACGCCTGGGATTGAACTAGTCGCTCCAGCGAGGAGAAAAAAGGAATTGCGGAAGCGTGATCTTCACAAAGACATCCTGCAAACACACCCGGTGGATTTACCACTTTGGGATTACTTGAAGGCGACCGAATCTGGTGGAACTCAATCACAAAGTCTCACAACGGCAACCGACGGCGCACTCGCGCATTGCGATCAAGCAAGTACACATCTATGCATCAAAGCATTGTACGGCATTCCCGATATTGAATACCCAAATCAACAACCTCGTACCGACAACTCTCTTGGGATCTTTGAAACAGGCGACTTCTATGCTCAAGAGGATCTTGATCTTTTCTTCTCAAATTTCAGTACCGGCATACCTGCAGGAACCGCACCAATTCTTGCTTCTGTCGACGGAGGGGAGGCTCCTGTCTCTGTATCGGAAGCTGGTGGAGAATCCGACTTGGACTTTGAGTTAGCGTACCCAATCATCTATCCCCAAACAACTACACTATATCAGACTGATGATGAGTATTGGGCTAGAAATTCAAAGGGGGGGTTCAATACTTTTCTAGATAGCTTGGATAAAACTTATTGCAGTTACTCTGACTCGGGGGAAACAGGAGATGACCGTAAGCACCCTTCCAATCCACAAAATTAAAGCTTGCAGAGTTGACAAGTATATAGCAAAGCTCGACCCTATTTATCCAGATACCAATTCTACTGAAAACCAATACAAAGGCCAAACGATGTGTGGGCAGTACAACGTGAGTTTTCAAATTCAATCAACCCTCAGTCCTTGCTAAACCTTTACTCGCAGCCAACAAACGTGATCTCGGTGTCATATGGCGGCCAAGAAAATGATATTCCAAATTATTATCAACAGCGACAGTGTAACGAGTACGTGATCCTACCTACAACACTTTCCTTGTACTGACTCTGTGAAGATTTATGAAACTTGCTCTTATGGGCATCACCATCCTATTCGCCTCAGGAGACAGCGGAGTCGCAGGAAGAGCCGGCCAGGACAATGACAATGGCTGTCTAGGAGACGACGCAAACATCTTCTCTCCCGACTGGCCCGCAAAGTGGGTCTCCTTCCCCTCCCAAATCCCAAATACTCACCTCCACCCCAGCTGCCCATACGTAACCAGCGTCGGCGCCACCAAAATCCTGCCCGGCAATACCGTCCACGACCCCGAAGTGGCAGTCAATGACCCAGCAGGCCATCCCTACGCCGCAGCTTTCTCCTCCGGTGGAGGTTTCAGCAACATCTACCCCATCGCACCCTGGCAAAAGAATGCCGTAGAAACATACTTCAACAACAATGACCCCGGGTACAAGTACTACAGCGGAAACTCCAGCTTCGGCCAAAACGGCGGGATCTACAACCGTGCTGGACGTGGCTACCCCGACGTCTCAGCTAACGGTGATAATATCGCAACTTTCAACCAAGGCGCTTATTCCTCTCAAGGAGGCACAAGTGCTAGTACGCCGATTTTCGCGGCTATTATTAACAGGATTAATGAGGCGAGACTAAATGCGGGGAAGAAGGTGGTGGGGTTTGTAAGTCCGGCGTTGTATCAAAATCCAGGGATGCTGAACGATATTACGAGTGGGAATAATGCCGGGTGTGGAACGAATGGGTTCAGTGCTGTGCCTGGTGAGTTTTTTTCAAAATTCCCCCATCCCCCCCCCCCCGCCTCTTATTTTTTTAGTTTAGGAATGTTTAGCTGATTGACTATAACAGGATGGGATCCGGTGAGTGGTTTGGGAACGCCGAATTATCCGAAGATGATGGAGTATTTTATGGCATTGCCGTAGGGTAGTAAGAAGTGGAGGGGGGGCGGAGGTAATGATGTTATGAATTATGAATTTTCTTTGTTCAGGCTAGAGGTATTGCATATAGATTGATTGCATGTAGATTTGCTGGTTCGGTAGAGGGAAATGGAAGGAGCATCGGGCATAATGAAGTCAAGCATAGGCTGGTGAAGGAAGATACCCTACTGTATATTAGACATCGGTACCAAGAACGGAATATTAGAAGTCATTTTGATACAGTTTTGTTGCTTCTCTATTAATATTGTGTGAGACATGTGCTCTTTTATTTATTTTGGAAATCATGAGCAATTTCACTTCTGATACTAAAAGTCCAGCTTCGATGATCCGACCGCATTTTTACCTGCTCCAACAAGATTCCCACGTCTATCATTCGGTTTTCATGCTTAGGTGTACCTCGTTCCCTCGATGCCCCTAGACAACAACCGATTTCTCATCAGGAAAAAAGTGAAAACCCCGAAATCCAAACCGCTAAAATGTTGCCATGATTGAAACCTCCGCATACCCTACCTGTCACCAGCTTCTCCATACTACCAAGTATAAAGCACCTTCATCGCTGCAACATCCAACCTCTCTTTGCTCCCTACCAAACTCACCACCCTCCCACCCCCGTCCATCTCCTCCGAAAAGTACACCTCAGCACCCGTCACCCTCTTAATCTCCACCAACCTCTTCTCCTTCTCCCTCAACAGCGCCCCCACCCCCGCCTCCGTCACAACAACCTGCCTCGTCCCCCAAAACCCCTCCTTAATATCTACCCCTGGGGCCTTCCACCCCAAATTCTCCCTCGCCCACTTCCTCAACAAATTCTTCGCCATCCGCATCTCACTCTCGGACAGATGCAAATCAGAGCCTATTTCCAGCAAGTGTATCTCAGCGGTTTGAGCAGTCGCGGAATCGATAGCTGCTGCTTGGCGCAACAGTTTCAGGAGCTCGTAACTCTGGGAGTCGAAACATAGGATGAAGCATTTCATGAAGTCACTGGATCTGATGCCCCGCAATTTCCTATTGCCGACTCGCGCCATGATGGTGCGTTTCTCGGGCGACTCGAAGGTGCCGCCGGCGGCGAAGGCATGGAGGGACAAGTTGGCGCGCGATTGGTTGGTCCAGAAGAGAGATTTTCCGCCGGAGGGGAAGAGGGTCGAGTGTTTGCGGGAGAAATCGGAGGAGATGAGGAGCCCGGCTGAGGAGATGTCTTTGAAGACCCAGGGCCGGGAGGGGTGCGTGTTGGCGAGCCAGACGCGGAGGAGTTCGAGGTACGCTTGGGTGAAGGGTGCGCGGCCGTCGTTGGTGCGGTCGACGCAAAGGATTGTGGGACGGGGCATGGTTGTGGCCTGTGATTTGTTCTGGGAGGATACGTACTACGTCTCAACTCGGCGCACCCTCGAACGCGGGGAAAATCGTCATAACTTATATGGCTTTTGCCCATGGTAGCACAATCATGTGAGTATAGCATTGTTGGTAGCCTGGTAAAACATCCAACCAAAAATTGTGGTGTGGGTTCAGCCGTATTCACGAGGCTGCGCTATACTGCACCTAGAGCAGTTTTTGCCCTATGAGAAAACAGCCCCCATTCTCTACAAGCCATCTTTATTGCTTTAATACGTGAAATTTTTCAGCTAAATGTCAGCATTTAGCTGTCAGATATTAGGCACACAATAATCAGATTAACCTTATTGGAGATCAAATTTCTGGTGTTAGAGAAAGTGATGCCTTCGGGAATCTGATGCGGAGACAACTGGGGTCAAATTCCACTTGAGAAAGTGGCCTTGCTTTTGTGCTTTGATATTCCCCGCTTCAGAGCACTATAGACAAGCATTCACAAATGGGCTCTTTGATAAATAGATGTCGGATTTTCGAAAGCCTACACCGGAGATATGCGAAAAAGAAACGGGTATCTTAGTGGAACTCAGAAAGTTGAGTTAGCAGAATTGGCCACCAAGGCTATAACTTGTATGAACCCCCTTGAAAACAATCCCCATCTCCTTCAAAAGCAGACATACCAACCTCACTACCTACCTCCGCTCCTTCCCCCCTACTCCACACTCATTCACCCTCTCCCACAACCCCCAGGCCATCCCAAACCTGCCCTTCCCACCTCCTTCCCTTCCCCTCTACTACTTCCTCCCTATCCCCCCTCTTACACCCCACACACCTATCGTGAACCAAAATCCTAACCCCACCCTGCGTATGTCTACAATTAACAAAATACGCTTTCCTGACCGCACTCAAATCGATTCCTAGACCCAGATAGCTTGTGAAGTTGAGGAACGGGTTGCAGGAGATGATATTTGGGACTAGGTGCCCGCAGTCTGTGTGTACATAGAGGGTTTCGCGGCACATGTTTTCTGGGATTATGATGAATTGTGATGTTGAGGAGGGGAAGGAGGGGGTGAACGGGGTTTGTATGATAAGTTTTTTTGGGGGGATGGGCCTCATAGTAGAAGTTATGATTCAGGAAGACTTCCTAGGGCTTGATGATTCATAGCTGGTACGAAGTGATGATGTTTGCAATCTACTTAGATTAGGTGTTTAAGATGTTCCGGAAACTTGATATGTAACGGGGTATATGTAGACAAACATTCATGACATCTCATCATAGTTCGAACAAACCTCAGAAATCGCTGGGTTCAAAAAGCCACCATGCCCATATCAGAACACTGTTTGCGAGCAGCCTCGGAGATCCAATGCTATGAAGCGGCTCCATTCACGCCCTCGGGTATCGTCTCTGGCATTGGAGTCGTCCTCAAGCTTTCCCGCTCTTCCCCTTCTTCGGTCCAATCAGGTTTTCTTGCCGTCAGAACCTTGACTCTAAATCCCATACCTTTAGCCTTCTCCGGATCCAAAGCAGTCTGCCAAACCGAATCCTGAACAATCTCAGCAATTCTCTGCACCTCATTATAATCCCATCCCATCTGCTCGGTCAGAATCCTCAAACACAACGCTTCCACTCCCGTGACGGTAGCGACTAAGAAATGCTTCCCTGTCATCTGGCCCTCCTTATCATCCCTCCAAACCCCCAATGGAAGAACATAATCCGTACTCTTAACCTCCACAAACCCGAGCTCTTCAGCAAACCCCACCTCCAAATACTCCGTCGTTCGTGGCCTACCTAAGCGTTCCGAGCCCTCATTCACAGCTTCCAGCCACCGAGGAACTTCAGATCCTTCCTCAAAAAATCCCATTAGGCCTTTATGGTCATCAAAATCTACGACTTCGATCCATCCTCCTGGCTTGAGATGTTTATACGCTTCTTTGTATATATACCTCCAATCTGCGAATGCACCGCACATATATCTAAAATGTATCAAATCGAATTCGTTGTCCGGCCATGTCCACCCGCCCTCTTCTTCCGCATCGTCGATTTCGAAAAATACGTTTAGCGGTACGGCGCTTGGTTGGATCTTGGCTATATCTATGCCTATGACTTCTGCCTCTGGATATTCGTCGCCGATGGCCATTGCCCATTCACCTGTCCCAGTGCCTACGTCTAGGATCTTTGTGGGGTGTTGGAGATCGACTGTAGTGTGCCGTTTCCCGAATGCAATGTAGTAGACCCCGTTCAGCATTTGTAGTCTCGTTTGCTCGTCTTCGTCGTTGGGCATGAAGTAGTCTTTGCAATATCGACGGCCATAAATCTCGTGGTATACGACATCAGAGTCATATAGGGAGCGTGTGGAATTCCTGAACGCCCGATTGTTAGTGAGAGTCCAGAACGACTCGCTGGTGGTATAGATCTTACAGTGTATCATCGTCGCCCCGTTGTTGATGGAACAACGTTCTCGTAGCAGCCACCAACTGATGCCGCTCTTCAGCATCGTCGCTAGCTTGGTTTGTAGCATATGGCATAGATGCGTTTTTGTCCAAGGCTAAAGGAGGGATCGCTGAGATTTGTTCTGGCCGTAATTCGTTTGCTGCAGTCTGCTGCAGTCCTTCTCCATGTGGTTCTTCTGCCATAGGCCCGATATTGCCAATTGGAGGGGGTTTCGTTCCAAGTATAGTTTTCCAAGGCGCCCCTCTGGTTTGTTATTCCTCCACTCGATTACCAGGGCTGATTCGTAGAGTGGTTCATTTCAAGACCAGAGTCTTGCGCGGACAAAAAAAGGGGTCCAATGCCGAGAATGATGTCAGGATAACCTCAATGCAAATTCGAAGAAGAAAACTAAGCTACAAGATAGATGTATCTAGTAACATGAGTAGCATAGAAAGCAGATACAAAATGATAACATAAAAGAAGGGGATTGCTGCCGCCGGGAATAAACATTATTCATCAGAGCAGACAAAATAGGAACGAGGTAGGCGGACCGAGCCCATAGTGGGTCTTCCAGCAACGGGACCTTGCTAACGGGTTTACAAAGCCATGGAACTGGCTCCTGACTAAGTGATGACAGGCTAAATGCAGGTGGTCCAGAAGGAAATTGTGGAGCGAATGCAATGGCCTGTCACCGTTGGGCGCCAAAGCCCAAAGCGCAGCCGATTGTTAGTGGCCTTGATATATAAAAATCCATGTGGGAAGGAAAGTTCCCACTCAACCTGAGAGCATATATATTAGATACAGCTCTTTGCATCTATCGCTCTTGGATCATCCTGCATGGGCAGGCGTCTGTTCTGGAAAACTTCCATAGGTTGAGGGCTTGGGTCGACAAATTGGAGATCAAGCCCAAAAGCCATGCCTATCGACCAACGACCAGAGATCTTAGCAACTATCTCCATCCTGGGGATAAGAATACGGTTGCTGCCCTCTTCTGTGCCGAATGATCTGATTTAAATTTAAGCTTCATTTGATCCGATGAGATGATAGCCCGAGACTTATGCTGTTGATGAGTAGAGGTAAGACCGTCTCGTCGGATTTGACATTGTAATTTGTACAACCAAGGTGAGTAAGCAGTTCAAGATTATGAATGGGTCAAATATTTTGACATAAGGAGATGGGTGAAATAATAGATTCCCCGGAGGCACATGATATTCACTACGTTGTCCGAGACACGAAAAGCTGCTTTCACAAGCTAAGAGCTCTGCTTCATCTGGTATCATAAGTTTTTGAAATTGAGCTATAAGAGCCACCGACATCTGCGAGCCATAATTTGGAATCCTTTTGGCCATAAAATACCCACGAAATTGGTATATAGCAAAAGCCACCGGCCATCTATTCTGCAAAATACTCCGCCCCTTTCTCTAAACTTCAACCTTCCTCTTCTTTGCCAAAGAAAGATTATCTTCGCTATCCACAATCATCTTCTCTGAGAATTCTTCCACTGGTTCATTGGAAGCTACGACAGTTTTACCAACAACTTCTGGGAAAGGTGTCAAAACCTTTGAGATATCGCCCCACCACTTCTCACCGAACTTTTTATACCAATCAACGGTAATTGCCATTCCATCAGAGAAGCTCGTCTTCTGATCCCAGCCAAGTTGTCGTAGCTTCGTTCCGTCAACCGCATAGCGGTGGTCGTTGAATGGACGATCATGAGTGTGCTTGACCCACTTGTGGAGTTGTTCTTGGGTTTCATGGGGAATGTTCAAGTATGTAAGAAGTTTTGAACACAAAGTCAAGTTCGAAATCTCATCATAGGAGCCAACGTTGTAGATTTGGTCCATTGTGCCCTTGTGAAGAATTGTGTCGAAGGCATCTGCAGCATCACCAGCAAAGAGATATCGTCTAGTGGGCGTTCCATCACCGTGCAATACTACCGGCTGTCCTCGCTGTAACAGGCAGCTGAATTTGGGTATGATTTCTTGATACTAGTCAGCGCAAGATCAATTAATTGGAGATTCGTTGCAACTCACTTTCTGGGTATTGGTGAGGTCCATAGACATTGTTACTCCGCACAATTATCACAGGGAGTTTGAAACTCTTCTGGTATGAATGAACAAGCATTTCTGCAGCTGCCTTGCTCGCAGCATATGGGTTTGTTGGAGCCAAAATGCTTGTCTCCAGCAGATCATCCGCATCATCTTTGACTTCGCCGTATACTTCATCTGTAGAGATGTGGATAAACTTCTTGATGCCGACCTTCTTCGCACTTTCCAACAAAACGTGGGTACCGTAGACATTTGTGTGGGTGAAGGCGTATGAGTTACCAAAGCTCAAATCGACGTGGGATTGCGCGGCAAAGTGGAAAATGGTATCAATGTTGTGTCTCTCCAAGCAGTCCATGACTTCTGAAGGGTTCGTGATGTCGCCATGGTAGAAGGTAAAATTCCGCTTGTCATTCAAGGCGCGAGTGTTGTTCAAGGAAGAGCAGTAGTCGAGTTTATCGAAGGATACGATGTTGTACGCATTGGGGTAGGTTAAGGTAAGATGCCGTACGAGCCAGCAAGCACTACAAGAATTAGAAATAGATCTCTCAACAATGGCACACAGGCATCTTACATAAACCCAGCCCCTCCTGTAATCATAATATTCTTGACATCTGGTAACGGTTCGAACTTTGTGCTTCCGATCAAAACAGGCGCCTCCTTCCAAACACCATAGTCCTCGAAGAATTTGTTGGAATCAGGATTCGAATGGGTTCCTGCAAAACCCGTCGTTAGTAGTTGCTACGTGGGGTGAGGGGTGATGAACATACCTGGGTGACCTCCATTTGTCGCATTGTCAATTGCCATTTTGTAGTTTTCAGGAGATTAATGACAGTACAGAGTTGGATGAGAGAATTATGCGCTCTTCTTGAGGTTGGAGAAGACAATGAGGGAGGGATCGCGGCTTTTGAAAAGTTACGGACCTCTAAAATATGGTCGAAGCAAGGGGCAGGGCGGTCTGTCGTTCGCTTACAAGCTCCCGTAAGCTTTAATAGCGAATATTTGCATGAAGAGTTCAGATGAAAGGTCTGAACAACTATTTCTAAATTCTTGGGGACTATTACTACGAGGCCGTGTTGAATGCTGCTGACGGACCAAAGTGACTAATAAGGATCCCAAAGCCTCATTATACGATTCAATAGGGGTTGAACGAGTGCTGTGTTACCTCGATGAAATGATCGGCCTCTGCGGCCGAATTTCTGACATTTGCCAAGCCATGGATCGTTCACTACGAATTCCTACAGGCCGGAGGCAACCCCCTTTTTCCTAAGGTCACATTGTGCCTTGATAAGACGAGCTCTCGATGGCGACAAAACCTTTGCAGCCACAATGATAGCCTAATCGTATGGATGATAAAGAGTCGCAACACATGAGGGTAAATCCAAGATATGAGGGTAAATCTAAAGGAAAATAGAGAATGCCTTATGGACGTCCATGAATTACTAAAAGGAGGATGATTCCGCGACATGATACTAGTACTAGCACCAGTGGATGTCAGGATTTGTGCCGCAAAACTCAGGGCTTCAAAAAAGACTCTATTTTTCAATAATTACATTTTAATAATAATCTTATAAAGTTTTATCAAATAAAATATTCCAATTATTTGGAAAGTAAATAATTGTAATTTTTAAACAATATTAGTTTTATTAAATTTCAAATACTTTATATTTAAACAAAAGTTAATGGTTTTTTTTAGTTCTCGCCAAATTGCGGCACGAATCCTGACATCCACTGGTGCTAGTAAATGGACTTTGGGGTGGTGCACCACTGATGGAGTACCAGAGCAGCGCTAAGAACCCCGGAGCGATCTTCGTACAGCCTTGTGCAGGGGCCTTTCATATGTGCTGGATTGATTGTCAAACACTTCTGAGCCCGCAGTATAGGTGATCAATAATTGCCCAAAAGAGGAGGGGATGTGAGATTATACGAGTCGGTAATAAACGAATTACTAGTATTCGATGTGTCAAAACAAAAGCCTATTTGATCAATCCCTGCTTGCCGCTGTTCTATCTTATTTCTTTTCTAATGCAGGGCCGCGCCACTACTAGTACCCGTTCCAGTAAATTGGAATTTCCCTTATTCCCATTCCCAAATAAGTCTTACCCTCCCTTCCGAGACCACGTAACTTGCCATTCGACACGCGCAATCGTTCGTCTCACAATACTTTTAGGAATGTCGTGATAATTGCACGCATATCGACTGATTTTCCTATATCTTTTCTATTCTGTATTACCATTTTCCTTTCCAGACGCCATGGCCGAACGTTCAGATTCTACTCCTTCCATCAGCTCCTCGGTCACTGAAACAGAGACATTCGATGATAACGAGAAGCATGACGCATTGGGTTCTCCAGATGGGAGCTATCCTAAATTAAAAACCCCGGATGAGTTGGATATCGGCGACGATATTGAAAGGGCGGAACTATTGCCTCAAAATGAGCAGGAAAAGGCCCAAGCTGCTCCGGATAACAGCACAAGGTCTGCAATAATCTGGATGGTAGTCAATACGTTAGCAACAATTGGAATTGTACCTTCTACCCCCCTGTCTTGAGTGATGCTGTCAACTAATACTCTGTGCGACAGGTGTTCACGAATAAAGCTATCTTCTCGGATCCTTCTTTAAAGCTCGCCCAACTTACCTTCGCGGCATTCCATTTCTTCATAACATGGCTTACCTTATTTACCCTCTCGAGACCTCGATTCGCAATGTTCGTGCCAAGAAGGGTGGCTATCAAGGAGATCATACCATTGGCAATTGCAATGGCACTGAATGTCATCCTCCCGAATCTATCCCTCGCATTCTCGACAGTTACTTTCTACCAAGTAGCTCGAATTCTCCTCACACCTATGGTTGCTCTCATGAACTTTGTCCTGTACAAATCTACGCTTCCGAGGAACGCAATTTTGGCCTTGATTCCGGCTTGCTTTGGTGTTGGAATGGTGTCATACTATGATTCTCTCCCAAGCAAAGATGCATCTGTCAAAACCACCAGCAGCTTGGGTGTCATATTCGCCTTCTCAGGCATTTTCGCCAGCTCCTTATACACAGTCTGGATTTCCAGTTATCACAAGAAGCTTCAAATGAACAGCATGCAACTGTTGTTCAATCAGGCCCCATTGGCTGCTTTTATGCTTCTCTACGTTATTCCTTTTGTGGATACGTTCCCCGTATGGACTGAGGTTCCTGTCAATAGATGGGTCATGATCATGATGGTATGTTTTCAAAATTTTATAGTTGCACCTGTTGTCATGCGTATAGTCTCGTATCTGCACAGATAAACTGACCAGCTACATAGTCAGGATTCTTCGCATGCATAATCAACATGTCACAATTTTTCATTATTGCCCAGACCGGACCCGTATCCAGCACAGTTGTTGGACACGTAAAGACTTGCTCTATTGTCGCTTTGGGCTGGGTTACATCAGGTCGAGCTGTGGGCGATAAATCTGTGATAGGCGTCTTTGTCGCCATTGGAGGAATCATTGCGTAAGTTCGGCTTGCCAAATCTTTCTATGAGGCGCAATGCCAAGCGCTCAACTTGGGTAATTTATCGCTAATTATCTCCAGATACTCAGTAGTAATGCTTAAGCACAAGGCTCAAGGTGGAAAATAGAACGTCACCACATTTGAGACGACGTATGATCCCGTTTCAGGTCGATGAGGGGTCTTTCTTGGAGTGGAGAAGTCCACGCGTCTCCAATTGTGCTATTGGGAGATACCCCAAAAAAATGTACTATTTTAAAACGCATTCAATTGCGGGGGCGTTCATGGATTAGCGATCGCATCGTGGCTGGGGTTTGGCTCAACCGGTGTATCCATTTAGATAGATTTTATGAAGATTTACCAAAAACTCAAACCGTCTTTCCCCTGCTAGAATTTATCTAAAAATCCGGAAAGGCAAAAGAAGAGTAAAACAAACATTAAAAAGAACAGGTCAGCCAGTTGGAGAGCCGTTCCCATCCAGTCAGCGACTTTCTACTAATTAAATTGGTACCCCTCCAACACGGGCTATGGAAACTGGAATCTCTGGGCGAGAATACGATCCAGGACTGATGTATATCAAAGGGATTAAAAAAAAGCAAGCATAACATATTCTTCCATGATTCCATTTTCATCTAAGCCCTATCCTCACAACTCCAGAAAACGCCTATCAACCAGACGCCGTGCCTCGTGATGTTACAGAAAATAAACATGCCTTAAGATCCAACGGATATGCAACGCCATAATGCAAAATTTCCTTCCCATCCATAGAAAATTACCAAGGCATCAATCCAGCTGGTAACATCGGATATTCCACGCCATCAATCATCTCCGTCAACTCCTCCCCACCCCCCACATGATCATACAACCCATCCCACCCATCCTCACTCCTCTTCCAACTATTATGGCAGTCCCCAGGCACATACTTCGCCGCATCCATCTTCAACATCATCTTCACCTCCGGACAATAATTCCAAATATGCCTCCTCATCTCCGGGGTCCCCCAAATACCCCCATGCAACGTATCGCCACTGCCTCCCGTATGATATCCCATCGGCTCATAAAACCCATCTCTCCAATCATCAATCCCTTTCTCTAGTTTGCCAGCCAAATCCCCAAACTTCGGCGCTCCCGTAAACTCCCCGCCCTTCCCACTTCCCGGCCACCCCTTCTTCTACATAGCCGTTATTTTCTCTCCCTGCCCCCCATACATCTCCCACATAAACGTCATACTCGCCGCTCCATTCGCCAGCTTCGTCCCCGTCCTATCCCCCCGC
>Ga0182030_10015172_pt1 | contig 15120 bp, 2 predicted proteins | sample 812S3MmetaG_FD_121299 | JGI IMG/M metagenome (GOLD analysis project Ga0182030, IMG submission 121299) | Permafrost microbial communities from Stordalen Mire, Sweden - 812S3M metaG (Illumina Assembly) | ecosystem: Environmental > Terrestrial > Soil > Wetlands > Permafrost | place: Sweden... | reverse complement strand
GCTACCTCTTGGGACTTAGGAGAAGGCTTGACTACGGCCCGCGTCGGCAGAAATATCATGAAAACGCCGGAAACAACCACTTGAAAACCGTGAACATCAGGTCAAATGGGAAATCCCGGTCTAAACCAGCACGCCGACGGTCAGTTGCCCAGGCAGCAGGAAAGGGTATGCGAGATTGGGGGGGTGGAAGTATCCATTTCAAGATGGGGTGGTCTCTCAACCGGCGAAATACCTTGACCATATCGGGAATATTGCCAACTTTTAATCCCCGAACCTGCCAATTTATTTGGGTCTCTAAATAAAGATTTTTCTTCATGAAGAATACTTGTCCCGCATCTCTGCAGAGTCTCCTGGTCGCCTTTATTTTTGTTGTGGGAATGCCCGTTCAGGCCAATCCGACCGGAGGCCAGGTTGCGGCGGGGGCGGCGTCGATCAACACGGTGCCGGGCACGGTCACGATCAATCAGTCCAGCAATATCGCGATTATCAACTGGCAGACTTTTTCCATTAACTCGGGGGAGTTGACGCAATTCATCCAACCTTCCAGCAGCAGCGCGGCGCTCAACCGCGTGCTCGGCGGCCAGACTTCGATTATCAACGGCACGCTCAGCGCCAATGGCCAAATTTATCTCATCAATGGAAACGGCATCCTGGTCGGACCCGGCGGCAAGGTCAATACGGCAGGCTTTCTTGCCAGCACGCGGGACATCTCGAATACGGACTTCCTTTCGGGAAATCTTGAGTTCATCGGCAGCAATAACAGCGGTGTGCAGAATCTCGGCACGATCAATGCAATCGGCGGCGACGTCATCATGATCGGCAAGACCGTCGATAACGAAGGCACGATCAACGCACCCAAGGGTCACGCCGGGCTGGCCGCGGCCGACGATGTTCTCATTACGCAATCGGGCATGGAGCATGTTTTTGTCCGCGCGGTGAGCAATCCGAGCAGCGCGGCCGGTAAAATCGGCGTGAACAATAGCGGCACCATTAACGCCGCTTCCGCGGAACTCAAGGCGGCGAACGGTAATATCTATGCCTTGGCGGTCAACAACAGCGGCCTGGTTCGCGCGACGGGTGTGTCGAAGGTGGACGGCCATATCTGGCTGGTGGCGGAAGGCAATCAAGGTGTCACCAAGAACACCGGCAAGCTCGTCGCCCGGGCCGCGGGCGGCACGGGTGGAACGATTGAAACCAGCGGCGCCCAGGTTATCGCCAACGGAACGGTCGATGCGGGTCCGGGCGGAACGTGGCTGATCGATCCGAGTGACATCAACATCGACGCGCCGACGGCGGCCACCATCGACGCGACGCTCAACGGCGGCACCTCGGTTACGGAAGATTCCTCCACTGGCACGGGCGGCAGCGGCAACATCACCGTGACCGCCGCGATGAACTGGACCACGGCCGCCACGCTCGATTTTTCCGCGTATAACAATATCAATATCAATGCGTCCATCACGGGCACCAGCGGCACGCTCATTGTTCAACAATCGGCCACCCACGTTGCCGGAACCTTCGGCGCCACGGCGGCGATCGACGTCGGGACCTTTAACCTTTTGAGCGGGATCTGGGTTCAAAACAGCGCGACCCTGCCCGCCTTTACGGCCGCAAAGTTTTCCATTACCAGCGGCGCTTCTTTCCTCCGCGTCAAAGGCGGCAGCGGCACCAGCGGGGATCCTTACCAGATCACCGATGTCTACGGGCTCGAGGGTGTCGGCAGCAGCGCCGCCTATTTGGGCGCCGACTGGTTTGTCTCCGTGGCCACGATCGATGCCACGAGTACGTCGGCTTGGAACGCCGGGGCTGGTTTTGTGCCCATCGGCAGCTCGGCCAGCCCCTTTGTCGGCATGTTTAACGGCAATGGGGTTACCATCAACGGATTGACGATCAATCTACCCGCCGCCACCGGGGTCGGATTATTCGGCCAGGTTGGCGCGGCCGGAGTGGTGGAGGACACCCTTCTCTCCGCCGCGAACATCACGGGCAAGATCGATGTGGGGGCGCTGATTGGAAACAACCAGGGCACGGTCGAGTTCAACAGCGCGGCTGGGACGGTGACCGGGGTCAATAACACCGCGAGCATCGATATCGGCGGCCTGGTCGGGTTGAACACCGGCGCGATCACCAGCAATTTCGCCACGACCGCAGTGACCGGGTACAGCAGCGTCGGCGGCCTGGCCGGTGAAAACGACGACAGCATCAATTCGAGTTATGCCACAGGTAACATCAACAGCTTCCACGCCGCGGGCCTGGCCGGAAATTCCCTCGGCGGTCTGGTGGGCAACAACGTCAACGGGACGATTGCGCTTAGCTACGCGATGGGCAATGTGTCGGCCTCGGACAGCAACGACGTGGGCGGCCTGGTGGGTAGCAGCTCCGGCGCCAGCGCCCTGATCCAGCAAAGCTACTCCAAGGCCACGACGATTGTCAGCGGCGCGACGGTCCTCGGTCTCGATGACGTCGGCGGTCTCGTCGGCTTGAACAGCACCGGCTCTCAAATCCTGGATGGCGATACCATTGATGGAACTGCCGCGGCCCACATTCTCGGCACCTTCGACGTGGGCGGCCTGGTGGGAGACAACGCCGGCACGGTGACGCAAAGCTACGTTTTGAGCACGGGCAACGTGCTGGGGCAGGATCGCACGACGGCGCCGACGGCCGCGGCGCAAAATATCGGCGGATTGATCGGCGAAAATTCCAGCACGCTCTCCTCCAGTTACGCCAACGTCATCGTGGGGCAGGCCGCCGGTACGACGGACGCCGATCAGGTCGGCGGTTTGATCGGGCAAAACGATGCCGCCGGCACGGTAACTTCGGTCTACGCCAGCGGAAATGTGACCGGCTTCGACCAGGTCGGCGGTCTGGTCGGCCTCAACAACGGCACCCTTGGGGTTCAGAGCAATGCGACCGGGACCGTTAACGGCACGACCAACGTCGGCGGTCTCATCGGCAGCAATACCGGCGCGGTGGGCACGCAGAGTTATACCCAGGGGAATGTCGTCGGCGTCAACGATGTCGGCGGCCTGATCGGCTTGAACAATGCGACCGGACAATCGTTCGTGATCACCTATACTTCGGGCACCGTGATGGGGACGACGTATGTCGGCGGTTTGATCGGATGGAACAAGGCCGGCACGATCACGAGCAGTCACGCCAGCGGCAACATCAGCGACAATAATGCCGCCAATAGTGAGAACCTCGGCGGGCTGATCGGTGAAAACGATGGCACGATCACCTCCAGTTTTGCCTCGGGATCAGTCACCGGCAACACCACCACTTCCCTGGATGTGGGCGGCTTGGTCGGCGACAACACCGGCATCGTCGGCACCCAGAGCTCGGCCAGCGGCAACGTGATCGGTCATCAAAATGTCGGCGGTCTGCTGGGTCAAAATAGCGGCACGGCGGGCGACAGCACGGCCACCGTTGAAGCCCTGGCCAGCTACACCGACGCGACGGGCAACGTCACCGGCACCCTCAATGCGGGCGGCCTGATCGGCGATAACTCGGGCACCGCCCAGCAAGTCAGCGCCTCCGGGACGGTCAAAGGCGCCAGCGCGGCGTCCGGCATCGGCGGTTTGATCGGAACGAACGAAACGGCCGGTACGGTCGTGGAGAGCTTTTCCACCAGCGCGGTCGACGGCAACGGGACCGCCTCCGTCAACGGGGCCGACACCGACGTCATGATCGGCGGTTTGATCGGAGATAACAAGGGAGCGGTCACCAAGACCTATGCGACGGGGGCCGTCGTGGGCGATGGCTCGGCCGGCGGTCTGATCGGATACAACCAGAGCGGCGCCGCCAAAGTCCAGACGAGCTACTCCATCGGTACGGTGACGGGCATCAATCAGGTGGGCGGCCTGGTGGGCTGGAATTTCAGCGGGACCGTTTACCAAAACTATTCCACCGAGACCGTCGTGGGCACCACCTCGGTCGGCGGTCTGGTCGGCGAGAATGACGCCACGATCATGGAAAATTATTCGACCGGCGCCGCGTCGGGCACCACCAATGTCGGCGGTCTCGTCGGGTTGAACAGCGCGGCCGGATTGACCGAAGAGAGCTATGCGACCGGGGTGGTCACCGGCGTCACGGCCAATACCTTCGGCGGCCTTGTCGGGGTGAACAACCATATCACCGGGGGAATCGTGGGAAGCTATTGGGACGGCACGACCACCACGCAGGGCGCCAAGGGCGTCGGCAACGATCCCGCCAACACCGGGGCGACCGAGCTGACCAGCGCGACGGCCTTTAACGTCGCTTCCTATACCGGGTTCGGCACGTCGTCGTCCGTGGCCACCGGCAGCAGCATCACCGATGAGATCACGGATACGAGCAACAACGTCGCCTGGTACATTCTGAATGGCTCGACCCGCCCTTTCCTGGCCTGGGAAGCGCCCATCAACACCCAGCAGGTCAACGGCGCCTACGTCATTTACACGTCGCATCAGCTCCAGCTCATGGCGGTCAATTTGGGCGCCAATTACGTCCTGGGCCAGGCCATCAACCTGAGCGATGTCCAGGTGTCGGGCGGTCTTTGGAACCCCAGCGTCGGCTTCGTGCCGATTGGCGATGGGACGAAGGCGTTCAGCGGCAGCTTCGCCGGCGGCTTCGGCATCAGTAATCTTTTCATGGATACGGCGGCTTCCGACGTCGGGTTGTTCGGCGCTTCGAGCGGCTCGTTGAGCGGGGTCACTCTCACCGGCGTCAACGTCACCGGCGGCAACGAAGTCGGCAGCCTGGTTGGCCTCAATACCGGCGTGGTCCAGAACGTTTCCGCGGTCGGCACGGTGACCGGCGTCATGAATGTGGGCGGCTTGGTCGGAGAAAATGAAAAGACGCTCTCCGACTTCGATGACAACGTCACGGTTACCGGCGTGACGGCTGTCGGCGGTCTCGTCGGCTACAACTTTACGGGCAGCACGATCCAGGACGGTTATGAGATCGGCAACGTCAGCGGCACCACCATGGTCGGCGGCCTGGTGGGCGACAATAGCGGCAGCATCATGACGACTTACGCGACCGGGAACGTCACCGGCGGAGCGGGCTCCGCGGACATCGGCGGCTTGGTGGGAGCGAACGTCAGCGGCAGCGTCGACCAGAGCTATGCCGTGGGCGCGGTCAATGGCATCACCGATGTCGGCGGGTTGGTGGGCTTTAATTCCGTCTCCTCCACCATCCTGCAAAGTTACGCCACCGGCAAGAACGTGGTCGGCACCGTGACCGGCACGACCAATGTGGGCGGGTTGGTGGGCGAAAATGACGCCACCAGTTCCGTCACCAGGAGCTACGCCAACAGCACCGTCACCGGCACCACCGATTCCGGCGGCCTGATCGGGAAGAATGATGCCGGCGGCACCTTCTCCAATCTTTACTGGGACACCAGCAACGACGGTTTTGCCGTCGGCAACAATGGGACGGTCAATCCGGCCGGCGTGACCAATCTGCATGGCGAGACCATTAACAGTGATACCGCCGCTTACGCCGGTTTCGTTACGAGCGGCGCCGGTTTTGCCACGGGATCGGACGGCTCCCCCTTGGTTTATGGCAGCTCGGACTCGGTCTGGCGCATCCAAACGGGTGTGGAGTTCCCGTTCCTGACCTCGCTTTCCACGCAGGTGAGCGGAACCGATTACAGCGATCCCACCCACTTGACGGCTTCCGGCGGCACGACCGTCACGTTCAATTCCGGCAGCAACACGCTGAATACGACCACGTCGAGCAGCGCCGGCGCCTATAATTTCCTCTTCTCGGCCGATAACGCGCTCTTCAATTATCTTCCGGAGATCGGCCCAACCCTGCGGGTTTCGGATGCGTCGCATTCGGGCGATGCGATTGCCGCCACGCTCTATAATAACAATGGTGTGCCGAATTTGCTGGCCGACATCGCCCCCGCCGATCTCTGGGGCAACACCGTCCGGGTCGTCAGCAGTGGACTCGATAATTCCCTGCTGGCCGGGGCGGGCAGCGCCTTCATCACCACCCCCACCACGAATCCCTTCGGCGGCACGAACATCGAGATATCGGAAAACTTTGACGTGGCGAACGTCGCTGGCAGCTTCACGTTCAACGGCGATATTACCGCCCAGGGAAACATCACCTTCGATTCGCCCTCCAGTGTAGCTTCAAGTTTTGACCACCCGGTGACCATCAATGCCGTGACCAGCGCGGCCGTTCCCATTCCTTCTGTTACGCTCAATGCGGTCCTATCTTCCCAGGCCGACAATCGCGCCCTGGTGGTTGAATCCGACGGAGACTTCGTCAACAACGTCGGCACGGGCGCTTTCAACACGCCGAACGGCACGTTTACGGTTTACTCCCAAAATCCGGAAGGTTCCGGGCAACCGTATGAAGATGCCAATGGCGGCCTCAATGAACTGCATCTTTACGGCACCAACTATACCCTGACACCCACCTACCTCCTCGCCCCGAACCAAAGCTATCAGATCTATACCTTCACCCCCACGCTGACTTTGACCGCGGTGGCTAACGGCTCGACGGCGGGCACCCTGTCGGTCGTCTACGGCACGCCTTCTCCCGGCCTCATGTATACCACCAGCGGCCTGCTCCCGGGAGATACGGTCACGGCGGGCGCGACCTTCAACCAGGTGCTGAGCAATCAGCCCGGGGAGATGACCACTTACGCCAAGTTTTCGCCCGTCGGCACCTACCCGGTCAACTTCATCCCATCGACGGAACCGACCAGCCTGATCGGTTACAAGCTGGTCTTTGCCTCGGGCAATATCGTCGTCACGCAAAGCCAGACGACGGTGGACCTCTTCGTCAGCGGTTCGCAAACCTTCGCCTATATCAACGGTGGCACGCCGACTTTCAGCTACACGGAGACGGGCGAGGTCGTGGGCGATCCCAACTTCAACCCCACCTTCACCACCACGGTGGGCCAGTACACCAATGTCTTGCATATCGGCGCCACAGACGTTCCGTATTTGGGAACGATCAGCGTCAATGCGGCCAGCCTCGGCAATTACGCCAACGTGACCGTGGTGACGGACCAGGGCTTCACGGTCAACCCCGCGCCGCTCACGGTCACCACCACCAGCGGCACCAGCATTTATGGAAACACTCCCAGCTTTGCGGGGCTGGCGATCTCGGGCAACAACCCCAGCGGTTCCACCACCATTTACGACAATAGCGGCACCGGAGCCACCGTGACGCTGACCAGTCAGGGCTATTCCTTCACGAACCCGGGCGTGACCGCCCTCAGCCCCGTCAATAGTTATCCCATTGTCGTCGCGGGCTCGACCGGCAACGCCACCTCCGGCATCCTGGGCAATTATAACGTCTCCATCGTTAACGGTACGTATACCATTACCCCGGCGCCGCTGACGGTCACGGCCAACAACGACTCCTTCGTTTATGACGCCACCGCTTTCAGCGGGGGCAACGGTGTGACCTATGCGGGATTCAAGAATTCGGACACCTCGGCCTCGCTCGGCGGCACGCTCGCCTATACGGGCTCGTCGCAGGGCGCGATCAACGCGGGTTCGTATGCCATCACGCCCGGCGGTTATACTTCGAGCAACTACACCATTACGTATGTCAACGGCACCCTCACGATCACGCAAGTGCCGCTCACGATCACGGCGCTGAAGGGCACGACCAAAGTCTATGGCAGCGCCGATCCCCTTTTCAACAACACCGGCGGATTCTACAGCATCACCTCGGGGGCGCTGGTCGCCGGTGAGACCTTGAATCCCGCGGCCAGTTTGGCACGCGTTGCCGGCCAACCCGTCAACGGCGGCACGGTTTACCAGTTCAATGGCCTCGGCACCGTAGGCACCATTGGTATTCTGAACTCGAGCAACGGCAACTCGACCGGCAACTACGCCATTACGTTTGCCAACCCGAACGGGTACGGCCTGACCATCACCCCGGCTCCGTTGACCGTCACCGCCGACAACGAAACCCACGTCTACGGCACCGCCTACACCTTCAACGGCACGCAGTTTACCTCTTCGGGCCTGCAATACGGCGAAACCATCGGCACCACGACGCTGAGCAGCACGGGCGCGCCGGCCACGGCGAATGTCTCCGGTTCGCCCTACGCGATCTTGGTCAGCGCCGCCACCGGAGGCACGTTCAATGCGGCGAATTACACCATCAGCTATGTCAATGGCTCGATGACGGTCACCCCGGCGGCCCTGAGCATCACGGCCAATAACCAGACGAAGCAGTACGGCCTGACCTTCACGTTTGCGGGTACGGAGTTCAACACAGCGGGTTTGAAAAACGGCGACACGGTCGGCTCGGCCACGATTGCCAGCTTGGGCGCGGCGGCTACGGCGAATGTGGCCGGTTCTCCTTACACCATCACGATCAGCGGCGTCACCGGGGGCACCTTCATCGCGAGTAACTACACCATCACTTACCACAACGGTAATTTCACCGTCACCAAAGCGCCGTTGACGGTCACCGCCGATCCCCAGTCGAAGGTCTACGGCGCGGCCGATCCGACCCTGACCTACACGCCTTCCGGCACGCTTTACAATGGTGATGCTTACACCGTCATCACGGGCGTGACCCTCAGCACCGCCACGGGCGCGGCGGCCACGGCGGGCACCCACGTCATCACGGCCGCGGGCGGCACGGCGGCCAACTACGCGATCACCGACGTCAACGGCACGCTCACCGTCAGCCAGGCGGCCCCCATCACCATCATGGCCAACAATCAAGGCAAGGTCTACGGGGCCACCGATCCGACGCTGACCTACAGCCTCGCCTCCGGCACCCTCTATTACGGCGACACGATCACCACCGCGGTGACTGGTGTTACCCTGACCACGACGACCGGGTCAGCCGCCACGGTCGGCAGCCATCCCATCACCGCCACCGGCGGCACCTCGTTGAATTACATGTTCAACTCGGCTACGAACCTCCCCGGCACGCTCACCGTGACCCCGGCCACGCTGGTGATCACGGCCGATAACGAAGCGAAGACGTATGGCCAGACTTTCGTGTTCAACGACAGCACGGAGTTTGGTTCCACCGGCCTGCAATACGGCGAAACCATCGGCTCGGTCACGCTGACCAGCACGGGCACGCCGGCCACGACCCCTGTCGTTGGTTCACCGTATGCCATTGTGCCCAGCGCCGCCACCGGAGGCACCTTCAACCCGAATAACTACACGATCAGCTATGTCAATGGCGGGCTGACGGTCAACCCGGCACCGCTGACCATCACGGCCGATAACGAGAGCAAGACCTATGGCCAGACCTTCACGTTCAACAACAGCACGGAATTTACCACCTCAGCGTTGCAGAACAGCGAGACGGTCGGGTCGGTCACGCTGACCAGCGCGGGCGCGGTCAATACTGCTGGAGTCGCCGGATCACCGTATGCCATTGTGCCCAGCGCCGCCACCGGGGGCACCTTCGCACCGAGCAACTACGCCATCACCTATGTTCCCGGCACGCTGACGGTCACCCCGGCGCCGCTGACGATTACGGCCAATAGCACGAGCAAGATGTTTGGGCAAACGGTCACGTTTGCCGGCACGGAATTTACTTCCAGCCCGTTACAGAACGGCGAGACGATCAGCTCGGTCACGCTGACCAGTCCGGGCGCGGTCAATACGGCCCCGGTCGCCGGTTCGCCCTACGCCATTGCGATCAGCAACGCCACCGGGGGCGGGACGTTCAACACGAATAACTACACCATCACCTACGTCCCCGGCGTGCTGACGGTCAACGCGGCGGCGCTGACCATCACGGCCGACAATCAAACGCATCAGTATGGCACGGCCTTCGCGTTGACCGGCGCCCCGTCACAATTTAGCTCCGTCGGCCTGCAAAACGGCAATACGATCGGCTCGGTCACGCTGACCAGCACGGGTGCGGCGGCCACGTCTCCTGTCGTCGGTTCACCCTACCCCATCGTGATCAGCGCCGCCACCGGGGGCACCTTCACCGCGAGCAACTACTCCATCACCTATGTCCCCGGCACGATGACGGTCACCCCGGCGGCCTTGACCATCACGGCCGACAGCACGAGCAAGACGTATGGCCAAACGGTCACATTTGCCGGCACGGAGTTTACATCCACACCGTTGCAGAACGGCGAGACGATCAACTCGGTGACGCTGACCAGTCCGGGTGCGGCGCCCACGGCGAATGTGGCCGGATCACCCTACGCCATCGACGTTAGCAATCCCACCGGGGGGGGCACGTTCAACGCGAACAACTACGCCATCACCTATGTCCCCGGCGTGCTGACGGTCAGCCCGGCGGCACTGAACATCACCGCTAACGACCAAACGAAGACGTATGGCACGACCTTCACCTTTGCGGGCACGGAGTTCAGTTCCACCGGGCTGCAGAACGGCGAAACCATCGGCTCGGCCACGCTGACCAGTCCGGGAGCGCCGGGCACGGCGACGGTGGCCGGATCACCCTACGGCATCACCATCGGCAATGCCACCGGGGGCACCTTCAACACGAATAACTACGCCATCACCTATACTCCCGGCGCACTGACGGTCACCCCGGCGTTGTTGACGATCACGGCCAATCCCGAGACGAAATTGTACGGAGATACGTTCACGTTCCAGGGCACTGAGTTCACGGATACGGGCCTGGTTAACGGCGACACGCTCACGCACATCACCCTCACGAGTCCCGGTACGCCGGCGTTGGCGACGCCCGGTGCGTACCCGATTGACTTGACCGCCGGAAGCGAGATCGGTTCCGGCCTGGCCAACTACACGATCACCTTCGACTCAGCTGCGTTTACGGTGGTGCCGATCATCATCGGCGAGCCGTCGGTGGCGGGCACTCCCCGGGCTGACTTTGATGAATTCGAGGGAACCCCGTTCGCGGACATTTACGGAGAAAAACGCTTTTATGAATTGGAAGTTCCCGGCACGATCCACCGCATAGTCCCGGATAATCTTTCCGGCATCGAAAACGGATCGAGCACGGTGGACACGCGGATTGGCATGGAAACCGTCTATCGGGTTGATCGGTTTCAAACCTTCCGGCATTAACTTGGTTGAAAGAGGAGAACTTGGAAATAAGACATAATCGATTGGTCCTCACGGGCTGCCTGCTGGTCCTGACTGCGCTTGCCCCGCTGGAGGCGCAAAGCCTGAGCACGAGCTACGATCAATTCGCGCCCAAGCCGGTGCCTCCGTCGGGCCTGGGCCCGATCAAACCGCCTGTGCCGGCGACCGTGATGGGTGGCCAGGCCGAGCAGGTTCTCCTTCCCAAGCTGAAGGGCCTGGTCTTCGTGGGCCGGCCCGAGGATATCGTCGTCTCCGGCGTGAAAAAATCAAAGGGCATCGTCTTCGACAAAGATGTGCAGGTGCCGGCGGCGGCGGAGTTTCGCGCCATGGTTTCACCGTTTCTGGGCCAAAAGCTGACGCGCGGCAAACTGAACGAACTCATCACCGCGATCATCATCCACTATCGTAAAAACGATCACCCCGTGATCGACGTCATTGTGCCTCAGCAGGACATCAACGCCGGCAGTGTCCAGATTCTGCTCCTGGAAAGCCGGGTTAACGCGGTCAGGGTCGCCGGCAACAACTGGTTTCCGAGCGAGGAAATCAGCGACTGTTTCCGGGCGAAGCGGGGAAGCCAGATCATCGCCAGCGACATGCGTTCCGACCTGGCCTGGGCCAACCAAAATCCTTTCCACACCTCCGACATCATCTATCAGCCCGGTCCCGACATCGGAACCACGGATATCATCCTGCAGACCCAGGACCGCTTTCCGGCCCGATTCTACGTGGGTTACGAGGATTCAGGCAACCCTCAGACCGGTTATGATCGCTACATCGCCGGGTTGAACTGGGGCGACGCCTGGGATGCCGGACTGGGGCACCAGCTCAATTATCAATACACCTCGAGCGGGGACATGCGCAGCCTCCAGGCCCATGCCGGCAGCTATGTCATTCCTTTGCCATGGCATCATACCCTGACTTTCTTCGGCAATTACATTACGACCGAGGGATTGGTGCCTCCCCTCATCTCGGTACAGGGCCTCAGCTACCAGGCCAGCATGCGCTACAACATCCCGCTGCCGTCCATCGGCGATTACAAGCAGAACGTGGGCGCGGGATTCGACTACAAATATGATCGCAGCTCACTCCAGTTTGGCGGCGTCCCCATCTCCACCCTGCCGACGGCGGTCGAGCAATTCGCCTTCACCTATGATGGGTCCCTGCGCGACCCGTGGGGGATTAGCTCGCTGGGCGCCCAGATCTATTACAGCCCTGGCGACTGGGGCGGCTATAACAACGACGCTGCGTTCAACGCCTCCCACACTTTTGCCACGACGAGCTACGATTATGCGAACATCCAGCTCTCGCGCCTCACGCGACTGCCCGGCGAGTGGTCCCTCTTCCTGCATGGCACGCTCCAGTTCAGCAACTCCAACCTGGTTCCCAGTGAACAGTTGGGCCTGGGCGGTTACGATACGATTCGCGGCTACGACGAGCGCGAGGTGAACGCCGACGAAGGCTGCATCTTCAACGTCGAGGTGCGCACCCCCACGCTCAGTCTCGGAAAGGCGTTTGGCTGGAGCGGCCTCCAGGATCAGCTCCAGTTGCTGGCTTTCTGGGACACCGGCGCCGGCTGGAATCACACCCCTCTTCCCGGCGAAGCCTCCGAAATTTCGCTCTCCTCCCTGGGCGGGGGTCTGCGCTACTCCATCAACACCTACTTGTCGGTTCGAGCCGATTACGGGTTTCAATTGCAGAACACCGGACTTGACACTCTTCACGGAGGCCGGGGCGATCTCGGTCTTGTGCTTAGTTATTAATACCGGATCGTTCCACATTGGCGCTTGTGTATTCAGAGATGTCCCGAGGCCATCGCTGAGGTACAACGAGGGGGAATGGTTTTGCGGCAAGTGTCAGATATTTGTCAGAAAAAATCCGATAACTGGCTTTCTAGAGCATTTTAAATAATACTATAGCCGCATGAAGCAAACCAACCCTTGGCATCGTCGGCGGTGACCTGTTGGAGAGCCGAACCGATGGCCGCCAGCAAGGCTTCGTCGGTTCGGGCCTTGGCGCTGCGCAGCAGGGCTTTGACTTTGCTCCACATTTTCTCAATCGGGTTAAGATCGGTTTAGACCGCTAATTGTGCCTGTCACCTGCTTTTTCACTCACCCATTTTTTTCACTTCGATGATTGTCGGCGACGATTGCCAATAAGCCGTTCTTATTTTGTTCTTGTTTTTTACGCATAAACACTTATATCTGAATCCATCTGCTTGATAAATTTGTGACTTACGCTAGTTTGAGCTTGGCGGTTATGGCAGAGAGCACCTCATGAAAATGGCGCTGTAACGGACGGGAGAGACCTATGTCCAGCGGTTATCCAAACGGGAACGTATCGGGAAACGGATCGGAAACGCAGCAGGCGCTCCGCGACTCCGAACTTAGTTATCGTCGGCTGTTTGAAGCGGCGGAGGACGGCATCTTGATCCTGGACTTTGACACGGGACGCGTCACCGATGCGAATCCGTTCCTTTGTAAGCTGTTGGGTTTTTCCCACATTGAAATGGTCGGTAACACCGTCGGCGATCTAAGTCCGTTTAAGGACATGGTGGCCAATCAAGCCATGTTGGAGCGATTACAAGAGCACGGGTATGTCCGCTATCACGACCTGCCCCTGGAAACAAAGGATGGCCGAAAAATTGCCGTGGAGTGTGTCTGCAACGTGTATCAAGCCGGTGACAAAGAAGTGATTCAATGCAATGTTCACGACATCACGGAGCGGAAAAAGTCTGACCAACGGCTGCAGCAGCAGAACACCGAGTTGACCGCCCGCAACGAAGAAGAGTTGGTCCTTGCGCAACGGATAGGGTTGCTGCAAAGCACCGCGCTGGAAAACGTCGCGAACGCGGTCTGCATCACAAACATCAAGGGAACCATTCTTTGGGTCAACCCGGCTTTCACCGCCCTGACAGGCTACTCTTACGAGGAGGTTATCGGCAAGAATCCGCGCATCCTCAAGTCCGGCAAGCAGGACCAGGAATTTTACAAAAACCTTTGGGCAACCATCCTCGTCGGCAAAACATGGCGCGGCGACATCATCAACCGCCGCAAGGACGGGACCCTCCACCACGACGAGCACACGATCACGCCGGTCCGTTCCAAGGAAGGCGTCGTCACCCATTTCGTCGCCATCATGAACGACATGACCGAGCGCCTGCAGGCGGAAGAGGAGTTGCGGGAGAGCGAGGCCAAATTCCGAGCGCTGTTCGACGCGGCCAACGACGGCATTTTCCTGTTACACAACGGCCTCTTCGTGGATTGCAACACGAAGGGGCTGGAACTTTTTGGCGTCGCGCGCGACCAGCTCATCGGCCAGTCACCGTCCCGCTTCTCGCCCTCCACCCAGCCCGATGGCCGCGACTCACAGGAGAAAGCCGCGGAGCTACTCCAACGCACCCTGGCTGGGGAACCGCAGTTTCTCGAATGGGAGCATCAACGCCCCGATGGCACGCCGATCTATATAGATGTCGGCCTCAGCCGTTTTGAACTGCACGGCGATCTGTACGTCCAGGCCATCTCCCGCGACATCACCGAGCGGAAACGGGCCAAGAATCAAATCGCTGAGCAGGCGGAGTTACTGGACAAGGCGCGGGATGCGATCGTTGTTCGCGACCTCGAAGGGAAAATTCTCTATTGGAACAAGGGCGCCGAGCGCGTGTACGGCTGGACGAGCCAGGAAGCCGTTGGCCGAAATATTTTCGAAATTCTCCGCATCGATCCAAAAAAGTTTGAAGAAATCACCCGACTGACGATGAGCCAGGACGAATGGCACGGCGAACTCCAACATCTCAGCAAGGACCAGCGCGAGATCACCTGCGAGGTGCGCTGTACGCTCATTCGAGACGATGAAGGGCATCCCAAGTCGATCCTCTCGATCCATACCGACATCACGGAGAAGAAGAAGATCGAAGCCCAGTTCATGCGGGCGCAGCGCATGGAAAGCATCGGCACCCTGGCGGGCGGCGTCGCGCACGACCTGAACAACATCCTCGCGCCGATCATGATGTCCATCGACATTCTCAAGACCACATCGGACAGTCCGGAGACACAGAAGATTTTGGAAACGATTGGGATAAGCGCCAAACGGGGCGCGGATATCG
>Ga0182030_10015170_pt1 | contig 15121 bp, 15 predicted proteins | sample 812S3MmetaG_FD_121299 | JGI IMG/M metagenome (GOLD analysis project Ga0182030, IMG submission 121299) | Permafrost microbial communities from Stordalen Mire, Sweden - 812S3M metaG (Illumina Assembly) | ecosystem: Environmental > Terrestrial > Soil > Wetlands > Permafrost | place: Sweden... | reverse complement strand
GAAGCAGCCCATCTCGGCCTTTCTAGCGACGTCCGGCGTACTTGCCATCGTTTTGGGTCTTGCCTTGCAAAATACACTCGCCGACGTCTTCTCTGGTTTGGCCATTAACATCGAACGCCCTTTTGGTGCCGGTGACTGGATTACCCTGAATGACAACGTCGAAGGACAAATCATCGAAATTGATTGGCGGGCAACACGCATCCGGACCGTCGTCAACGACATGGTGATAATCCCGAACAGCGTCATCGCGAAAGCGATAGTGACTAATCATCGAAAGCTGAACCAACCATACCTCTCGAGCTTTGCGATCAATATAGATTCCTCAGTCGCCGCCTCCCGCGTCATTAAGGTGCTCGAATCCGCCGCAAGCGGAATTCCGGGAGTTGCGGCCGATCGCAAGCCTACCGGTGACGCCTATGGATTCTCTGACTCGCAGGTAGCATACCGACTATATTTCGGAGTCGACAGTTTTGAGCGAGTGGTGGATGTTCTATCGCAAGTGATTATCCATGTGACCGACGCCTTGCGCGGTGAGGAGATTTCGATCGGTTCGCCGCCCACCGCACTTGCGATCCTCGCAAACCCACCCGTGGCTCCAATCAGACTGGCCAACACTCCCGTTGCGGCCCGATCGACGTAAGGCCTCAGCGAATGACCCAGCGGCGATCCAGAGAGCTTCACTGTGCGACGCGTGTGAGTCAGCGAGCGGAAGGGGCACATAAGGCTACAAAGGTCGACCGCTGTTAGAAGCGTGCGCGCTCGATAACACCTGGATGTGTGACAACGAACAGACGCACGCCGAGACCCCCCGCATTCTAGCCTCGTGCTGGACGGCCAGCTGTCTCATCCCCCGACACCTACAAGGAAACGATATGAAGAACATTTTCGCGGTACAGCAGCACGCACTTGGAGCCGTTAGGGGAACCTTGTGGACTCTCTGTGGATTTATGGCGATGGCCGCCCCTAGTATTGCGGTACCCGCACCCCCGTCCCCAGCGCAACAGTGCCTGACGGATTTGGCGGCATTTGATGCCACCATGAACAAAGACGGCTATTGGATTGATGGTGCGGGACACGGCTACGGCTATCCTGTCTACGGGTACGGCTTCAGCTATTCGAGCCGCTCGGCGGAACTATCCGGTTATAGCCGAGCTCGGCCGGGTTATGAAGTGCGCACACTCCTCGCGAGCGCACGGATCCTGGCGCAGCGCGGTGCACAGCAGGCATGCGAGACGGTACTGACTACGACCCGCGATGTGTATGCCAACTATGTGACAGAACTTCGCGCAGGTCAGCTACCGCCCGCGGACGTGCCCACTTGGCGTCGCGCGCAAATCGACGCGGCACTTCCCGTATCTCTTAATGGCACAGCTTTTCGCTCGGACCAACTGATTGGTGCCGGAATCGTCAATGCCAAGAACGAGAATCTAGGTACCGTGGAAGACACTCTCATGAGTCCCTCGACCGGTAAGATTGCGTATCTCGTGGTCGGCCACGGTGGTTTCTGGGGTATTGATGAGCAGTACTCTCCAGTACCCTGGAACGATTTCAAATCCACGGCGGGCACCAATATGCTGATACTCCCGGTATCAAAGGCAACGGTGGATGCCTCTCCCGAAGTGCGAAAGGATCTCTTTGATGGAAATATGGATTTTGCCGCGTTAGGCAGCAAGGTCGACACGTACTGGGCCGCGCATCCCCCCGTTGCCATGAATTAATCCAAAGGCAATCCGGAAACTATCCATGAGCACACTACTCGATCCCATTCGCTTCGGACGGTTTCACGCCCGTAATCGCATTGTGATGGCGCCTTTGACACGCAATCGCGCCGGACCAGAGCAAATACCCACCGCGCTGATGGTGCTCTATTACGACCAGCGATCGAGCGCCGGCCTCATCGTCTCCGAGGCCACCCAGATCGCACCGGAAGCACAAGGCTACCTCGATACGCCGGGCATCTACAGCCCAGCGCAATTGGACGGCTGGCGGGCCGTCACTTCAGCGGTTCATGCGAAAGGCGGCAGCATCGTTGCGCAACTATGGCACGTCGGCCGTATTTCCCATGTGTCACTTCAGCCGCACGGTCAAGCGCCTGTCTCGAGCACCGCTCGGCGCGCGGACACCAAGGTGTTCACAGCGAAAGGGTTCGAGGCAACTTCCGTACCGAGGGCTTTGAGACTAGACGAGCTGCCCGCAATTGTGGCGCAGTTTCGCCAAGCAGCGCGCAATGCCATCTCCGCCGGTTTTGACGGGGTAGAGGTGCACGGCGCCAATGGATATCTGATCGAGCAGTTTCTGCGCAATAGCATTAACGACCGGCAGGATGCTTATGGCGGCTCGCCTGAAAATCGAGTCCGCCTGCCCATGGAGATCATGGAGGCCATAACCGCCGAGATCGGCGCAGATCGCACCGGAATTCGACTATCGCCCGTTTCGCCGGTGAACGATTCAAGACAAGATAGCGATGCGCAAGGCCTGTTCAACTATCTTCTAGATCGGTTGAATCCCCTGTACTTGGCTTTCATCGCTGTCATCGAGGGGGCTACCGGTGGCGCGCGCGATAATGTGCCATTCAACTTCGCAGCGCTACGGAAGCGCTTCAAGCGAGCGCACGAACACGGCGCGTGGATCGTTAACAATGGCTACACCCGGACGATGGCATTTGCCGAAATTGAGAATGGTAACGCTGACATGGTCTCATTCGGGAGACCCTTCATGAGCAATCCCGATCTCGTCAATCGACTCCGCCTGAATGAAGCTTTATCACCTCTTGACACGGCAACACTTTATGGGGGAGGAGCAGCGGGCTATACGGATTACTCGATGTTTAGGGATGAAGAAGCAAAGGCAATTTCAACGGTTAAACATCGAACGGCTGTCAGTACTCCATGAGCACTTGCTAATCGTCTAGGACATATCCATGAGCGAATATCTCGACGTCATCATCTTCATCGATCGAAAAGAGGCAAAGTTATTTCATATTAGTGCCGACGATCAGCTGAAGCACGTATTCACGCATACTTCAGCGCAGCGACGGCACCATCAGGCCAATCACGAGGATGCGACTAAACATGCGGTAGACGATGACTTCATGCGTCGCATCACAAGTTCGCTCGACCTTTATGGCAATACCGTGATCTGCGGGCCCGGCAACTCCAAATATGAACTTCAATCCTACATGCAAGCGCACACACCGAAGCTTGCCGAGCGCATATCAGGGGTTGAGACTTTGGATGATCCCAAAGACAGCGGCGTTCTTTCGATCGGGCGCCAATTCTTTGGAAAACGAAGTCATCGGCATGAAATCAATCCAAACCCAAGCTCTCGCCATCTTGACGTGCCATTCAAGTCATAACAATCGCACAAATCGGCACCAGGCTTGCCTTTGTTTTACTTTAGTGTTAGGTACATGGTGCCGTCGGCTGCTAGGTAGGTCACCATGGATCTAGTGGGAATCCGCGCTCACCTTTCCTTGGCACGCGTTGCGCTTGGTATTGACCATCCACTCTCTTTACGCATTATGATTGTCGAACGTCATCTTACCCCTGGCAGCCCACTGTGGTGCAACGACGCAGTCAGTGCGGAATCAGAACTACTTGCGATTTCGACGGGGCTCGAGCAGCTGCCCGAACTCATGACACCTGGGCCCAGCAAAAGCGCAGAAACTGCGCGAGCAAAGATTCTATCAACTGTCAACGTTGCAATGAAACACATCGAAGACGCAATTTTTCTGCTCTGACTGGTTGCCGTTACCGCATGTGCACGAAGGTTGAGGGCTACACATACTTAGCAAGATCGCGATCACGAGACAGGTATAAGTACGTCATCGACAGACACGGTCGCTGAGACTTTCTGTCAGAGTCCTAGCGCACAGAGCGGGCATTACACACATGCTAGGCTTGCGCCTCAAGCTGATCGGCACAGCGCAAACGCGTTGCCCTCTTCCAGCTGCTTAATTAGGAGCATTCTATGTCTCACGCTTATTGGAACGACTGGTACTTTGGGTGGGGTTGGTTTCTGTGGTTCGGCTTGATATTTTTATTCATGTCGAGCATCGGCAATTGGGGATATACCTACAGCGCCCATCGCCGATACGGTCAGCTCCCTGATAAGGACGCATCAGACATACTCAATGCTCGGTATGCCAGAGGCGAGATTACTCGCGAGGAACTCGGCATCATGCGCTCGGAGATTGCCGGCAAACCGTAGACCCACATCGGCGCAGATGAGATCTTGACAGAGCCCACCGATACCGTGCATATCGTGGATTGAAACTTGATGCTCCAGTTGGCTATACGTGGCTCAAGCAATAATTTCGCTTGAGTTGGAGTGACTTGAAAGGATGTCACGCAGTGGGATTTTGCCGCGCAAGGACATGTACCGCGAGGCGACAATCGGGAGATCGAACGATCGGCTTTCAATTGATCCGCTCATCTCGAGGCTGCCTTAATGCATAATTCGCATATAGACTTCATTATCGGCCGCATAGCACGCGCAGCTGGCTTCTTCTAGGCCTTTTCGGTTGAGCACTGATACCCAGCCGCGCTTGTAGGTAATGAGCCTCTGATGATGCAGGGCGCCCGCGGCAGCCGTAATTCCCTCACGCCGTACACCAAGCATGTAAGCCAGGAATTCATGCGTTACCCCAAAACTGTCAGCTTGGGCCCGGTCCTGCATCATCAGAAGCCAGCGGGCAAGCCGAGCCTCGATTTGATGAAAGCGAATGCAGGCGGCAGATGATGCCAATTGGCTCATGAGCACGTACAGGTATCGATTAAGTATCAGTTGCAGGCGTCTATTGCGATCCAATTCATCGCATAGCGTACGCGTTCTGATGCGCCAGGCGGTCCCAGCGCCCTGAACCAAGGCGTGCAGCGGTTGCGTTGAGACACTTAAGACCACGTGCACGCCGAGCATTCCCTCGCGGCCCACCATGCCGACCTCAAGCACCGGCTTAGCATTATTGCAGGTTACCAGCGATACAAAACTATCAATGGGGAAATAGGCATACCGCGTCGGCGTTCCTGCCATACCTAAGACTTCGGACGATGAAAGTGATACTCGATCGGCAAGGGCCACTAGCCTTTGCTGCTCCTTCTTCGGCAGACATGCAATCAACTGATTTTCTACAACAGCCAAAGGCACGCTCCAACACGAAAGTCCGGAGTATGAGCTGAATCCCGGAACCCCGGCGCCTGCTGCCGCACTAACTTGTTTTCACTGCGTGCATTGGCGTTGGGGCCTAAAACAGGCCCACGCTTGGCAAGTCGGCCGCGTCCGCGAAATCATATCCCGCCGACATTACCGCTAAGCGGAGTTTCTCTGGTGACGTGATGCGCTCATCGAACTCGATCGTGGCGTCTCGGGATTCGAAAGAGACAACAGCGTTTCGGACTCCCCCCATCTCGCTGATTGCGCGCGAAATCACCGAGGCACATCCAGCACAGGTCATTCCATCAATTCCGAATCGCTTGATTTCCATTTCCTAGAGTAGGATGGCTTGGACAGCGGTTTCCGTGCGTTAGCGAACGGATCAGCACACTTAGGCAATCAACCCGCGTAACTGCGATTAAAGCGTAGCAACTAGATGCGTGCGGCCCCCACCTTACAGGGCCATTCCGCCGTGTCCTCACCGCGATCACAGGCTGCTAAGCGCTCGTACTGGTCATGGACCCAAGCACGAAGGTGTGTCCACGCCTTCCGACGGACGGAGTTGCGCTTTTGAGTCTCCTTGCGGTTCCCCGCCAACGGCCATTCTTGAATGTTTTTCCAGCAGCTCGCTCGATAGTAACCAACTTGGAGCACTCTTCCTCTCTTTTGCTCTGGCAATTAGCGCGTTTAGCGGTAGCCGCGGGAGCAACCTTCGATACTCGGCATGGATGACCGCATAGCACTCACACGAACACTGCAGCAATCCTTCCCGGTCAATAACCGAGAACATTCCCCGGTGGTAGCGGATCAGACCCGCTTTTTGAAGTCGTCCCGCACACTCGGTGATGCCTTCTCGACGCACGCCAAGAAATTTCGCTATGAGTTCATGAGTCATGGCGAATTCATACACCTGAATTAAATCGAGGCTGAGCAGCAAGCCTCGACATAATTGCTCATTGATCGAATGATGGCGATTGCAGACCGCCGTCTGACTTACCTGAGTGAGCAGCGCTTGCGTGTACCGAAGCATAAGGCGCATAAGCGATCCTGCGCGATCGAATTCGCCCCGAATAACCGATGCCTTGACGCGGTATCCAACTCCTGCGCACTTTACGACGGCGCGACCAGGCGTCGATTGACCTCCCATGAAAATGGAAACACCTACCATTCCTTCGTTGCCCACAATGGCCGTCTCTCCGACGCAGCCGTTTCTCATCACGCATTGAATGGAAATTAGGGCGTCAACAGGAAAATAAGCATAGCGTTGCGCTATGTCCGTGTCGTAAATTACAAAACCCGCCGGCATATGTACCAATTCGAGATCGAGCGCCAAGCGATCGTATTCTGCAGTTGTAATTGCGCCGAGGAGGCGATTTTGTCGCGTGGCAGCTGGAACAAGCATGAAGTCACCCGCCTACGTGCCGCTGAACGCATAAACGTGGTTACAAAGTCAAGAATTGGCCCCCACTTAGACGCTACGCACCTGATTTCTCTTGGTCCGTTCGCTAACGCACATAGGGCGACTTAATCCAGCTTATTGCTGGGACGCGCTGCAAACGGATACCTTCGCGGACAGCGGAATCTCTGCCGTGCACGGACGAATCTCGCTTTCCCGCTGGTGGGATTCTGTCATCTCACCTGAAGGCACACGTAACTCGCGCCTCCTCCTTCCGATACATTTGCGCCGCAGCGATCAACGCTTGTTAGCCTCCGCTTCGCTGGTAACCCATACTCGGATAGGGTCCGTGTGCGATGGCGAACAGACGTGCCCTTAAAACCCAGCTCAGTGTGTAGTGGGCGAAAGGCGAAACTGTATCGGTGTGGGGAATGGCCAAGGAATCTAAGAACAGCGCGAAAGTAGAAGTGCAACTCGTTGATGTGCCTGTTGGCAAACTTACCTCAGAAGACAGCGCACGCGCGCGCGATCGTAATCGTGTGCGAGCCGCGCGTCACAACGGACATGGCGGAATGGTCATATGGCTCTTGCTCGGACCCGGTGTTTTGGCGATGCTTGGCGAAAACGATGGCCCCAGCATACTGTCTTATGCTGCCACCGGAGCGACGTATGGCATAGGCTTTTTCCTACCCGTTATCGCGGTGACCTTTGCCGCGGCTTACGTCGTACAGGAAATGGCCATGCGCCTGGGCGCCGTGACCCATCGCGGATACGGTGAGCTGATATTTCAGCGGTTTGGACCAATCTGGGGTTGGCTGACCGTCGTAGATCTGGTTATAACCAATCTCATCACATTGGTCACCGAAATAATTGCGATTCGCGTTGGAATGGGGTTTTTCGGCATTTCTACTCCTCTCGCCGTCTTGTCGGCCGTGGCACTAGTCGGTTTCAGCGCCTGCGGATCCCGCTACTCGCGGTGGGAGCGGCTAGCCATGGGCCTCGCGCTATTTAACCTCGTATTTTTCGCCGTAGCGTTTCTTGCGCGCCCCTCGCCCGCCGCGATCGCCGAATCGCTGTTGACTTGGACCCCATTGCCGAGTGGCAGCGCTGAGCTATTCCTCTTAATGGTTGCGTCGAACATTGGCGCCACCGTCACGCCATGGATGCTCTTCTTCCAACAGAGCGCCTCCGTAGATAAGGGCCTGACCCCGCGTGATATTAAGCAGGGACGCGTAGATACCCTCTTCGGCACCGTTCTCGCAGCCGTCGCAGGTTGCTCGACCGTGGTGGCCGCGACACCGCTCTTCCGGAACCACATCGATGTTTCCTCTATCCAGGGCGGAGCCGGTGTCAGTGCGATGTCGCACAGACCGCTCTGCACATTGACGTCAGGCTAACGAGCCTAGCCTTTTTTTGAATTGCGCAAATGCCCATAAACTATAAGAAATATCGAGTCCGAGAGGGCGACCGCGTCGACCTACGAGGGTGGCCCACCGGACAATCGCCCCTCTACAAGTCGAAGGAGCATTCCCAACAACTTCTGCATGAACATGTTACCCAGCTCAGCTCTTTGCAGGAACTTCTGTATGCGGAAAATAAATATGCATTGCTGCTGATCTTTCAAGGAATGGATGCCGCGGGAAAGGATGGAGCGATCAAGCATGTGATGTCTGGAGTCAACCCGCAAGGATGCCAGGTGTTCAGCTTCAAGCATCCCAGTGCGGCCGAGTTGCAGCACGACTTCCTCTGGCGCACTACCCGTGAGTTACCGGAGCGGGGTCGAATTGGCATTTTCAATCGCTCCTACTACGAAGAGGTTCTGATCGTGCGCGTCCATCCGGACATCTTGTGCAGCGAAGGCGTTCCTGATGGGCAAGTTTCCAACCATGGGCTCTGGCATGCTCGCTATCGCTCCATCGTCCATTTGGAACAGCATCTGCATGGAAATGGAACCATAATCATAAAGTTTTTTCTGCATCTGTCTAAGGACGAGCAGCGACGGCGCTTTCTGCAACGTATCGACGAGCCAAACAAGAATTGGAAGTTCGGCCTCGCCGACATTATAGAGCGGAGCTATTGGCAGACGTACATGGCCGCGTACGAGAAATGCCTTGGCGCGACAAGCACGAACAACTGCCCATGGTATGTTGTCCCGGCGGATGACAAGGTCAACGCGCAACTGATCGTCTCCCAGGTGATACTGGATGTGCTGAATTCACTAGGAATGTGCTATCCCGTATCGAGCTTCGCACGAATCCGACAGCTTAACGCCATTCGCAAGAAGCTTACCAAATGAGCGCTCGGTAGTGTGCTTGGCTCAATAGGGATCCGCATCTAATGCACAACTCACGCCAGGCTCCTTCGACGATCGTCGCGCCGGTGGCAACGCAGATGCGTAGTGCTACTCTCGGGTTGACCCCTTCGATAGAACTCTCGCTCTGCTTTCAGCTTCCCCCTCGTGCTCGCGCTTTGCTTGAAGTAAGTAAGCTGTTTACCACCACAGAGCGAATGCGCCTGCATGAGACGAGAACGTATTTCGACACCCCCTACCGTATCCTGAATCGTGAGGGACTTAATCTCGATGTCTGCCAAAGCGGTCGGAGGCGAATACAAACTCTCAGTCGTCAGGTCAATGAATACGCTCTGGCCACAAGCCGCATGCTGTGGGAGTGGCAAGTTGACCAGAGTGCTCCGGATGCACGATTGCTCGATGGCGTCTCGGGTCTCGCCAAACTATCCAAAGCCCTTCATCGTGGAATGGAGCCCGTGTTTTCCACTAACCTGTGGCGTGTGACAAGAGTCTTGCGCCCCGACCGCGACACGGTTATCAAGGCCGCACTCATCCACGGCGACGCTTTGATCGGAGCAGAGCGGACGATAATCCGCGAGCTGCACCTTGTTCTAGTGAAGGGTACCCCACAGAGCCTCTACCAACTCGCCGACACGCTCACGAACGTTGCACCACTGGAAATATCCCCGAACATCGCAGCAAGGCATGAGCAGACCTTTCGGCACTCTAATGGGATACGTTCCGCGCCGCCTCCCGCTCAGCTAGGGTCCCGAACGACACGTGCGGGGGAAGCATTACGTGAGATCCTCAGCAGAGCGCTCTATCACCTCGTCAACAACATCTCCGCCACCTTGCGGGGAGCGCCAGAGGGCGTACACCAAATGCGCATGAGCATACGATCTGCCCGGGCGACGTTAAGGTTATTCCGCGTGCGCGGCGGCGCCATAACCGACGGAACGTTTGACTCTCGTCTTCGCTCCATAGGAGCAATTCTTGGACTTGAGCGCGACTGGAATGTGTTCTGTCTGGACACGCTGCCGACGGCCATAGCAGCCACCAGAACCACAGAGGCAGCAGACAGCCTGCGTCGCATGGCCACGCAGGCGAATAGCCTTCGACTCGCTGCAAAATCAGCAACGATATGCGTGATCCGGGATCCTCTGTTTACTGCCCTCGTCCTGCAGCTGGCTACCTGGGCCGAGATGTGCGTGACCACATCCTCATCGTCGCGCTATGACCATTCACATCAGCGTCTTAGTGCTGTACTGCCCAAACTACTGAATCGCGTCGCTCGTACAACCTTATTGCGTGCGCGGCATCTCGGCGGACTGTCAACAGACCAGCTGCACCGCATTCGCAAGTCCGTTAGACGGCTTGGTATCGATGTTGCGAACTTGGCCAGTGTCTATCCCCGCCGCTCCGTCAAACCATACCAGCGAGGATGCGATGATGTGCTGACAATCCTAGGCTCCATCAGCGATACCGTCGTTACACGGCGCCTAGCGCGCCTATTGGTCGTGGCCCACCCGAAACTGCGGGACGCGGCAGCAATTGTGATTCGCAGGAGTCAACGCCAGGAAGTCGTTGAGCGTCACAGGTTGCGGCACGCCATCAAGACGCTACATCGAGCGTCGGAATTCTGGTTGTAGTAGCGGGTCGACAGGTAGACTCCCGCCTACATCTCACTCCGATCTTCATCGGTCCGTCGCCGCTCAATGTCGGCGTGGCGGCGTCTCCATGGGATTTCTCCTGGTCTGCTATGTACGCGGGCGTACGGACGCGGCGATGAGCAGAAAGGGATAATCCTACTGTCAGCGACCGCACTATTTGGGTATCCCCAGGTTGTCACTGCGATGAGGTTGACTCAAGCTGTCGGGCGTTCTTCCTGTCCCGAATCGCACCCTCCGCACTGAACTCCAAGCGTTGATGAGTCGATAGATCCTGGGCGATGATTGATGGAGAAGCAATGATGACCACGGCAGCAACTGGAAACTCTTATTTAATCGGAGGCGGCATCGGTTCGCTCGCGGCCGCCGCATTCATGATCCGTGACGCAGCGATGCCCGGCGAAAACATCTTCATCTTCGAAACCCTAAATACAGTGGGCGGAAGTCTTGACGCCGCCGGTGACTCAGAAAACGGGTATTCCATGCGAGGCGGCCGCATGTTCACCTTCGAGAACTACGAATGCACCTGGGACCTATTCAAGTCCATCCCCTCTCTCAGTAACGCTGGTCAGTCGGTGTATGACGAAACCGTTGCTTTCAACAAGCAGCACCCGGTTCACGCCCATGCCCGCCTGGTTGATCAAGACCGTGGGATCGTGCCAGTCAAGTCTATGGGTTTTTCCATGAATGATCGCGCATGCCTGCTGAAGCTCATACGCGCCAACGAAGAGACGCTGGGAAACACTCCAATTTCCGATTGGTTCGCGCAGGGGTTCTTTTCAACAAACTTCTGGTTCATGTGGGTCACGACCTTCGCATTCGAGCCATGGCACAGCGCCGTCGAACTCCGGAGGTACCTGCATCGATTCATGGAGCTGTTTTCCTGCATCGACACCATGTCGAAAATCAGGCACACGGTTTACAACCAATACGATTCTCTAGTTCTGCCGCTCAAAGCTTGGTTGGAGTCGAGTGGCGTCCATTTTCTCGTGGATTGTAACGTTTCTGGGCTCGCCCACAAAGACGAAGACGGCAAGTTCGTGGTCACCGAGATTGAGTATCAGCGGCGAGACAAGATAGAGAAAACTTCCGTGATTGACGGTGACTTCGTCTTTTTGCAAAACGGATCCATGACGGACTCATCCAGCACCGGTTCGATGACCAAAGCGCCAGAGCACCGGCTAAAGAGTAGCGACGGAGGCTGGTCCCTATGGGAACGCCTCGCCGCAGATCGGCCATCCTTTGGCAATCCCGCAGTATTTAACAGCAGCGTCGCCCAGTCCAGCTGGGCATCTTTCAGCGTCACGCTGCAGGACACCGCATTTTTTGATGCCATGCGCGCATTTTCTGGAGACGAGGCAGGTCTCGGCGGAATCGTCACCTTCAAAGATTCGAACTGGCTACTGTCAATAGCGCTGTTGCATCAACCGTATTTTCGAGAACAAAGTACGCAATCCCAGGTGTTTTGGGGGTATGCACTCTTCGGTGATCGGATTGGCAATTTCGTCGCAAAGCCCCTGGCAGAATGCACTGGAGCAGACATTTTGAAGGAATTGTGCGGACACTTACGTTTTAATAGCGAAATCTTCAAATCCGCGAACTGCATTCCGTGCCGGATGCCCTACATCACAAGCATGTTTATGCCGCGTCTGCGTGGCGACCGCCCTCTTCCAGTTCCGCACGGCTCGAAAAACATTGGCTTCATCAGCCAATTCGTCGAAATTCCGGATGATGTGGTGTTCACTGTCGAATACTCGATCAGGGCGGCGCAAATTGCGGTCTACCAGCTACTCAATGTCAAACACTCGATTCCGGCGGTCACGCCGCACGACAAGGCGTTGAACACGAAGCTGCAAGCGGTGATCAAGGCGCTCGAATGAACGCCCGGCACGAAGCGGGAGCATACCAGCATTCAATGGTCTCGCTAACACCTACCGTCAACACACGGTATCGACGAGATCACTTCCCGAAACCTGCGAGCCATTGCCCTTGCCATGCCTGCCTTGACTATCCTGCTCGCATTCTTCAATGAGCTGCCGTGGATTCGGCTACGAGAGTTGGGGCATTCCGTCAAGGTATCCGTCAAATCGGCGCGCCGATATTCTGCCATGTCGCAACCGCTAGAGAATCCGCGCTGGGCTGTCTCATTCAGCGGAGCAGGCGCCTTGGTGTCGCTCCAGGGTGATTGGATGGGGGCAGATGCGGTTGTCTATCCCGAGGAAGTTACAAGGTTGCTCGATCGCGGCGGACTGAAATCCGTTTCGTTCGACTGCGGGTCGCTGCGCCGTTGGGACAGTTCCCTGCTGCTCTTTTTGTCTGAGCTACGCCGATCGGCGGCGAAACGCCACATTGCGTTCGAGCAAAGCGGATTTCCCGCGGCCGCCCAAAAGCTATTGGCCCTGCTTCCGGCCGAGAACACGGCTGCATCTTCTCCGACCAAGAAAGTTGGCCTGGTGGCCAGCATCGGGCAATGGAGTCTGGATCGAGGATCGGGAATCGCAGCGGAAACCGACCTGATTGGCTCTTTGACGCTGCGCGTTGCCCCTGCGCTGCGCGGTCGAACTCAAATGCGCTGGGTCGATTTGCTGGCAAACATGAAAGATGCCGGAATACAGGCGTTGCCCGTGGTAGCGCTCGTCAATATCCTGGTGGGCGGCATTCTAGCCTTCATGGGTGCAGTACAGCTGCGAAAATTTGGCGCCGACATATACGTTGCCGATCTCGTGGGCATCGCCATAATCCGGGAAATGGGCCCCCTGATGACGGCGGTGGTCATGTGCGGTCGGACCGGTGGCGCTTACGCCGCAGAAGTAGCCACTATGCACGGCAGCGAGGAAATCGACGCGCTCAGGGCAATCGGCATCTCGCTCAATGACTACTTGGTGCTCCCACGGGCGACCGCACTCACCGGCATGATGCCGCTATTATATTTGTATGGAAGCGCTGTCGGGATCATCGGCGGATTTACCGTCGCACTCCTGACGCTACAGGTGTCTCCCTCGCTATTCTTTGACGAGATGCGCGCCAATGTAACCGCCGGTGAAATCGTCTTTGGGTTGGCCAAGTCAGTGGTCTTCGGTGTTTACATCTCGATTGTCAGCTGCCGCATCGGTCTGGCTGCAGGCCGCAGTTCCGCCGATGTCGGACGCGCCGCGACATCCGCGACCGTGACCGGAATTGTGGGGGTCATCGTCATCGATGCGATTTTTGCGCTATGCGCCCACGCCGTGGATTTCTGAACATGCCGGACAACTCGAAACCGTCACTGCAAGTCCGCTCACTCTCAGTCGGATACGGAACGCACGTCGTACAGCAAAATCTTTCCTTCGATGTAAACGCAGGGTCCATTTTTGCGATCATGGGGGTCAGCGGATGCGGCAAGAGCACGTTGCTGCGTTCATTGATGGGATTGCTGCGACCGAGCGCCGGGACCGTTTGCTTCCAGGGGAATGACTACTGGTCATGCGACCTAGAAAAACGGGCGACTATTGGGCGCCGGTTCGGCGTATTGTTTCAAACGGGCGCACTCTGGAGCGCTCTAACGGCAGCCGAGAATGTTGCGCTGCCGATGCAAATGTTCACCAAGCTCGATGCAAGATCGATCGATGCACTGGTGCAGATGAAGTTGGCTCTCGTTGGATTGGAAACGGGATGGACCAGCAAACCTGCTGACCTCAGCGGCGGAATGGCCAAACGGGTTGGGATCGCGCGCGCCATATCGCTCGACCCCGACATTCTCTTTTTGGACGAGCCTTCCGCCGGCCTTGATCCCATCTCGGCAAAGCGCTTGGACGATTTAATCCTGGAGCTCCGGGACGGGTTCGGCGTGACCGTGGTGATGGTCAGCCACGAATTACCCAGTCTCCTATCGATATGCGATGACGGTGTGTTCTTGGATGCATCCACTCATACCATGATCGCCCATGGTGCACCGAGATCATTAAAGGCTAACTGCATCGATAGCATTGTCAGCGCATTCATGAACCGCACCTCTCCATCCGCCCCCAACGATCTGCGAGCTGCCCATGCCAGTCCCTAAAGCTACGCTCGTCGGCGGTTTTATCCTCGGCGGGCTGGCTCTTGGCGTCTCCGCACTCCTGATGTTTTCGAGCGTGCATCTATTTAGAAAGCACGGGGACGTGGTCGTCGTCTTCCGCGACTCAGTGGCCGGCCTGTCGGTGGGTTCTGCCGTGACCTTTAGAGGCGTGAAGGTCGGGCAGGTCAAGGAGATGAAAGTGCACTTCAGCCAAGCCGATCATTCCGCCGTAATCCCCGTGTTTCTGAAGCTTGAACCGGGAAACATTGTGTGGACCAATCCATCCGGATCGGGAAAAGAATGGACATTGCAAGATGCGGTGAAGGCGGGATTACGCGCGCAACTAACCCAGCAGAGTTTGATAACAGGCATCATGACAGTCAACCTTGACCTATACCCGAAGACGCCGGCAGTCCCGATTCAGTTCGAAGACGGCATTTTGGAAGTTCCTGCGATTCCTTCCGAGATTGAAATGCTGAAGGACCAAATCAAGGGGCTGAACCTGCCCGAACTCGGCGCGCAAACCCGTCAGTCGCTCGGGAGTCTAAAGCATACATTGGACGAGCTGTCGGCGAATATCG
>Ga0182030_10015167_pt1 | contig 15126 bp, 15 predicted proteins | sample 812S3MmetaG_FD_121299 | JGI IMG/M metagenome (GOLD analysis project Ga0182030, IMG submission 121299) | Permafrost microbial communities from Stordalen Mire, Sweden - 812S3M metaG (Illumina Assembly) | ecosystem: Environmental > Terrestrial > Soil > Wetlands > Permafrost | place: Sweden... | reverse complement strand
GGACAATGGGGATTAGATTGTGCCACATAATTTCCTATTGTCTCCGAGTTCTCGAAGAGCCGACCGGCCAAATTGGCCGATGGGTCAATCTCTGGATTATCGCAAACTGTACCCGAAGGAATATATCAAACTATACTTTACTTGACTAAAATTTAGTAGAGCAAGATAATAGGTACTCATGATTTTATAATACAATATTATTCCTTGACTTTGATGGTTTTGTCCAAAAGAATTTGAAATAAAAATGATTTTGTAGTCTATTGAGCAGCCGCTCTTCTAGATTTGTTTCGTAACAAGCGAGTTCTAGATACAGGGATCGATGACCACCCGCTTTGCTAAAGAGAAGTGAACATGATACAGGCGGGTACCAAGCCCCCGAGATATTGAAATAAGTATACAAGGCTACCCAAAATATTAAGCCAATAGGACTTAAATTCATAAAAAGAGCAATACTTCAATCAAAATAAAGACATAGTACTCTTTAGAGCCGACAGGAATGAACTTTCGAACTCTGAGAGACTCGGACCTTTATTATTGGGACTTGGTTGATGGCAATATGGATATGCTGTTTGCTTGTTCCATCGACCCTCTTCTGTGGCCAGAAGGTAACTTTGACCGATAGCCGCACTGAGACTGCTAGCATTGACTGTCTAATATATAAGAAGTGGCACCTACTGTTCAAGATAGAAAGGTAACATATCTTGCAGAGATATCTACTGTTGTCTCCCTAGGGCTATCAAGGCCTGAATGACCAAGCTACCCTCTAGCAGCCTTGAAAAGAGAGTCAATAAGACTGCTTTTCGCCTTCCCAAGATCCACCACAGCCTGTATCTCATCATCTATATTCAGCAAGAACCGTTCCTTATTCCACGTTGGTCTCCACCCAATTCTGTAAGGATTCTCGGAGAAGATATTCGCGCTAGATACCTGATCAGATATAAATTCTTCAACATTCAATCAATAAAAAGCACCTACCCCGAGTTCCACAGAGGTTTCACAAATTGTACGGGGACCCCCAGGCCTTCCGCAGCGGCTTCGTAATCCGGCCAAATACGCGTCTCCGAATCCGTTACGAGGTTACGAGCTTTAAGGGCTACAGCTAAATGATCCATGATTTCCCACCAGAAGAGATCATGCGCGACGGCGAAGTAGTAGCCTTCTTTACCATTTGGGATCGTCTCTTTCTGGAGGATGTTCTCGATGATAAGTCTGTACAAGGCTGTCAAGTCTGAGATGCGTACACCTGACGTTTTCTGTGGAGTTTGTTAGTATTAAGGCTCCACAGCTAGTGGACCTCGTTTCTTACGGTATTTTCGGCGAATTTGTAGACTGATTTATGGGAGATGGCGCCTTGGACCACAACGGGAAGTACTACAGATAGCTGATTCCATTCACCGCTGCCTTTGCCGTCTAAAGAGAATGGTTAATATGAAGGAAATCAAGCGTTGTTACTTGTATAGTGACACTCACAGACAGTGGGAGGTACAACAATGAAGCTGGTCACTCCTTGTTCTTTGGCATGTTCAACAACAGCCACATCGGTCTGCTTACGTCAGATAATGCGTTCTTGGAATTCAAGTCTCGGTGCATTACCTTTCGGACAGGGTAAGAGCCGGCTAACTGTTTCTCTAGATCAAAAACCGAATCCGTGTCCTTCGTCTTTCCCGCTGGCCAACCAGTACTTTCGAAGAATGCGCTTGATGCTCCTGTCTATCACACTGTGAGTCCTGGACGCGGTGAAGGAAAATGTAATTACATGGATGAAATAGGTTTCCTCCCCGCTAACCTGCCGCTGTTTGCCCAGCGCAGTGATTAGAGGAAGCGCTAGTCCCGGATTTATAGAGCCTGCGGTGTGGATGACAATTTGAACTATGGAGAAGTCAATTAATCTAACACCGGTTAGATAGGGGAATGGTCATACTGTTGTGGTGCAACACGCTTTCTACGACGGCCTTTTCGTCGGTCAGGTCTAACTGAAGGACATTGATGCCTAGTTTTGATAGAGCCTTGGCTTGTTCTTCAGATTTAATTGTTGCAAAAATATTTTCTTTCTTGATCAGAGGGTTGTTGCTCGCCAGAAGGTCCGCAACGAGGGAGCCGCCTCTGTAGAGAAGTTAATTAGTAGCAAACACTCGTTGTGAGAAGGATGAGTTACATGTAACCAGCGGCGCCAGTAACCAGAAATTTTGAGCTCATGATGCTTATGGGTGAAGGAAGGTGACTTATTTGTATTGAAGATCGAATTTTAGTGATATTTTTTTGAGACGGATAGCGAGGAAATCGTGAAGTCGAATCGGACTTGGCTTTATATAATATCCCCATTCCATCCGGTACCTACATCCTCCCAAGTGATTATTGGTGAGAGTTGTTACGAATCGCTAAATCATGGTAAGGCTACGCTGACAAAGGACTGCAGTGCTCAAACTCCAGTGTTCGAGCCCCTCGATTAAGCGACCGAAAATCTAAGCCCGATGTAGATAATGGAGGTATGGTACCTGCAGTAAAGATCCTCTTTAATATTATAAATCGGAGTAATGCTGGTCATGATCGCTAATGCAACACGCTTCTATAGGACGAGCCGTAAAAGATATACATGGGATGTCCGAACATCATGAAATACCACCATCCTATTTGTGCGCTGCAATCGTGATGCAATGATGTTATTCTGATGAAAACTGATCATTAGAAATCCTGATTTGAAATCAGGTTAAACGTTATGTCAATCACTGACTCTGATCCGGTAGCGTAACATGCCTACCTAAAGGATATCTAATAAGACCTAGAATTCTAATCTTCAACCCCATATCCATATACATTCACAATCATGTCCACCACATCTCCAATCCTCCTAATTCTGGGCTCAGGGCCCAACGTTGGGCACCACGTAATTCGAGCCTTCGCAGCAAAAGGCAACAAAGTTGCTCTCGCATCAAGAAGACTGAAGGAAGAAGACAGTACTGCGGATCAAATATACATCACCAGCGATTTATCAGATCCCGACTCTGTTATCAATGTATTTTCGAAAGTCAAGGAGCTTCTGGGTCTCCCAAGTGTTGTAGTCTATAATGGTAAGAATGACCTTAAATTTCATCAAGATTTTACACATATTTTTATGATTGGAAGCTAGTGCAGCAACTGCCAACGACCCCAAGAACCCACTCTCTCCCCTCAAGTGACTTTACTCGCGACCTCAACATAAACACAACGAGCGCATTCATCGCAGCTCAGCAAACCGTCTCTGCATTCGAGCAGCTCCCTGACTCGGCATCCAAGACTTTCATATATACTGAAAATATATTGAACACTACAGTCATGTCACCACTTATGGACCTTGGCATCGGGAAGTCGGCGACGGCGCACATGATCCAATCAGCTGCTGCAGCTTACAAGGATCGGAGATTCAAGTATGTATCCTTTTAATCTTTAATTTCCCACTAGTGAAATGCGATTAACAAGATGTAAGTTCTATTATACTGATGAACGGAAAGCTGATGGATCGGCTGCATACTTTGATATTGATGGGGAGGCGCATGGAGAATTGTATATAGAACTCGCTGAGGCGGAGGAACAGGGGCCTTGGCAGCAAACATTTGTCAAAGGGGTGGGATATAAGAAGTTTGTCGCTGGTTGAAGTTGGCAGTCTGAGCTTAAACAAAAGCTCATCAAATAACATTGTGCGCGTAAATCATCCTAGGTGAATTGAGTTGTTGAAATCATAAGGCGAGAACTCGTCACTTCGCTCTTTCCACTTCTGATAAATCTGATAGTGTTTTTATACAATCTAGGCAGGAAGCAACTGGATATTTCACCTACCATCAACAACCTCGGGACCTAAATCTTTGGACCTTATTCTGTCTGACATGTTAAATTGACCAGCGCTGGCTTTCATCTCGTCGAATATCTGCCCCAAAAGGGATAACACAGCGACACCAGCCTTCCTTCGGAAAGCAACCCAGTCTCCAACAAGCTTCTTTCACATTTGGAAACGCCCTCTCCACCAATCTTCCATGACCCAGAAATATACCATCATGAGACTAACAGGTGTCAGACAGGGTATCAATCCCCTATCAATGCAGAAAACTCAGATGTGGCAGGTGCAATTGCAGAGCAATTCGTTGGGTACAGAGAGCTTTGAAGCAGCATAAATGTTCCGCAATAATTCTCAAACAGCAGCCAGTTGAAAACAACCGTTGAGTTCCGTCAGCATGAAGCAACTTTTAATACAGAGAGAGTAAAAAAGCCTAGCACGGGGTATAATAAGGAGCTATGGGGCTAGCTAGTCGAGTGAATTCTCAGAGTTCAGCGATAGTGTTCCAGGAGACAAGCAGGGGGAGAGCGGCGCGGACCTCACACTTTTAATAATAAAATTAATAAATTCTCTTGCATGCAAGTCTGGATTGAGAGGGTTGTAATGTCGCAGAAATAGACGCATTGAGCGAAGGTTGAATACAAGACGAGCATCCTCCCAGAAAGGCCATTGTATCATGTATTTGAAGCAGTCTTCTGAGACTTGATGATGAATAAATCTTACTAAGATACTAACGATTATTTTCGAAGAACCTAAGCACCTCTCGCGTACTCCTCTTGCTCCAACTCCTGCAACATCAATCCCCTCTCCCTCACAACCTCCTCCACCCATTTCCCCTCTGCCCATCGCTTTTTCTTCCATTCAACCCTATCTTTTTGTGCTCTCATTTCCGCTACTTTAACCTCAGTCTCATGTTTTCCTCTCAACGTCTCCATTATTCTCTTCTCCCCTTCCCTTAAAGCTAATAGCTGCGTCCTTCGATACGAATCCCAGACTTTATATTCCCTTTCTTGATCCATTCTCAACTCGTTCATCGCTTCACGGATCTTGGTCTCTCCATCTGGTCGGCCAGTCCAGTAAGCTTCTAATTGGGCCACGTACTCGTTCTCGATGCGTTGTTCCTCAGCTAGTCGCGTATGGTATTCTTTCTCGAACATTGCTTCAGCAGCCGAGATCTTGGCGCTAGATTCCGTCTTTAATGTAACTTCTTCCGCACGATGACGGAAATTCAAAGTATCCAAAGCGCCTTGGCGATTTCTGTCCAAGCCCTCAGACTCAAAATCATGTCTCTCCGAGATAAGCACCCTCTGCACATCATGCAGAGTCTCTAACTCATCCCCTAAAAAGCGATATCTAGAATCGACTATCGCAATCCTCTCCTCTTCCCTCCTTCGTGCCTCTTCTTCTGCTCGTTGCCTCGCTATTTCGGCTTCGCGGGCAGCCGCCTCAGCCTCCTGCCGCATAAACGCCTCAACAGCCTCAATCGCCGCCCGCTCCTCCTCAGCTTCCAACCTAGCCCTCTCATTCCTAATGCCCTGCTCCTCCCTCCTCGCGGCCGTCCTCGCTATATAATGCACCAAATCACTCTCCGTACATCCGCACGTCTTCCATCTCGCTGAACAAATATAGCAAAATTGCGCTTTACACCTACATGTCATGTGCGAACAGCCGTGGTTGTGTTCGACAAGCGCGTGGCAGCTATAACAGCGTTTCCAGCCTTCAACTTCTGCGAGGTTAATGGTGGCTAGGAGTGCGGTATCGGATGGGCAGTCGGAATTGGCGTGGTAGGCGCCACGGCAGATGGTACAGGTGGCGTTGGAGCAAGTAGGGCAGGTGGCGGAGTGGGTAGCGGTGGTTATCTGGGAGGGGGGGATCCACGTGCTGCAGCGGGGTGAGGAACAGTAGATGCGGTCGGCGGTTGGAATGGTCCATTCTGCTTCTTGTTGGCGGTATTTTTCTTTCATGGGGCTGGGGATGTGGGGAAGGATTTTAGAGGTCGGGATGGGGGTTAGGCAGCATTTTGGGGGCCAGTGGGTTTCGGTTTCTAGGGCATTGCTGGTTGAATTAGCTCGGGTCCGACAATTGGGGGAGGAAATGTACTTAATGAGGAGATGAAAACAAGCTGAACAGTAGCTATGGCAGGGTAATTTGATCATTTCGACAGATGGGAAGTCGTCAAGGCAGGATACGCATTCCCTATTTTACATTAGCTAAGTAATTTAGAGATATGCTTTATTCTTACTTCATCCAAGGCTCGGGCTGTAGGTTTTGAGTGGGAGGCGTTCCTGCTGTGGCCACAGCTCGAATAGGATTAGTAATATCATGATTCTCCTGACTGCTCTTAGGTCTGCTTCTCAGCTTGTCCTTTCGTTTGAAAATCGAGCTAAGCCCAGCGAACTTCCTTCTAGAAGCTGAAGTTGGACTAGGAGAAGCATCGGTCCCAGGCGATATAGATGAACCATATCCAGAGTCGTGGGGCGATAAGGCTAAACCAATTGTGCTGAGATCATTCTCTGGATAAGAAGGTTCTAGTGGATGGGATGATGCTTCGCTGAGCGGCACCTGGGGTTATTAGCTGCGTTCTAGAAAATTCCATGACACCGCTCACCCTACTTGGTCGAACCGACTTTCTCGTTCTGTTTAGAGGTCTCTCGTCTCTGGCTGAAGTAGCGCGTCGTTCATCCTCTTCTGCGTATCTTCTCCGGATCCTTTCTACCGATGATGCAAGGATGCCTTCAATTTCAGGGGAGGTTCCATTTTGAACTCTTTGTAGTTCCTGAGGAGCTTCATATCCCCTCCAATCTGCGATGTCCTCGGCTGTCACCGAGTTCAAAGCCACGAAGGGCTGCAAGCTTCCTTCTCCGCTGCCGTTCGTGGAAATGGGCGAACATTCGAAAAACAGCTCATCTGTATCTCCTGGGGTCAAGTTTGGACTTAATTCGCTTTCCGAAGAGTGAGGCTCCCAGTCTTCGACAGGTGTATTGCTGGAATTTCCAGCCTGCATTGATAATGTATCGACTCTCAAAGCGAGCCTCGGAATGAACAGCTCATCTTGAATGTTCGGTGGCTGGGTCGGTCCTGAATTTGGCGTTTGCTCTCTTATGGAAATAGTTCTATAGTCATCTGGTGAAAATGGATATGGTGCCTGTCTCTGATTTCGATGCATTTCTTCTATTTCTCTCCTCTGGAGTGTCGATTCGGTTGGAATAGATGTTTCCCGAGGCTGTGGAAATAATAGATAAGGGGTTGATCTTCTTGTTCGACGTGTCCCTGGGAGTCTTAACGGAGGAATAAATAACTCATCCTCCATTTCAGCTGTGTCTCTGGGCCAGTTCCCTGGCATACTTGCAACTTCTGTCATCTTGGGGTATCAAAGAACCAAGTATAATTCAGAGGTAGAAAAATGACTGCAATAATGAACGATCAGGTACAAAGAGATAAAGTCATGTGAATCAACGGTGTGGGAATTGATATGACGAAATGACAATTCTAGGTCCCGAGTCTGGAGGAGGAATTAATATTTAGGGGCCAAAGCTGAAACTACAAACCAAAAGCCTCCCGAGATATGACATGTATAAGCCGCACCCCAAGTCTCTCCAGTGAGTGAGGTTGAGTCGTTTGTCGCCCCACATAGCAACATGCCTAACGATGTAAGCAGCAAGAAGGGGCTATACTTAAATCATGAATGAAACAAACCAATCAGCTTTTGATGTTGCGACACATTGAAATGAGCTGCGGTCAACTTTTTAATTGACATCACGCTGTTGTTGTGTTGTTGGTGGTGGGATTGTGGTGCTGCCTGTAGCGAACGAGGCGCAGCACGGCGAGGCGTTCAGGATGCCTTGAATGGGCTTCCCCAGGGTGTGTGTGACCACAAGATTGGGACCCTTCACGCGAACGGCGAAGCACTGCCTCAGCTATAACAGTCATGTATCATCGTAAAGCTAGGTGCAGGTGAGGCTGAAGTGCGACCTGCCTGACAGCCTTACACTTTTCATCGCGATTTCTTCATGTTTAGGGTGTCATTGAGGACATGATTGAGATTTGAAAGTTCTTTGAAATTGAAACTGTTGATCATTTTAGATAAGTCACCAAGTTTCGCACTCTCAAAAGAGATGGTGATATATTCAGGTCGCGATTGAGGAACATGATGTAGCAAGCAACACGCCAAGGCTCATAGGGGCTATGCACCGCGCCGCTCGCACACAACATTACTAACTTTCCACCTAGGTTCTGACCAGGATCCCTCAGGAGCGACTTCTTCGATAGCAGGTCCCCTTGCCAGAATCGTGTATTTGACACAGTGACAGTTCATCGAATTACTGAAAGCCTTTTCATAGAAGAGAACAAGGGTAAGCGGCTCAAAAGTCAAGACTAGCCTGGCCATATATTCAAAATTCACAATGCATCTGGAACTGTCTGGGCTAGAGTTTATATAACTGGACTATTAAGCTATTAAGCCACATATTCACGGAATGTAAGTCTCCTTTGGGTATCAATCCTCTTCATTTCCAAATCAAAACCCAACCTCCCAACCCACCTTGGATGCCCAATCAACCCTACCCCTATATCATACTAGGATACCTCTCCCCCTCTCCGATCCTCGGATGCGGAATCGCAGGACTAGGCATCGGACTGGGCAAGTCAATATTATCTACAGCCTGCCACCCTCTCAACATTAACGGCGCAGGTCTTTTCAACCCTACACTCATCTTCATATTCGCATTAAACGTATTCAATGTCTCCGCTACGGCCACCATATCCACACCTCCGTCATATAAGCCCTGTAATTTGGTGGCGGCGGAAAGGCGGTGCATCATGATGGAGTGGCGATAGTAGGAGTCGTAGAATTCGCCTATGCTGCTTGCCTGGGAATTGCGGTGGCTGCGAGTTGTTTCTTCAACTGTTAAGAGGGAGGGCTTGAGAGTGGGGTCCAAGCCGGGTTGGGAGCAGGAGCCAAATGTGCAGCGTGGGTTGGGGGCGAGGCCGTTGTCGTTAAAACTAGATGTTGAGGAGGTAGATGAGATTGATGACTGTGCTGAGTGGCTGAACACAGACATTGCGTTCGAGAACGGTGAATCTAGTGCCTCCTCCCGTGGCAAGACGGGTTTCTGGAGTTCTTGTTTTTGGTTTCCCTTGAGTGGTGCTTCGTCTGGTGGTAAGGAATATTGAGAGAAATCGCGTGTATGTTGTAAAGAATCCCGTGCTCGGGCCAGGCTCTTTTGTGACCTGGCCCGGGTTTGACCATTTTGTGATTTAATTGAGCGTGCTCTTGAGCGAGAGTGGTGACTGAACCTGTCTTCATTGAGAATAGATGTTCGAGTGCTGTATAGACTTGATCCTTCGCTAGGTGCTCGACTGTGGACTATCTTTGACGCAGCAGGGCTTTTCGGTTGATGAATCGACACGGTTCTTTTGCTAGCGATAGACTGTCGGAGTTTTGGTCTCTCTGAAAATTCAGGGCTCTCAGGGAATAGATTCGGATGGATCATTGGGGATTTTGGAGAAAAGAAGCTTTTGGGGCTTTGAGGAAGTTGTGGGATGTTATTCGATTTGGGCGACTTCTTGTTGCGCGGCGAAGAACTACCGCTACCTTCAAGAATTGGAGATCTGGACCCGTAAGGATGGCTGGGAGAGGTTTTTTGTGATAGAGATGGTGGCGGAAAAAAGAGGAATGTAGGAGATTTCAATCTCGATGCTGAAGCTGGTGGGGATGAGACTTCAGCACCGATGATTGGCAAGGCCTTTGGTTTGGCACCAGTGATAGAATCTGCGACTCCAAATTCGAATTTTGATATCTCGTCGGAGAAATGAAGGCGAGGAAGGTATGATTTAGGCCTTTTGGTGGCAGGGGTATCTGGCGTAGCGGGTTGACTGAAGTGAACGTCAAGCGGAGAGACCCAACCTCTTTGAGCTTGTGGATGTGCAAGTAAAATCGATCGTGGCGAGGCAGAGGTTGGCGAGTGGATGCTCAAACCTTTCATCTCAATGTTTGATGATTGAAGGTGTAGTGGTGCCGGCTTCTTTTTTGTTTTCGGCGCCTTATGCGGTAGCGATTTGGCGTTTGATGTAGTTGGGAGATTTTCATATTTACCCCCTTCACCCCAAGATAAAAGTGTGGTGTATGCTGACTGCGCATATGGAGGAGTCGGTGAACTCGCCCGTCCCTGGGCTGTACAACCGAAATAACCAAAATGTAGAGCTTTGATTCCAAACAAACCCTTGACGCCAAGCTTGCTTCCAGATATCTTCTTTGTATTGTCCTCCCAGTGTGTAGCTTCTAAGTCAAAGAAATTTGCATCTTTGCTTAGCCTAACATAGTGTTAGCTGTAGTTTGCTTCTGTCTAGAAGATACTCGTGCCTTCTTCTATTGATCACCAGTTTTGAGAGGCCTGCAACGACGACAAAAAGTGTAAGACATCCGAGGAAAATACTGGGCTCAATTAGTACAGGATTAACTCATCAATATGTTTTGTGACATACCCAAGTTTTGTCCCCAAGCCTAAGGCAGCGGAAGAACCCATCATCAATTAGAAATTAGGCCGGTCTTCGGTGATCCGGCTCCGCCAGCGTATGCAGTGATATACAAAAATGATGGTGGTGAGCACTGAATGGATGTGGTGGGTGTCTGGGTGTGATGAAGATCAACTGGTTTTCTACCCCACTTCCACTGCTTTCAAGAGCGTACGCGCGAATCTTGCGCCTTGAGTTGAACTTCTATTCTCCCGTATGAAAATGGAGCTCAAGACGAGTGGTGTCGTTTTTCGAATGAGGACGTTCCCGTAGGTGAATAGCGGTTGCTGATCTCTTCAAATACCCGTAAATTCCCCAATTCTTGTGTAAAGTAACTTAGTATAAAGGACTGAACGTATCTCATGAGATACTGGTTAATAGCGAAAGTGGTGGAAAAGAGCGACAACAATGACTTGAAGGAAGCGCATGGATTATAAGTTGAAGGAATAATAGCAACTATTACCACAACAAAGGTAGATTTCAGCCTATGTGGACGTGACCGGGACGTATTTGAGTTAGAGCTGAAACTGGGTGGGCGATCATGATCATACCACTCGACATATTGAATATGGGGGCTTGCTGCGCTCTGGGCAGGAATTGGGTCGAGACGAGTCGTAGTGTGCGCCAGCAGCATGGGTTGGCCTTGTCAGCTATGGTCTACCTTGCCCTAAATGATAGATCGTGGCACAACAGGAGACAATCTTAAGACCCGATAGCTTATTCTCGGTTTGGACCGAGCCGCTCTGGGGTTAGACATAGAGCTAGAAGACGCTTTGGACAACACGTGCACAATTCTCTCATCTGCTCGGATCAATTGAGGTAAATGTTGTTGAAGTCCTTGAGTTGTGTATATATGTATTTCACCTGACAATCTCATGATTGTTCGTAACAGAATCAAATTGTGATACAGAAAATTGAGGGAAGCTAAGCAAAGAAAAGATGGAAGTCGGTAAATGAGCGACGCCAAATTTCAGGAACAGGCCTAGCCTCATCTTGATCGGGTAATTTCAGCGCATCTCAATCCTTACCCCTGACGCCAATCATTTTCCCGCCGTCGATATTTTTAGCTTTCAACTTTATCAACAAATTCCCAAGCTGGAAATCCAATCTCGCTGGTCTTGAGTTACTGGGTCTCTCCGCTAGTTTCGATTTCTATTGAAAGCCATACCCGAAATTCAACCGTCTAGAACTTTGGATCTCAAGGCTGAGACTTCTCCGCAGGATCCAAGCTCAGATTGAAGATGTCGATCTGTTCCAGAGCCGCCCGGCATTTCCTGCTCGCTCGGGGGGATCCGGACTCTTGGGTCGATGCTGTCGCATCACATCTAATACCTTGGATGGTCTTCGCAGATCATTTCAGCTACATGGTACGACAAGGACCCCTAAAGAAATATTTACCAGGTCAGATGAATGAGTGCTTTGTGACAAATACCGGAAGAAGAGCTTCATTCTTTTCAGCATTTGTATTATGAGAATCGAATAGAGGAAGATGAGTACCGCTTAATTGAGGTTAGTGGGGTTTGATCTTCGGCAACATCCATTAGTTCTGAAGAAGCCTGGGAACCTCTTCCAAGGTGTGTACATCGCCGTCCGCTTTTCAGAAGTTCTCATACCCTAAGAGAAATGCAGTAACAATACAAAAGTCTTTCAACAGTCTCAAACATTCATTTGGCACAGATCCAAAAGCAGCCCTTGCTAATGCATTAATGGAAGACCACAGACCAGCAATTGCCGGCTACTTCAACCGACGACCAGGTGAAACAGTACTGTTTTCTGGCATCTGGGTGGCTTCACTAAGAATCCTTGTATCGTTAATTATCTTGCATTCTCACGCTCCATCAGCCGCCTATCTCTCAATGGAGGAAGCAGGTGATCATGCTTCACTCACCAATGTTCTACTGATATCACTCAATTTTAGAGGCTGCTAACTTTCCCATCTACTCCCACCCCATAGTAGCTCCCGGAATATCGCCATCAGACTGTTCATCCTCTCGCTCGTCAACAACACCCACTTCGCCATCAGCGGTACCAACCGACTCGTATCTTTGAGAGGTGGCGGAGCTCATCTATAGAGCACGAAGATGAATAGGAGTAAAAATTGCAAACCTTTCTCTATCCCAGTCTTTTGCATTTTGCGATTGCATTATACCAGTATTAAAACATCATACAATTTTCGGTGAGGGATAGCTTACTTTTACATATTATCAGAGATGGGTTCTATTTTCTCACTCCAAATCCTAACGATTCTTGCCAAATGCCATCGGCATACATGTATATCATTATTATTATTATTATTTCATCGACTCTATGATCCTTCCACAATAAAGGCCCGAGAGGAGTGTGCGAACCTGGAATGCTCGCTTTCTAATTTTATTGCCCAGTCCAGATCATCCGACCTGCACTCTGAAATTGATGTGAGTCTCACCCATCATGAGATCTCGAGCATGCCACATTTGTTGAGATTTATTGAACTTCAGAAGAACCAAGTCATCAAACAGGGCCATCAAGTAGTAAGTACTTGCTTGAGAACCGCCTCCAGCCTGTTCTTCAAATCCCCTAACTGGTTTTGAACTCGCCATGCAACAAATCCATCTGGCCGAACAAGCACAGCTCCTTGAGAAGCGATTCCAGCAGCAGCGTCCCATTCTCTTTTTGGATCTGAAAGATCGCCCGTGGGACCAGCACGGTATGCTTTCACTTCAATTCCGAGCTCAGAAGATAGTTTGTTTGCGGCTTCGCACCACGATTTACCATTTGACCGAGCAATTAGGACGAAGTTCTTACCAAATAGATCAAGGGTCGATATTTTTTGACCTTCGTATTGTACCCAAATATGGGGTACTCGCGTGCCGGGACTACCATTAAGTCCTAATACCAGAGAAGAGATTGACCATGGAACATTCCACCACCAGAACCACTTCGATTCTGCAGTTGCTTCAGGGACAATCGCATCCGAGACATATTTGTATCCCCACCCCAAAAGCATCGGCAAAACACCGATCATCAACCAAACCGTCCACAGGCTCTTCCTAGCATCTAGCAAACCTCCCTCCCCTGATGTATTTGCACTCTCCCTTGCCGCCTTTCTTCCCACCGGGAGCCTTTCCACATCATAAGTCTCTAGCAACCCCCTTCCCGCCTTTCCATTGATTACTGCAGCTAACTTCCAAGCCAGATTATGCACATCAGCAATTCCTGAGTTCGCGCCTTGGCCACGGTACGAAGTCATAGTATGAGCCGCATCCCCAGCTAGAAAAATACGTACCTGCTGTAATTTCTCCACCACGCGCTCCATGCATACTCAGGGTAAGATACTCTTAATTTCGATCTTGACATCCGGCATCCCAAGTGCAAGATGCAAGAGGTCAACACATCGTTCTGGCGGATAATCCTCCGGTTTCTCTCCTTTCGCCGGATCGTACGAAAGGTGGTAAACCCAACGGTCCTTATTATTAATTGAAGTAATCACCCCCCTCTGTTCCGGTCTCTCGATCAAGCATAAACTGAATTCCCTCCCTCTCACAAGCTCCTTCAAATCCGCATGAAAGAGAATATTCAGCAAATTTCCGAGTGGTCTATCAGGCGTACACTTGACGCCCAACTGGCGACGAACCAGACTATTCGCTCCATCGGCAGCAATCATATAATCCGCTTTCACCGTTTCCTCCTTTCCACTCTCCCGATCCCTCAACGTAATGCTTACCCCCTCTCCATCCTGCTCAAACCCCACACATTCCGTATAAAACCTTAGATCACCCCCTCTCTCCCTCGCCTCCCTCACCAGCACCGGCTCCACACAATCCTGCGTTCCCCTCGCGCCCGCCGTCGGACTCGCACCCTCAAACCACTTCAGAGCCTGAAAATCTTGCTTCTTCGATCCCCCGCCCTCAACTCGCTTTTGCGGACTAATGACAGAGGAGAGATCAGAGCCTCGGAATATTCCCATGGAGGGAGCTAGGTCGGCTCCCGCAGTTCTAACAGCGTCCGCGATGCCGATGGAACGGTAGATTTCCATAGAGCGGATGTTGACGCTGCGCGCGCGGGGGTGGATTGAGGTTCCTGCGTGCCGCTCGATGAGGATGTGGGGGATGGAGTGGGTGGAAAGGAAGAGGGAGGCGGATAGACCAACTATGCCCCCGCCGATGATTATGACTGGGGTGTGGGTTGTCATGTTGGTGCTTTCGTGATGAGAATTAATTAAAGTGGGTAGGTTGTGAGGATGGTTGTTGGAGGGTGTAATATCCACAGCTTTATCGCTTGGTGTTCAAATCAGGTGGATTTCATTAGGGACTGAGACGAAATTTATCCTTCGATCTCATGTGCTTTATTACATAAATACATTCAATGATGCGAGGTGTCATGGAAAGGTCAAACAATACACCGAATACTAGGTAGCTGTGCCGCACGCGTCTGTACACTTGAAATCCTGGAAACGTACCCACATAAGAATAGTCACTCTCCAGAAAGAGTTTTGACATTGGGTGAAAATTCAATCGTTATATCCTGGGAGAAGCTTAACCAGAGACTAATTGTAAACCTTGGCAGTCGACCGCAGGGTTTCACGCCAATCTCGGGGATAACGAGACTCAAAGTGTGCTAATGATGCCGAGCTCTAGCTCATTCTGCAAGCTCGCGTCATTCAATACTGAACCCGTCCAAAAGCTGTCACAGAGCTACGCAGTATGGTACAGTAACGAATGCAGTAGACTCTATTCTTAGAATAATAGGTACAGAAGAAGGTTCTACGACGACAGTCGAAAAGCTGAAAACTATGAAACCTTACATAATCGGACTAGCCGCAGTGG
>Ga0182030_10015166_pt1 | contig 15126 bp, 15 predicted proteins | sample 812S3MmetaG_FD_121299 | JGI IMG/M metagenome (GOLD analysis project Ga0182030, IMG submission 121299) | Permafrost microbial communities from Stordalen Mire, Sweden - 812S3M metaG (Illumina Assembly) | ecosystem: Environmental > Terrestrial > Soil > Wetlands > Permafrost | place: Sweden... | reverse complement strand
GTTTCGCGGACTTTCCGCGGACTACGACGAACGCCGATGCCTCGCCAACCGCATCACTGCATGAATTCAATCAAGCCGGAGAGACCGGCGCCTGCCTCGCACGCGAGCGCCCACCTGTCCCCCGGGTCCCCCCCCCCCCCCCCCCCCCCCCCCCAACACAGCACCCCCCCCCCCCCCCCCATCCCTTCCACCATCTATCTCATCCTCAAAATGCCCCCTTGACATCTTTCTCCACCACTGTGAATCCACTTTCCGCACTCTCCCAAGAGTCTTTCCTCCCAAAATCCTTCATCTCCTCCTCCTCCATATCACTAGACGTCCGAGGTGATCGAGGTGATTTCTCGCCATTGGTATATCCCCATGGATTATTCCCCCTTTTTACGCGTGCCGATTCGCGAAGGAGACCCAATGAAGAGGCTACGGAGTCGATGCGTGAGAGGATGAGTTCGTACATCGCGAATTGGAAGGATTGAAAAGGGTTGAAGGGAGGAATTGGGAAAGGTCACGTGTTAATATGGAGAAGGTGCACGTGAGCTGAGTGGTATTCGAAGAAATTCGAACTTGCGGCGGAGGAGGATGATTAAAGATGTTTTTGCTTTATCGTAAATATTGGATCGGCTGTTTGTGAACTCGAAGGATACTTGATCTCTTATACAATCGCGTTGCAAGACATTGCGGCGGAGCAGTGACAATCTCACGTAACCTGCGCCTGTCAGCTGAGATTTTAGCTTGGCCCCTCGCATTTCTCTCCGATAGTGATGATCGTACATGCTCAGCCGCGCTCAAAGGGTACGGCCGGAAGATCCGATTTCTTCTCACAGGCGATGAGAGCCAATTGTTTGTGATGTGTCTATTTTTATATTGAGGCTCATCACTTGCCCCACATAATTAAGGTAAGCTCATGATTCAGATCTCCTCAGCCCAGCTCCCCGTCATCGTCGCCCAAAGATCATGATACAACGGTGCGTAAGCTGCTGCACTAGAGCTCGGCGTACTCGCCGTCCCACTAGTATTAGCAGCCGTCGTCCAATCCCCACTCCCCCAATTTCCCAACTCGTCAAACCCATTATCGAAATATACACTCAAGCTCGGATCCGTGATCGGACAATGTCCTTTCACTATATGCGCACTATAGACCTCCACAACATTTGGCTGGATTTTGGAGACCCGTCGCTCGTATGATTTTTTGACGCTTCCCATCATCATTTTGAATACATATAGCACGTCTGGGTTTTTGGGGGGTGGGTCGTTAGGTCCGGATGGGGTGGTGGAGGAGAGGGCTTGGAAACGATAGCACAAAGCGTCGAGGTACATGGAAAGAGGGATATTGGCGCGCGTGGTGTCGGGATCCCAAGACATAGTTAGAGCCATGATGAATGTGAGTCGGGAGAGGACGAGGATAGCTTGGATCATGAGGGAACGTTGGAGGGTGGAGAGGTGTGCGAGGAGGGCTTCGGGGATTGAGAGGAGGTATTCGAAGAAGGATTTGCAAGCTGTGAGGCAGGCGGTCAGGTGGGAAGGGAGCGCAGAAGAGGCGATGTTTCTGACGTCGTTGCGATAGGGACGTCGGAGAAATCCGAGCTCATAACTGTAAATAGAAATGGCTGCAGAACGTTCGGCGAGGACGATATGTGCTGGAGGGGTTAGCTGTGTTGCGTATTTGAGGCTAGGGTACGTACGTAAAGTTTTGACTTCGGGGAGAGCGTTCATTCTCCAAACTTGCAGTTCATTTTGGAAGATCTGGACATTGATCTCGGATGTGAGCTCTGGGTTGGGATCATCTGTCTCTTCTTGTCTTTGTATGTCCACCATAGCAATCTTCTCACTTAGACGCTGTAATAAGATCATGGATGTGATATCACTTGATGGCTCGGCTCGTACGATTGACTCTCCATTCTCGTCCATCAGATTTCGATATTGCATATTGTTAGGTTTTTGGAAACCCAGTGAGAGCCTTATTGAGTCAGATGAAGGTGCGTGATCAATAAGGCGGCTGACTCACACGGAAGAAATAAAATAACAACCAAGGTATGCTCGTTTCGCTGCTTGAGTAAACTGTCCATTTTCAATAAGTCCCACGGTGTTGATAGTGTTGAAATCATTTGAACCTGGTACTTCTTTGTCGATTCCAAGGTCTACCGCGAGCCCGATTGCCAAACTCACATATAAGAATGCTTGACTGGTCTTTGGTTTGCAGTGAAGTGGATACCTGATGGTTGTCAGAACGAATGAAAGATACAATTCCTAGGCTCACCATGAAATGTAGACCAAGAGTCCTTGCAAAAAGTCTAAGCTCTTCTGGCCAGCTACGATAACCCTCGTACTCAGAATTCTTCGAAATTCTTGGTCCAATTGATGTCGTAGAAGAGGGTCATCATCAGCCGCCGTTGTGAGAATTGATAGCAATAGGAAGGGTGAAGTGCGTGATAATGATGGTACTGTTACATCTGTGGGAACAAGAACAAAAGGAAAGAATGGAGCCTTTTGTCGGAAAGATAGGAGTAGTTGTTCCGCCTGCTTAAGATCGAGTTTCCGCTGTTCGAGAAGTCTAGGATCGCCATCTACGATGAGAGAGGTACTTTCCTCTTCGTTTTCGAGCACATGTCTGTGATGATCTTGTAGATCTTGAACATCTTTGAGCCCGTCGGTAATAGCAACAGATGGGAGGTCGATAGAGAACTCGGAATCACGCGGTGAAAGAGGTCTTCCGCAGCCGCTCAAAGGCCGCCTTAAAAGATGTCAACTAAAATCTGTAGGGAACTAAAATCACTTACGTCGCCCGTGACCTCATAGGCCGCGCTTTAGATCTGATAATACATTGGGAGCCAATCTGCTCACATCTCTGGCAGACCTTTTGCTCGTTGGGTTTGAAAAAGCAGCGACTCTTGCTTGCCCTACAAGCCTCGCAGGCACGTGCGTTTCTCATCTTTTGCGGCGCATTTGAGTTGACGTCTGTCATTTTGGGCTGTGGGTAGGTTGAAAGTCAAATAATAGCAGCAGGAAAATTTAGGTCAGCCACAACTGGGCGCTGACTGTATATATATCCGAAGAAGGAGAATCTCAAATCCGTAGATCCGCTGTGTGCCCTATATCCGCTGGACGCCGATTGGTTGAGAAATGTCAAAGGTATAATGTGCCAACTAGTTGTTCATTATATAATGAAAGAATAAGAAGATCGTATAGATAAGATTAAATAGATCTTTAATTTCTTAAAATTATAAATCAATATCTATAATTACTCTAGGTCTTAATTATATAATTATATACCCTTCAGTAATTCAATGTCGCGGTCTTTATCACGTGTCACTCAGTATCCTACCTTAAGTAGAGGTAACCATAACAAACCTTAATATTCACTCAATGTAATGCTAACATCATCAGTAAGGTTGGATTTTACGATAGGGTCGGGTCTGCGCCTTGCCTGTTCCTTCTCTTGATCTAAGCATCCTTGCTTTGAACCGCGCGAGTTTACTTTCGCCAGCCTCACTAATCGGAGGTAGCACAATTAAATCAAAGTGAAATTTAAAAAAGCTATTACTAAATACCTGTATCCCATTTATTAATCTCAGCTCTGTTGATTAGGCCTCCCTATAATAGCATCTGTCTAATATATTAATGAGATCCCATGTGTTAATACCGGTTTGCAAGCATTAACTATATCCAACTGGACCAACACAGTCTATCAAAGACGCAGTCTTATTCGCCCCAGGAACCTATAGAATATAAGCACATTTTTGTCAAAAGCACTAGAAAACAAGACACTGACATTCCATACAACCGAGAACGGATCCCAGTGAGGGTTGGTATGCGGTGCATACTCAATTCCATTCATTATAGAATCAAGATCATCAGTTCCATACAAAGCTTTCATAAATGCATATGTCATATCAAGACCTATTAGATATTAGCTTGAACTTCCCTGCCTCTGTCGGCACTGAGACCACAAGGGAGTAAATTATCTCACCAGCAGCAACACCCGAACTCGTCCACACGTTGCCGTCCACCGTCCACCTGGCTGAAGGAACCCATGTGACATTCTTTCCGAAAGTCGTTACCCAAGACCAAGCGCTTTTGTTCGTGGTTGCGCTCTTACCATCCAGAACACCCGATTTTGCTAAGCTGACCGCTCCGGTGCACACGCTTAGCAGATAATCTAGCTGGCTGTATCTTGTGGCTACAAAATCTTCGACCCAAGTATCGTTTGCTTGCGAGAGTACTACGTTACCCTCTCCACCAGGAACGATCAGGATGTCTAGTGCCGGTGCATTACTTGGCGTATGCGTGGCTGTGATCGTAGGGCCGATGAGGAACCCGGTATCCATTAGAGGCCCGCCAGCTGTCATGGCATGAGGTGGGGGGATCGTCGTCACGGGACCAACTTCCTTTGAGATGATGGATAGAGTCATCTTGTAGTAAAAGGACATCTATGGTTACATTTAGCAACGCAAATTCAAAGCTTGTAAACGGAGGGGAGGGAAATTCGGTCACCTCGAATAGGATTTCTAGGGGCCCGAACACATCGAGTGGTTCCCAGCCTGGGAAAACGATCTTTATAAGTCAACATTGTTTTTGGGAGCGGAGTTCTGATTTATTGAGGGGTTTGAGTCTAGAAACTCACATAGCCAATTGAGAAGGAGCGTTTTTGGTTTGCAAGTTGTTCAGCGGTCGCGTTTGATGCCGCTGAGGAGGAGAGTGCACCGCTAACATTTTGCAGCAAGGCTGCTAGTACAGCAGCAGAAAGAACCAGGAATTTTCCACAGGAACGCATGATTCTGGTTGAAGAGGGAAAACAGGTATGCGAATGCTTCAGCGAGGGAAACGACTCTTTATGCTTTGGTTAGCGATGAAAAGAATAGCCTGATAACCCTTGTAACACCCCCCCCCCATTTAATACGACATTGGACTTGGCTTTTTACAATCTGATTAATCGTTGATATGTTACATTTCACCTCAGACTATCAGGCTAATAATCATTTGGCAGGGTAATAATAGCCCCGACTTTTTGTTGGTAAGCATTTCCTTTAAGAAAGCTACTAACCACAAGGCTTACCAGACTATTGCACAAAAACTTGCTCAAATTCGACTTACTAATTTGCTCATCATATCAAACAGATCTATATCAATTAGGATAATGTCAATGAGCGAAATCTGTAGGTCATGAGGACATGAGAATGAGAGAATATGTAGTCAGTCATGCGTTGTGAGAAAATGGCCTGGGAATATGAGATGAGTAACATAGATCCGGATTCTTTGGTCAAGGATTTGTTTGATGATTTTTGACTGTTATGGTGCAATCTTGAGGACTACAGCAGACGAATATTAGAAGTAGTCTTGGAAATTAACGTGAGGTCATGGGAATCTGATCATAATTATCATGAAATGGAGGAATTCCGCTTCTCAAGTTATGTTTTATATCTTGATAACAAGTGGTGGGCCGATTTGAATAATGGGGAATTTGGATCCCCACATTTCCCCCATCTTAGCAACCGTGCTGCTCTGGCACTCTGCTTCCTTGCTCAGAATTCGTGCCCATTCGCCTGCGGATAATCTAGGAAATAACTGTCAGACTGACCACTTTGATGCCTGACTGCAATTTACCCTCACTCGACAAGATGTTTGGCTTGCTCAGACTATTGCCTCAAGCCATATCTAGCAAGATCACAATAGACTACAGGCGGGACAATGCAGAACCTTTATGTTATTTTACCGCGGCAATTTCCGTTGCATAGGAGAATATTAGAAACTTAGAGGTAATAGGAGACGTGAAAATGCAGAAGACAACAGCCAATTCCATGTACATCTTGCAAAATGTGCCAAGAAAAGAAAAATATCTCTAAGAACACACGAACTCTTTCTGAAAAGCCTATCACTACAATACTTTGTCATGAATCAGTTAATAAATGTTCCTAACAAATACCAGCGGCGAGCCTTTCAATCCGTGCACAATATCCACTTATATAAGAATGTTAAGTAGTAACTTAGAATTACTCGAACTCCTATCTGCTGAAATTGACGGGGATTGAAAGGCATTTGACACATTCTATTGACCTACGCGTGTGTCAAGGCTGGCTGCACAGTAAGCATAAGTTGCTGTATACCACGAGGAATAATACTTGGGGTTTGGCTGGCTGACGTTGCTTGTTAATTTTCGCGCAGGCCTTGTTTCTTTCTCCCAAGAATAGCACTGAAGGGGCTTTAGCAGTCCTCGATGCAGCAAAATGTAATATTTGGGTTAAGCCTCGGGAGCAGCCTTTGCTTCCTCTGGTGGAACACTTCCTGCAGCAACGCCCTATGAAGATTCTGGACATCCCTAAAATCGACGAGCTTCTCGATACTGAATCTGCTGAGTCTTTCCCGTGCAATAAGACGTTTGATGAAGCTATCCAAGACCCGTTCTGCCTCCTGCATACCTCTGGGACCACGGGAGTGCCGAAGCCTATTTCATGGTCTCACGGTCTGATCGGCACGATGGATGCGGTGCGGCTACTTCCACCTACTGAGGGCGATGGTGGTCTGGCCCCATGGACATCTGATTGGAAGGAAGGCGATAGAATATACTCGGCATTTCCTATGAGCCACGTGCGTCTCTTGTCCCTAACTATCCTGGAAAGCTGTAGGCTGATTGCGTAACGTTCAAAACTTTTAGGGTGCCGGTATTATTATGGACATCCTTTTACCTTCCCTCTTTGGCCTGCACTGCATTTTGGGACCTGCGGGTGTTCTACCTAATATGGGCCTCGTGGAGTCTCTCGCAGAACATGGAAGAATTAATATCTGGAGCATGATTCCATCACTTGTTGATGAGCTGGGCGAGACACCTGATGTCTTGGCAAAGTTCAAGTCGAAATTTATATGTGCATCTGGTGGTAAGCATATCGTTCCCCCTTCCACGATCATAGCGCTAACGCTCTTGCTCTTAAGGTCCGTCAGTCCAATTAGTGCTTCCAAAGTGAACGACATGATCAGAGTCCTGAACTTGACAGGTACAACAGAGGGTCTGTTTATCGGTAACCTTGTGGTAGAAAGGGAAGACTGGCTCTGGTTCGCCTTTCATCCTTTCTCCGGCTTCGAATTTAAAGAGGTGGAGCCTGGTATATATGAGCAATGGGTGCATCGCAACGAGCACTGGTCCTTCTTCCAGGGAATTTTTCATACTTTTCCGGCTGAGCAATCCATTAACCTTAAAGACTTATACATCAAGCATCCTACTAAGCCAAATCTTTGGGCTTTTAAGGGAAGAAGCGACGATGTAGTCGTCCTGTCCAATGGCTTAAAGATATCGCCCTTAGACACAAAAGCGTTAGTTACGACGCACCCTGCAATCAACGGCTGCCTTGTAGTAAGTGAGCCCCTTCAATTTCTCCCTAAGTCCTAAGAGAGTAGCACCATATAGCTAAAGCAGCAATGTCCCACAGATTGGGACTGGAAAGCCTCAAGCAGGCTTGTTCATTGAGTTGAAAGATCTGTCAGTGAGGAATAACGAACTCTTCGACAGCATATGGTCGACTGTAGAAAGAGCCAATACGCTGTCGCTACATGAGAGCCAGCTGCAGAGGGACTACATTACGTTTGCAGATCCAGACAAGCCTTTTGTCCGCACAGACAAGGGAACTGTGAAGCGACGTGCCACCATAGCACTCTATGCCGAGTACATTGAGAATTTCTATAGCTCACGATGGGAGTACTCAGATGCTGTCACAGTCACAGTTGACACAAGCTCGGTTGGGTCGATTATGGACTCTATCCGCGATATCCTCGGCTCCTTATTGCCTGCCATTCGCAAAGCGTCACCAGATACGGACGTGTTCAGTCTTGGGTTAGATTCACTCCTTATGGATCGGGCTGTCAAGATCATCCGGGCAGCCATGGGGCTACAAGACCGACTTGCTCCTCGACACCTCTATGCAAACCCATCCTTGCCAAGTTCTCTACCGCTGTTGCACGGTTAGTAGCCGAGGCGAGAAAGACAAACGAAACCGCTTTAGACAACTTCGTTAACGATGATTTGGTCAAGATGAAAAAGATGATAGAAAATCACAAGGCGCGGCTCTCACAGAAGATGAACCCATTTGATATGGTGAACTTTAATCACTACATGGGATTGAATTTCTTCTTTGCTCTGCGTAAAGGGATTACCTTCAAACAAGCTTTTACGACACTACAGGAGGGTCTCCGTCGCACAATGCAACTTATTCCAGCCCTCGAGGGCAAAATCATGGTTTGTTCGGAACAAGAAATTGGTTATAAGAAGGGCGACCTCCGCATCACAATTCCCCCTCTTTCATCTTCGGCCTCCAGGGACAGCGATCTTACGGACTCTTCTACAGGCCGAAGCAGCTGGTTTATAAGGATCTGTCTCATGTCCTTCCGCCGTTCGAGGAGTTGCGAAATGCCGGGTTCAATCCCTCCGCATTCAAGCACGAGCTTGTCCTCGGAGGGGATCCGTTCCCGTCGTTGCCCGCTGATATCTTGATTGCACAAGCCAGCTTCGTCGAAGGTGGTTGCATCCTCGCCACGAACTTCCATCACGGATGCGTCGATGGCATTAGTGTTATGGTCCCTCTCAGGGTCTGGGCTGAAAGCTGCAGATATATTGAAGGCGATATGTCAGCGACATGTAGCTGGTTGGACCCCGAGAGCTTCAATCACAGCTTACCAAATATCCTGTACGAGCTAGAAGGACACGCCCGACTGGCTCATGAGGTGGATCCTGGTGTATGGGGACATCTGCCATTTATACCTCGAGAGGAGCCCCTTGAAAATCATGTAAATGGCACATTTAAGACCGAGAAGTCTCACCTTCCCAAGGGAAAAGCTCACCCTCCAGCACCTGTTTTCCCTCCGGATTTCGTTTGGCCACCCACTCCCGCTAAGGATGGCCGTTACTTGAGTACTGCTATGTTATTGATTTCGCCCGAGAACGTGGAGAAGCTTAAAGAAGATGTGATTGCTGACCCAGACGCTAAGGGAGCTATCACGTCTATCAGTGATATTATGCAAGCCTTCTTCTGGCGCGCTGCAATAAAGGCAAGATACCGCGTGGCTAAGGAGCACCGCGGAGAAACATTTGGACCCGACGAGATATCCATTCTGGAGTTACCCGTTGATGGCCGTCCTTACTTCTCTTCTTTGTTGCCATCATCGTATATGGGCAGCATGCTCGTGCTGAACCGGCCCTATATACCCGTCGAGACACTCTGCTCGCCGGAGACTAGCATTGGAAGCATCGCATATCTCCTCCTCCGCGAGGCTGCCGCGCGTATCACTCCCTCGCTTGTACATGATGCGTTTACGCTTCTACAGTCCTTGCCCGACTACAGTAGGTTCACAACCGCTAACAAGGGTCTCACGGGGAACATGCACGCCATGATTTCCAATTTGATGCTATTCCAGACGAGTGAGATTTCATTCGGTGATGGGTTCTTCGCCGATGGAGGATCTCCCAAAGCTATGCGACCACAAATAGAGCGTGGTAGAAAGCATTTTCGATTTTGGTCATTTATCCTATGAGAAAAGATGGTGGTGTGGAGCTGGTACTTGGAACACTCCCGGAGGAGTTGGAGATGCTGAAAAAGGATGAAGAATTTACAAAGTATGAAAAAGCTTGTAGGGTAAGCTAAGGCCCTTAGGGGAAGTAAGTGAATTCCAAAAAACTTTGCTATAGATCATGCTCTGAATCAATGTCCAATCGCTGTCTCTACCGAGAATGGTGCATGCACAATGTCCACATGCGCACGACAGTCTCATAGCCTTTGGGCATGATGGCCGATAAAACCTAGAAAAGAAAAACTGCGTATCCTACCTCTTCGCAGGCCAATTAAACATCACGCGCAGACTTAATAAAAACCTTGTTTACCACCTAAAAGCACTCCCGACGTAAAGTCTGTGCGTGGGGTTTGTTTGGCCCGGGACGAAGCATATAGATCACCTCAAATGAGGGTATAACCAGCTCTACGCTAGATATTATACGACCTGCTGGCCTGGGTTAGTAGGGGTAAATTAGGCCGTGTAGAAACTAGCGTCTACTTTTTCACATAGAACTTGCTTAAATTGAGCTTGGGGGCCAGACTCATCACCCTGGCAAATGTCAAAGGAATGTTCAATCGCTCTCTTTGCCAAGAGCAGGGTTATTTGTCACAGAGCCCTTGCCTCCCTGCCCCCCTGCCCCTGCTAGCCCTACAGAGTGAACTAAGGTAAAGTACTTCGTACGGATCCCCTCGTACAAGCTAATCCGACCCGGGGGCCGCGAAGGATGAGAATGTTTGAGGTCGTTGTCATTGGTCTAAGATAATCTATAGTAATCCGGGCTGTCGAGTCGGCCGGTCCGGAGTTTGTCAATGGCTCTGTCCTAGCTCCCGCCTGTCTAGTGTGCCCTAGCTTGCAGATGAGAGGGATTAGAGAAGGTTTGAGGCCGTTGCAATTAGTAGTCTTTCTGGATACACCTGCATTTTTTAGTGGGAATCCTACAATACCAACATCTCCAGCAATCCTCCAGGCTCCTAAGGTACGAATTACGATACATTAGCACAAAATTATCTTTAAGATATTTCTCGGTATCGTTATTTTGGCTGAGATAAAGCGTATCGCGATGGGGAGATTTTTCTATACCTACTTAGCTTCAAAACTACCCACTCCTCACGGCTTGGGGTGAGCAACTTTTCAGTAAATCACTACCACAGGTCGATTGGTTGTTTGCTAACCCACATATATAATCTATTCTTTCCGATCAATATCGAATTCTTTACCGTTCATCCTCTCCCACTCCATCTTTGGCAGCTCTCCTCTCCCTCCTTCAGCAGCTGCCTCCTTTCAGAGTACCGGCCTGTTCAATGGGCGAGGTCCAGTACAATTACCAGACCATGAAACCACACGCTGACACTGACGCTCGTGCCGGGAAGGAGGCCGGCATCGTCGTCAACGATCTGGACCATTCTGTGAACTCGGGCCCCGACCTCGACGACGACGAGCCTATTGTAGATGCCCATGCCCAACCCGGTGTCCAGAACATTGAGGCCGTGACCACGGCATGGACGACCACCGCCCTGATCGTCGCCTATGTTATGATCTGGCTCATCTATTTTGTCGAGGGTTTGCTATCGGGCACCACATCTGCCCTTAATCCCTATGTCACCTCTGCCTTCGCGCAGCACTCGCTTACGCCGACCGTCAGCATTTTGAGCGCTGTCATCGGCGGTATCACCAATCTCACCATTGCCAAGGTCCTGGATGTTTTCGGCCGGCCCCAGGGATATCTTCTCTGCATTGTCCTTGCTACGGTTGGGCTTATCATGATGGCTGCATGTAACAATGTCGAGGCTTACGCTGCTGCCCAAGTCTTCTATACGGTTGGGAACAACGGCCTACAATACAGTCTTAGCGTCTTCGTCGCCGATACATCCTCGCTGCGCAACCGAGGTCTGATGCAGGCCTTTGTCTCTTCGCCGAACCTGATTACCTGCTGGTTAGCTGGCCCAGTCTCCTCGGCCTACCTGAGCGGACCTGGCTGGCGTTGGTGCTTTGGAACCTTCTCAATTATCATACCAGCCATGACCCTTCCACTTTTTGGCCTTTTCGTGTATTATTACTACAAGGCCAAGAAGCAGGGCCTCGTCCCGAAGCGCGAGAGTCAGCGCACAGCTTGGCAGTCCGTTCTCTACTACTGCCGTGAATTTGATGCTATTGGTCTCCTTCTGCTATCTGCCGGCGTCGCTCTCTTTCTCCTGCCATTCAATCTTTACACTTTACAAGAGAAAGGATGGCGCGCTCCCCTTATTATCTGCTTGCTGGTCTTCGGCATTGTTCTTATGATTGCCTTTGCTGTATGGGAGAGATTCCTCGCCCCTGTTACGTTTATTCCCTATTCTCTCCTCCTGGATCGCACTGTCCTCGGCGCTTGTATTCTTGCTGCTACGCTGTTTGTGAGTTTCTACTGTTGGAATAGCTTCTTCAGCTCTTTCCTGCAAGTGGTGAATGACCTGAGCGTTACCGATGCTAGCTATGTCGTCCAAGTTTACACCGTTGGCTCCTGCTTGTGCGCTATCGCAGTGGGCGCGCTGATACACTATACTGGACGCTATAAGCCTGTCTGCCTCTACTTTGGTATTCCTATGAGCATCCTTGGGTTGGGCCTGATGATTAACTTCCGCAAGCCCGATGGCTACGTCGGCTATATCGTCATGTGCCAGATCTTTGTTTCTTTCGCCGCCGGTACTATTGAAATCTGCGACGAGATCGCCATTATGGCTGCCGCTTCGCACCAACATATTGCTGTTGTTCTGGCTGTTGAAGGACTGTTTAGTAATATTGGTGGCGCAATTGGCTTGACCGTTGCCGCCGCTATCTGGCAGGGTGTCTTCCCGAAGAAGCTTGCTGAATACCTCCCTGCTTCAGAGCTCCCTAATCTGCCCATGATCTATGAAGACCTCACAACGCAGTTATCGTACGCGGTGGGCTCGCCTACTCGTATCGCGATTCAACATGCCTACGGGGACGCGCAGACGAACATGTTGATTGCGGGCACGGCTGTTTGGGCTATTGGTATTGTAGCGGTGGTTATGTGGCGAGATATCAAGGTCATTGGCATCAAGCAAGTCAAAGGTCATGTTTTTTAAGCCCGTGGTAGATTAAGATAGCCTTCAATATATAGAGTTCCCCCCGATAGTTCTAATGAACAGTAACGTTCAACCAAGATGGCGAGGCCACGCAGATTCAGGTCGGCGGGGCCCTAGGATTGAACACGACTGAGATGAGCACAGTTTTGAGTTGCTCCATGTCGATCTGTCGTAAACTAACATCCACTTAAGCCTGGAGAAGCATGCCCATTTGTTCCGAGAGGCTACCCACGACATCCGTGAGCTTCGTGACGGTTCTCAAAAGTTTGTCGTCTTGTTTAACTACCCGTCTCTAGAACTGCCAACTTCAACTAGGAGCTCTCGTCGCCCGAGCCTCTTATTAGAGGTGTGAGAAATCCCTTACACTTTTGTATAGGTAGTTCACTTGAAGTCGAATTATTGTTCGTCTCAAACATCGGGGCTGACAGCCGCGTCTTGACGCCGGAGCGAGTATGCTGAACGCTCCGATGATCAATTTCCCCCTGATCACAACGGCTACACCAATTCAAAGCTCACATGCGAACTCGTCATTGAGGAGCATGCTAGGCCCACAGGTCACCAAATAGCGGCCATCCTGTCGAGTGGGACAGATTGCTGGAACGAGTATCCAAGATGGTAACTTGTGAAATAGATAATAATGCTTGCTTCTGGTCTAGTCTTCCATCACCCGTGGATTCTGATCTTTCAGACTCATTATCAGTCCTTCTGAGGTGTAACAGCTATGTATCGGATCATGGCAAGCTTAAAGCACATGGGCTAAAGCAGAACATGAGTTTCTAACCCTAACCTTTGGACTGGGCGGACATGCATAAGTTGCCAATTATGCGAAAGCAGATGCAAATACGGTGTGAGAACGACCGGGTACCAGGAGCTACCTCAGGTGGTGGCCTTTAGAAGGGATGACCTGGTGTTGGACTGCCAGGCGGTCGTTGTTGATCTTGCCTCAGGTATTACCGAACTTGCATCCAGACCACCCTTGAGCCAATTATGTCCGAATATCCTGCAGGCGGCGCATGATCGATAAGGTAGAAAGTTGTAGGACGTCGAGGATCTCAGGACCGAAAACAAGGAAATGATTACGCAGAAGGGCGCACGCTGCAATATAAGTATATCCATCTTCTGCTTTTGTACCTCGAGTAATACCACATCTCCCTTGCCGGGTTCAATATTGTAGTAAAAGGATTTAATATCAAGCTTCCGTGCCAATACTTGAATATCTGACCTTTACTCAAATGAAATACATCATTAGAAAAAGGCCACAAACAATCAATGACATTAGGGACCCTAAGAGAGGAAGCAGAATCCTCCTACTACTTTGTCTCCGGCAGCGCCCAGCACTTATCCATGCTTCTTACTCCTGACGTCGGCTTGTCGAAAAAATTATAAGCGGGGAAGGTCGATGACAACTGAAAATATAGAAGCGATGAGTGTGTCAACGTGGTTGTCAATTGTGCGAAGAACTAATTGGGAGTTTGTTCAGAGAATATTGGATGAATCTTTCAACTCTTGGTATTTTGGACTACCAAACACTTCAGCTGTCAAACTTTCACTACCGCTATGACAGCAGGCGAAAGTCTGCAATACATGCTCGATGATCCGACGAAAACACACCGTTATCGAATTTATTAGGCAAGACGGCGTAGGACTCGCAAATAACTGTGATCCCAATTTCAGGTTTCTTGCAGAAGATGAAATCGATCCGAGCAGTGGTCTCTTCATCATTAAACCCAGTAAACGTTTTCTCGTCACCATACCGCTTCGTTGGAGGGACAAGATCTCGAACATCGACCATGTTGGATTCTGTTCCAGTAATAATTTGATATGCTTCATCATCAGGTGGGCTGTTGAAATCACCCGCAAGAATACAGGCCCTAGCATTCCACATCGCAGATTCAAAATTGAGAATCTCGGGAAGTATCTTCGCGCTCATCTTTCGGGAAAGTTTACCACTATCATCGAAATGCGTGCTTGTTATCATGACCTTCTCTGCCGTTTGAGCGTGTGCAAAGTACCCTATAGTGGCTATCCTGGTGCTTGTGGCATCCCATCCTCTGGAAGGCACCCGTGGTGTCTCACTCAACCAAACTGTATGGTACCTCTCTAATTTCCACACCGAGGGTCGATAAAATATCGGTGAGTACTCTCCCGCTCTTTTCCCATCGTCGCGACCCACCCCAATATATGCCCAATCTCCTCCAATAGAGGCGGATTCATTGAGAGCATCAAGAATATCCCATAATTGCGAGAAGAGTACTTCTTGGAGGCAAATGAAGGTAGATGATTCGACCGAGTTGAAAATCAATTCAGAGCAGAGAAGAGGGCATCGAATAGGCCATCGTTCTTCACCTTTGAAAGGAGACTCGGTAGCATAGCGAATATTTTTCGTGATCACACGGATCCTGGTGCCTTGCTTGGGTTGTGCCTTACTGAGAGCCTCATCACCTGACTGTGACTGTATGGCATTCTCACCGACCTCTATTCCTTTGAAGACTTGCTTGAGTGTCATGTCTTGTAG
>Ga0182030_10015165_pt1 | contig 15127 bp, 16 predicted proteins | sample 812S3MmetaG_FD_121299 | JGI IMG/M metagenome (GOLD analysis project Ga0182030, IMG submission 121299) | Permafrost microbial communities from Stordalen Mire, Sweden - 812S3M metaG (Illumina Assembly) | ecosystem: Environmental > Terrestrial > Soil > Wetlands > Permafrost | place: Sweden... | reverse complement strand
GCCGGGTCATGGCCGGGTCATGGTCGCGAAACCCCGGCCTGAGCTCGCGCGGCTTAACATGAAGATATGACTGCGCTGTACAAGGACCGCTGGATCGAATGCACCGCCGACGCGGTGCTCATCCGCGGGTACTACTTCCCGTGGGGTACCAAGCGCGTCCCTTATAGCTCCATCCTCAAGGTGCGCCGGGTACCTGTCGGGACCTTCACCGGAGGGGGGCGGATCTGGGGCAGTACCACGCTGAAGTACTGGGCCAGCCTGGATCCGGGCCGCCCGGGCAAGGAGAGAGCGCTGATACTCGACACCGGCCACGGCATCATGCCGTTCATCACTCCTGACGATCCGGACGCGGTCGCCGCCGTCATCAGCGAGCATTCCTCCGCGCCTGTCGTCGACGGTCCCGGGGTCGTCGCCTAGTGGGTATTACCGCCTCAGTCCGTTCACCAGGAGGGCGAGCAGGCGGTTGGCTTGAGCTGAGCTGTCCGGGGTGTCCTGGGCGGCCCAGGCCATAGCGCCGACCATCTTCAGCACATCCACCTCGTCCGCATCGGCGACGACCGCGCCTGATTTCCGCGCCCGCGCCAGCAACGCAGCCCCCACCCCGAACAGCTCCGCATGCCAGGCCGATACCAGGCCATTCTCGTGGTCGAGCGCCGAGTTCATCACCGCGGCCGACAGACCTCGATAGGTCAGGGCATGCATGAGTGCGGCACGCAGCCACGTGGACAAGGCCTCGAATTCATCCTCGGCCGTCAGCAGCCCGCGACCAAGGCCGGCCAACTCGGCTATCTGCTCCGCGAGCACCGCCTCGATGAGATCCAGCCGAGTGGGGAAATGCCGGTACAGCGTGCCGCTGGCCACCCCCGCCCGCCGGGCGATCTCGTCCAAGGAGGCATCCACGCCAAACTCGGCGAACGCAATTCGCGCCTGCTCGATCAACTGTTCGTAGTTACGTCGGGCGTCTGCACGCCTCGGACGCCCGGCATGAGACCGCACATCGTGACCTGCCAGCGCAATCACCACATCCTTGCTAACCGGGGATACAGTCCGGTACCGTTTCATGTAACCGGACTATGCCTCACTTTACTGGCATGACTTATCCAGAAGCATGGAGGGGCCGCCCCGATGGCGTTGTCGGAACAAGATCGAATCGACATAACCGACCTGATCAACCTGCACGGCCACCTCACGGACGCCGGCGAGCTTGACCAAGCGGGTGAACTGTTCACCCCCGATATCACCTATGACCTGGAGGACTTCGGCCTCGGCTCGCGGCCAGGGACCGCGGCCGTGCGTGCGGCCGCACTGGCATTGGGCGACGCCAACCCGGTCGGTCATCACGTCACCAATATCGTGATCACTCGGATCGACGATCGCTCGGCGCGGGTCCAATCCAAAGGAATCGGCATCAAGGCCGACGGAACGGCCGGCAGTGTCGCCTACGACGACCTCGTCACGCGCCAACCCGACGGCTGGAAGATCAGCTACCGCAAGGTGACGGCAAAGCGAGCGGCACCCGGCGGGCAAGAGGTCGGTGCGCGTGAGGTTCTGGAGCGTTTCCGGCGAGCCGCTATCAGCCAGTCCGCCGATGACATGCGCTCCGTGTACGCAGTCGACGCGGTCCATGAATTCCCGTTCACACGTCCAGGGGTGCCGTCCCGGCTTGAGGGACGGGACGACATCGTGAACTGGATAGCCGCAGGGTGGAAGGCCAACCCGCTGAGGTATGAGGGTTACCGTACTCTCGCCAGCTACGACACCAACGATCCGGAAACGATCATCGTCGAGCAGGAAGCTCTCGGGACCAGCACATTCACCGGGGAGTTCGCGCTTCCCAACATCGTCGTGCTCACCGTGCGCAACGGGCAGATCGCCCGTCTGCGCGACTACGTCAACGTCCTGGCGGCCGCAGCCGTCATGGGGCGCGATATGTAATCTCGCCACCCGCGCCCGCCGAAGCTGACGTCTCCCCGGCGTCCCGCTGGCCGCTGCGGTCCCGGCTGGCCCGCCCGCCGCCCGTTCCCGGCGTCCTGACCGGGATTTCCGTGGTGGATCCGGGCTTGGCGGTGGATCGGGTGCACGGGGATGCACCAAATACTCCATGGAGCCCGGATCCACCACGATCTAATGAGGGCCGCCGCACCACGGGCCTGGCAGGTGCTTTGACGTCACACGGGAACCGCGGGTCCCGGCGAGGTTGCCCAGGGGGACCCGTCTCGCTGCGCGCGGCAGAGGTGGACTGCCCGGCCGGCCCCGCTCGTCAAGCACCGGGTCGCCGGTGCGGTAGTCCATCTCCAAGTCCAGGGCTGCCTCAGCGCCTGCGTCGGCGGTAAGCAGCCCCTGCCGAAAGCGACGTCGTGGCTGGGGTAGGCTCCGCCATCGCCCAGGCCGCCTACGCGGTCGCCGTCCGGGCGGGTTCTTTGACTCCATGCGGCAGAATCGCGGTGTGGACCAGGCGGGGATGCGCGCGGCACGGAACCGGGAGACGGCAGACGAACGAGATGCGCGGAACCGGGAGCGTCGGGCTGAGGTGCTCGCTTTGCCGATGCTGCCGCTGCGCAGGCACGGATACCTGAAACCGCCCGATTACCGGCCGGCCCCCCGGGTGGCCGCGGCTGTCGGTGTGGGCGCCGATTCGGTGGCGATGGCAGTGTGGCCGGCTGCTGGCGGGCAAGGCGTCCTGGTCACGAGGCATCAGGCGGGCAGGGTGGCGTCGGCCGGGCTCGACGTGCGTACGTCCTTGCGGGTCCATTTCGTGCAGCCGCTTCCGGCGGGCCGGATCCTGCTCGTCGCGGCCCGGACGACAGGAGCCGATAACGCCGAGGTCTGGACCGGGGAAGGGCACCGCGAGTGCACCGGGCTGCTCGGTGATGCCATCGAGCATGTCCTGACCACAGCATCCGGGACGGTGTGGGTCGGGTATTTCGATGAGGCGATCGGCAGCCACGGTCCTGAAGGGCACGGGCTGGCCCGATTCACGTCCGGCCTGCAGCCCGAATGGCTCTACCCGTTCGGTACCTTGCCTGCGATCGACGACTGCTACGCGCTGAACGTGGCCGGGGAGATGGCTTACTGCTGCCCCTACACCAGCTTCCATCTGATCAGCGTGCACGGGGACCGAGTCTGTGACCACGGGCCCGCACCCGCGCGGGGAGCCCCCCGGCTGCTGACCGACGGCGAGCGCGCCGCCCTGATCGGCGGCTACGGGCCCGAGGAACCTGGTACCGGCTCAGCCTGGAGGACCTGCCCGCCGGGTCGTGATACGTGGCTCATCGCTGGCCTAGGACCGATGGCCGACGCGCGGCCGACGGTGGCTGCGGCACACTGATCATCTGGCCTGACCGTCGACCGAACGCAGGTAGCTGTGGCTCCTAATAAGACTTAGCGGGTCCGCCATACGGCAGACTCGGTACCTGGTGGCCGCCGGGGGTGTTCGGCTTCCGCGCCTATGCCACCTTCGCCGGCGCGGAGCAGCTCGTGGCCGTGTGGGGGCTCGACGACGGCAGGCTGCGGGCGCTGGTATACGGCGATGAGCTCGGCGCGCGGCGGACCGGGGCCATCGGCGCGGTCGCGGTGGACCTGGCGGCCAGGCCGGGGCCGGTCCGGCTGGGGCTGGCCGGGGCCGGCACTCAGGCGTGGGCGCAGCTGTGGGCACTCACCGCGGTACGCGAGATAGCGGAGGTGACGGTCACGGCCCGGCATCGCGAGCATGCCGCCGCCTTCGCCAGGCGTGCCGTCGCCGAGCTGGGCGTCGCGGCCCGCCCGGCCGCCACCGTGGAGGAAACGGTGCGCGATCGCGATGTGGTGATCGTCGCGACGAACAGCGTGGTGCCCGTGCTCCAGGCCCAGTGGATCTCGCCCGGCACGCACGTCAGCACGCTGGGCCCGAAGACCGTGTCGCGGCACGAGGTGCCCGCCGCCCTGGCCGGACGGGCCTCGGTGATCCTCACCGATTCCTCTGCTCAGCTGGCGGCCTACCCAGAACCGCACCTGTTCGCCGGCCAGCCGGTGACCGATCTCGGCGCCGTGCTCGCCGGTGCCGCCACGGCCAGGAGCAGCCCCGAACAGGTCACGATCTTCTGTTCCGTCGGCCTGGCCGGCACTGAAGTCGCCGTCGCCGCGGCGCTGTGTGACCGAGTCGGGCCTGGCACAACGTGATGTACCTGACCATGGGGCCGGAATACCAGTATTACGAGTTCCTCCATCAGAGCTCAATGTGGTAACCCATGGTCACGATGCGGTGCTCTGGCAAGTGGAAGAGAGCCACCGGGCTCTTGGACGTGCGCGCCAGCAAGAGGAATAGCCTCTTGCGCCACTTGCGCATGCCGGGATCGTCACCAAGGACAATGGTGATCTCGGAGACGAAATAGATCGCATTCTCAGCATCGATCTTCACCGGGAGGCCCTGAGCCGCGGCCTGCCGCAGCGCCGTCGGCACGTTCTGGTCGTCCTGGAAGCCGTAGCGCACCGCCAGATAGACGATGCCGTCATCGGAGTATCCCAGGTCATCGACCACTATGCGTTTGGAGTGGTCGACGTGCGGGACCGTCTCGGTCTCGACCGACACGATGACGACGCTCTCGTGCAGCACGTGGTTGTAGTCGACGTTGGCCCGCAGCGCCAGCGGTGTCGTCTGCTTGCCCACGGTGAGGAAGACCGCCGTCCCCGGCACGCGGTCAAGCGGAGGGTCCATGGTCCGGACCTCCTCGACGAAGTCGCGGAGCCGTCCCTCGGCCTGCGAGCGCTTGGCCGTGACGAGCTCCCGTCCGCGTTGCCAGGTCGAGAGCAGCGTGAAGATGATCAGCGCGATCACCAGCGGGAACCAGCCGCCGGACACGACCTTGGTCAGGTTCGCCGAGAAGAACGCGAGGTCAACGGTGATAAAGGCCGCCGCGCCCGGCAGCACGATCCACAGCGGCTTTTTCCAGAGCATTCGCACGACGACGAAAAACAGGACGGTGGTCGTCGCGAATGTTCCGGTGACGGCGATGCCGTAGGCGGAAGCGAGGTTAGCAGCGGACCCGAAGCCGATCACCAGCGCGACCACGGCGATATAGAGCAGCCAGTTCACCGCCGGAACGTAGACCTGCCCTTCCGATCCCGACTTGTGCCGGATCCTCATCGGAGGCAGGAAGCCCAGCTGCACCGCCTGCCGGGTGACCGAGAATGCCCCGGTGATCACCGCCTGCGACGCGATCATGGTCGCGGCCACTGCCACCACGACCATCGGGACCTGCGCCCAGTGAGGAAACAGCCCGAAGAAGGGGTTCGAGATTACCTTGGGCGAACGGAGGATCAGCGCGCCCTGGCCCAGGTAGTTGAGGATCAGCGCAGGGAAGACGACGAAGATCCACCCCCGCCAGATCGACCGGCGGCTGAACTGGCCCAGGTCGGCGTAAACCGCCTCGGAACCGGTCACTACCAGCACGACCGCGGCGAGAGCCAGGAAACCGGTCAAGGGGTGGTCGAGGAAAAACGCGAACCCGTAGCTGGGCGACAGCGCCTTCAGGATCACCGGATTCCCGATGACCTTGTCGAGACCGGAAACCGCCAGGATCGCGAACCACACCACCATGGCGGGTCCGAACAGGCGCCCGATGGCGTGCGTTCCGAATTGCTGGATCGCAAACAGCACGGTCAGCAGGGCCAGCGTGATCGGCACTACGAACGACTTCAGTCCCGGCGCTGACGTCTCAAGCCCCTCGACCGAGGAGATGACGCTGATCGCCGGAGTGATCGTCCCGTCGCCGAAGAAGAGCGCTACTCCGAAGATCCCGAGCAAGACCAGAGCCGCTTTCCTGACCCGGCCTTTGACCCGCAGGCGCTGGACAAGCGCCACCAGCGCCATAATGCCGCCCTCGCCCCGGTTGTCGGCGCGCATCACGAAGGTCATGTACTTGACCATGACGACCAGGATGATCGTCCAGACAATGAGCGAGATCATGCCGTCCACGCCACCCGCGTTCGGCCGGACGCCGTGGACCCGGAAAATGGAGCTCATCGCGTACAGAGGGCTAGTACCGATGTCGCCGAAGACGACGCCGAGCGCGCCCAGGGTCAGAGCGGCCGTGCCTGCCTTGGCTGCGGTCCTCTTGCCGTCACGACGTGCTGGGCCGGGGCCCTGCGCCTCGCCCTCGGGCGCCGGGACATGTGCGCGCGTCATCCGGGCTCGCCTCCTCGCCCGCCAGCCGCGAGGAAGTCATCATGTACATCTGGATCGATAATCACGCAGGTAGACTGCCCACGTACACCACATTAGTCCGGCCTGCATGCGACCCAGGCGAAGCACTAACGACCTGCGGCTCGCCGCCCGCGTACGGTAAGCCGCCAGCCGCTCATTCAGCTCGCCCACGGTGAACAAGTCGCCGAACTCGGCAAACTGCTCGTTGAAGACCCAGATCCCACCGCGCTCGGCCCCGGCCACTTGGGCGAGTGTGGCGGCGGTCTCGTCCTGCCGTTCGGCCCAGTCGGCATCTTGCAGGCCGGTCTACGAGGAGCTGGCCTGCAGCGGTTGCCGGTAAAGGCGCGAACGCCGGCTGGCCGCAGCCGCCCTGCGAGATAATGACCGGTCATGGAGCTGTACGGCAATGAATGGACACGCAAGGGCGCGACGCTGAGCGACAAGACGGCTCGAGCGGAGTTCGGGCTAACGCAGGATGAGATCATCGCGGCGATCCGCGCGGGCAAGCTCCAGTACCGGCGCGCCGAGATCGAGGGGAATCCGTGGCTGCGGCTGCTCCGCCGCGAGGTCGAGGAACTGGTCAGCGCCGGACATGGTGAGCGGTACCTCAGGGAACAGCAGGCGCGGACCGAGCTGAAGCGCGTCAACCGCGAGCTGAAGCAACTCCGGGCCCAGGTCACGGCACTCGAGGAAAGGCGGGCCGCGCTCCTTTCCGAACTGGCCGAGCAGGGCTGACCGCCGGCCTATTGATCCCGAACGAACCGTGCTGCCAGCTCCGGGACCCCCGGTCCGCCAGCCGTCCTGGCGATCAGCGGCCGAACCCGAGCGCGTCCAGAGCACGTAGCAGGTTGGGTTCGAACCGATCGCGGGCTGCGTGCCGGAGTTCCGCGGCCGTCCACCACCGGACCTGGACGAATTCGCGCTGGTCCGGACGCAGGGGCTGCCCGACGCGACCGCCTTGGTCATCGGCCAGGTACCGGGGTCGCGGACGCCGGGACGGCTGGCGGCAAGCCGAAGGTCGACAGGAGGCCCGGGTCGTTGAACGAGATGACCCGGGTGACGCGCGATGCGGCGATGGTGAGCATTTGTATCGCGTGGGCGCGGTGCACGCCGTCGGAGCCGCGCATGTAGACCGCAAACGCGGGCTGGCCGTTGGCGGCCGTGGGGATCATCTGGAAGCGGCCGTGGTCGGTGAGGACCCAGGACTGGAGGAAGCGCCCGATCAGCTCACGGCCGGTGAACCAGGTCGGCTCCGGCGGCATCTCGAACACGGCGTCCTCGCGCAGCAGTTGCAAGACCGCCGTCACGTCGGCGTTCTGGAAGGCGGTCGCGTACCTGTCGAGCAGGGCGCGGTCCTGCGGGTCGGCAGGCTCGTGGAGCTGGTCCTGGCCGGGGGCCGCCTGCTCCAGCCGTGCCCGCGCGCGCTGCAGCATGCCGTTCACCGCGGTGGTGGTGGTGCCGAGCAGCTCAGCGACCTCCGCGGCTCGCCAGCGCAGCACGTCGCGCAGGATCAGCACGGCGCGCTGCCGGGCGGGCAGGTACTGCAAGGCGGCGATCAGGGCTAGCCGCATGCTCTGCCGCGAGGCGATGACCTCGGCGGGATCGGCGGACCCTGAGCTCACCAGTGCGTCCGGAATGGGCTGCAACCAGGGAACTTCTGGCCGGGCCGCGGCCAGCGGAGCTTCCGGGTACTCGCCCGGGGCACCCAGGCCGGACGGCAGTGGTCTGCGGCTGCTGTTCTCCAGCGCGCGCAGGCAGGCGTTGGTAGCGATCCGGTACAGCCAGGTCCGCAGCGACGCCCGCCCCTCGAACTCGCCGTAGGACCGCCAGGCCCGGATCATGGTCTCCTGCACCTGGTCTTCTGCATCGTGCACCGAACCCAGCATGCGGTAGCAGTGCACCAGCAACTCCGGCCGGAACGGGTCGGCGAGACGCACGAAATCCTCGCTGGTGGCCATGGCTGCTCCCTCCGGACGTCGCGTGCCGCGCCGTCACTTGTACAGATCCGGCCCGGCCGCGAAAGTCACCGGCCGACGACGCATTATCTGCACTCGCGGTTTCCGGTCAGTTTTCCATCCACCCCGGATCTACCAGGCATGAACCCCAGCAGCTTCCGGTGGGCGTTCTGAGCCTTCGCACTAAAGGAGTCCTCATGCCAACACAAGAACTTTCCGGAACGACGGCACTGGTTACCGGCGCCAGCCGGGGTTTCGGCCGCGCCATCGCCATCGCCCTCTCCGAGCAAGGCGCGCATGTCGTCGGGGTGGCCCGCGACCGCGCCCCGCTCGAGGAGCTCCGTGCGCAACTAGGCGGCACCTTCACCCCCGTCGCCGCGGACGCCACCGACCCGGTGGTCGCAGGCCTGCTCCTGGACCAGCACCGCCCCCGCACGCTGGTCCTCAACGCCGGGGCGGCCCCGTTGACGCGGCCGATCCACCGGCACACCTGGCAGACCTTCAGTCGCAACTGGGACGTAGACGTGCAGCACGTCTTCAACTGGACCCGCGAGGCGCTGCTGCTTCCGCTAGAGCCGGGCAGTGTGGTCATCGCCATGTCCAGTGGAGCCGCAGTCGCCGGCTCACCCGTCAGCGGCGGCTACGCCGGAGCCAAGGCCACCATCAGGTTTATCGCCTCCTATGCCGCCGCGGAATCCGGCCGGAACGCGCTCGGCATCAGGTTCGCCTCCGTGCTGCCGCAGCTCACCCCGGAAACAGGTCTGGGCGCGGCGGCCGTCGCCGCCTACGCCGCCAGGCAGGGCGTCGATGTCCCCGCCTTCCTGGCCGATCGCGGTCCGGCGCTCACCCCGGAGCAGGTCGGCACCGCGATCACCGGCATTGTCACTGGCTCCGGCTCCGGCTCCGGCTCCGGCTCCGGCGATGACCGGGACGCCTACCTGCTCACCGCGGCCGGCCTCAGCCCGGCGCCGTGACGGGCCGAGGACACGCGCCTCCCACGCGCGGACGAACGTCGCCACGATCGCCTCCTCGGCCGGGGAGCCGGCTTCCGGCTGGCCGGACTCCCTGGAACTCCGGCCGCCAGGGTGACTGCCGACTGCTGGCGTGTTCGAGTCGAGAAAGAAGCGCTACGGTAAGACAGAACTGCATTAGTGCCGAAGTGCCGAGCTGTGATGCCTTATCGGACTTGAGGAGCATGCCGGAGGGGACGAGCGGCGACGATGCCCTGCGCGCGTCGCTGCGGGAGGTCGGCCGCGCGGACGGTATCACCGCCTGCCGGCGGCTGTCCGGCGGGGTCATCGCTGACGCCTGGCTGATCACCTGGGCCGACGGTACGTCCGCGGTCGGCAAGATCGTCCACGGCGCTGCCCCTGACCTGTTCCGGACTGAGGCCGGCGTGCACCGCGATGTGGTCAGCGACCGGTTCGGCTGGCCCGCCGATGGGTGGCTGGGCAGGCTGCGACAAGTCAACACCTGGAACGCCGACGGGCACGAGTTCTTCGCCGAGCACCGGCTGCTGCGCTACCTCACCGAGCCGCCCGCCGAGCAGGCCCTGACCGCGGACGACCGTCACGCTGTGGAGCGGCTGTGCGCCCGGCTGCCGCGCTTGTCCGGCTCATGAGGTATCCGTGCGTGGGAAATCCGATGTTCCGCCGAGCGCATATATCGGGCTCTACGAAGTTAACCGGGATACCGGCGTCGCTAACCTCTATAAGGCTGACCGGATATCAATTTTTGCGCTTATCCGGAGAATTGATGTATTCGTGGACCAATGGGTAGCCGTCTCATGCGGGCAGGCCGGATCGTAACACCACGGCCCGTTCGGGAGATAAAGAACTTTTTTGCCGAACGGACCGTGGTGCACGCCTGGGCCAGGTGCGACCAGCGATCGGGGGGGTTCTCACCCGTCGGCTGCCGATGGCGAACTTGGCTGCGATCAGCGCGGTCGCGATCGCAGGCACAGCACCGGCGAGCAGCATCCCGGTACGCGGTCCGAGGTGCTGGTCGACCAGGCCGAGCAGCGGGCCGCCGAGGGCCGCGCCGCCGACGAAGACGAGCAGGTATACACCCATGACCCGGCCGCGGATCGCGTCGGGCGCGGCCATCTGCACGGTGGAGTTCGCGGTGGTCAGCAGGAGCAGCGTGCACGCGCCGATCGGGAGCAGGAATACGCAGTAGATCACCTGTCCTGGCGCGGCGGCTGAGAGCATTTCGATCACCGCCAAAACCGCGCCGAAGGCGATCAGCGTGCGCAGGCGGGTGCGGGACCGGCGGGCGCAGACCAGCGCGCCGGCGACGGATCCGACGGCAACAATCGCGCTCAGCAGCCCGTATCCGCCTGGACCGGAGTGGAAGACCGATCTGGCGTAGGCCGCGAGAGTCACGGGCAGGTTCGAGGTGAACATGCCGAAGACGCCGGCCAGGACGGTCGGCCAGAGTATGTCCGGATGGTTGACGGCGTAGTGCAGGCCGTCGCGCAACTGGCCGGCCTGAGCATCCACCGGCGGCATGGTGTGCAATTCGCTGGTGCGCATCCGCGACAGGGCCACCAGGGGCGCGGCGTAGGACAGGGCGTTGATCGCAAACGAATAGCCGGGGCCGACCGCGGTTATCAGCGCTCCGCTCACGGCCGGGCCGACCAGGCCGCCGAGCTGGAACACCGAGGAATTGATACTGATCGCGTTGCTCAGCTGGTGCGGGCCGACCATTTCATTGGCGAAGGACTGCCGGGTGGGATTGTCGACGGCGGTGACGAGTCCGAGGCCGAAGGCGATCAGGTACACCTGCCAGGCGGTGACCTCGTTCGTCAGGGTCGCCGCGGCCAGGGTCCCGGCTATCACGGCCAGACCCGACTGGGTGGCCAGCAAGATCCGGCGCTTGGGGTAACGATCGGCGATCAGCCCGCCTATCAGACCGAACAACAGGGTCGGGACGAACTGCAGCGCTGTCGTGATCCCGACATCGGTGGCGCTGCGGGTGAGGCTAAGGACGAGCCAGTCCTGGGCAATTCGCTGCACCCAGGTGCCGGTGTTAGAGCAGAGCTGGGCTACCGCGAAAAGCCGGAAATTTCGTGTTCGCAAGGAACTGAAGGTCGTGCTGTGGACGGATTCTAGGAGCCGGGAATGGGTGCTCTGGGTTCTCGCGAGCGCAGTCAAGGACATCCGAATCGTTGTTGGTGCCGGTAACTATTATTTTCGCTTCGGTTTACTCATTTGGAAAGATAATTACATCAATTACTGTAATTGTGAATCGCAATGATAGAGTGGTCCTTGTGTATGATCCGGAACTGCTCCGCACGTTCCTCGCGGTGGCGCAGTCGCTCAGTTTCACCGGGGCCGGGGCAGGCCTCAGCCTGAGCCAGCCGACGGTCAGCCAGCATGTCCGCAGGCTGGAGCAGGCCGTCGGACGGCCGCTGTTCGTCCGCGATACGCACAGCGTCACGCTGACCGCGGACGGGGAGGCGATGGCCGACTTCGCCCGCTCGATCCTGGCCGCCCACGAGCAGGCCGTGGCGTACTTCACCGGCTCAGGGCTCAGCGGGCGGCTGCGCTTCGGGGTCACCGATGACCTCGCGCTCACGCCGGTGCCACGCATCCTGCGTGACTTCCGGCAGCTCTATCCGCGCATCGACCTCGAGCTGACGGTCTCGCAGAGCGGGGCGCTGCAGCGCCGGGTGGAGTCCGGTCACCTGGACGTCGCTTTTGTCAAGCAGGCGGCGGGCGAGGGGCGCGGCCATCTGGTCCGCCGTGACCGTCTCATCTGGGCGGCGGCCCCGGGTACCAAACTCGAGAGTGGCCGCCGCGTCGCCCTCGTCGTTTACCAGGGGCCGAGCATCAGCAGATCGCTCGGCTTGCAGGCCCTCGAGCGGGCCGGGCTTCCGTACCGCGTGACCTGCACCGTCCGCGGTGTGCTGGGCGTCGTCGCCGCCGCGCGGGCCGGGTTGGGCGTGGCGATCTTCGCACGCAGCCTCGTCCCTGACGATCTGATCGAACTGCCAGCCTCGGCGGGCCTGCCGGATGTGGGGGCCATCGACCTCGTGCTGCTGACCAACCCGCGCTCAGCCACGGAACCCGCAGAGGCCCTCACCGCGGCGATCCTGGCGAGCGGCCACCCGGTCAAAAGCCGCCAGGACTGAACAGGAAGCCGAGCGGGCCGCGCTCGAGCTCGCCGGGCAGGGCACCGCAGGAACTCGACCCTCCCGGTAGCTGATCGCCGCGGGTAGCACCTAGGACGTCGGAGATGTCAGTCTGATGGGCCGGGAAGCCAGGATTCCGTTACTGGCGGAGCGTGTGACCCAGCGGTCAGCCACGCGTGCAGGGCGTTGATCAGCGGGCCAGGATTTTTCCTAGATCTCGGGAAGGACCGGCTGCTGGTGAACAGCAGCCCGCAGCCTGACGGCCCGCCCGGCAAAGCGCGCAGCATGATCGGCCTGAAGTCCTTGACGTTCTCCGTGAGCAGCCATCGTCTTTCCGCACTCGCCCACGCGAATATCTCCTCGTCGGCCTTTGCGCGCAAGGCCGGCCGGTCCGCTACCGCGATCACGTCGTGACCGCGTTCGCACAGCTCGGCCGCGATAGCGGGGGAGAACATCTCGTCCAGCAGGAACCTGGCGTCAGGCCGCTGGTTCACGCGATGAGCTGCTGCTGGACGCGCCACGCCGATTCGGCACGTGCCGAAGCCTCGTCTGCAGCTGCTATCTCCGCGTCGATCTCGCCGGCGTAATCCCCGTAGTAGCTGATCGCCGTGCTGATACGGCTGGTGTCGACCGCGAATACCTCGGCGGCGGCGTCGATCGCGGCGGGCCCGCGCTCATCGATCTCGCGGAGAAGCTTGATGACCTCCCAGACATCGGGCCCGTAGGCTAGCGCAGCCCTGCGGCCGGACGGGCCGTCCTTGAAGATCACGCCCGGGTGATCGCCCATCCGCAGGCCCTCATCGATGAGCCGTTGCGCCAGCCCGGCGACGCTGGCACCCGTCATCGCACGTGCGCGCTGCCGCAGGCGAGCCAGCAATGACGGGGTGAAGCGGATGGATAGCGGGTTCGTCATGACTACATTGTAGCTTTTGCGCTACAGATGCCACATCCACTGACGGCCTAGCCGCCGCAGGCGACTCCCCCCGCCGTCAGGCAGGTCTTCCGGCCAGCCAGGACAGCATGTTGCCCAGCCACGGGGGGTCACCGGGGATCACGGCGGCGTGTACACGATCGGGCTCTGCTGCCGATACCGCGCGCCACCGGAGCGGACGGTACCGGTCGTGCGCGACCGCACCCGCAAGCTGGTGCAGTGCCGAGGCCTCGAGCTGGCGGACGCGCTCGCGGCCGACGCCAAGTTCGGCGGCGAGGCTGTCGTAGGTACGCCGGGTCGGGGCGAAGGTGCGCGAGGTGAGGATCAGCCTTCGCCGCCCCTCGATCTCCTCGATCAGTTCCTGGGCCAGCCTCGGCAGGTCGCCGTCGGCAAGCGCCGCCCCGGCCAGCATCTGGAGGCTGAGCCGGCGGATGCGGTCCCAGCCGCGGGCGACGTCGGGCGGCAGATCCCCCGCGCCAGGAGCAAGCGTGAGGAGATCTCCAAGCTCCCGCGCCCCTCGCTCGGCGACCGCCCACGCGGCCGCGACCTGCAGTGCCCCGGCCGCGTCCGCGGGCAAGCCGGCCGGCGGTACCGGGTCGGCCGCGGCCGACCCGGCGTCGCCGGGAGCTAGCAGGCGGCCCGTTCTGGCCTCTGGGTCGCCGAACCCCAGGTCGGCGATGACCTGCCGCACCGCCGTGATGAACCGAGGCCCGCTGTTACGGAACTCGAGCAGGCAGCCCTCGGAGGTAACGGCGACTTCCTCGACGTAGGCGAATCCTTCCCGTTCGAGCAGGTTGCAGAACCGGTTGCTGCCAGACAGGCGGTGCAGCGGCCCGGCGAGCACGTCCAGCGGGGTGCGCCCGGCCGGCACCGGGTGCAGGTCCCATCCGGGAACCGCCCCGGCCGTGACAAGCCGCCTGAACTCGGCGGCCAGCGGGCTGTCGCCCACGACGTGAAGGGACCGCGCTGCCGACCGGAATACCAGCACGCGCCCGAGTGGCTCGTACTTCGACCCGGCGTAGGCTGAGCTCGCGACTGCACGCGACAGCTGGCCGACGACTACCTGCAGCTTCTGCTCGGGTGTCTCGCTGTCGTCAGGTCCCGTTTCCGAACGATCCACAGGGTCTCACCGTAGCGCCTATGGCGGTTACGTCGGGCGGGGTCGCGGGTGCCGAGGAAGAGTGCTGGAGCGCGGGGAACAGCTCATTTCTCCGTCGGCTGCATCTTGGTGGATGGCGCACCCGGTCACCGGAGGATCCGGTGCCGTTCTGGCTCGGGATCAGAGGCAAACGACCCGTACCGTGGCTTCCCGGCTGGCAGGTAGGTGAGCACGGCAATGCCGCTGCGCGTTGTGGCCGAGCCGGCAAGCCGGAACGCGGCGGCGAACCCGGGATCGTCGAAGATCCGCCTGCCGTGTCCCAGCACGACCGGGTAGATCAGGACCTGGTACTCGTCGATCAGCTCATAGGCCAGCAGCGACCTGACGAGTTGCGGGCTGCCGTGGACCTGCAGTTCTCTGCCCGGCAGCCCGCAGCTCGTAAGTCCGCCGCCCAAGGAGGAACGCGTCCGCTGCTGCGAACCGGGCGCCGATGATCTCGGCCATGTCATCGTCGGCGTAGGGAACCAGCCAGCCGCCCTGCCCGAATTCCCCGCTGGGGTCCTCATCGGGCGCTCCCGGCCCCTGGATGACCCCGTCCATGGTGACAAAGGTGGTAGCAGTCAACCGCATCAGTGCCTCCTCGCTATTGCCTCTGCCCGGCATCAGGTGACGCTGCGGACCTGGCTCCGCGGCCTGGGGGTCGCGCTTGCCGATCGGCTCGCGGCCTTGCCCGCGTGGGCTAGCTCAGGACGTTCGGCTCACCGGCCCGGCCAGAACGGGGCGCAGCCTGGGCTACCGCGGCCGTGCTGGGGTGACGTCAGCCCAG
>Ga0182030_10015162_pt1 | contig 15129 bp, 13 predicted proteins | sample 812S3MmetaG_FD_121299 | JGI IMG/M metagenome (GOLD analysis project Ga0182030, IMG submission 121299) | Permafrost microbial communities from Stordalen Mire, Sweden - 812S3M metaG (Illumina Assembly) | ecosystem: Environmental > Terrestrial > Soil > Wetlands > Permafrost | place: Sweden... | reverse complement strand
CTCAAGACTGTATGACTTGCCGGATGCGCCGCCAATTGTTCGTAAATCGAAATTACAACGCGGGTTGAACCGCGATCTTGCGAGGGTTATGTCAACGCAATTACGGCGGCCCTCAAGAGGCCGGCGTTGTGTGGTGCGATCATGTTTCCAGGATAAAACCTTAACTTCCAGATCCGCTGCGTCAGCGGCACTGGTCATTCAGAATCTGGGCAATTTTCAGATTGAAAAGATTGCCGCCGGTCTCGATTCCAAATGTTTCGCCGGGCTCGACCGAAAAAGGCCCCTGCGGCGCCGTCAGTGTCACCTTCCTCACCGGAGTCCATGAGCCATTCGCTTTTTGCCTGAAATCCTCGCAATGAATTCCGGTTTGCGACGGGGGCGGAGAATGCGGCGGCGCGATCTGAGCCGCGGCGGGCGTGGAGATAAGCAGGAGGCCTGCCGGGACTAGGGCGTATCTGATGTTCATTGCAGTCTTTCCCATAAGATTGCGGCCGGGAAGGCGCCCCTCATAAAGCATGCGTCTTCGCCGGGCGTTTGTATCCTGTTCTCAAGCGATGCGCAGGGGCTTACCAATCGATCTGTGTGCGCACCAGGAAGGTGTTTGGATGCGCTCCATTGAGATATGGAGCGCTATAGGGCGCGGAGAGGGCCAGAACCCTTGTCCAGTTCGCCATCACGCGCACGCCGGGCTCCGCGTACCAGTTCAGACCCACAGTCACGTCTTCTTCACGCCCGCCGAGAACGCTGGAGTTGAACACCGCATCTTTTTGCGATGTCTTCGGCGCCAGAGCTATAAGATTGGCGTAATAGGAGCCCTCATAAGGCCCGCTGTTCAGATTGACCTCGCTGAGGCGGGCGGTGAGCGCGAACGCGCCCCAACCGCCGGAGCTGAGCGGATGCTTGATCTGAATCTGGCGGAAACCTCCACCATTGGTGTTGCTGTCGACCTGATAGGCGGCGGCCTTCGATTCGCCGGTCAGGAAATACATGCCGGACACGTAATAGCCGTTGTAGTTGAGCGAGGCGCCGCCGGGCGACAAGCCGCCGGCGATGTTGGCCGCCAGAATCGCGCTGTTATTGCGATTGTATTGCGCGTCCATATATTCCGCCTGGAGCGACGCTGGACCATAAACTGCGGCGCCCTCCAAGCCGTAACCAAGCATGTTCTTGACGCAATGTCCCGCGACCGCCGGGTTGCCGGCGATGCCATAGGCTCCGCAGGAAAGATCGGGCGTGCCGAGTAGATTTTCCTTCAGTATATTACTTTCCACATCCGTGTTGGCGCCAGGGGTCAAGACTCGGTCGTCGTTGCCGGCGGTGGAGTCGTTCGGGCGGTGGTACCTTCCCGAAGCGCCGAAGTGCAACAAGCGATCCTCAGACCAGATCGGGGCATAAGATGCGCGCGCGGTCACGTCAAAATATTGGCTGCCGCCGGTCGCGGCCCAGCCTGCTTTCGAAGGTACGCCCAAAGGAACAGGATAGTCCGCCGTGGGCTTCAGCGCCGCGTCTTCGACGCTGGTGCTGGAAAGCGCGGCTTTGACAAACCAGTTTGAGCCATGCGTCAGCGCCGCGATGCCGACATGTCGAGCGGCGCCGAAGGTGTCGGACATCAGCGAGCGCTCGACGAAATCGATGTAATTTTTTGATGTCGCCGATCGCTCCATGCCGTGCGGCAGATAGAAGTTGCCGACCTGGATTTCGATCGGATTTTCGAGGAACGGCGGCCTGAAACCGGGATATTTCAACGCGACATAGGCGTCGCGAATGCCACCCACTGCGCCGACCGTGGTGGCGTTGCTGCCGCCCACGAAATCGTACTGGAATTTATATTCCCAGATGCTGCGGAGCCGACCTTCGACCTGGAGACGCGCCTGGGCGAGATTGGCAGTGCTCGACAGCCCCTTTTCGGGCTGGCTCGATGCGCCTCCGTCGACAAATAGACGGCCGCCGACATGGAAGCTGTCGGCGTGATCCAGAGATTCGATGGTCAGGCCGTGGCTGAGATCGACGAAGAACGGCAGCGGCGGATTGCCGGAAGCGGCCGGTCCCTTGACAACTTCTCCGTGCGCCGCAACGCTGTGTTTGCGGGACTCGGTGCGAACCTCTTTAAGCTTGCGGTCCTGCTCGGCGGTTTTGCCCTCGTAACGCCTTAGCTGGGATTTCAGCGACTGGACTTCGCCAATCGTCGCGTCGAGTCGCGCTTTCAGCGCGCGAAGCTCCGCCTCGGTGTCGCTTGCCAGCGCCGGAGCGCCGGAGGCGGAAAAGGCTACAAGCCCCATGACCAAAAGGGATGCTTCCCGTTTCCTGAATTGCCTCTTCATCCGAGCCACCTCTTCTAATTTCCCGCGCTGTGACGGTGAAAACTCCAAACGCCTCGTTTCCTAGCTGAGCGAAGCCGTTATCAACTAGTTAAAGAGGGAGGCTGGCACAGTCCATCAAAATTGCAGACTAACTAGTGTTGGTATGCTGTTTCGCTTTCATCTGTTGCTAAAACGTCACACCAAATTGGCCGCCTCTTTGATTTGTTCTTTTATAATCAATATCTTGGTGAATTTAGTGGGCGAAATAGCGCCAATTCCATTCTGCTTGCGCCGATTATCTGTGCGTAAAACGCCAGTCCGGCCGAGCGCTCTTGATCAATATGACCTCCGCAATGGATTGGCGCGTCACCAGTCCCAGCAGGGATCCGTCCTCATCGATGACTCCAACGGCCTCGGCCGAGGCAAGCTTCTCGAGCGCCTTGTCGAGCATGGCGCCCGCATTGATTATAGCCAGATCCTTGCTGGCGAAGGGGGCTATCGGCGCGCCGGCGTCGGCCTCCTTGACCGCGAAGGCAATTTCCTCTCGGGTAAGCAGAGCTTCCGGTCGACCCGCCGCATCCACAACAGGGAATACCTCCTGCGAGGTGGCCAGCAGTAAATCCACAGCCTCGGCGACGGTGGCCCCTCTGCCAATGGTCGCGATCCGCGTTTCCATTCCATCGGCGACGGGGACGTCGCGCGTCGCCCTGGCGACCAATGTCATCTCCGCTTCGCCAGCCGCGGCGAAATAGACGAAGAAGCCGATGAACAGCAGCATCGGATAGCCGAACATTCCGAGAAACCCGAGCGCCAGGGCGAGGCCCTGACCGATCAAAGCAGCAATGCGCGTCGCTTTTTCCTGTCCGATCCATATTGCAAGGGCGGCGCGCAACACGCGGCCTCCATCCATCGGAAACGCCGGAAACAAGTTGAAAACGGCAAGGAACAGATTTGTCGCCGCCAGTCGCTCGACGAGGCCGTGTTTGGGGTCGTCGAGATGACCGAGCGCCGTGGGGTCCATGGCGCCGAGAAACAGCAAAAGGCCGCCGGCGATGACAATATTTACGGCAGGTCCGGCCAGCGCAATCAAAAGCTCCTGGTATGGCTTTTCAGGCATGCGGTCGACGCTGGCGACGCCGCCGATCGGCAGCAATGTTACTTCTGGAGAGGAAATGCCGAACTGACGAGCCGTAAGAATATGGCCGAACTCATGCAGAACCACGCAAGCGAAAATAGCCACGATGAACAGCACGCTTTCCCTCGCGGCGGCGAGTCCCCCATGTTGATAGGCGGAAAAGCCAATCCATGCGAGGAACAGCAGGAAGGTAACGTGAATGCGGACCGCGGTTCCCTTGAAACTTCCCAGCGTGATCGACCATCGCATGTTTGTCGCTCGCTTTAATGACCTGGCCAATTAGAGGGGCGCTGGCTTGCATCCTAAGGAACCGCCATTTCCCCGAACGGCAATATGAATATAGTGGCCATTGTATGAACCAGTGGCGGATCTTGCGCGAGATCGAGGAGGGCAGGCCTGACCTCCGAAACGATAGCCCGTAGGATCACACAATGGCCGCATTGAATAGTCTATGTGTCGTCCGTCGCCTGATTATGTCCCGGGTGTAAAGAAGTGTTTCGAATGAAGGCTGTGATGAATCTAACCCGCAAAATACCTAGCGTAACGCCAGTCGAATATCTCATTATAGGCTGTTTCTTCTATGTTTTTCTAATGATTGGCGCCAAAGTCCTTGGCCCAAGCATCAAGACCGATTTTATTGTCTCCCGCGCGAGCGCCTTTCTGGGGAAAGGCGCGGGGGACAGACTTTAGATCGTTCGCCAACAGCTGGTTCGTCATTGACAAATCTACGTTTTCGTTATGGCGTCACTTCTCGCCACGCGAGCTTCCCTCGTGGGCCGTCTTGCTCTGATCGGCTTTCTGACGGATAGCACCCGCAACTTCCGCCTAGTTCCACGAATGAGAAAGCGTCGCCAGCGAGACGTCGCTTGACGGGATCGGCCACGTCAGAGCAGCTCCGCTCCCAATTTTCATGTCCTGATTTGATATGCCATTTTTTGCTGGATTGGATGCAGGATGAGGAACGGTTGGGGGACGCGCTGATCGACAAATTATCTGAGACGCTCGGCGACTCTTATTGGCGCAACTCTCGCGGGTTTCCACAGGCAGCGCGATTAAATTCCCAGATTGTTTAACTTTTTCATTGACCGACTTGGACCGCGCCGTCATTCAGTTATGCAACAATACCGACTGTCGCCCGCGAGCGGGTCTCCTTTCTGCGTTACAGGCGGGCGCGCGTGCGCGGACCCACGGAAGGCTGGAATAAGCCTTGCTGGCTCAAAGGTTACCAAGGGCGCCGGATATTGGGCAAGGCATTGCGCTCCCCATAAAGGCGGATCAGGGGACGCAGAGAAAAGGAGCAAATACATGCAATATGGCATCACGAAAAAACTTCTTGCGGAATTTCTGGGAACCTTTTGGCTAGTGTTTGGCGGCTGCGGAAGCGCGGTGATTTCCGCTGCGTTTCCTCAACTCGGGATTGGTTTTGCCGGCGTCGCATTCGCCTTCGGTTTGACGGTCCTCACTGGGGCCTACGCCTTCGGGCCGATTTCCGGGGGGCATTTCAACCCCGCTGTTTCCCTTGGGCTGGCGGCGGCCGGCCGGTTCTCCTTCAAGGAGCTTGGTCCTTACGTCATCGTGCAGGTCCTGGGCGCGACGGCCGCTGCGGGAGTTCTTTATCTCATCGCGGTGGGCAATGTGGATTTCTCGCTCGCGGGCGGTTTCGCCGCCAATGGCTATGATGAGCATTCGCCCGCAGGGTATACGCTTCGTTCGGGCTTTATCATCGAGATCGTATTGACCGGATTTTTCCTGCTGGTCATTCTGGGCTCGACAGAGTCCCGCGTGCCGGCCGGTTTCGCGCCTATAGCCATCGGGCTAGCGCTCACGTTGATACACCTGATCTCCATTCCCGTCACAAATACGTCAGTCAATCCTGCCCGTTCCACAGGGCAGGCGCTGTTCGTCGGCGGCTGGGCGTTCGAGCAGCTTTGGGTTTTCTGGGTCGCCCCGCTAGTCGGCGGCCTGATTGGCGGTATCCTGCACCGGCTTGCGCTTGCTGAAAAGTAGATCGAATTACGGCGAGGGTCTCGAATTGGCGCTCAGCGTTACACGACTGGCTTGATCAGGCGTGTAACGCTCGACTTTGACAACTTTGACGGGCTGCTTGGGTGTCCCACCGAAGAAGCCTAGGCGCTCTCGGCCAAACTTACGATATGACGCCACATTCAACACGACGGCGAAGCTGGAAAGAGATATATCGGAGTTCGCAAATCCGCTGTCGCATTCCGGCTCCGTGACGGGCGGCAGGCGTTCTTTGACTAGACTAGAGTCGCAACCAATGAGCGAAGAAATCTACGTCCTCGTGTGTGGGATAGACGACATCGCATCCGCGATTGCTAGACGGCTTTTTGGCGAAGAACGGATGGTCGTGATTCATCAGCCGACGCCGCCACGAACCCTTCTCCGCCGTATGGCCTATTCCGACGCCTGGTTTGACGGCTATGCTTCGTTGGACGGGATCGAGGCGCGTCGCGCCGATCTCAGCTCGGAATTTCTGCTTGGCCTCCAAACGCGTCAGTTCATCCCATTATTGACACAGCGGTTCTCGGACGTTGTGGAACGCTGGCCCTGGGACGTGATCGTCTCCTTGCAAACGGAGGGGGACACTTCTCCGGAGGACATCAGGAGTTGCGCCGATCTAACCATCGGGTTGGGACGGGACTTCATAGCTGGGGTGCATTGCGATGTTGTCATCGAAACCGCGGGGGCTGACCCTGGCGCGATAATTCGCAGTGGCGGCGCTTCGCGGACACAGACTCGGGCAGGGTACGAGGAGGAGCGCCTATGCGACATATTCGCGCCTGCGTCGGGGGTGTTTCAGGCTTCGAAAATCATCGGCGCGGTCGTGGAAGCCGGCGAGGCGCTTGGCTTAATCGGCGAAAGAATGGTTGAAGCCCCTGTCTCGGGCCGAGTCAGGGGGCTCGTGCGCAATGGCCAGGCGGTTGTGGCCGGATCTTTGATCAGTGAGATTGCAACCTCGACGACCGTCACAGTAGCGGGGGTCTCGAAGCGAAATCAATTGATCTCAAGCGGCGTCGCATTTGCCGTCGAGGCCGAAACCTCCGGCTGGGAGCCGATTTCTTTCCAGACATGGCGTTGATTGAAGAGGGGCTGGCCGCGGGGTGGCCCGGTTCTCCGTGTTAACGGCGCCAGACGCTCGCCAGCCAGGGCTGTTGGGCGCGAGGCAGTCCGGCGGGACGAAAGTAGTGATCGATCTCGAAGAATCCGGCTTCGAGACCGAGGCGCCGCCAGTTTTCCGGATCGTGAAAGACGCCGTAGCGGCCATCGCTCCATCCTTCTTCATTATGCCCATGTGGGATGGAACTGAACAATACGCCGTCTGGCTTCAGCGATGCGCGCAGCTCTTCCAACACGCGCGGCGCCTCGCGGCTGGGCACATGGAAAAGCGTGGCGTTGGCGAAAATCCCGTCAAAATAATTTTCCGGCAAATCGAGTTTGAGAAAATCCTGCAACCAGACTTCGCAACCACTGTGCGCGTGGGCCATTTCAACAAACCGCGTCGAGCCGTCCAACCCGATTGCAAGGTGACCGGCGTTGGCGAAGAATTTGAGGTCGCGCCCCGGGCCACAGCCAAAATCCAGCAACGTAAATGGAGGGCCGCCGCGTATGTGTTGCAGCAGGGCCGCGATGTTTTGACTGACGTCATGTTCGCGCGTGCGTTCCCAGAACAAGTCAGCTCGCTGGGTATAGTTTTCCAGGGTACGGTCCGTTATTTCCGTCAACTTTTGCAGTTCCAAGCCCATTTCCGAGAACTCTGTGAATCGTCGGCGCGCGGAAATCCCCTGCCCCGCGCATTTCCACGACCTTGATAGCGCGGGATTGTATCATAAATCGGCTCGATCAATCCGGGCGACGGAACACCCAGATTGCTATCGGAACCAGCCCAAGCTCAATCACGGCATAAAACATCAGCAGCGGTGAGGGGCGCCCGTCCAGAACGAGGCTGACCAGTCGGCCCGCGACAAGGCCGCCGGCAAAAAGCGCTGTCGTCAGAACGGCGGCGTTTCTGAAGCGGGCGTCGAATGCCGCGTATAGCCAGAAACATCCCAGCGCGAGATAGAGCCCTGCGACCGCGCGCAGGATATGAGTCACGTCGCGATCTAAGGTTTGGACATCGAGAAACGTCCTGGAAAACCAGTTCGGAGACACTCCATAAAGGAGGGCGATCACGGAAACCGCGAAAAATGCGAAGATCAAAAAATACTTCTTGAGTTTCATTATGCGCGCCGCCCCTTTTTTCGATTTCCGAAAGAAACGACCGTCCAGCCAGCATTTGGCGGCAATACAGGCGTTCCAACGCCACTCTGACTTGTCAGGGCCTTTGTCGCAATCCACAATGACTAAGCGTCGTTCTAATGAGGATTCGGGTTGCCAAAAGCCGTTACCCAAGCTTATGGGTTGCTTGACTAAGCTGCGTTGGCGGCTGCTCGTTCCGCGGTCGAGAGGGGCGATTGGCGCGAAAGATAATTTCTTTCAACCTGCGGCCGGACATATCTTGAAGCCTTGTCGCCTCTTTTCCTCTGGCCTGGTTGGAAATTAGGGGCGTGCTGGGCAACAAGGCAAGTTTTTGACATGATAGGTTGGGATCTCGGGACAGGCGTGAGCCATTTGCCACGATTAGATCTCATCGGGGATGGCGAGCGAGCTCAGGTCTCGTGCGAAGGAATTGGGAGGGGGCTATATGACTAAATGCGGAAAGTTCAGGATAACGGCCGTCGCCGCCTTGGCGGCGCTCGGTTTGATGGGCGCCAAAGCCGACGCGGCGCAATGCGGGAACGGCCCTGGCGGGTTCGAGGCCTGGAAGACGGCGTTCGCTAGCGAAGCGCGGGCCAGGGGTGTAGGCTCAGCGGGCGTTTCCGCGATCATGGGAACGAATTACAATAGCGCGACCATCTCGGCGGACCGTGGCCAGAAGAGCTTCCATTTGTCCCTCGACCAGTTTCTCGCCAAGCGAGGCGGCTCCGCTATCGTCTCGCGCGGTCGCGCGCTCAAGCAATCGCAGGCGGGGCTTTTTGCGTCCATTGAGCAGCGCTACGGAGTCCCACCGGGACCGCTCCTCGCCATTTGGGGCATGGAGACGGGGTTTGGAGCCGTGCATGGCAATCAGCATGCTCTCTCGGCCGTGGCGACGCTCGCCTATGACTGCCGCCGCACCGCCTATTTCACCGACCAGCTCTATGCGGCGCTCACGCTGATTGATCGTGGAGCGCTCTCGCCAAACGCGCGGGGCTCGATGCATGGCGAAATCGGCCAGACGCAGTTCATGCCCAAGAACATTCTCGAATACGGCGGCGGCGGAAATCTCGACAATGCTTCCGCCGCGCTCAACGCCACCGCGAATTTTCTTAGCGCGCATGGCTGGCGCGCCGGCGCCGGATATCAGCCGGGCGAGCCCAATTTCGCCGCGATCCAGGCTTGGAACGCCGCCCAGGTCTATGAGCGGGCGATCGCGGTCATTGGCCAGCAAATCGACGAAGGCGGTTCTCGGCGCTAAACATACTTTCTCGACGAGAGCTGTAAACTAATCGGCGGGGCAAGTGTTTTCGCCCCGCCGCTATGTAGGGCGCAAGCGATTGTCTCAGCTGCGCAGGCCGGGCGCCTCGAAGCCCGTCCGAGCGACATATTCCGTGTAGCCGCCACCATATTTGTGAACGCCTTCCGGGGTGAGCTCCAGGACCCTGTTTGAAAGCGCGGCCAGGAAGTGGCGGTCATGCGAGACAAACAGCATGGCGCCTTCGTATTGCGAGAGCGCCTTGATGAGCATCTCCTTCGTCGCCAGGTCCAGATGGTTCGTGGGCTCGTCAAGCACAAGGAAGTTGGGCGGGTCGTAGAGCATCTTCGCCATTACCAGCCGGGCCTTCTCGCCTCCCGACAACACGCGGCATTTCTTTTCCACGTCGTCGCCGGAGAAGCCGAAACAGCCGGCCAACGCGCGCAGCGAGCCTTGTCCGGCCTTGGGAAATGAATCCTCCAGCGACTGGAACACCGTGCGTTCGCCGTCCAGCAAATCCATCGCATGCTGCGCAAAATATCCCATCTTGACGGTGCCGCCCAGATCGACCGAGCCCTCATCCGGCTGTGTCGAGCCTGCCACCAGCTTCAGCAGGGTGGACTTTCCGGCGCCGTTGACGCCCATGACGCACCAGCGCTCCCTGCGGCGCACCTGGAAGTCCAGCGCCTCGTAAATGCTCCGGGTGCCATATCGCTTATGCACTTCGGTCAGGGTCACCACATCCTCGCCTGATCGCGGCGCCGGCGGGAACTCGAACAATATTGTCTGGCGCCGCCGGGGCGGCTCCACGCGGTCGATTTTTTCAAGTTTCTTGACCCGGCTCTGGACCTGCGAGGCATGTGAGGCGCGCGCCTTGAAGCGTTCGATGAACTTGATTTCCTTGGCCAGCATAGCCTGTTGACGCTCGAACTGGGCCTGCTGTTGCTTCTCGCTCTGGGCGCGTTGCTGCTCGTAGAACTCGTAATCACCGGAATATGTCGTCAGGCCGCCGCCATCGATTTCAATGATTTTGGAGACGATGCGGTTCATGAACTCGCGATCATGCGAGGTCATCAGCAGCGCGCCCTCGTAGCCCTTCAGGAAGTTTTCGAGCCAGATGAGGCTCTCCAGATCAAGATGGTTGCTCGGCTCGTCCAACAGCATGGCGTCGGGCCGCATGAGAAGGATGCGGGCCAGCGCCACGCGCATCTTCCAACCTCCCGACAGCGCGCCAACGTCGCCATCCATCATGTCCTCGCTGAAGTTCAACCCCGCGAGCACTTCGCGCGCGCGTCCTTCCAGCGCGTAGCCGTCCAGTTCCTCGAAGCGCCCCTGGGCCTCGCCGTAGCGCTCGATGATTTCGTCCATTTCGTCCAGCCGTTCAGGATCAGCCATCTCGGCTTCAAGCGCTTTCAACTCGGCTGCTACGGCGCTCACCGGGCCGGCGCCGTCCATCACCTCGGATACGGCGCTGCGGCCCGCCATTTCGCCGACATCCTGGCTGAAATAGCCGATGGTGACGCCCCGATCGACGGCGACCTGGCCTTCATCTGGTTGCTCTTGTCCCGTGATCATCCGGAAGATCGTCGTTTTTCCGGCCCCGTTCGGACCGACCAAGCCGACTTTCTCGCCTTTGAGCAATGCTGCGGAGGCCTCGATGAAGAGAATCTGATGGCCGTTCTGTTTGCTGACGTTTTCGAGACGAATCATGCGCGCCCGCTGCTTTAGAGAGATGCGCCGCCCTTACGCCATGTGCCGCGCGAGAGGAAGAGCGCTCCATCCCTCGAGAGCCGCCAATTCAGCGTACGCGCTCTCCAAGTTTTGAAGTGAGACGCTTCAGCGCCGGGGAGCAGTCATGGCGATCAAGCATGACTTGAATGATGGACCAGCTGGAATCGTTCGCGTGAGCCTTCTCCAGCGCCGCCGCCATCTCCCGTTCCGTATTGGCCTTGATCCCCAATCCGCTGCCAATCACGCGAGGAAGCTCTGCGTATCGCCAGCGAAGGATATTATTGAACTCGCCGTCCAGCATTGGCCGCTCGGTGCCGTACCCGTCATTGTCCAGAACGATGATGATCGGGTTCATGCCAAATCGTGCGACGGTGGAGATTTCCATTCCCGTCATCTGGAACGCGCCGTCGCCGACCAGAACCAAAGGCCGCAGATTTGGGGCCGCAGCCTTGGCGCCAAGCGCCGCCGGCACGGCGAATCCGAGCGAACAATAATACGCGGGCGCGAGGAAATGCGCGCGATCGCTAATGTAAAGGTCGGAGGCGCCAAACAGCGCATCGCCGGGGTCGGCGATCACGATCATGTCGTCTTCGATAAATTCATTTATCTGGCGGAACAAAGCTTCCACTGTCATCTTCTGGTCTGACGGGGCCTGCGCGGCTGGACGCGGCGGATGCTGATAGGGCTCGATTTTGCGCTTTTCCCAGCGATGAGCGGCTAGGGCGCCGATAAAATCCTCCATGCGCACTTCGTCGTAAGCATGGAAGCCAACGGAGACGCGGTCCTTGGCCGCGTAGATGGCGTCGCGGCGTTCGATATTGGCCGTATAGATGCCGAGGTTGATGTCGGTCATCATTGCGCCGAGCTGTATCAGACAGTCGCTTCGCTCCACATATTCCCGTACTTCTTCAAGGCCGGCGGCGCCCTCATAGACGCCGATATAGGAGGCATGGGATTCGGGGAAAACAGATTTGCCGAGGATCGTTGCGGCGACCGAAATTCCAGAGCGCTCTACAAATTGCATTAATGGGCGCTGCAGGCGAAACCGGTGCAACTCCTCGCCCGCGAGAATGACCGGATGCTTCGATCCCGAAATCCAGTCCACCGCTTCCGCTGCCGCGAAAGCCAGGGTTTCGGGGTCGCTTTCTTCTTTGGGCAGAGCGCGTGAAGTCGCGGGACCAATTTCAGCCAGGGTCATGTCGCGCGGCAGTTCGATATAGACGGGCCGGCTGTGGCGCTTCGCCAGAGCGAACATGAGTTCAATTTGGTTGGCGGCGCTGAGCGGGTCGTCGAGCACGACGGCGCCTACCGTGAGTTCGGAAAAGACACGTAATTGGGTGTCGAAGTTGCGCACCCGGTGATGCAGGAGCGGGTTCCTCTGCTGTTCGGATATGCCCGGAGCGCCGCTGATAATGATCAAGGGCGAGCGCTCCGCATAGGCCTGCGCCACGGCGTTGGCGACTTTGAGTCCTCCGACGCAGTAAGTGATCGCGCATGCTCCAAGACCCTTGATCCGCGCATAGGCGTCGGCGGCAAAACCTGCGCCCTGTTCGTCACAGGTGTTGACGACGCGAATAGGGCTTTTCTCGAGCAGCGAGAAGAGTGTGAGGCAATAGTCGCCCGGAACGCCAAAGATATGGTCGACACCCTCCTCGGCGAGGCGTCTGACGAGATAAGCGCCGATGGTTTCCGCCATGACTGCTCCGTACATTCGCGCGATCACATAGCCTATTGCAGATATCTCTCGCGCCCATTTCCTACGGCAAGCTCCGTGCCAGTTTGGAAGCAAATAGACAGCGCCGCCATCTTGCCGACTTGAAAGCGGCCCGCTCAGCGCTCAGCGCAAAATCGGGAGGAGCCTCCTTCAATTCTGCGTGTAGTGGGACTCATTTCGAGGGAAGTCGGATGTAGCGGTCAATGCTCGCGGAAAGGGGGTATTGTCGCCGACCGCCGACCTCCGTAGCGCTCTCATTTCGTTTGATATATAATTAAGCAAAAGCTCGGGCGTGATCATTGTGCATCCAAGGGGCGTTGGGAAATGAAGAGATTTGAATTCAGATGCGACGGTTGCGATACGGTCGAGCACGTGAACCTGTCGTCCGTTCAAAATATTGATTTCATGCTGGATGGCTGGGTTACGCATCGCATCGTCGCCTTCGAGAACGGCGAGGAAGCCCATGATATTTTGTCCGACCTGTGCCCGATATGTTCCGAAAACCTTCGGCGCGCCCTCAATCCTGCGAATTGGCCGAGGATGAAGGCTACGGCGAGAGATTTGGGTTCTGAAGTCAGCCGCCTGCGCGAGGAGACTCTGGGCCATGCTTCAAAACGAGTGAAGCCGTTCGGTTGATTGTCGCCATTGCAGGGAGGCCGGTCGGCACGTCAAGCTCTGCCCGCATTACGTAAGGATTGCCAGCCTGCCGTCGAGCCAATTGCCGCGACGAGGAATGGCGCAGTATTGATCAATTTCTTTTCTAGGATATAGAAACAATACTCTTGTCGACCCGAGAGATCGTGGAGACGCCGGTCAATGTCATGGCTATCTGCATCTCTTTGGCGAATATGTCGAGCATGTTCTCGACCCCGCTCTGTCCGTCAACGGCCAGGGCAAAGGCGGGAGAGCGACCAAGCATGACGCCCCTGGCGCCCAACGCCAGCATGCGCATAACATCCAGGCCCGAGCGGACGCCGGAATCGGCGAAGACGACGAGATCGCCTCCAACAGCATCGACAATTCCTGGCAGTGCTTTGACTGTCGATGGAACTCCGTCAAGTTGGCGGCCACCATGGTTCGATACGACGATTCCGTCAGCCCCGAACTTCGTTGCGTCACGTGCATCTTCAGGATCCAAAATCCCCTTGACGATCATTGGTCCTTTCCAGAATTCACGGATCCATTCAAGATCAGACCAGCCGATCGAAGGATCGAAGTTGCAGCCAAGCCAGCCAATATAGTCGCTCAGCCCTGTAGCTTTGCCCAGATAGCCCGAGATATTGCCGAGCGTGTGCGGACGCCCCATCAGCCCGACATCGAAAGCCCATGCCGGCTTCATAACGGCCTGCAGCAGGCGCTTCTGATGGGCGAATGGTCCGCTCATCCCAGAGCGCGCGTCGCGATAACGCGATCCCGGCACAGGCATGTCGACCGTAAAGACGAGATTTTGCACGCCTGCCGACTGGGCGCGTTCCAGCACATGCCGCATGAAGCCGCGATCCTTGAGCACATAGAGCTGAAACCAGATTGGTCGCGCGCTTTGCGATGCAACTTCTTCAATCGAACAGATAGAGACGGTCGACAGGATAAAAGGAATGCCCTTTTTCGCCGCAGCCTTGGCGGCTTGAACTTCTCCGCGGCGGCCCAGCATGCCAAGCAGCCCCACCGGCCCCAGTATTATCGGAAATGCGGAGGGCTGGCCGAACCATTCGGTTGCGAGGCTCAATTCGGAAACATTTTTCAGGACGCGTTGCCTCAGAACTATGCTTCTTAGATCAGCCCGATTGGCATTAAGCGTTTCTTCCTCATTGGCGCCGCCGTCGATATAATCGAATAGGAAGCGGGGCAATTTACGTCGCGCGGCTTCGCGATAGTCCGACGCGGACGAGACGATCATTTGACACTCCAAATTGTGCGGCGTGGAAACGACAAACTGGCGCCGGACGCCCGACCCGAGGATTCACCGTAATCGGCGACGTCTGACACGCAAGCCAAAATCAGTCTGGACGAGTTGGCGATGAGGCCACCATTCCCGCTGGAGGGCCAAAAAGGGGAAGCGCCCTGGAAAATCTCGGCCGCCAAGAACCCTCACAGTCCGGCCAAGAGCCATCGGCACGGCGTTTGCGTGCCGGCTTTGCAATCGAATTGCCTCTGGAGCCTGTGATGCTGGATGTCGCGATTGTCGGTGGCGGGATTTGCGGGCTGGCGCTTGGGCGCGAACTCGCGGCGAATGGAACCTCCTTTGCCCTATTCGAGGCGCGCGAGAGGCTTGGCGGACGGGTTCTTTCCGTCCAAAACATGACAAGCGGGCTACGGCTCGATCTCGGTCCGAGCTGGTTCTGGCCGGAAACACAGGCCGCGGTCGTCCAGCTTGCTTCCGAACTCGGCCTCACGAGCTTCGACCAATATGATCCCGGCTCGGCGCTCTTGCTGGCCGATACCGAGGAACCTCCGGAAACGCGGACGACCTCGCGTCTTCATGCCGGAGCTCGGCGGTTCGAAGGCGGTATGGCGTCACTGGTCGAAAGCCTCGCCGCCTCGCTTCCCACCGAAGCCATACACTTGGGTTGCGCTCTGCGCGAAGCGCGGGATTGCGGCGACCATGTCGAATTGATGTTCGACATAGGCGGCGGGCGGTCGGCGGTGAACGCCCGCCGCGTCGTGCTTGCGACTCCTCCGCGTCTGCTTGCAGAAAATATGCGTTTCGAGCCCGCGCTGCCGATGGCGACCAATGCCG
>Ga0182030_10015161_pt1 | contig 15129 bp, 19 predicted proteins | sample 812S3MmetaG_FD_121299 | JGI IMG/M metagenome (GOLD analysis project Ga0182030, IMG submission 121299) | Permafrost microbial communities from Stordalen Mire, Sweden - 812S3M metaG (Illumina Assembly) | ecosystem: Environmental > Terrestrial > Soil > Wetlands > Permafrost | place: Sweden... | reverse complement strand
CGCTCGAGGTAGGCCCCGTCGAACCAAGGAGGCAGCGAGCCCGGAGCCACCGCGGTGCCGTCTGCGAGTTCGCAGATCCGACCATGGAGGGTGTCGTAGTCGACGAGCACGCTGAACAGTGGGGCCGGACGTCGCCCGTCTTCCGGCGCGGTCCGACTGCGCGTGGCCATCTCGACCAGGGCATCGGCCCGCCGTTGGCCACCACGGCGCGCCAGGTCGGTCGAGTGCGGCTCCCGCCCGAGCCTGGTCCGTGCCTCGACCCAGTCCGCCTCGAACAGCTCCTGTTCGATCCGCTCGAGCTCGCCCGCGACGATGGAACCCGAAACGGGATCGAGGGTGATCCGACCCAACCACATGCCACGGAAGCTGCTCTCGAGATACACGTCTCTTCGTCCCAGCCGCCGTTCGTCGGCCTCCTCAGCACCGTCGGGGTCGGCCAGCTGACTCCAATAGGCGAGCGCCCGGACGAAGGAGTCGTGGCGCAAGGTGCTTCCCTGCATCACCAACATCTCTTCGTCACGGGCCAATGCAGCTTCGGTGGCGTCCACCCGAAGGGCGGCAATGGCGTCGACCTGATCCGACGTGATGGCCCCGACGGCCCAGGCCCGGCTACACGCCGGGAGGTGGCGGAGCTCCCGTCCCCTCCGGACCAGCCGCCGAGCACGGCCCCTCGGGAGCCGACATCGGGAGACCAGCCAGGCGGCGGCGCTACGTGCTCCGTCGGGCTCCCAGTTGCCTGCGGCATCGAATGCAGCGGTCGCGGAGGTGGTGAATGCCTCGAGGCGTGCAAGGTGGCGATAGAGCGCTTCGATCGATTCGGCATCGGCGAAGGCCGCCGGGTCCGAGTCACCCAGTTGTTCGATCACCCATGACAGGTCGTCCAGAACCACGTGGACATCGAATCATCCGGGTGTGACGGTCGGGGATCAGTCCCCGGTTGACGTGCGCTAACCGGCTCGCAGTTGACGAGCATCCCAGTCGGACCAGTCCATGTTGCACGAGCGGCATCGCCAGCTGGCGCCGCCGCCGGCGGTCCGGCCTCCGCGCACGATCAGCTTCGGCACCTCACGTGAGGCGCAGTGGGGACAGATTCGAAACACTTCCGGCTCGTTCATTGGCCGACCTCCGACTCGGTGGCTATGTACGGTTCCATCGACAGTGTGGCGGAAATCTTGAGCAACGTCGCCCCGGAAAGGCGGGCCGTACCGGCCTGTTCATCCAGGATTCGCCCGACGTTCACCTTGGCGTGCAGGTTCACCGGTCCACGGCCGGGAGGAACCACACACTGGCTCCAGCCGGCTCGAGCGGCATAGGGTCGCGCCGTGACCGAATCCCGGCCGGGCAGCTCCGGCATCCCACTCTCCGACCTGCCGCCGCCGGAAAAGGCCGCACGCAGCGGCAGCTTCGGAGCGGTGGCTTCACAGTACGAACGATTCCGCCCCGGACCTTCATCGGCCGCAGTCGACTGGTTCCTACCGCGGCCCGTCGACCGAGTCGTCGATCTCGGAGCGGGGACCGGTGCGCTCACCAGGATGCTGGTCGACAAGGCACCGGAGGTTGTGGCCGTCGAGCCCGACGATCGGATGCGCTCCGTCCTCGTCGAGAGGGTCCCCTCGGCGACCGCCGTCGCAGGCCGGGGCGAATCGATCCCTCTACCGGCCGGGTGCGCGGACGCCGTGCTCGCCTCTGCATCGTGGCACTGGATGGACCCGATCCCGACACTCCGCGAGGTACGCCGCGTCCTCACACCACGTGGGATCCTCGGTGCCGTCTGGACCGGCCCCGATCCCGATGGACCGTTCATGGCACAGGCTCGGGCGTTACTGGCCAGCGAACCGACCGAGGGAGCACAGGACCCAACAGGCAGGGGCATGACCACGCGCATTCTGAGCGATGCGCTCCGGCCGGCGTCGACACTCCAGATCCCTGACGGCGAATCCTTCTCACCGCCGGACCATGAAGTCTTCACCTGGGACATACCCCTCGACGCCGACGAGTTGATCGGACTGCTCGGCACGTTGAGCTGGGTCATCACCATGCCGGAGGAGTCGCGCCAATTGGTGGCCACCGAAGCTCGTCGGTTGTTGCGGGACCTACTGGGCATCGAAGGTGAAGTGACCGTCGACGTGGCCTTCAGATCGGATTGCTGGCGATCGCACCTGACCCACTGAGTGACGACGGGCTGAGCGGCGACCCGCGTCGGTGGAGAGCGGACGAGCCGACCGGGGAGGAACCCGTCCGGCGGCTCGGGGGACGGCATCGGCGGAGGGCCCGCAACGACCGGTCCGGAAGGCAACACCCCAGCTTCACCAGGAGCGGGGCGTTGCTACGGTAGGCGGATGCCACCTGCGATCCTGTTGTGCACGGACGGATCTGACGATGCAGTGCGGGCCATGACCGCCGGTCTCGACCTGGTCGGGCGTGACGGTCGACTGGTGCTGGTCACCGTGACGAGCGCGCCCGATTCGGAGGTGCTCGTGGGCAGCGGGCACGCTGGAGCCGAGCTCACGATGGAGGAATACGACCAGGCGGTCACCGCGGCCCGGCAGAATGCCGATTCGACCATCACCGGTGCGAAGGAGGCACTGGGGATCCCCGACGCCGACGTTCGGTTGCTCCAGGGCGATCCTGGGCCGGCAATCTGCCAGCTGGCGACCGAGCTCTCGGCAAAGGCGATTGTCATCGGCTCACGGGGTCGAGGACGATTCAGGCGGGCGCTGCTCGGCTCGGTCTCGGACCATGTCATACGCCATGCGCCGTGCAGCGTGATCGTGACCGGCGCACCGCACCCTGGGCCCGGGGGCGCCGGGTGAATGAAAGGGGTCTGTCTGATGGGTCCAGTTGACTGACGAGGCACACCGGACGATGAGGGCACGCTCGAGGCTCCTCCTCGCACTCGTGATGCCGGGCCTGATGCTCGTCACGGTCGCGATGGTGTCCACACCCGGTGCCACGCCGGCTGCCGCAATGAGGGTGAAGCCGCCTCCCACCGAGTACTACGTGGCCATGGGTGACTCACTCGGTCAAGCCGGTGGGGCCACGGCATACCAGTACGGCTACGTGAACCTGGTCTATCAGCACGAACTGACTCGCTATCCGGGCCTACAGCTCGAGAACCTGTCGTGCGACGGAGCCTCGACGACCTCGGTGATCGGACCGAGTGGCTGCACCTACGCGACCGGTACCCAACTGGGAGACGCCGAATCGTTTCTTCGGGCCCACGCCGGCCATGTCGCGCTGGTCACCATCGACATCGGCGCCAACGACGTCGACCAGTGCGCGGACTCCTCGGGGATCGACACCGGCTGCGTCGATACGGGGGTCGCTCACATCACGACGAATCTGCCACTGATCCTGAGCGGTCTGAATGCCGCCTACCCCGGCCTGGCGATGTACGGGATGGACTATTACGACCCGTTCCTCGCAGACTGGCTGAGTGGACCCAGTGGACAGTTCGTCGCCACACAGTCGGAAGCGGACACCGTTGCCCTGAACAGCCTCCTCACTCAGGTCTACACCACCGCAGATGCCGCAACCGCTGACCCGGCGACACTCTTCCAGATCACGAACTTCGCACCAACGAGTTCGTACATGGGCATGGTGCTCCCCGAGAACGTGGCGTTGGCCTGTCAGTGGACCAACATGTGCGATGACGGTGACTTCCACGCCGACGATGCCGGGCACGCGCAACTGGCGGCGGCGTTCGAACAGGTCATCGACGATGTGACCGTGAACCAAGGGTCGCTGCCATCGGGATCGGTCAAGGTGTCGTACACGACGACGCTGACCTCGACCGGCGGCAACCTCCCCTGTACGTGGTCGGTCGCATCGGGCTCACTCCCACCGGGCCTCCGGCTCCACCGGACCACAGGAGCGATCTCCGGCAAGCCCCGCTCGAGCGGAACCTACTCGTTCTCCGTCCAGGTGCGCGACACCAAGAACCGGACACCACCGGCCACGCAGGACTCGGCAACGGGGGCCTTCTCGATCACGATCGGCTGAGGCACCGGCCGGCTCCGGCTTCCCGGACGACTCGGAGGTGCCTCATGGACGTCGGGCCCAAATGAGCACCGGACGCGGTGCCGGCGGACCTGGTCAACACGACGATGCTCGTTCCAGTGGTCCGGGTGGACGGCTGAGAGGCAGAATTCGAGGGTGAGCCACTACACCTTCGGTGACGACCGACCTGCCATCGAGCGACTTCGTCTTGTGGCGGCGGCCTACGAGCCGGTATCCCGGGCATTTCTGGCTGCCAACTCACCGGCAGCTGTCGACGTGGCCCTCGACCTCGGATGCGGGCCTGCGTTCAGCACGCAGCTCCTGGCAGAGGTCTGCACCCCGAAGACCGTGATCGGCGTCGACTCTTCGTCGGAGTTCCTGGAGACCGCCAGAGGGCGGCTCCCGGAGGCCCAGTTCGTCCGACACGACGTGACCGTAACTCCGCTCCCGGGTCCACCGGCCCGGTTGCTCTACTCCCGGCTCCTCCTGGCCCACCTTCCCGACCCGGCCGCCGTCGTCGGCCGTTGGCAGAGCCAACTAGCGCCCGACGGGGTCCTGTTGATCGAAGACCTCGACGAGGTCCTCAATCCTCCCGGGCCGCTGCGCCAGTACGAGGAGGTTTCGGCCAGGATCGTCCATACCGGTCGCGGGTCGATGTACGCGGGGGCTGCCCTCGCCCACTTGGGGGGAAAGACCCGGCCGGTGACGGTATCGGCGTCACTGGCGGCCAGGATCTACCTCTTCAACGTCCGTCGCTGGCGCCGTGCACTTGCCGCTCCGGCCGCCGAGGACGGCCTGGGAGAACTGGAGGAGGACCTGATCGGAGTGATCGGGAACGACCAGGGCGCCACGGTCACCTGGGTCGTCCGTCAGCTCGCCATCCGAGCCTGATCCCGCCGGGATCACTCCGGTTTCCGGGCCCATGCCGACACCATCGGCGAGGTCGCGAGATCGAGCCTTCCGGTGCCGACATTGGCAAGGTGCCGCTGGATCTCATCGTTGGTTGCCAAACCCTCAGCGATCAGAACTTCGCGGATCTGCTCGACCGTTGCCCGTTCCAACTCGTTGCAAGCCGGGCCGCCCATCGGAAAGTAGGCGTCGGACCGTACGTCAACCATCCCGGCGTTCCGCAGCAGCCTCGGCAGTCTTCGTCCGAACGCGAGATCAACGTCTCGACCCGCCATCACCGTCCTGAACGCCCGCTTCAGCTTGTTGGCGAGCTCCTCCTCAGGTCCGGATTCGTCCGGACAGACCAGAGGCTGCAAACCCGGGTCTGCCTCCTCCACAAGCAGCCAACCACCGGGTCGCAGTGCAGTGATCATCGTGGACAGTGCCTGGGCGCGTTCTGGGACGTGCACGAGCACCAAGCGAGCATGGACCAGGTCGAAGAGACCGTCTGGGGCCGGCTCCGTGCCGATGTCGTGCTGTAAGACCTGGTATGTGGCGTGCTCGGACTCGAGCCACGAAATGTCGATGTCGGTCGCCAGCACATGGCCATGGGTCAATTCGGCGACCTGACTGGGGACGTTCGGGCCACCCGCTCCCACCTCCCACACCCGCCACCCCGGCGCCAGTCCAAGTGCCGCCATGTGGCGAAAGGTCGAGGAGTCGAACAATTCCGAGAGAGCGCCGAAGCGGTCACCTGCTTCGGCCTGCTGGTTGTCGAGCAGGTAGCGGTCTCGAGCCATGCCACGATCCTATGTAGCGGACTCCTACGTGGCGAGCTCCCACGGCGCGACCGGTCGGGCGGCTCTGCGCCACTGGGAACGACTGCGCGATCTTTTCGGACTCAATCTTGGCTGAGCTACACCGACGAGATCCGTTGGCTGTCCGGCCTCGATCACGGGACCCTGCATCCTGATCGCCGGGATAGGGCATCCGCGGCATCGGTGATGGACCATCGGCACTCTTCGGCCAGCGGGCGCGGGTTTCTTCAGGAGGGAGCCGGGGCTCGGCCGGGCGCATGTCGTCGCGCCTCCAGATCCCCACAGACGAAGACGAATGCCAACCCCGCGGCGGCCAGGGCGTCTCTCTTCCCGATCGACCGGAGGCTGGCGAGGCTGACGACGGTGTCGAGAGCGTCGCTGGCCATCGACGCCGAGACCCAGCGACGCTCATCACCCACAGCCCCTGTCCTGGCGGCGGCCACGGTTCCGAGGCCGATGACGAGGTCTCGGATGCCGATCGTCCTCATCAGCAGCAAGGATGCACCGGACGGTTCCCCGTTGCCCGCCAACCGCATCGGCGCCCCCGGGACCGCGACCAGCACCACTCCCACCAGGGCTCGAATCCAGCCCATCGTTTCACCGTGCATGGTTGCCACGGTCGAAGCGTAGTCAGATGGGGCGGCCCGAACCTCCCCCGCTCCTCCCCCACCGTGCCGTCTTCCGGGTCCTCCCACATGAACTGCCGGTGACCGAAGGCTGAACCTTTCGTGAAATGCCCGATTGGTCACAGGGGATTCCGGCCCTGCGTGCAATGCTCAGAACTGCCTCACCGAGTTGCGCGTCGGTACAGGCATCTCGATCGGGTGGGACTGTGGAAACACGATCCGAGCCGTCATCAGGTCGATGAAGGATGTGATGTCAGTGTCGCCGGAACAGGGACCGATGAACAAGGATCGCTGGATTGTCCACACGCCGCTGTCCATTCGACAGGCTCTCCGCCTCGGCACCATGACGGACGTCGACGCCCGGCGATACCTCGCCGCCTGGGGTGAGTCCGAAGGGGACATCCAGTCCGCGCTGAACTCAGGTGGGTGGTCCTGGTCCACCAGCAACCGACCGGCATGAAGTCCCCGGTGACCGATCGAATCGATGCTCGAATTGTGGCAGATCCACTTCGCGAAACATTCATCTTGCCGTCGTTGGTCGTTCAGTTGAATCCGGCAGACTGACGGGGACGATCAGAAGGATCCGGGGGGCGAGAAGGGTCGGTCGGGTGCGGCGATTACTTGGGATCGCGGGCAGTATCGCCGTCGTAGTGGCGATCTACGCGCTGTGGGCCGGGTCGGCGCAGGCCGGCGCCGCAACACGACCGATACCCGATTCTCTCGCCGTGACCAGCACAACCGGTGCCGCGACGAGCACGAGCAGTCCGGCGCAGCCGGGTTCGACCACCAGCACGACCTCCTGCGCGAGCGCTGGGGCTACGACCTCTTCGACCCCGTCCAGCTCGACCAGTTCGCCGGCCAGTTCGACGACCAGCTCGAGCCCGACGGACTCGACCTCGAGTACGACCAGTTCGAGCTCGACCAGTTCCAGCTCGAGTACGACGACCAGCTCGAGCTCCTCGAGCTCGACGAGCTCGACGTCGACGACGGGTGATCCTGAGTCAACGACCACGCCGACCTCCCCTGACTCGACAACCACGACGTCGGCCCTCTCGACCACTTCCACCACCTCGGCCTGCCAGACTCCGACCGGTACCTCGGTACCCTCGGACGTCGCGGCAACTACGGCCTCCCCGACACCCACCTCGACAGGATCGTCTGGCGGAACCGCGGCCTCTCCCACGTCCGCGGCGCTTGCCTTCACCGGCAACGGGCCGTACGCCCGGCCGCTTGCCGGGGCGGGGATCATCCTCGTAGCGCTCGGCGTACTCTGCCGCTGGTGGTTCCAAAGACGCCGAGCGAAAGAAGCCGGTCCCGTCTGACATCAGAAACAGCCTGGTCAGCGGTGCTTGCCGAGATGAGCAGACAAGCCGAGCAGGGATACCGCTGGTTCCGGATCGCGTCGACAGCTTGGCCGACATCCAGGTTACGGGCATCGGAGCGATCGATCCCGATTAGGGGAGTGGAGCGGGCCGGGACCCGAGCTCTCGACGGCTCCGGAACAGCATGACACCGAGTTCCGTTGCTACATTCGCGATCCCGACACCATCTGAATTCGCGATCCCGACCCCATCTGATCGACATGGCCACCACGGCAGCGAGGGGTCGACTCCCTGCTTCCAGGCCATCCAGCGCTTCGAACCACGACCGACCAAACGAGCCGCACACCAGCAATGAGCCGCCACCAGAGCCCTCCCAGCAGTGTCCTCGAGCGACTTGCCGTACCGATCGTCCAAGCACCCATGGCGGGCGGTCCGTCCACGCCTGCCCTCGCCATGGCGGTGGACCGTGCCGGTGGGCTCGGATTCCTCGCCGCCGGCTATCTCACCGCCCAGCGAATGGAACAGGACATCGCCACCACCCGCGCCCGGATCGACCGCTTCGGGGTGAACATCTTCACAGGTGGAGGCCGACCCGCTGATCCCGAGACCGTGCGGGCATACGCGGCCCTTCTGCACGCCGAGGCCGAGCGTGCCGGGGTGGAGCTCGGACAACCGCACTTCGACGACGACCATCTGGAAGAAAAGATCGCCATCTTGCGACGGAACCCCGTGGCTGTCGTCTCATTCACATTCGGGATTCCGCCGAGCCGGACGATCGCACTCCTTCGAGATGTCGGGTCCGAGGTGTGGCTGACCGTCACTTCGGCACAGGAGGCGCGCCAAGCCGCGGCGGCCGGTGCGGACGCGCTGATCGTGCAGGGCGTCGAGGCCGGCGGCCACCGTGGCGTATTCGTCGATGACGACTCGCAGTCAGAGCTGACGCTGCTGGCTGCTCTCCAACTCGTGCGGGCCGAGCTGGACCTGCCACTGGTCGCCGCCGGCTCGATCATGACCGGCGCGGCCCTCGCTGCCGTTCTCGTCGCCGGCGCCAGCGCAGCACAGATAGGAACCGCTTACCTGCGAGCCCCTGAGGCCGGCACGTCGGGAGCGCAACGAGATGCGACGGGGACAGACGTGCCGACCGTACTCACCCGAGCATTCAGCGGCCGCCTGGCCAGGGGAATCACCAACCGGCTGCACGTCGAATACGGCGAGTATGCACCCAGCGCCTATCCCGAGGTCCATCACCTGACCTCCCCGCTACGCGCCCACGGTCGTGCGGTCGGTGACCCAGATCTCATCAATCTCTGGGCCGGGCAGGCCCACAGCCTCGCGGAGAGTCTGCCGGCAGAGGAGATCACCCACCGTCTTGCCCAGGGCGCCCGTGATGCCGTCGCCGAATGGGCCGAGCGCTTGCGTTGACTGCCACGCCGAATGACGTGGCGTCCTATCTGGCGCCTCATCCAGCGGCCTACGACGCCTGGTACGAGACCGAAATCGTGATCCTCGGGTAACGGTGGGATCTCTCCTCGGGTCAGCCAACCACGACCGTGGCGGGCCATCGCTCCAGCTGTCAGGCTGGACACGTGTTCGAACGTTTCACCGACGCCGCGCGGCAGGTCCTCGTGCTGGCCCAGGAGGAGGCACGCCTGCTCGGCCATGGCTTCATAGGCACCGAGCACCTTCTGCTGGGACTTCTCAGGCAAGATAGCAATGCGGCCCATGTGCTCAGTGACCTGGGGGCATCGCTTCCATCGGTCCGAGCCCGGGTCGTCGAGATCGTAGGGCAAACCGGTGGGACAGCAGTTGGGTCACCCCCCTTCACTCCCCGCGCGAAGAAGGCCCTGGAACTATCCCTCCGAGAGGCAGTGCAACTCGGCAGCCACGACATCGGCACCGAGCACATCCTCCTGGGAGTGATCCGGGAGGGAGAGGGTGTTGCCTTTCAGGTACTGGTGGGCGTTGGCATCGATCTCGCTGCGGTGCGTCAACGGATCTCTGAACAGCCGGACGCAGTCGAAGACGACGGGTCGTCCGCTGACCTGGGATTCAATGGCGTCCCAACGAACGACAATGTCCACCGGGGGACCGTGGTGGTCTGCTCGTTCTGCGGCCTCGTTCCACCGGCATCGGGCCAACTCGTCTCGGGGAACAGTGCCTTCATCTGCGAGCACTGCATCCGGCGGTGGTCTCGTCGACTCGATTCAGACCCGGGTCGCTCCGGTCGGGGTTGGGTGTCGAAGGCATCCTCGGACGTGGTGACCCCGTTCGAGCCGGAGAGTGCAGAGGCCGCACGGGCCGAAATCAGAGCGGCCTTTGTCGCCAGCCGTGTTCCCAGTGAAGACGGCCGGTCCATTCCCACCGTGGAGAACGGAGAGGAGCTCGGCCCCACACTGATGTGGGCGAATGAACGTCATCGGGGCATCGTGGGTGACGGATCGACCGTGACCATCTCCGCCGACGAGATCCGCTTCCACGACACCGAGCGAGCTTCCGTGTGGTACTCGATCTCGATGGAGAACAGGACCCTGCTGGGTCGACAACTGGGTGAGGCCGTCGTGGTGGACGGTGAGTGGAAGATGGCCCGCAGCACGTTCTGTCGGCTGATGAGCATGGGCGGGGTTGCGTGTCCACCCGAGACCGAGTGAATTGCTTGTCCGCCGTTCGGCACGTCAAGACAAGCCCTCGATGATCTGAATCACCTCGTCGGGTCGGTAGCCCTGGGTACGGCAGAAATCGACCAGATCACGGACCCGCTTGACCACGGCACTCCGCTCAGGGGTCCCAGCTACCGTGATCCCTCTCCCTCGCTGGAAATCCAACAGTCCTTCATCCCGGAGGATATGGAGGGCCCGCAACACGGTGTTCTTGTTCACCCCCAGGACGGCCGCCATGTCCTTCGCCAGGGGCAGCCGCTCACCTGGACCAGCTTCGCCGTCAGCGATGGCCCGGCGGATCTCAGCGGCCACCTGGTCGTGGAGGGCCAGTGGATCGGCCCGGTCGATCTTGACAGGAAACATAGTACTAGTCATAGTAGTTCTATGTTCGACCCAGCGCCACACTCCTGATGACCGTCACCGAGACTCGCGTCGGACGGGCCGAGGTCGACGAAGCCCAGCTTCTCTTTCAGGAGGCCAGGGAACGGCGCAGGCGGAGGTGGCTCATCGGGGGTGTCGCAACCATTGCCTTCGTTGCCCTGTTCGGCATGGTCGTCGGCGTGTTGGCGATCCGTGGAGGTGCAACCTCGCGGCCCGTGGCCCAACCCTCCGCCAGCCCTTTGCCCGCGGTCCCGTCAGCCAGGGCGGGTTTCAGCCTGCGCCCGGCCTACTGCTACGCCCCGGCGTCTTCACTGCCCGCCGGACAACTACCGACACCGGGTCCGTTGCCGACATGCTCGACACCATATGAACTGACAGCTTCACACCTGAATGTGATCCCGGGGTCGAACGGCTATTCCTATGACCCGAACATCGGGGCGGATCCTCAGTTCGCCGCTTACCCGTCAACGGCCCGGCCGGACGACAAGCTCAATCAGTCAGTACTGCTTCCCGAACAAACGGGAGACCATCGAATTGTGCTCGGTCCGGCTGCACTCACTCAGAAGGCGATCGCCTCGACGGAAGTCTCGGAGTCCGACGGCCAATGGGTGATAGATCTCACCCTGACCAGCGGCGGGGCGAAAGAGTGGAACATCCTCGCCCAGCAGCAGTTCCACGCCATGATCGCCGTCGTGGTCGGTGGGCACGTGGTGTCCGCGCCGATAACCCAACCCACCCAGGCCTCGTTCTCCCCGTTCGGCAATCGGCTGGTGATCAGCGGTCCATTCAACGAGCACCAAGCGAAAGTCATCGCCTCTCAGCTCGACATCCGAAGGAGCGAAGGTCAGTGACCGAAATCGAGGGGTTTGGGCTGCCTTCGGCGGCGGTCAGAGCGAGGTACGACGATCTCGTTGTTCGTGCGGCAGAGGCCGCCTCACCCGAAGGTCCACGACTTTGGCCAGCGCCGGTCGAAGGCGATTCCTCAGTTTGGACCGGCGGGATGGCGTTGTAGAGCTGCCGACGAGATCCCGATCGGGCTCTGCTGCGGCGTCGCCGAGCGCATCGGCCAGGACACCGATGAGGGCGGGCAGCTCGTTCAGCTCAACCGGAGTCGATGCCACACAAACATCGTCTCGCCAATGGCTCAAGACGACCTTCCGCTCATCGGGGTGCCTCGTCACCCGAAGATATGCTCCAGTACCCCGGGCATCCGGGATGTTCAGCCGCTTCGGAAGCGCACCCACCCAGGGAGTATGCACCTGCCGCCTGCTTTTGTCGACTGGGACGGCATGGCGCTGCCCAAGTGGTCCCGGGCGGTTCCCGAATGCCAGTGTTAGCGTTTCCGGACGGAGATGCCTCTCGGCATCATCACCGTCCGGCGTCCCCGCAACACCAGCAAGGTGCGCAGCGACCAACATGCGGGATCTCCTTGTTGGGACTGCACCAGAAAGATAGGTCGCCATGAAGCGAGTCGTCATTTGCCTTGGCTCCATAGTGTTCGGTCTCGTCCTGCTGGGAGCAACAGCGATGCCAGCAGAGGCAGCAAAGGGGCCGGTGACGGCTACCTACCGGGAACGGGTCGTGGGGACGATCGTGTCGACCTCACAGAACTTCACGTCTTCCGCCGGTCGGATGAACGGTTCTCCGATTCATCGAGGGACCACGAGTGGGCTGCAGTCCGCAGCAAGCACGCCGCCGCCCTGCACGGCGGGGAGCAGCCAGGCATCCGGGACGACCACTATCGTTGCCGCCAACGGGGACAACCTCTACACGTCGTTCACCGGCAGGGTGTGCGAGTCCCAATCAACGTCGAACTCGGGGACGTACACGTTGACCGGCACCTTCACGATCACTGGAGGAACGGGAAAATTCGCTGGGGCGACAGGCGGAGGCACGACGAACTCCACACTCACGCTCTACGCCACTCCACAGGGATCGCAGGGGCCGTTCGTCTCCCACAGCCTTGGCACCATCACTCTGGCCGGCTGACACCCGCCACGGCACGGATCTGCTCACGAAACGATCTGCTGTCTTCGGACCCGATCTCTGCCGTTGAAGCCCGGGACGATCTCGGCCCGCTTCGATGATGCTCGGCTTCGTTGGTGGCCGAGAAGAATGCCCAGGGAGCGATGTTCCAACAGGACCACCACGATGTGGTCCATCGGATGGCTTGGATCATCCGGCATCGGGCAGCCCTTTCCGGTGCTCCCCCGCGTTTCCCACTATTTTACCTCGTCAGAATCCCTGCATCATCCTTCTCGGGTGACGCCCAGCGGCCGAACTGCGGCACACACTGTTAGTGCCGGGGGTCAGGCGGTGGGGCAACAACGCCGTTCCCGCACAATCCCCGATCCCTGAAAGGTGTGACCACATGGCAGCGACAGAAGAACTCCCCACGGTCGGCCCCATCGCCCGCTACGAGCAAAACATCATTGACCGCATCAGCGACTTCAACGATCCACGTCAGGAATGGCGTCGTCTGTTCTCCGAGCTGCTGGGCACCTTCCTCCTCGTCATGGTGGCGGCCGGTGGAGGCATGATGGGCCAAGCATTCCCAGGTGTGATCGGGCGCTCAGCGGCAGTGGTTGCTCCCGGCCTCATGGTGATGGGGATCATTCTGTTCATGGGCAAAGTGTCAGGTGCCCACCTGAATCCCGCGGTCAGCATCGCATTCGCGCTACGTCGGGACTTCCCGTGGCGGCGGGTTCCGGGGTACATCGTCGTGCAGTTGATCGGCGCAACGCTGGCTGCCGTCGTCCTTCATGCCGTGATCACCGTTTCAGCCAAGTACGGCGGCAACTACCCCGCCGCCGGTCACTCCGACATGGCCGCCTTCTGGATGGAGCTGCTCTTGACGGCGGGCCTTGTCAGCGTCATCCTCGGAACAGCATCGGGGGCTCAGAACATCGGCCTCTTCGGTGCCCTGGGAGTCGGGGGCTACATTGCACTGGCTGGACTTTGGGGTAGCCCCATCTCCGGTGCTTCGATGAACCCGGCACGCACCTTCGGGCCGGACCTGGCCAGCACCACCTTCACCGGCTACTGGGTCTACGTGGCCGGCCCCATCGCTGGAGCCGTGCTCGCCGTCGTGATCGCCTTCGTCCTGCGCGGTCCCGGTGGCGGAAAGTCCGGCTCCGGAGCAGCCCAAGGTGACATCTTCACCGAAACCTATGAGGCAGGTAAGTCCTGATGGCCGGAACGAATCACAATGAAGATGTCAGAGGCCGTTACAGACCCAGCTGACTCAAACGCCGAGCGACGGGCGCATCGAACTTGACGTGGATGATGACGGCCACCAGTGCCGCCATCACTGCCGGGAAGCTTTGTTTCGTCAGCTTCCTGACAATCACCAACGCAAGAAGGCTGGTCAAGAGATGGCCGCAGATCGTTGCCAGAGCATCCGGGTCCTGGTCATGGTCCATTGCGCTTCCTCTCGGATGTCGCCGTTGGATCCATCCTACGGCCGGGTCCCGAGAGAAGAAACCGGCAGGGTGGGGGGGATCCATCAGAGGTTCGACCAGGACCATTCTGCATCGGCCGAGTTGTCAACCGTCGAGGGCGGCGGAGACGGCACTGGACTTGTGGCGACGGTGTCGCCGCATGAATACCAGGACCATCACGGTGCTCATCGCCACTCCGAGGGCCAGGATGAGAACGTCGGTAGTGGAGTGGTGTCCCGTTGACACCCGTCCGAGCCCGTAAGCAGTAGCGGCGACGGACACCGTGAATCCCACAGAGGCGATGAAGTTCCACAGTGCGAACTGATTTCGCTTCATCTTCGCCGTCCCCGAGATGATCGCCGGAGTAAAGAAGACGGCGAGCCTGCCCCACTTCGCGTAAGCCAGCTCACCTTTATCCATCAGCTTCTGGCGACCGCTCTGTCGCTTGCCGGGGCGGGCCAGAATCTGGCTGCCCCAGTGGAAGCCGATGTGATAGCCGATCAACCCCCCCACCTCGCCGGCCAAGGACGAGATGATGATGACGGCTGCAAGGTTGAGGTTACCCTGGCTCGCCCCGATGGCGGCGGCGGCCACTGCCGCACTGCCGATCGCTGGCACACCGGCCCAGGAGGCCGTGACCGCCAAGAAGAGGAGCAGGTACTCCCACCAGTTGCTGCCCGCGGACGAGGTGGTCGCAGCCAACTGGTTCCAGACCACGACCGTTGCCGACAACGGGACTCCTTCGTGGCCGACGGCCACATCTTGACCGAATCATCCCCGGATGGTGATGAGGCGCCACGTACAACCTGGCACCTTGTGAGTGTGTTGGCGATACCGTTGGTGCGGTCTTTTTCGACGCTGCATCATGGGCCACTCGTCGAGTGATTTCAGAGGCCCGCCCGATACCCGCCAACCTTACCCCTGGCGGTCAGCGCCACAGCCAGTCATTTGAAGGTCCCAGCCCTCTGACCAGCTGGCCGGAAACGGCCAAACCGGCT
>Ga0182030_10015159_pt1 | contig 15130 bp, 14 predicted proteins | sample 812S3MmetaG_FD_121299 | JGI IMG/M metagenome (GOLD analysis project Ga0182030, IMG submission 121299) | Permafrost microbial communities from Stordalen Mire, Sweden - 812S3M metaG (Illumina Assembly) | ecosystem: Environmental > Terrestrial > Soil > Wetlands > Permafrost | place: Sweden... | reverse complement strand
GTATTTTTTCCCGCCGGCGAATAGACAGTCATCGTGGGCTGTGAGACCGGCTCCACGTTGACCCATGGTCTGCCGGCCACCGGACGGTCCGTCACGGTTTTACTCTCCTCCGATCCCTCAACCGGGCGCGCATCAGGAATCGCCCCTGGCCATATCGGCACCTGCCTGTGTCCCGGAGATGGTTGCCAGGAATCCGCCTTCGCGCCTTCACTCCCAATCGCGATCACGACACAGACAGCAAGCATCAAACGCTTCGTCACAATCATCCGGTAGTCCTCTTCCACGATATTTTTCTTAAAACCCGCGTCGCTACGCTTCCGGGGCCGGTAGTCAGACTGGAGAGGCGGTCCTAAGTATCAGTGCGAGATAGCAGCCCCCGCGGCGCCGACGCTGAATGGGACCGCCAGGGGAGACGCGATCACTCGGCGGCGGTGCAAATGTGGCATGCGAGCCATCAGTCCCTTGAGTTTGACTGTCTGCATATCTTACAGTTGAAACCCTATGACAACTCCGCCAAATGCGATCGATGCGATGGGACCGTGGGCCGCCGGTCAACTGGTCAACGTAATTGTCGATACCCCTGCGGGCAGTCGAAACAAATATAAATTCGACCGCGATAGCGGCCTTTTCAAGTTGAGCCGGATTCTGCCTGAGGGGCTTCATTTCCCCTGCGACTTTGGCTCGATTCCGGGGACACGGGCAGAAGACGGCGACGCCCTCGATGTCGCGGTTTTTAATACCGCGCCGAGTTTCGTGGGCTGCCTAATGACCGTGCGGCCTCTTGGCGTAATCAAAGCCGCACAATGGGAAAAACGCAGGCGCATTCAAAATGATCGCCTCATCGGCGTGCCGGTAACGGCGGTCAATCGACCCCGAGCGCGTCAATTGAGGGATATCGATCGAGAATGGGTCGACGGGCTCGAGCAGTTCTTCAGCGCCTACAATCGCGCTCAAGGCCGGCGATTTGAAATCACCGGCCGGCAAGGACGGATAGCCGCTCTGCGGCTCATCCGGGGAAACCTCACGTAAACATTCGTGTGCTGATGTTGCCCAAGCCGGCTGAACGCCCCTAGCCGCGACACGAATACTTCGGCTCAGTCCATCGCCATCCGCGCGGCGGCGGCCGGCCGAGCGGGTTGGGCCCATCAATTCGGGCGCATCCCCCCAAAATAGGTATCCGGGCAATCAAATATGGGGGTATTCACCGCTTTCCGACTGCGCAAGCCGCTCTATCGTGCCGGCGTAAGAGCTGCAAAAGTGCGGCGCCACAAGGAGGGTTGTATGCGCATTTCCATACGAACAAGAAAATCAACCATGGTGCATTGTCGCGTGAGGCGACTCGCCGGCTTACCGGTCGCGCTCGGCCTGATGGCCGCCGCGATCGTTGTCAGCGTCCCGGCGGCCGCCGCTTCCGGCGCGGCGCCGGAGCGTCTGATCACGCAATCCATCAACGAGCGCGACCTCGTCACGTTGACGGGCAATACCCGACCCGAAGCCGTTGCAGTCAACGATCGCGGAGCCGTGAGCGACAGTTTGAAACTCGAGCACATCTACCTGCAGATGAATCGTTCGGCAACGAGATCGACGGTGGATGCATTTTCAACGATGTGTCGACCGGCGACATCGACGTGCCGTGCGTACCCTACGTTCTAAACAATATCACCGTCGGCTCCTTCGATTGCTACTACGACGGAGCGGCCGTGGGCGTGCTGTCGCAGTCGAACTCGAAGTTCGAGCCGGCCTATTCCGCGGGCGCAGGCTACGACCTCGCCTCAGGACTCGGCTCGGTGAATGGGTTCAATCTGGTGCGCGGCTGGCCCGGCGCGCGCATCAGAGACTGAGGGTTTCTCCATGAGCCGCTCGATCGCTGTTCGGTGTGCCTGCTCGGTTCTTGCTCTGGGTGTTTCGAGCAACGGCTCGCCCGCAGAATTGACCAAGGGGCAGCAGCAGCAATTCGGGCAAAGCGCCAATACGGACGTCATCGAGCCGACGGCACTCCCGAGGGCATGACGACCGGCGGCGGCCAATGGTGTGGGCGCAAACATCACGTTCAAGTAGCATTGGCTGAATGTTTGCGTACGCAATCCGACCTTTGACTGAGACGTCGTAGTGGCAAGCGACTCGATGGCAGACCTGCCGCTGACCCGCTTCCAGGCGGCGATCATTGCCGTGATGATCCTGCTCAACGCCCTCGACGGCTACGACGCCCTCGCGATCGCGTTCGCCGCGCCGGGCATCGCCCGAAATTGGTCCGCAACACCCGGCGAGTTGGGAATCGTCATTTCGGTGGGCCTTTTCGGCACGGCATTCGGCTCGCTCTGCGTAGCGCCGCTCGGCGACCGGATTGGACGCCGACCAATGATTCTCTCGAGCCTTGCGGCAATGACCGTCGGCATGGGCGTCACCGCGGTCGCTCCGGGACAGATCGTATTGTCGCTGGGTCGATTGCTGACCGGCGTCGGAGTCGGAGCCATGGTGCCATCCATCAGCGCGCTCGCCGCCGAATATTCCAACCACCGCCTGCGGAATCTCGTGGTGATGCTGGTGGCGATCGGCTTTCCCGTGGGCGGCCTGCTCTGCGGCAGCACTTCCTCCCTTCTCCTGCACTATTTCGATTGGCGCTCCGTATTTATCGCGGGTGCCGTCATCACCGGACTGACGGTTCTCGCACCGTTGCTGCTGGTACCGGAGTCCGTCGAATTCCTTGCCATGGTGCGAAGCTCCTCTTCTTTGGCGAAAATCAATGCCATTCGAACCAGACTGCAACAACCGCCGCTGATAGCGCTGCCGCCTTTGCCCGAGCGGCTCTCCCGCCGAAATGTCTTCGATATCTTCCTGCCCGCCCTGCTTCTGACGACGCTGACCTTGACGTTGGCCTACGGCCTACACAGCGCCACCGTGTACTACGCACTCAACTGGGTGCCCAAACTGGTCGTCGATTTGTCGTTCTCGGCATCGCAGGGCGCGACTGTATCGGCATGGACCAGCGCGGGAGGCATCGTCGGCGCCTTGATCGTCGCGGCGCTCACGGCTCGAGTGGATGTGGGCCGCTTGACGGCATTACTCCTGTTCGGGACCGCAGCGTTTCTGATGGTCTTTGCTCATACGGCCGCCAATCTGCATCAATTGATTGCAACGTCGGCACTCTTGGGCGCATGTTTATACGGCGGTCAAGCCAGCCTCTATGCTCTGATGACGCGCGCCTTTCCCACTCGCGTCCGGGCGACGGGAGTCGGCTTCGTCACCGGCGTCGGGAGGCTGGGCGGCATCCTCTCACCGAGCGTCTCCGGCTTCCTGATGGGGGCGGGTTTGCAAAACTCGCAGGTGTCGACGGTCATGGCTTTGGGGTCGCTGTCGGGCGCGGTCATTTTGGTGGGTGCCGGCGCACTGGGGTGGAGCGGAATGCGGGCCTCGCGGCAGGACTAGTATTTCTGGATCGTGCCGTGTGGTGGAATGATCGCCTGGACCGGCCAAATCTCGGAGACCCCACAGTATGAAAGTCGCATTTATCGGAATCGGCAATATGGGCAAGCCCATGGCGACCAATATCGCCAAGCGCGGCCATGAGGTATTTCTCTTGGATGCGAACCCGGCTTCCGCTGCGAGCGCTGCCAGGGAGATGGGCGCGACGGTCCTGGGTTCCCTGTCGCAGATTTCCGTCGCCGACGTGATCGTGACCATGCTGCCGGACGGCAACGTCGTGCGCGAAGTCGCCCTTGGCGAGAACGGAATCGCGGCGGCGGCCAAACCCGGCACCGTCGTCGTCGATATGAGCTCGAGCCAGCCTTTGATTACCCGCGCCACGGGAGCGGCCCTTGCCAAGAAGAAGATCACGCTCGTCGATGCGCCGGTGTCCGGCGGCGTCGCCAAAGCGGTATCCGGGACATTGACCATCATGATCGGTTGCGATGATGCGGCGGCCATCGAGCGGGTGAAGCCCGTCCTGGCATGCATGGGCACCACGTTTTTCGAAGTGGGAAAACTGGGGTCCGGCCATGCCGCGAAGGCGTTGAACAACGTCGCGGCGGCGGCCAATTACGCCGCGCTGGCCGAAGCCCTGTTGGTCGGCGAGCGGTTTGGCATCGATCGCAAAATGTTCATCGACATCGTCAATGCGTCGACCGGCCAGTCCTTTATCTCCACCGTCGTCATGAAGCAATTCGTGCTGCCCGGCACCTTCAACACCGGATTCGCGATCGGCCTCCTGGCCAAAGACGCCAATATCGCGGCCGAACTGAGCCGGGGTCTGGGCTGCACGAGTCCCCACATGGAGTTGACCAGCAAGCGATGGGCCGAGGCACGAGACGCGCTCGGGGGAAGCGCGGATAATTCCCGGGCGATCCTGGCCTGGGCCAAAGCCCAGCAGGAAATTGACTAGCCTTCGGGGTGGCGAGGCCGCTGCCTTAGGTTCTGTCAGCGTCGAATCTTTACCGCCTTGGGAGACTGTTTATGGCTGACGACAAATCTGCGTTCAACACAGGCTTGGCGCTGCGGCGGGACATGTTCGGGGTGGCCGGCGCCGACAAGGCGATCGAGGCGGCCACCGATTTCAGCCGTCCTCTCCAGGAGATGGTCACCCGCCACTGCTTCGGCGAAGTGTGGCAAAGGCCCGGGCTCGATCGAAGGACGCGCAGCATGTTGACCCTGGCCATGCTCATTTCCAACGGCCGCTTCACGCAATTCGCCGCTCACGTGCATGGTGCGATCGCCAATGGCGTGACCGAACTCGAGCTTCGAGAGCTGATCCTGCACTCCCAGTTGTACTGCGGCATCCCGGCAGCCGTCGAGGCGACGGCGATCTGCGAGGGCATATTGCGTTCCGGCGATCGGTCGACGCCGGCGACGACGACGCGGCCGGCCGCGCCCTGATCGCCCATGCACCGCTTACATCCCACAGGTCAATTCGACAATCACGCGGCCGACTATCGCCATATTGAAGCGCGGCCGCTGGCGGCCGCCATGGGCGCGGAAATCGTCGGCGTGCAGATCGCCGCGATGAGCGAGGCGCAATTCGCGGAGGTGCGCGACGCCCTGTTCCGCCACAAGATGATTTTCTTGCGCGGCCAGGGGCAGCTGTCGCACGCTGACCAGGAGGCCTTCAGCCTGCGCTTCGGCGCGTTCGCCGAGGACGCGTATACGCAGGGTGTGCCGGGCCACCCCAATGTCCACCCACTGATCAAGGACGCCGACGACCGGTCGGCCATGGTGTTCGGCGAGGGCTGGCATACCGATTCGCCCTTTCTGCCCGAGCCGCCGTCGATCACCATCCTGCGCTCCGTGCAGATCCCGCCATTCGGCGGCGACACCACCTTCGCCAATGCCGCCCTCGCCTACCGGATGCTGAGCGGGACCTATCAGAGAATCATCGCGGGCCTGCGCATGCAATTCTCGCTTCGCGACGTCCTTCAGTCCCTGTACGACGCCGTCGAGGTCCGCGACAGCCCGATCGGCCGGCTCGCCGCCACCCGCGATGCGCCCAAGCTCTCCGAGGATCTCATGCGCAAGATTCGCGGCAGCACGCACCCGATGCTGCGCACGCATCCGGTGACCGGCGAGAAGTCGCTGTACTTCGATCCGTCGTATGGAATCGGCATCGAAGGGCTGTCCCGCGCGGAAAGTGCGCCCATTTTGCAGTTCCTCGCCGAGCATCTCACCCAGCCTGCCTTTGGCTGCCGGCTGCGCTGGGAGGCGAACATGGTGGTCGCGTGGGACAATCGGCTTTGTGTGCACCAGGCATACAACGACTATCAAGGCTATCGCCGCGAAATGTATCGCACGACCGTGGGCGGCGAGACGCCGGTGTGAACCGGCGCCGGGCCTCGAGTTCCGCCGTGTTCCCGATGATATTCTCCTAGCGACGGGCGCGCGATGAGGCAGGGAGCAGCAGCCGAAGGCACCGCAACGCAACTTAAGGTTCGAGCGTCCCCAGCCGCCCGAGCGCCGCATCGCGCGCGCCCGCATCGTCGAACTCGATCACGATCTTGCCGGATCCGTCGGCGCGCTGGTGGAGATCGACGCGCAGCCCGCGGGCACGCATGATCTCGCTGACCACGGCGAGTTGAGGGGATGAACGTGGGCTGCGCGCCTGCGCCGCCTTGCGCACTTGGGACTCGGTCTCGCGCACGCTCCACTGATGCGGCGCGATCATCTGCGCGAGCCGCACGCGCTCTCCCTCGTCCTCGAGACCCAGCAAGGCGCGTGCGTGGCCCATGCTGATCGACCGGGTGTCCATCATCGCGGCGACCTCGGCGGGCAGCTCGAGCAGACGCAGCAGGTTGCTGACCGATGCGCGCGACCGGCCGATCGCGCGCGCCACTTCCTCGTGAGTGAGGGTAAATTCCTCGATCAGCCGCTTGAGCGCACGCGCTTCGTCCGTGGGGCTCAATTCCTCGCGCTGGATGTTCTCTATCAGGGAAACCGCGAGCGCCTCTTGGTCGTTGAACTCGCGAATGATTGCCGGGACCTCATTGAGTCCCGCCAGCTGTGCGGCGCGGAAACGGCGCTCACCCGCCACCACCTCGAACTGATGCGGGAAGCCGGGCACCGGCCGCAGGATGAGGGGCTGGAGAAGTCCGGTGGCCTTGATCGAGGCCGCGAGTTCCTCGATGAGTTCAGGGCGGGATTCGCTGCGCGTCGGCTGATGGCCGGGCCGGATCGCCTTGATCGGAATGGAGCCGACCCCCCGCCGATAGTAGAGACGGGGATGCACGTTCAGGAACGCCTGCAGCTCGTTCACTTCGCCCGCGTTTGCGCTCATGGCGATAGTCTACCCCAAACGGGCGCGCGCGATGAACGGCCGCTCAGATCCCTTCACCTGCATACGCGGGCCCGAGGCCCAAACGGCATCACTGGAACTTATACCCGAAGGATACTCCCAGCACGCGGGGCCGCAGCGGCGTCTGCTCGACGATGAAGTTGTCCGTGCTCGTAAAGGTGGCTGCGTGCGAATTGGCCAAGTTTTCGCCGAGCAGCATCACGTTCCAGGCATCCTTGGCGACTCCCACCGAAGCGGAAAGGGTCGTATATGCCGCATTCTCGAACCGCAGCCGGGAGGTCGAGATGTTGCTCGAGCCCGCGAAGGTGGGATTGGAACCCGCCTGGGTGAATGAATGCCCGGTGTGCGATGCGCCAAACTGTGCGAAGGCGCCATAGTCGGCGATCGACCACTCGTAGCGTGCCCGCACGCTGAATTGCAGCGGCGGCGCATTGGCCGTGGGCGAGCCGACCGGACCGAAGGGATTCGTGATGGCCGTGCAGCTGGTGCCGGTGGAATCGCACGCCTGCGAAATGGCATGGCCATAATTGGCGCTGTCGGGGTTGTTGTCGATCAGCGCCGGCGAATTGGTCTGCCGGGTTTGATTCCAGGAAGCGGCTCCCTGCACGGTCAGCCCGCTGAACACGCGGCCGACCATCGAGGTCTCGATGCCCTTGACCAGGAAGTTCTGCCCGTTCGCGTTGAAGAACAGGTTGCCCACCAATCCGGGATCGAAGAACGATATCTGCACATTGTCCCAGTTCTCGCGATAGATGGCTCCATTCCACTGAAAACGATGGTCGAAAAACTCCGTCTTCCAGCCGATCTCGTTGTTGGTGAGCTTGTCGGAATCCCATGAGCGCGGCAGCAGGTATTGATACTTGCCGTCCGTACCGTAGATATGCTCGGTGCCGCCGTTCTCGTCGAACCCGCCCGGACGGAACCCTTGAGAGAAGGTGTAGTACACCATGACGTCGGGCGCGATGTGCCAGGTGAGATTGGCGCGATTCTTGAAGCCGGACTCGGTGCCTCGGAGGTTTTGCGCATCGAGGTTGTACGAAAACGATGACGTGCAGCCGCCGGGCGGGGTGCCCGCCTCGTAGCAGCCGAAACTCGACATAACGCTGCCTTTGTACGAGTTCTCGAAAGAGAAATGGCGTGTGCCGACGGTGAGCGTGAGCTTCTTGGGGATCAAGTCGATGTCGGCCGAGGCGAAGAAGGCGGTCTGCTTCGTCTCACGCGTGTTGTCTTGATAAAACGATTCATCCGCGGGCCGAATCCCGGCGGGGTTGACCGTGCTGCCCGGGAAGGTGCCCAGGTCGGTGAAGCAGCCCGTGGCGAGGCTGGTTGTACATTCCGGTATGCTCTTGTAACTCCAGGCGGTGTGATCGAACAGCTGGTTGTCCTCGTAGAAGGCCCCCACGATGCCGCGCACCCGCCAGTCATCCGGCGTGCTCACGCGGACCTCGTGCTGCATGTGCTTGTTCTCCTCGGTCGTGCGCCAGGACGCGCTCGGCGAGAAGCACTTCGGCGTCTGGTCGAACTGGCCGTAGCACTGATAATAATCGGCGTAGACGCCCCGCGAATAGTTGGTGTAGTCGCCGGTCTGCTCGACGTTGCGCACCAAGTAACCGCCGGTGTAGACCGCCTTCAAGGGGCCGAGCTTGCCGTCGACCGTCAGGGAAGTCATCTCGAATTTGTCGTTGTCGAAGGCTGGATTGAACAGCGTGACCTCGAGCGGGCGCAACGCCGCGCCATCCGAGGCGTTCGGCTGCTGGTAGAACACGCCCTGTGAGTGCATTTCCTGGTAGGACTGCGCCAGAAGCACGTCCCAATCGTCGTTGACCCGGTACAGGAGCTGCGCCCGTACGCCTTGGTAGGTCACCGGGTTGATGGCTCGGCCCGCCAAACTGTTGTTGTTGAGCGAGGGACTGCCCGGCGGCACGCAAAAGCCATTGTTCGGCATGCCGTCCGGACACACGCCGTTGACGGCCGGATAGCCCGCATAATGAATGCCGATGTCGGTGTTCTTGCGGGTGAAAGTGGCCGGCACGTTGTCGATGTAGCCGCCGCGCTGATCGTCGTAGATGACGGCGCGAAACGCCATGTGCTCGGCGATCAAGGGTAGGTTCAATATCGCGGTGACGTCCGAATTATTGTCTCCGTGGGCGGTCGTGCCGTAGCCGGCCTTGACGCTGCCTTCGGTGACGTCGATCTTGGGCTGATTGGTGATGTAGCGAATCACACCCGCCTCCGCGCCGGCGCCGAACAGGGTGCCCTGAGGACCTTCGAGAACTTCGATTCGATTCAAATCGGCGGCATAGATGTCGAGATTGCGGTTCGGCAACTGGCCCGACTGGTTGTCGAGGTAGATCGCGACGTTCGGGAACAGCCCGGTCGAAGAGCTTCCCTGGCTGGCTTGCGAACCCGCGCTCAAACCCCGCATGAATACTTCGTTTTGCCCGGGCCCGTTGTTGGCGCTGGTGACGTTGGGCAGATACTTGATGTAGTCATCGAACGTCGTGATGTTGAGCTGCTGCAAGGCCTGGCCGGTCAAGGCCTGCATGGAGATGGGCACGTCCTGCATGCTTTGCTCGCGCCGCTGCGCCGTGACGGTGATCTCCTCGAGGGCATCCGTCGCACCCTCCGCCGGCGCGGCCAGTACGCGCACACCCGGCAAGCTGCTCAAAACGGCGGCGATCGCAAAAGAAAGCTTGGAATTCATCACTCATCCCCTTACGTTTTTATGAGCTTTCGGCGCCGCCGCGTCGTACAGGCTCTCCTGCGGCAGCTTCGCGATTGTTCATTATGGTCGTAATAATTATACTAACCTCATCCCGGCGTCAACCGCCGTCGCTCTTCCATGGGTCAAGAGCGCTTTAAAGGAGCAACCGGCTTGGCTCTACGAATGATCGGATCGCCCGAGGACCGCAAGAAGACGATCGCCCGTGCAACCTGCCGCGCCATCATCGAGCGGGGCTTGCACCGCATGAACATGCGGGATATCGCCCGCGCGCTCGGAACGACGACGGGTCCTCTGCAGCACTATTTTGCCAGCAAGGAGGAGTTGCTTCTTTATACCAAGAACCTGCTCGTCGACGAACTATTGGACGACGCGCGGGAGGCGGGCAGCACGCTTCGAGGCGGCGAGCGGCTGCGCGTTGTGTGCGAGCGCCTGCTACCCTTTACCGCGTCAGCACGGATGGCCTGGCTGGTGCTGACCGCATTCAACGGCCGGGCGATCGGCGACAGCCAATTGACCGCCATTCAGAATTTGCGATACAGGAAATGCCGGCAGTTTTTCGAACAGGAAATACTGGTCGCCCAAGAGTCGGGAATTCTGGACCCTTCGGTCGACGCAGTCCTCGAGGCGGTCGCCCTCGCCAGCTTCGTGGACGGACTGGCGGTGCAGGTGTTGTTTTTGAATAGAAGCGAAGCGAAATGGGCGAAAGAAGCGCTGATTCCGCAGTACCTGGAGCGCAGTTTTGGAATTGCACGCGGCCGTATGAGAGCCGCGGTCGGGCATGATGGCCGTGGACAACTGTCCATCGTCCCGCGCCGCGCCAAGAGACTGTCCTCAGAAACAGCGTTGCCGCCTCATCGAGGAGCGTGATCGAGCGACTGCCGCTCGCAGCAGCCAGCGAGGTCCATGCACGCATCGACAGGGGCGGACTTGGCGGCAAGATTGTGTTGCTGCCTGATCCGCGTTGAACGTTACAGAACTCAACAATATGACTTCGACATGCGCGCTTCGAGAATCCCAAAAAGCCCCTGTGCCGAACTAAATGCAAGAAATTGAGCATCGGCGCGTCCTCAACGCGACTGGCCGTCAAAGAAATCGAGGATCAGCTTCCACGCCCAGCTGAACTCGTACGAGTGTCCCATCTCGGCTCGGCAATCGAGCACGTTGGGCCACCCGACGCCTGCCTTGCCTCCCGACCAACCGTGCGCATCGTCGCCGCAATAAGTACGGCAATCCGCCTGAGTAGTTCCAGCATCGAAGGAGGCGGCCGGCTTTCCCCGGTAGGGGCAGCTATCCGCAATTCCCCAGCTTCGGACAATCGCGGCCGCGCCGGTGTAGTGGTACGCATTCCCATCGCTGGTCGTTGTGTGCTGCGTGCTCTCCCAGGTGCCCGGCGGCACTGTCATATCATGAGTACCGGTGATCACCAAGACCGGCATACCGTCCGCTTTCCCCGGGGACTCGAGGTACCCGCGATGCGGCAGGCCGATCAGCGATGCGATTGCGCGGAAAATCGGCGCGCTTTTGGCGTTCTGGCCCAACTCCCAGGTAAACATGCCGCCGTTCGAGCCTCCCGATGCAAAGACTTTGGCGGTATCCACACACAGTTTGGACTCGACCTCCTTGACCAAGGCGAGCGCGAAGGCGACATCATCCGCTTGGCACTGCGTCCACGAGCAGGTATTGCGTGCAATGCTCTTGCAGGACGGATAGGTGAAATCCGGCGTGCGCGCGGCATTGCATATGGCAGCGGCCGCGGTTCCCGGCCTGTGCGAGGCCCTGTCTTCGGCTGTCCCGGCGAGCCCTGTTGTCGATCCTCGGAAAGACCATGAGTTTGGATTTGAATCGGGGGCGGCTGACCCGAGTCCGCGCGGTGCCACGACGATGTAGCCTCGCTCGTCCGCAAGCGTCGTGACGTTCTTGTCGCCTAAAAATTCGTTCTCGTCACCGCCCCAACCGTGAAATACCATCACGAGCGGAAACGCAGTGCCGGACTTGTAACGTGAGGGCAAAAAAACGCGGTAGGTGCGGGTGACAGTCTGGTCAGTCATCCGATAGGTACCGCTGGCGAGCGTCTTTCCGCAGCCCAAGGACGGCGTCGCGCCGGCACTCCAGGCGGGTGCCAGTATCGTCGTGGCGATGAGGCAATATCGTGTCAACGCGCGCGTCAGGGTCATGTGGTCTTCATCATTGCCGCGTTAGATCCGTGTGCCGCCCGTGACGGGGACGACCTCGCCGGTGATATACGCTGCTCCTGCACAGAGGTACACGATCACTTCCGCATAGTCTTCGGTTTGTCCGACGCGCGCCAAGGGTACCGTCGCCTTCGCCGCGGCGTCCACGTCGCCGAACGAACACTCCCAATTCGAATTCACATAGCCCGGTGCAATCCCATTGACCCGAACGGCCGGCGCGAGGCCTCGAGCCAACTCTCGGGTCAATCCCGCGAGCCCGGCCTTGGCCGTCGCGTAGGCCGTGCTGCTGCCGCCGCCGCCGAGGGCCGCCACCGATACCGTATTGACCACCGCGCCTTTTGCTTCGGTCAACGCAGCCGCGAGCGTCTTGGTCATCCAGAAAGCGCTGAGCAAATTGATCCGTAAGATCTTGTCCCAGAAATCATCTGTCAACGCGTCGAGGTCCGCCGCAGGTATCGGTGTGCGCGTGCCGGGCGCGCCCGCGTTATTGACCAAGTAGTCGAGTCCACCGAGCAATTCCAAACTCTTGAGGCCCACACCGCGCGCGTTCGTTGATTCGCTCAGGTCGCCAGGCACCGCTTCCACCAAGTAGCCTTGGGCCTTTAAGTCACTGACTGCACGAGCGAGCGCGTCTGTCGGAAAATCATTCATCGCAACGTGGGCGCCGCTCCGAGCAAGTCGTTCAGCCGTCGCCAGGCCAATCCCCGACGCGCTTCCCGTGACGAGCGCCCGAATCCCGTGCAATTTAAAGTCGATCAAATCAGACTTCGCCATGGAGTACTCTTAGTTTCGTTTTGGGTGCTTTTGCTATGACGCGGCGACCGCGCGCGCCGCCGGTGCCCATTGGATGGGCGCGATCTTTCGCAGCATGAGCACCCAACCGATCAAGCCGAGTCCGTTGACCGCGGCCGCAAGCGCAAAGGCGACATCGAACAGTCCCGTTTGATCGACGAGTACCCCGGTGATCGCCGGCGCAATGAGACCCGCCACGTTACCGGCGGCATTCTGCATGCCGACCCAGCGGGCGCTCGCGCGTGGGCCGGCAAGGATCTGCGGTATCGCGAACAAGCCCGGGTAAGAGCAGCCGCTGACGATCTCGAACACGAACAGCGCCGCAATTGAACCTGCCGCCGGCAGCATGACCATGCCGATCATGCAGCCGATTCCAGCCAGGTGATTAGCCGCCATGATGCTTTTGTAGACAATCGTGGGACTGCGTCCGGCGCGAATCCAGCGATCCGCCAGCCAGCCCATGGCGAGTGCGCTCAAGGCGTTAAGCAGGTAGGCCCAGGACGCGATGGCAACCATCGAGCCCATGGAGAAGCCGCGAGATTTGATGAGATAGAACGGCAGCCACGACACGATGAAGTAGTAGCCGTAGTTCGACGCAAAGTGCCCGAGCGACGCGCCCCACAGCTCTCGGCGTCTCAAGATCTGCGGGAATGAGGGTTGCGAGTCGGCAGTGGATTGATTAGGCGCCGCGGGAGGACTGATTCCGACGCGACTCCACGGCCAAAGCCACACGAGGGATACCGCGCCGAACACGACGAACACCGGCCGCCAGCCGAATACGGTCATTAGATAACCGCCGAGCAAGGTGCCGACGGCCGGTCCCAACAAATAACCGAAGCTCAAGATGCCGTTGGCGACCCCTAAGCGACTAACTTCAACGGCGTGTGCCAGCACCTTCGATGCACACGGAAAAGCGACGCTCTCGCCAATCCCCAGGAGTACGCGCAACGCCAGCAGCGTCACGAAACTTCCTGCGAAGCCGGTCGCCAGTGTCGCCACCGACCAAATGGCGACCCCGGCCGCCAGCACGCGCTTGGCGCCATAACGCTCCGCGAGCCATCCCATAGCAGGCATGCATACGACGTAGCCGTAATAAAAGGCGGAAAGAAGAATACCTAAGCGACTTGCACTCAAGTGCAGTTCGTCCTGCATCAGCGGAGCCGCGGTGGCTAAGTTGCCCCGATCGATATAGTTGATGAAGACGGCCGCGGTCACCAGCAGCACCAAGCGCGCAGCCGATGGCGTCTTACGCACCGCGCTGGCTCCCATTGGAGCGGCGCTTAATTGACGGTGACGACGACATTGCCGATCACGGATCCGCTCTCGACCGCGACATGCGCCTGCGCCGTATCGTCCAAGGCAAATCGAGCGCCAATGTGATTCTTCAAAATCCCCGCCTCGAGTGCCTCGTTGATCAGGCCGCAGGCACGTTGGCGCTGCGCGGTGCTGAGCAGATATACGAGCAACATTTGCACCGTGGTGTGATTGAACATCATCGGGTAGAACGGCAATGGCGGGGTCGGAACCGCCGCGGATCCGTAGGCCGCGATCACGCCACCGACTTTTAGGGCTTGGGTTGAGACCGCGAGATTCCCGCCGAATTCCACCTCGACGATGCGATCGACGCCCACGCCCGCGGTCAACTCCTTGATGACCGCAATGACATCTTGGTCTCGATAGTTGATGACGTGATCCGCACCGGCCGACCGGGCGTGAGCGGCTTTCGCCGCACCGCTCACCGTCGTGATCACGCGCGCGCCCGACCATTTAGCGAATTGAATCGCGTAGTGGCCTACGGCCCCCGCACCGCCGGTGACCAACACGGTCTTGCCGCCGAGTGGTCCGTCGCCGAGCGCCGCATGACAGGCGGTCATGGCCGGAATGCCGAGGCATGCGCCGGCGTCAAAATCGGTGTTCCGGGCCAGTGCTACAACCTGCTCTGAAGGCAGACAGACAAACTCGGCGCAGGTGCCAAACGGCCGTTTCCACGCTGCATTCCAAGTCCAAACGCGCTCGCCGATCCTCTTCGGATCGACCCCGCTGCCAATCGATTCGATGACGCCCGCGCCATCCGAGTGGGGAATCACATAAGGATAGGCGAGTGGGCCGCGAGCGCCGGCGCGGGCCTTGACGTCCGATGGATTGACGCCGGAGGCGTGAACTCGGACCCGGACCTCGCCGGCCTGAGGTTGCGGCGTGGAACGTTCGCCGACCCGCATGACGTCCGAAGCCGGCCCAACCGACTCGTAATAGGCTGCTCGCATCCGCTACTCCCGCCAAAGCTATGAAACGACATTAGTCGCAGCCACGGCCTGCAACAACAGATCAATTTTCCCAAACAGATGAGATAATCTCATGTATTTGCACCGAAATACGTCAAAGGGAACTCCTCATTCGCTCGATACCCCCTCTCAATGCATTGCGGGCCTTTGAAGCAGCAGCGCGGACGGGCTCTTTCAAGGAGGCGGCGCTCGAACTCCATGTGTCGCAGTCTGCGGTTTCTCACCAAATCAAGCACCTCGAGAAGGTCTTGGGCTTGAGACTCTTCGATCGTGGTACTCGCGCCGTCGTGCTCACCGAGGCGGGCCGGACGTATCTGCCATTTTTGCAGCAGGCATTTGACTCGATCAGTGACGGCACCCGGTT
>Ga0182030_10015158_pt1 | contig 15130 bp, 15 predicted proteins | sample 812S3MmetaG_FD_121299 | JGI IMG/M metagenome (GOLD analysis project Ga0182030, IMG submission 121299) | Permafrost microbial communities from Stordalen Mire, Sweden - 812S3M metaG (Illumina Assembly) | ecosystem: Environmental > Terrestrial > Soil > Wetlands > Permafrost | place: Sweden... | reverse complement strand
GGCCAGCCCATCGTCCTCCCCGAAGTCATCACCCCCGACATAGTCCTCCACGCCCTTGCTCAAGCCGCCGCCCCCACCCTTCAGCCTTTAGCATTTAGCCTTTAGCCTTACAACCGAACCCCATCCCGCTCCGTATTATCGTTAAGACATCAGCCATGAAAACCCATCTCGCCCTCCTCTTCATCCTCGTTTCCGCCACCCCCGCCTTCGCTGCCCCCGCCCCCGGCGATCCCGCCCCTGACTTCTCCCTCACCGACATCCAGGGCCAGAAACACTCCCTATCCGACTACAAAGGCAAATACGTCGTCCTCGAGTGGAACAACCCCGATTGTCCCTTCGTCCGCAAACACTACGACTCCGGCAACATGCCCAAGCTCCAGCAGGAAGAGCGCGCCAAAGGCGTCGTCTGGCTTACCATCAACTCCGCCTCCGCCAACCGCCAGGGCGACATCGCTCCCGGTGACATCGAGAAATTCCTCCAGGATGAACACGCCGATCCCACCGCCTACCTGCGCGACCCCGATGGCGCCGTCGGCCACCTTTACGGCGCCAAAACCACCCCCCACATGTTCGTCATCGCTCCCGATGGAAAACTTATCTACGAAGGCGGCATCGACAACAAGCCCACCCCCGACCCCGCCGACATCCCCGGCGCCACCAACTACGTCCGCGCCGCCCTCGACCAATCCATGGCCGGCAAGCCCGTCACCGTTGCCACCAGCCGCCCCTACGGCTGCAGCGTCAAATACTAAATACTACATCTCCCGATAAACCATCTCCAGCGTCAGCACCGCATACGCCGTCGCCAGCACCGGGTCCTTCTCCATCCACCGTCCGCTCTCATTCTTCCACGACCCGTCCTCCTGTTGTAAGTCAATCAGCTTGAGCGCCAACTCCTTCGGCCAATTCACCTTCCGCCCATCCGCCAGCGATAAGTCAGGCGCCCCATAAGTCGACAGCGCCTTCGCCATCACCTGGTAGTAATAGAACAGCCCGTCAATCCCCATCCCGGGATTCTCGTCCACCGAGTAGTGACCCTTCAACCAATCCACCGCTCCCGTCACGCGCGGATCGGTCCTGGTAAGGTTCGCATAGATATAACTCAATAGCCCCGCGTAAGACATGCTCCCGTAAGAGCGCGCCCCATTCGTCCCCGTCTCCCCGGCAATACCCGCATTACTATCCCCGGGGAAGTACATGAACCCGCCCCGGTCATCCGGGCTCGTACTTACATAAGGCTGCTTATTCACCCCCGGCAGATTCTGGCACCGTTGGATAAATTGGATCGCCGCGTCCCAATCCAGCTTCGGCCCGCCCGGCCGCTCCTTGTTCGCAATCGCCTCGCTCCGCCTTATCGCCTCCAGCGCGATCACCGTATTCGACAGGTCCGGATGCGCCCGCGCCGTCCCCGTCGGCCCATAGCCGATCCCCCCGTCCATGCTCGCATCCGGCAGCCCCTTCGCCTGCTGCCCGATCACAAAATCATGCGCCGCACGGATGATAGCGTCATACTTCCCATCCCGTGCCAGCACCAACGCCACCAGCGAGATCGAAGTATTGTAATTCGCCAGCCCCTTCCGGTAGATCCCCCCGTCCGGCCTCGCCGATGCCGTGATGAAATCGTACCCCTTGCGGATATAGTCCGGCTTCTCCGCCGGCGCCCCATCCGGGCTCCCCATATACGCCCAGAGCGGCAGCGCCGTCAGCGCCGGGTAATCATTGAGTGACCATGACCCATCCGCATTCTGGCGCCCCTTCAGCCACGCCAGCCCCTTGCTGATCGCGATCCCCACCTCGTTGCGCACCGACAGATTCTCCTCATGCCGCGGAATGGTCTCCTCCCCATGCACCAGCGCCATCGGCGCCAGCAGCATCAGCGCGCCCGCCATCAAATAACGCTTCATTTCGATGAACTCTCCTCCAATTCAATGATCACGTCCACCGCCGTTCCCGCCTTCGGTATCGTCTTCGCGTGCGCCTCCCATATCTGATCATCGTCATTCCCCGGGCGTGGATTATTCATCAACGCCTCCGAGTCCCGCACCAACGCCGCCACCGACCCGTCCACCTGCGCCAGAAACTTCCCCCCGTACATTTCCGACCCGTTATAAGTCCACGGCCCGTCCGTCATCGCCGCATTCGTCTGCAAATTCCAGATCATGCTTTCCGCCCGCGCCCGATGGCTCCCCTGCGCATCCTGCCAGGCCACGAAAAGATTGATCTTCTCCCCTTTCAATTCCGGCGCCCCCTGCAGATACGCCTTCGTGATCTGCGCGGGCGGCTCCGCGTCCGCCTTCCCCGTTGGCTTTATCCCCAGCAGCAGCATCGCCACCTGGATGTCATAGGGATCAATCTTCGTTGACAGCAGGCTCTCATGCGTCTTCCCCATCTCCGACACGATCAAATACTCAAGCATCCCATCCGTCATATTGATCGCCGCCGGAAAACTCACCGTCCGCTTCTCCTTATCAATCTGTATCCCGCGAAACTCGATCGTCTTCCCCCCCTCCGCCCGCGCCCGGATCGGCAATCCCACCAGGCATAAAAACGCCAGCATCCCAACCATTAATCCAACAGCCGTACGCAGCTTTGGACAATCCACAATCGAGCTTCCCGCCGAAATTCCGTGTCCATCCGTGCTTGCCACGGAGTAGCAAAGCGAAGCCGGGTCCATCCGCGGTTCAAATTCCCCGCAAGCCTTCTTCGTTACGCCCCTACCCATCCTTTGCAACCGGCGGTGCCAGATGGTCGATCTCCATCGCCACAAGACACACATCGTCCGCAAACTCCCGCTGCCCCGAGAACTGGCACACCTTCTCCACCACATTTTCGCAAAGTTCCCCCCCCGTGAGCCCGTGCAGCTCTCCCACCGCCTTGCGCAACGCCTGGTAGTCATAGAGGCTCCCATCCTGCGCCTCCACCTCGAAGAGTCCATCCGTAAAAAGGAGCACTGTTTCCGGCATCACGATCTCCGACTGCGCCGACGGATACTCCGCCTCATCCAGCAGCCCCAGCGCCGGTCCCAGCTTGCACCCATCCAGCCGTCGCAGCGCGTCCGCCCCCCCGTTCCTCCGCACCCGTAGCGGGCACGGATGCCCCGCATTCGCATGGATCAGGCACCCCTTCGTCAAATCCGCCACCACGTAAAACGCCGAGGCAAACAACGGCACCCGCGTATGCTTCAGGATGCGCCGTAGCGCCCGGTTCAACTGCCCCATGAACTCCGACGGCTGCTTCCACACCGGCTCCAGTTCATTCACCAGCGCCCTTAGGATCGACGCCACCAGCGCCGCCCGCACCCCGTGCCCCATCACATCGCAGATGAACAGCCCCGCCACATTCTCCTCGATCTCGAACACATCAAAAAAGTCCCCGCTCACCGCCATCGACGGCCTGTAGAGATGGTGAAAATGGATCGCACTCTCCGCCTCCTCCGCGCCTCGCGGGAATCGCGGGAACTGCTGCGGCAGCAGCGCCGTCTGCAACTCCCGGGCCATATCCAGCTCCTCCTCCAGGGCCTGATTCTTCGTCCGCAGCTCAGCCGCCACCCGCGCCAGCTCCAGCTCCGCATTCTTGCGCAGCGTAATATCCCGCGACACTCCGAACGTCCCGATGATCCGCCCCCGCGGATCGCACAGCGGCATCTTCGTGCTCGATGCCCACGTCACCCGCCCGTCCGGCCACGTCTCCATCTCCTCCACATTCACCACCGGCTCCCCCGTCTCGATGATCCGGCGCTCATCCTCCATCGCCTGGAACGCATGGTCCGCGCAGAAGACATCGATGTCCGTCTTCCCCAACAACTCAGACGGGTCCTCCTTCCCAAATTTCCGCGCCATCGCCCGATTCACCGCTATGAACCGGCTCTCCCGATCCTTAAAGTAAATATTGTCCGGGATGTGATCCATCAGCGTCGTCAACAGATCCCGGTCCCTCGCGTACGCCTCCTCCGATGCCCGCCGGTGCGACCCATCCCATGCCACTCCCAGGATCCGCGACGGCTTCATCCCCTGCCTGCAAAACACCCGGCATCGCACCCGGATCGTTCGCACCTCCCCGTCCGGCATCACCGCCCGGAACTCACTCTCATGCCCCGGGTCCGGCTGGCTGGAAAAATGCAGCGCCTGCCCCAGCCGCTCCCGGTCCCCCGGATGCACCAGCGCCAGAAAATCCTCATACCGCCCCCCAAACTCCTCCGGCCCCAGCCCAAAGAGATGATGCATCCGCGCATCCCATTCCATCCTGTCCTCCGGGACATTCCACTCCCATGTCCCCATCCCCACCGCCTTGAGGGCGAGGCTGAGTCGGGCTTCGTTTTTGCGGCTGGCCAAAGAGGAAAGTTCCCCCGGCGTGAGGTCAATGGATTGCACCAACGAGTTCCGGGTTAGCGTTTTTTCAGAGTTCTGGTTCGGTTGACTAAACCGTTCAAAAATGGGGAAGCACGACTCGGTCGCACTTTGAACTATTAAGAAGCACGTTACATACTCACCGCCCCCACCGCAATCATTCAAAATTCTTCCCACCCCAAACACCCTTCCCTATTCTCCAAGCCCCGTACAACGCACACGCCCTCGACGTACTATCTGCCAAATCCGAAATCCGCAATCCGCAATCGCCCCCCTATGGCTTCTCTCTTCTCCGTCCGCAAAGCCGTCCTCCTGGCTGCCGGCCGCGGCACCCGCATGCGCGAGCTCACCAACGACCTCCCCAAGCCCATGATCCCCGTCCGCGGAAAGCCCATCCTCCTCCACATCGTCCAGGGCCTCAAAGACGCCGGCATCGACCGCTTCCTCATCATCGTCGGCTATCGTGCCGACGTCGTCCGCGACTTCTTTGGCGACGGCCAATCCCTCGGCGCCCGCATCGACTACGCCACCCAGATCGTCCAGGACGGCACCGGCCGCGTCGTTGACCTCGCCCGCGACTTCGCCGCCGCCGACCCCTTCGTCCTCAGCTATGGCGATATCCTCGTAAACCCCGCCAACTACAAACGCCTCACCTCTCCGGAGCCCCACCACGAAGCCTTGGTCAGCGTAAAGCGCAACGAAGACGTCTCAAAAGGCGGCGCCGTCTTCGTCAACGACCGCTTCGAGCTGACCGACCTCCGCGAAAAACCAAAACCCGGCGAGCCCACCAGCCCCTGGTACAACGCCGGCATCTACACCTTCCGCCCCAGCATCTTCGACTTCACCGCCCGCCTCGAGCGCTCCCCTCGTGGCGAATACGAGCTAACCGACGCCATCCGTTCCCTCGCCCAAAGCGGAAAAACCGTCCAGGCCCTCGAACTCGAAGGCGACTGGGCCGACGTCCGTGACCCCGAAGTCCTAGCCCAACTCAACCGCTAGTGTAGAGTCACGCAAGCTTCTTACATAAATGGCATTACCTGGTCGCCCAACGAATCTTGAGTCCCGGAGTGACGACAGGCAACCCAGGGTTTTAATCCCGGAAAAACTCGCCACTCTCTCGGCTGGAGCAATTTAAAAAAACCATGGCCGTTAAGCGTCGCCCGCGCGCCAGCGTGTCTAGGGCGGCCGTAGCGCAGCGAAGCCCCACTTGCGCTTGCACTTACACTTTAACTTGAACATGAACCTCTTCGCCGCTCCCCGCATTTGCGGCCACACTCACTACCGCCCGATTATAAGCCACACAGCAGGAGATGGTTAGGATTTTGGCTTAATTCGTCCTAAGACCCCGAACTTGTTCATGTTCATGTTAAAGTGTAGGTTCAAGTAAGGGGAAGAGGACCGCGGGGCTTTTTATGGCGGGGAGGCGGGGTTCCAGATGTAAAATTTCAGGGCTTCGATCTGGATAGGGCGGAGGGTGGCGGGGTTGAGGACGGCGAGGACTTCGCGGGCGTCGGGGTCGCCAGCCCAGATGAGACCGCCCAAGTGACCCGGGGCTTTGACGGCATCCTGCCAATAGATGTCGTAGGTGAGATTGTTGAGGATGCGACGCTGGGCATAGTAGGAGAGCTGGGGGGTGTAACCGTAGTCGAAGTTGGTGAAGACGGTGGCGTCGGGCGGAAATTCGGTCCGGATAAGGCGGCCAAGCTGAACGATGAGGTCGTCGGGCTCGGGGTCGTCGGTCTCGAGGAGGTATGCCTGGCCCAGGAGGCGATCCGCGGCGCGCCAGCCGGTGACGCAGAGAAAAATGCAGAGGATGAGGGCGGCAATCGAACCGGCGAGGCGAAGGCGGAGATCGAGCCATGCGGCCGCGGCGTCGAGGGCGATGCCACCGCAGATGGCTACGGGGAGGATGAAGTAGAAGGCGGAGTAGTTGTGGATGTAGGAGGCATTGCGAAAGGCGCCGATGTAGAAGGCGTCCATGGCAAAGAAAATGAGGCAGACGCGGGCAAGCCAGGCGGTGGGCGGGTGGTGTCGACCCCGAATCAGAAGGAAGACGCCGCCCAGAGCGAGGAGCCAGGAGGGCCAGAGGATGTGCGTGAAGAGGGACTCAAGGACGCGCACCGCCCAGGCACCGAAGGGGATATGCTCGCCGGAGGCGGTGGAATGTCCGAGCCGGAGGAGAAAGGCGTGGGAGAGATTGTTCCATGCGGCGGGGGAGGCGAGGCGGATCTGGAAAAGGAAGATGGCGCCGGAGAGCAGGGCGAGGACGATGAGGAGCCCGCCTCCCCGCCGGCGGCCGGCGAAGAGGAGATGGGTGGCGATGGCGACGACGAAGAAGTAGCCGAGCCATGCGCTGCACAGGGCGAGGAAGTAGCCGCCAACCATGAGGGTGAACCCCGCGGGGTTTTGCTCGCGAGCGGCGTCCTCCTCGCGCTCCCAACGGAGCTGGCCAAGCAGGCCGCACAGGAGGGCGGCGAGGGTGCAGGGCTCGAAGTTGACCATGAGGCCGTAGTGCAACTCCATGGGCATGGCGACAAAGAGGGCGGCGGCGAAGGTGGCAGCGCGCGGACCGCGGCAATCCCTCACGATGACCCAGAGGAGGGGCACGCTGATGAGGGAGGAGATGGCGGGGATGAGGCGGGCAACCCATTCGTGCTCTCCCAGGAGACGAAAGGCGCCGGCGAGAACGAGCGGGAGCAGGGAAGGATGGTGGACGTAGTAGGAGTCCGCCGGAATGGGGAGCGGGCCGAAGTAAAACCCGGCGGGAACGCCGGCGCCCAGGCCGGCGCGGAGGAAGTTGTGGGCGGCCTGGGACCAGACGGCGGCGTTGAAGTCGACTACGTCGGTAAAGGGAGACGTTAGCCGAAGGAGGCAGCGGGAGAGGAGGAAAAGGAGGGGGAGAATGCTAAAGGCTAAAGGCTGAAGGCTAAAGGGGAGAGGGCGCTTCATGGGGATTTCAGCGGCTTCGTCTTCGGGCGCCTTTTCTTTTCTGCTTAGGAATGACTTTCGGCTCTACATGCAATTTGAAGTCCATGGCGCTGTGGAGAACCCGAGCGATCTGGAGAATGTCTTTCCGCACACGGAAGAGAATTACGTGCCTGCCCTCGGCGGCGAGCTGGCAGTCGGGAAACAGGTCGTGGCGAAAGCGGAACCGGGAGGAATCTTCCATGATGTCCTCAAACCGGCGCCAAATTTGATCCAGATAAACCTGTTCCTGGGCTGCTCCCCAGCGATCCAGGGTGTAGGCGCGGATGGAACGAAGATCGTCCAGCGCGGCGGGGGTGATCTCCAACTTCATGAATCCCCACGGACCGCGGCGACGAATTGCTTCTTCGATTTTATCCTGACCACCTGCCCAGCGTCGAGCTGGGCAAAGCCGATGGCCGCCTCACGCTGGAGCCAATCGTTTTCGCGCTCGCGCCGCAGGGAATCCCGAAGGGCCTCGCGGATGATTTCGCTGGCATTGTTATAGAGGCCGGAAGCGACCTTCGCCTTGATGGCGTTTTCCAACTCCGGGGTCAGCGAGATGTTCATGAGGGTACGATGCAAACTTTGACAAAGATTGTCAAAGGGAAGGGGAAGTATGAAGTATAACCGAGGCGACTGCGGGCGCACACCCTGGCTCTCAGTTCATTTTCCCGCCTGATCTCCTTTTTTGTACACAATCTGCCCTTTGCCTTTAAGCGGCTTCGACTCGTAAATCGTCTTCATTCCGTCCGCGATTCTCAGCGTTACATCCACGTCGTCGTCCACACTGGTGACCGCCACTTCACTGATATATTGGCAGGGAAATCCGCGGCTGCCGTCGCTCTCCAAATCGACGCCACTCGCGTTAAATTTAATATGGACCTTCACTTTGTCCTGTCCGTTCCCTAACGCGCTCACGGTGAAAAACCTGTCCTGTGGACCCTTCCAACCAAGATCGGTTGTCTTCTGCCCCACGAGGTAGTAACCACCGTCAATTACGGCGTAAGGCACTTCGGCGGCCGCCGAAGCATTTGGGATAGTGCTTTTGAGATCTATTTTTAACATGCCGGTGGGCGGATAGGTTGCCTCAAAACGTCTGCCCATTGCGACGGCCTGCGGAATGAACGTAGCGGCCAGGGGTTCGAAGGTGATGCTTCCAACGCCCGCAGTATTCTTCAACGTCATTGGCATTCCTTCATCGAACATCTGGCGGTCGTAATCGGAGACCCCCTTTTCCCAGGTCAACTCGTGAATCCGTTTGATGTCCTTCGCCTCGAACGCGGCCCGCACTGCGGCTAGAAAATCCTCCTTTGATGCCTGCACAGAAGCAAAGCATGCCGGGCAAACGAGCAAAATGACCAAGAGCGTTAAGAGGGATTTCATGATGCCGAGGATTCTAGGGTGGCGGCCGATTGCCATGCAAGGGTGCCGAAGCGGTCCGATACAGTTGCTGTAAAGCAGCCGAATTAAGTATATTTTAGCCTTCAGAGGACTTCCCCCACCGCGGAGCATCCACGGCGGGGAGGCCGAGGTGATCTAGGATGCGGTGGACGATGGTGTCGGCTACGGCGGGGACATCGGCGGGGCGGGTGTAGAAGGAGGGGCAGGCGGGGAGGAGGATGGCGCCGGCTTCCAGAACGGTTACGGCGTTGCGGGCGTGGATGAGGCTCCAGGGGGTCTCGCGCGGGACGAGGATGAGCTTGCGGCGCTCCTTGAGGAAGACATCGGCGGCGCGCAGCAGGGTGCTCTCGCTGGCTCCGGAGGCGATGCGGCCCAGGGTGCCCATGGAACAGGGGACGATGACCATGGCGTCGAAACGGGCGGAACCGCTGACGAAAGGGACGTGCATGCCCGGGCCATCGGGATGCTGGATGACGCCGTCGGGGACACGGAGGGTGTCGAGCTCCTCGGCGATGACCTGGCGGGCGTGGGCGCTGAGAAGGAGGTGCACCTCATGAGCGCGGGCATCGAGGCGATCCAGGAGCCGCTGGAGGTAGATGGCGCCGCTGGCGCCGGTGCCGGCGAGGACAAGCTTCATGGGGAAAGTTAAAAGTATGAAGTTAAAAGTAAAAAGTCAGAAGGGCCGTTCGCACTTTTAACTTTTAACTTTTAACTTTTTACTTTTCAGGGTTCAGCCGCGGTCTTGAGGTATTGTTTTACGGCGGAATCCCATTTGCTCCAGTCCTCGCCGTAATCGTCGCCGACGTAGATCTGGAGGTCGCTGAGGGCCTCTTCGTGGAAGGGGTGGGTGGGGATCTGGGCGATCTGCAGGAAGGAGTTGAGCTTGGTAGGATCGTCGCGATTCATCAAGTCGGTGAAGAAGACGGAGAGGACGGACTCGGGAAGGCTGGGGTTGAGGAGGAGGGGGCGGACGGAGTTGTAGTCGGAATCGGGAAGGAGGTTGGCGATGTGATTGGCAGCCTCGATCTGGCCATCCTCCGGGAGGGTGGGGAGGATGTTGATGAGCATCTGGGCCATCTGGGCCTCGCTGACGTTTGAGCGGAGGATCTGGTCGATGGTGGCCTCCCAGGCGGGGGCAACGCCTTCGGTGTCTATGCCAGAACCAGGAGGCGCGGATGCGGGGGCGGCGGATGTAGCGGCGGCATGAGTCTGAGTGGGAAAGGGCGGAGGGGTATCCCGGTGTGCTGGAGTGGCGGCGGCGATGGGGAGCGGCGTGGGAGCCGGAGGGCTCGGTTGAAAGAGGGCAAAGCCGACCACGGCGGCAACGGCGATGACGGCGAGGCCGATGAGGATGGTGCGGGTGTTATTGGAGTTTGCGGGCTCTGACATTGAGAAGGAAGTGTCCGATGGGGGTCCGGGGTCCGTCAAGAGCGGGAAGAAGGGGGTTAGGAGCCTGATGAAATATAGCGGTATGTCGCGTTGCGCCGATTTTTGGGCTGTGCAAGACGCGGGGCGGGAGCGGACCTCGACACGGGGCCTCAGAGGGAAAGGGAGAGTTGGCTGGGCTCGCCGTAATCCTCGGCGAAACGGACGCCGGCGCCGAGGAGGCGGACGGGGAGGCCGTTGCCGCGACGGTAGCCTTGCTCCAGGAGGGTGCTGAGGGTCCGGAGGGCGGGGGCAGCGGCGACGCACTCGACGGTGGTGCGGGTGAAGTTGGAGAACTTGAGTTTGACGAAGACTTTGCGGATGGGACGGGGGTCGCGGGCCTTTGCAAGATCGCGCAGAAGATCGGCGTGGAGGATGGCGAGACGGCGCTCGCACTCGGCGAGGGTGGTGAGGTTCTGGAAAAAGGTTTGCTCGGTGCTGAGGGATTTGCGCAGGCGGTGGGGCTGGACGGGGCGCTCGTCGATGCCGCGGCAGAGGTCGTACAATTCCAATCCGAACCGGCCAAAGAGGGCGTGGAGATCGACACGGGAAAGCTGCTGGAGGTGGCCGCAGGTGTGGATGCCGCGTTTCTCGAGCTTGTCCGCGGAGACGCCGCCGATGCCCCAGAGCTTGCGCACGGGAAGGCTCTCCATGAAGGCGGCGACCCGGTCGGGCGGGACGACGCACTGGCCGTTGGGCTTGTTCATGTCGCTGGCGATTTTTGCGAGGAGCTTGTTGGAGGCGATGCCGGCGGAGGCGGTGAGGGCGGTCTGGTCGAAGATGCGCTCGCGAAGCTCGAGGGCGACGGCGGCGGGATCGAAGGGGAGATGGGAGATGTCGAGGTAGGCTTCGTCGAGGGAGAGGGGCTCAATGAGGTCGGTGAAGGCGGCGAAGATGTCGCGGATGCGCTGGGACTCGCGGCGGTAGACGTCGAACCGGGTGGGGACGACGATGAGCTGGGGGCACTTGCGCAGGGCGATGAAGGTGGGCATGGCGCTGCGGACACCGAAGGGGCGGGCTTCGTAGGAGCAGGTGGTGAGGACGCCGCGGCGATCGCGGGAGCCGCCGACGCCGACGGGCTTGCCGCGGAGCTGAGGGTTATCGCGCTGCTCGATGGCGGCGTAGAAGCAATCCATGTCGAGATGAATGATTTTGCGGCGCCAGGGGGATATTTCGGATTGCGGATTTCGGATTGCGGATTTTTCCGGAGGGCTCACGAAAGGTTTAAGGTTGGGGCGGCGGGACGGCGCTGAGGCGCTTGAGGAGGGCGGGGCGGGTGGAGGGGATGGCGTTGTAGACGCGGCCGATGGCGATGATGGGGGTGACGCGGGCCTGGCCGTGGATGCCGAGGAGGCGGACCAGTTCGGTTTCGAAATGGAGGAGGGCGCGGAGATTCGGGTGGGCGGTGTCGAGGTAACCGATGGCGCGGAGGAGGAGGTCGAATAGCTCCGGGACGGGATGCTCGGGCTCGGTGACGAGTTCGATCAACTCGACAAAATAGGCGGCAAGCTGGGTGCGGAGGAAATCGGCGCGGAGACCGTCGAAGGGCTGGAGGAGGAGGACCTCGCGGAGGGCATGGAGGTCGCTCTTGCGGCTGAGGGTGTAGCTGATGTCTTCGAGAAAGAAGAGGTCGAGATTGCCGGCAAAGGGGCTGCGCGGGCGGCGGGCGCCCTTTGCGGCGGTCTTGAGGCGGCCATGGTCCCGGGTGAGCCAGGAGATGATCCAACTGGTGTCACTGAGCCGGATGCGGCGCAAGAGGATCGCGGGTGTGCTTGTCATGCTGGCCCGAAGGAACAACGAATCATTTTGACGGGCGGGGGGGAATCGGAAAGAAGTCTTTGATGGCCGACGAAACAACATCCGCTGCTGTCGGGGAAAATACCCCCACGATTAACATTGATAACCTCAAGACCACGTACGCGAACGTATGCCGGATCGCACAGACCCCCAACGAGATGATCGTGGACTTTGGGCTGAACCCGAATTTTTTCGGAACGATCCTGTCGGAGCCGCTGAAGCTGGAAAACCGGATCATCCTGTCCCACGACGGGGCGAAGCGGCTGCTGCTGCACCTCGCGAATGCGATCCAGAGCTATGAGGCGAAGTACGGAGTGATCGAGCTGGACGTGGCGAAGAGGATTATCAAGAAGGAATGAGGAGAATTGCTACTTGCTGGCGGTGCGGGGGACGCGGTTCAGCTCGACGAAGTCGGTCAGGATGTTGAGGGCCTCGTTCTCGATGGGGTCGAAGACGACTTTCTTGTCCTTGGCGGGGACGATGTCGTCATCGTCATCGGCGTCCGCGTCGGCGTTTTGATTGGCGGCGGCATCCTTGCCTTTCTCGTTGTTGACGAGTTCGAGAGTGGGTTTGTCGACGTTGTCGAGGGTGATGAGGTAATCCTTTAGCTCGGGACGCGGGTGTTTGGCGCGCTCGGCGATGCGCTTGTCTTCGCGGGCCTTGTCGGCGGCCATTTCTTCGCGACGGGCTTTCTCGTTGAGGGAGATTTTGTTGTCGGCGATCTTTTCCTTTACGCGGGCCAGGTCGTCGGAGATCCAGCGGAAATCGCGGTCGGAGGTGATACGCGCCTCACTGCGGGCCCGGAGCTCCTTGATGTAAAGGGGATGTTCCCATTTGTCGTAGTCGGCGGGCTCGACTTCGTCGTAGGGCATGGGGTCCTTGAGCGCGCTCTCGCCGAGGTCGGGGTGATCATACAGGGAAGGGAGCTTGATGTCGGAGAGGACGCCCTTCAACTGGGTGGAACCGCCGGCGATGCGATAGAACTTCTGGATGGTGAGCTTGAGGGCGCCGGCGTCGGTGGGATCGCTGCCGAGGAAGGGGATGAATTTGCCGATCTCGAGCATGGTCTGGACGGTGCCTTTGCCAAAGGTGCTCTGGTCGCCGACGATGATGGCGCGGCCGTAGTCCTGAAGGGCGGCGGCGAAGATTTCGCTGGCGGAAGCGCTGAGGCGATTGGTGATGACGATGAGGGGTCCGTCCCAAGCGATCGAAGGATCGCGGTCGCGGGAGATGTGGACGACGCCGTTGGCGTCCTTGGCCTGGACGACGGGGCCTTTTTTGATGAAGAGTCCGGTGAGCTTGACGGCCTCGTCGAGGGAGCCACCGCCGTTGCGCCGCAGGTCCATGACCAAGCCGCCGATGTTCTCCTGCTTGAGGCGGGTGAGAAGGGCGAGGACATCGGTGGTGGTGCTCTTGGCGCCGGCCTCGCCGCTGTGCTCCATATCCGCATAGAAGGAGGGCAGAGTGATCCAGCCGAGACGGATGGGCGGGCTGCCGTTCGGGTTCTCTTTCTCGATGAGGTCGGCTTTGGCGGCTTGTTCCTTGAGTTTGATCTCGTCGCGGGTGATGGGGATGATTTTGCGCTGGGCGGGATCGGCGCCGCGGGCAGCGATGACCTGGAGGCGGACGGTGGTGCCTTTCTTGCCGCGGATCATGTCGACGACTTTGTCGAGCTTCATGCCGACGCAATCGACGAAATCGGCATTGCCCTGGGCAACGGCGCTGATGCGGTCATTGACCTTGAGGCGGCCATCGCGCTCGGCAGGGCCGCCCGGGACCAGTTCCATGATCTTGGCATAGCCGTCCTCGGAATGCAGGACGGCGCCGATGCCGACCAGGGAGAGGCGCATGTTGATGGAGAAATTCTCGAGATCGCTCTTGCTGAGGTACTCCGAATGCGGGTCGTAGGTAAGGGCGAGCGTGGTGAGGAAGTCGCGGAGGACGTCTTCATTGGTCTGCTCGTGAAGATTGAGCAGGAGTTGATCGTAGCGGCGGGTGAGGATTTTGACGGGAGGATCGATGGGGTGATCGGTCAACTTTTCCTGGAGGTATTCGCCTTTGATGCGCAGGCGCCAGAGGGCGTCGGCATCGGCTTCATCCTTGGGCCACGAGGCCTTCTGGCGGTTCAACTCGATGGAATCGTTCCTAGTGAAGTCGAATGTGCCGGTGAGGAGCGCCTTGATTTTTGTGACGCGGTCCTCGACGCGCTTTTTATAGACATTGTAGATGTCAAAGGCGGGATCGGGATTGCCAAGGAGCACATCGTCGCCGAGAGCAACGGAATACTTGGCGGAAAAATCATCCACGTCCTTCTGGGTGAAGAAGAGGTGGGTGAAGTCGAGGGTATCGAGGTAGTTCTTGAGGAATTGCTTGGAAAGGGAGTCGTCGAGCTTGCGCTTGGAGTAATGGCCCTGCTCGAGAAGCCTGGCCACGGAAATGCAAACCTGGCCTTCATCGGGGCCGGTCGTGGCGGCTGTGCTGCCCAAGTCCGTGGCGAGAGCGCGCAGGCCGCCAGCCGGAGCAAGGAAAGCAATGCAGGTGGCGAGGGAAAGGAGCAGGCGGCGGGAGTGCTTCATGGACGAAAGTGGTTCAACGTGACAGAAACGCTGGAGAAATCAAATACGGTATGGGGGAAGAAACTGCGGATTTCGGAATGCGGATTTCGGAATGAGTATATTTGCCACCTTCGGCGGATTAGTGAAAAAATGTATGCCGTATAAGAGAAAGGGCGGGGAGCCGGGGAAGCAGGCTCGGGTGAAATCCATTGGATTTAGCCCCGCGGGGCGATTTACTGTGCCGAGATGTACATAGACAGCTTTACAGGGGGGATGTTCGAGACGAACTGCTTTTTCCTGCCGGACACGGGAATACTGATCGATGCGCCGCAGGAGGCCGCGGATTGGCTGGCGGAGCAGGGATTGAAGGTGCGGCTGCTGCTGCTGACCCACGGGCATATTGACCACGTGTGGGACGCGGCGCGCATCCAGCGGGAGCATGCCTGCCCGGTGGGATGCCACCCGGACGCGGTGCGGATGGTGTCGGACCCGAAGTTTTTCCGGCAATATGGCTTCGCCCTGGATGTGGAGACGCTGGTGCCGGATGTGATGATCACCGAGACGCCGCTGCGGGACCTGGGCGGCCTGGAGTTTCAGGTGCTGGAGGTGCCGGGGCATTGCCCGGGGAGCCTCTGCTTT
>Ga0182030_10015157_pt1 | contig 15131 bp, 15 predicted proteins | sample 812S3MmetaG_FD_121299 | JGI IMG/M metagenome (GOLD analysis project Ga0182030, IMG submission 121299) | Permafrost microbial communities from Stordalen Mire, Sweden - 812S3M metaG (Illumina Assembly) | ecosystem: Environmental > Terrestrial > Soil > Wetlands > Permafrost | place: Sweden... | reverse complement strand
TGATGGAGCAGGAAGACGGCTGCGTGATCGCGGTAGTGGATGCGCACGTCCGCTATGTGTATCCCGCCCGGTTTGGCGACGAAATCATCATCGCCGTCCACACCATCGAAACATCCGTGAAGCTGCTCAAATTTGAGTATGAGATGCGCCGTGCATCGGACGATCGGAAGATTGCCACGGGGGACACGACGCACCTTTATCTGAGTAAGGACGGTTTCCGGCCAATCCGCCTGCCCGAGAAGTATCGGGCGGCTTTTCGGGTGAGTCCTTGACATTCGCGGACGGTTTTTGTGACTATAGTCATTCATGACCCCGGTCGCCCGACGCGAACGCAAAAAAAACGCCGCTCGCGAACAGATCATTTCCAAAGGCATTGGGCTATTCGCCCAGCGCGGCATCGAAGCCACCACCATCGAACAGATCGCGAATGCCGCCGACATCGGCAAAGGCACCGTCTACAACTACTTCCAGTCCAAGGAAGAAATCATCGTGGCGTTTATTGCGGATATCGAGCGCCAGGTTCAGGAGAAGTTACGCGGCTTTGACGCCTTTGATGGAGATGTTGACGACATTCTCAGCGACTTCATTCTCTTCCAATTCCAACTCAAAGCGCCACATTACCAGTTTGTGCGGGTGTTTCTGGCGCGCATGTTCGGCCACTCAGACCAGTTATTGCCCTACTTAGTGGAAATGCAGAAGTCAATCGATCCACCGATCGACTTTCTTTTTCAAACGTTGGGGGATCGCGGGCTGATCCGGCAGGACCTGGATACGCCAGAGTTGATTTTGGCATTCAAGACGGTGCATCTCGGACTGACCGGCTTGTGGGCGATGGAAGGTCCGCCGTTCGCGCAGACGGAAAGAGTCCTGCGGTTGCAGATGAAGCTATTTAGCGAAGGACTAAAGGCCGGGGAGGCTTATGAAGTATAACGTGTGGTTGGGCCTTTTGTTAGTGACCGCCGTATCGACCGTCACCTTGTTCGCCGCGGAGTCGTTACTGGAACGCCGGTACAAAGACGGCGAGAAGCTGACTTACAAAATGCATGGTCTGAACAATAACTGGAAGTACGAGATTCAGGCTAATGGCGTCGTAATGGAATCCGGCGGGAAGCTTTTTGAGGAATACGGATGGACAGGGATGACGGGAATCGATCTCAGTGCGGCCAGCCTGGCTTTCCGCCAGAAGCTTTCTCTATCGCCGAATTTCACTCTGACCGTACCCGACCTCAGTAAAGTGCAGCCTCAAATGATTGGGCCAATTACCGATCTGCTCACTTTCTACGCGGACATGCAGGTTGCTCAACACGGCCAGTTGAGCAAAGCCGGAGACCATTATTATTTCAAACACGGCGCGCCGAACTCCTGGGCGGATGGAGCTTACTATGTGCTCGGCCAGGATTCGATCGACTTCGATGTCACTCTGACGAAAGTGGACGCTGCTAACAAAATCGCGGATCTCAACGTTCGGCACGTTCCACCGCAGAACCCGGAAATCAAGCTTCCCGCGGAATGGATGCGGAAGCCGGTGGCTGACACGCCGAATAACTGGGTCGAGGTAGCGAAGCAAGACGGAAAGTACATCGCGGAAGTGGGCAAGGAGACCTTCGACGTGAAGATCTCGGTTGACTTAACAGATGGAAAGATTCTCGCGGCGGGTCTGGAGAACCCGGTGGAGGTTCTCAAGCGGGAATGCACCGACGAGGAGTTGACGAAGTGCGGTGAAGGCACGCGGTCCAGAACGTTTCGCAAGGTCGATATTGAACTGGTGAGGTAGTGGGCCCACTCGGTAGCAGGCCCCGCGAACCCTACTGCACAGGCTTCGGCTGCTGTTGATCGAGACCCCATCCGATCAGGAATTTGATCACCGCGTCGCGGCTGCCGAACTGGTTCGTTTGACGCCATACTTCGAGACGGTTCAGCAGTTCCGGCTCGATGACAACGTTTTCAGCGAACGTAACAGGTGTGGAGGAGGGTTGCAGCATCTTCGTTACACTCCCTCTTCTTTGCGTGTCGCCACGGCTGCGGGAAACAACTTGCGCCGTCCGAGGATGGAAAGCAATATCATTCCGAGTCCCAGGAGACCCATGGAAGCCGGCTCCGGCGCCTGTGCCACGGGAACGGTGAGCAGGAACTCCTGAGTCTGGTTACGGCCGGAGAGGGTCGCGCTTACATTCGTCAAAATGTCGAAGCTCGATGCGTTGATGGAAGAGTAATTACTCTCGGCGGCGAACAACCAGGAGGTGGAACTGGGGGTCGGTGGATGGCTGTTCGGATTCCCCGCGGGATTGAACAAATCCCACATCGTGTCCTGTATATCCCCGTTTGCTGAGTTTTGTCCAGCGAACTGCGTAGTTAACCACGCCGCCATCTCGTAAAGCTGTTGCCCGTCGTACGTTTGCGTACCACTTTGCGTTTGTAGCGTATTTGAGATGGCGCCGTAGCGCGTAAGTGATAAGTTGCCGCTACCGAGGTTCGTCTCGTTCGCGGCATAAGTCTGTCCATTCGCGACCGTATTCGCGAAGTCGTCGCAATAGATTGTAGTGCTGACACCGTTGATAGAAGCCGTGTAAGGGCTGATTAGATAACCTGAGCTGTCTTTTTGGCCATTGGCGCCTGTGAAAGTCACATTGACGCTTCCTGCCGACAGCTGCGTAGCGAGGGCGGCAACTGCTACCGCTCCCATTAAGATTGCTTTCATGATTTTTCGTATCCTTTTACTAAGAACTTTCGGGGCGGGTAACTGCTGGCGCCTGTTCCTGAATCCAACGGTAAGTGACGGCCATACCTTCTGACAATGGAACTAAGACCCGCATGTATTTGTAGCGTTGTAATCCTAGACACTGTTCTACCGTTGGAGGTAAGTGAATCGCAGTAGAGAAAGTTGCAAAAGGTGACGGAACTAGGAGCAGAGGGGCAAGTCTCGGGATGCCGATACTAGTATTTATTGCCGGGGCAACGTGATAGTCTCTGCCGCCGGTGATAGGATGTGCGGCATGTCGACAATCGTAATTTCGTTGCTCGCGTTGGTGACGCTTCCGGCTTTCGCGGGTTCAATCGATCTTCCGAGCCGGAAGATGCTGAACCTCGCGGCGATCAAAACCATGGCGGCGGCGGCCGAAGCCGAAGCCGGAAGGAGAAACGTTCACGTCACGATCTGCGTGGTCGATGAAAGCGGGAACCTGTTGTTCCTCGAAAGAGGAGACGGAGCCGCGCTCAACACCATCCAGTTCGCCCAGAAGAAAGCCCGGCACTCGGCCTTTTACAAAAGCCCTTCCAGGAACGGGGCGGACGCTCTGAAGAAGGGAAATCTGGAGGTGCTCGCGTTTCCGGAATTCTTCCCGAACCAGGGCGGCCTGCCCATCCAGGTGGATGGCGAAACCATCGGCGCGATCGCCGTCAGCGGCGCAGCTTCCGAGATCGACGAGGCCATCGGACAGTTCGCCCTTGACGCCCTTCTGAAGAAGTGACCCGGCTCGATCGAATGCCTACCAGCTACTCGTGGACGATGGAAGAAGCGTGGCGCACTTCGAGCAGTTGCTGGTGGGCCCTGATGGATTCGAACCATCGACCAACGGATTATGAGTCCGCTGCACTAACCGCTGTGCTAAGGGCCCGTGCTTTCGACTCTAGCATGGAACTCGCGCTAGTCATGACTTCCAGCGTGTTCACATAGGTACATGGCGTTCGCGGTATGGGTCGATCGGGAACTGGCGTGGGCAGAGGGCACGCATGAATACAGGCCCATGGGCGTCGCCGTGGTGGCCATCACCGATCTGTTCATGCCCCGCGACTTTGTTCCGCGCCGAAAAGCGCCGCCCCGCGAAGATGTTCGTTTCGCCGGCCTGTTCGCCTCGCTGGTGGATGTGAACGATTACCTGCAAACCCGCCGCGGCCATTTCCAGACCAAATCCATTCCGGGAATCCTCCAAAATGGCACGTAAGCCCGCGATCGCCGCAGGTTCGAACATGATACCGATGGCGGCCTTCGTCATCGCGGTGGCCGTGCTCTATTTCGCACGCCAGATTCTGATTCCTTTCGCCCTGGCTCTCTTGTGCGCCTTCCTGCTGAGCCCCGCTGTCAAGCGGCTTGAAAGCTGGTATATTCCGCGCATCGCCGCCATTGTTCTGGTGATGATCGCGGCGTGCGGCGCACTGGGCGGGCTGGGTTGGGTGGTTACCGACCAGTTGGTGCAGATCATCAACGACCTGCCCGAATACCGAGAGAACATCGACCACAAGATGGCCGCAATCCGCGCACCCGGCAGCCTCACCAAACTGGCCAAGAATGTGCAGGATCTGGGGAAGGAACTCACGACGTCGCCTCCGAGCCAGCCGCCAGTGGCCACGCCGCGCAAGCCGGCTCGCAGCGCGCGCGCCGCGACACCCGTGCCGCTGGATGCAAACGGTCCCTTGAAAGTAGAGGTGATCGAGCCTCAGCCGAATGCGCTTCAATCCTTGCGCAACTTTGTGGGGCCACTGCTCGGCCCTCTTGAAACCGCCGGCATCGTCATCGTATTCACGCTCTTCATGCTGATCGATCGCGAGGATCTGCGGAACCGGCTGTTAAGTCTGATCGGCCAGCGGCAATTGCACCGAACGACGAAGGCGCTGGACGACGCGGCACAGCGCGTCAGCCGGTTCCTGTTGATGCAATTTCTGGTAAACACGGGCTTCGGAACGCTGGTGGCGCTGGGCTTGTATCTGATCGGGGTGCAGAGCTTCATCCTGTGGGGCGTGATGGCGCTTTTCCTCCGATTCCTGCCGTATGTCGGGGTCACCGTCGCCGGTCTGTTGCCGTTGGTGCTGGCGCTCGCGACCACGGAGGGATGGCGCAGCCCGGTGCTGGTTCTGGTCCTGTTTCTGGTGCTCGAACTGGTGACGGGTAACTTCGTCGAGCCGATGGTCTACGGCGCGCATACCGGACTTTCCTCGCTCGCCATTCTGGCGGCAGTGGTCTTCTGGACGGCCATTTGGGGACCGGCCGGGTTGATCCTGTCTACCCCACTTACCGTTTGTCTGAGTGTGCTGGGACGCTACTCGCCGCACCTTCAATTTCTCGACGTGCTGCTGGGGGATGAGCCGGTGCTCTCGATGGATGCGCTCTTCTACCAGCGCTTGCTGGCGCTCGATCACCATGAGGCTCTGCTGGTGGCCGAAAACTTTCTGAAGGAGAACTCGCTGACCAGCCTATACGACCAGGTGATTCTTGGTGCGCTAGCCATGGCGGAACAGGACCGCCATGCGGGACAAATGGAACCCCGCCGCGAGGAGTTCGTGCTCCAGAGCATTCGCGAGATTGTTACCGAACTCGCTGAAACCGATCCGGACGCCAGGAAATCGAATCGGGGGCGGGTGCTGCTCGAACCTGAACCGGCGCAGCGCCAGGAAATCCGGGTGTTCTGTTTCACGGCGCACGACGCGGCCGATGAAATCGCCGCATCGATGATCGCCCAGGTTGCCGAGCGGGCCGGGTTCCCTGCGCTCGCCTTCCCCTTCGTTGAGTCGCCGGCCGAACTGATCGAAGGGCTGGCGCCTCAGCCGGGCGACCTGGTCTGCATCTCCTCCATCCCGCCGCTGGCGCTCACGCACGCGCGCCGCATGGCCGAGCAGATCCGCGAAGCCCTTCCGCAGATCCCTCTGGTGATCGGTCTGTGGTGCTACCCCACAACCTCTTCCCGCACCCTTCTCGCTCTCCAGGAAACCACCAATAGCACTGTTGTCACCAGCCTGGCAGCGGCCGTGACGCAATTCAAAGCGACCCCGGTCACCCCGTAGTGGCCCCAATCATGCTACAACTGACAGCGGAGAACAATTTTGCCTTTGGAGTCGGTGATCCGTAAAGAGGGACCGGTGGCGATCGTCGCGCTGCACGGAAAAGTGACGCTGGGCGAGGCTTCGGAATCTCTGCGCGCCGTGGTCGAGAAACTGGCCGGTGAAGGGTGCCAGCAAGTGGTTCTCAACCTGGCGGGCGTTCCTTTCATCGACAGCGCCGGGTTGGGCGCTTTGGCCCTGGGCTTCACCCTTCTGAAGAAGGCCGGAGGCCTGCTCAAACTGGCGGAGGCGCCGCCGCGCGTTCAGGACGCTCTCGAAATGACTCGCCTGACGCGCTTGTTCCCGGTCTACACTTCCGAAAAGGACGCGGCTGCGAGTTTCGCGAACATTGTCTGAAATGCCGCCTGGAATAGCGGGCCGCGTGCTGGCTGTGCATGGGCATAAGTTTCTGGTGCTCACCGATGCCGGGGAGTGCTTCATTCCCGCAGTGCCGCGCATGCCCTTCTACCCGGTCACGGGCGACACCGTCATTATCGAGGGCGAATGGATCAAGGGCATCGAGCCGCGCCGGTCCGTGGTGGAGCGGAAAGCGCCCGGTTCCGCGACCGAGAAGCAAGTGTTGGCGGCCAATATCGATCTGCTCTTTATCGTCACCGGGCTCGACAGCGATTTCAATCTACGGCGCATTGAACGGTATCTGGTGATGGCCAACCAGAGCGGAGCGCTGCCGGTTCTGGTACTCACGAAGTCGGATCTTTGTGAGGCTTCTCCTGAACGCGCCGCCGAGGTGCAGCAACTGGCGCCGGATTCCCCCGTCATCGTGAGCAGTTCGCTCAATTCGGATGGGGCGGAGACGATCCGCCGCTTACTGGCGCCGGACAAGACCGGAGCGCTGATCGGATCTTCGGGCGCGGGCAAATCGACGCTGATCAACCTGCTGCTCCGCGACGCCCGGCAGACGGTAGGCGACGTGAGTGCCAGCGGGGGCCGTGGGCGGCACACCACCACGCATCGCCAGATGTTCCGCATTCCCGAAAGCGGCTGGCTGATGGATCAGCCCGGTCTGCGCGAGATCCAGATTCTGGCCGATGAGCAAGCCGTTACCGACGCGTTCGGAGACATCGCGGACTTAGCTGCGCGCTGCCGCTTTCGCGACTGCCGCCATCAGGGCGAGCCCGGATGCGCGGTGACAGGCACGGTTGATCCGGAGCGGTTGAGCAATTTTCAGAAGCTGCAAAGGGAAGCCGCGCGGGCGGTGGAAGAGTTCGATATCGCCCAGCGGATCAAGAGCAAGCAGAAGCTGAAGGCCGTTCACAAAGCAGCCCGCGATCACGACTGGGATTAGATCCATGAAGATCATGCCGATCTTCCTAAAAACTCTCAACGGACTGAAAGCCAACCCGGAGACATTGACTTTGGCGAGCATCACCTCCGTTTGGGATTACCATCGCGAAGCCTTCATGAGAGCTTCCGATCAGGCGATTCTCGACCAAAATGTTACCCGGGCCGGTCATAGTGACGAGATTGTCACATTGGTTGAGAACGGGAGCGTAGACCTCGGGATCATCACATATGACCTTCCGAGAGGCTCCAGACTGAGTCGGCAAATCTGGGATAAAGAAGCCATGGTTCTCGCCGCTTCCAACGAAGCCGCCCGGAAGCTCGGCATCGCGGATGGAAAAGACCACGGTTGGGGGTTGGCCGCGCTGGACTCCTCGGAGCTTCGCATCGTGATGCTGGAGAAGGGTTACGGCGTGAGAGACAAATCCGTCGACCCCTTTCTAATCGAGATCAAAAGAAAACCGTCAGTCTTCGCGGAGTTCGACAGCATCGCGCAGATCAAGGACACCGTGGCGGCCTATGGCCACTTGATAACCATCCTGCCCCTTCCGACCGTAGAGGAGGACCCGCGACTTCGTTGGGCCTCGCTAAGGGGTATTGCACCAAGGGTAGTCAGTTTCATTTGGGGGGGGAACCCGAGGGGAACCGTCAAGTCCTTCCTCGCGCACCTGAAACGAAAGAAGACCACTTAGGAAAGCCATGTGACTACGTGGTACGCCGCGAAGGCCCCCACATACGCCAATACCAGCATGTAGCTGAACTGGATGGCCGGCCACTTCCATCCGCCGGTCTCGCGCCGCACTACGGCGATGGTCGACATGCATTGCAGCGCGAAGGCGAAGAAAATGAGCAGTGCCGCGGCGCCGGCTGGCGATAGATCTTTGCGCACCGCTTCCTGAAGCTTCCCATTGGTTTCTTTCCCTTCGGTGCCGTAGATGGTGCCGAGCGTACCAACAATCGTCTCGCGCGCAGCGAGCGAGCTGATCAGGCCGATGCCGAATTTCCAGTCCAGTCCAATGGGTTTGATGGCGGGCTCAATGAAGTGTCCCACCTGTCCGGCGATGCTGTGCTCGATTTCGGGCGCTTTGCCGTTATGCGTGGGCACGTGCAGAAGAATCCAGAGTACGACGGCGACGGTGAGAATCAGGGTGCCGGCGCGATGCAGAAATACCTTCCCGCGATCGATCAGCCGCATGGCCAGTTGCGAGGGCTTGGGCCAGCGATAAGGCGGCATCTCGAGCACGAACGGCGTGCGCTCGCTGCGAAGGATGGAGGATTTCAAAAGGCGCGCGGTGGCCACGGCCGCGAGAAACCCGAGGATATAGAGCGAGAGCATGGCGATCGCACGCATGCCGAGAAGCGGACCGATCACATGCTTGTCTGGAATGAACGCCGCGATGATGAGGACGTAAATCGGCAAGCGGGCGGAGCACGTCATCAGCGGGGCGATCAGGATGGTGGCCATGCGGTCGCGCTTGTTTTCGATGGTGCGCGCGGCGAGCACGGCAGGTATGGCGCAGGCATAGGCGGAGATCAGCGGGATGAAGCTCTTCCCTTGCAGTCCGATCATCTTCATGGTGCGGTCGGCAATGAGCGCCGCGCGGGCCAGGTAGCCGGAGTCTTCCAGGAAGCCGATAAAGAGGAACAGAAGCAGGATCTGCGGCAAAAAGGTGATGACGGTGCCCACCCCGCCCCACACGCCCTCCACGAGCAGGTCGCGAAATACGGATTCGGGCAAGACGGCTTTCAACAGATCGCCAGACCCGCTCACCAGGGCGGCGATGCCATCCATTAAGGGCTTGGCGAGAGTGAAAATACTCTGGAACAAAGCGAGCACGACGGTGAGGAAAATGACGGGGCCGGCAACGGGGTGCAGGAAGATCTTATCGAGACGGCGGGTCCATTTGGTGGGCGCGGGCGCTACGTAGCCGGAAGCCAGGCTCATCTGGGCGGCCCATTTGCGCGTTTTGGGAACATCCTGCAGAATCGGCAACTGGATGGGGCGCGGCGGGGCAAGCTGCGCGTTCAGGAAATCATAAATCTCGTCGAAGCCTTTCCCGGTGCTGGCGGTGACCAGGGCCACGGGCGCGCCCAACTTCTTCGAGAGTTCCGGAACGTTCAGCACGCCGCCGCGCCGCGCCAGATCGTCCGACATATTCAGCAGCACCATGGTGGGCAGCTCGGTGGCGAGCACCGGCGCGGCCAGCATGAGCTGACGGCCCAGATTGGTGGAATCGAGGATGAGCAACACGGCGTCCGGCCGCGGAACCCCAGGCATCAAACCAGCCAGCACATCGCGGGTGACGCGCTCATCTTCGGAGCGCGCGTTCAGCGAGTAGATGCCGGGTAAATCCACTAATTCGACGTGGTGGACGATGCCGGTATCGATATAACGCGCCTTGAGGCGGCCCATGCGGTGTTCCACGGTGACGCCGGGATAGTTGGCGACTTTCTGGTGCAAGCCCGTGAGACGGTTGAAAAGGGTCGATTTTCCGGCGTTGGGCGGACCTACGATGGCCACCAGACGGGTGCGAGGCGAGAAGGCCCTGGGCGGTCCCGCAGGCGTGTGACACTCGGCGCTACTCAGTTTCAAGCACCCTCCCGACGAGCGGCATGGTCTCCAGGTGTTTGGCCGTTTCCCGCCGCAGAGCGACCTCGGAACCATCCACTCGATAGACCCGTGGATCGCCCCCAGGGGCGCTCAATCCGACCTCAATCCGATGCCCAGGCAGGAACCCAAGAATCATCAAGTGCCGCGCTTCCTCTTCGGGTAACTCGATGGCTTCGAGGATGGCTTCCGCACCTGCCGGCAAATCTGACAACTTGCACTTTGAAATCATGAAACGGCTGTGGCACCCAGGGGCCGAAAACCAATAGGACCTGTTTAGTCCTGATTCAGTGTAGCACCGATTGCAAGTATAATCGGGAGGTTAGGCGGGCGGTTAGCTCAGTTGGTTAGAGCACTTCCTTTACACGGAAGGGGTCCGGGGTTCGAATCCCTGACCGCTCACCAGATCTTCTCAGACTTTGAACAGGGCGAGGAAGCTCCGCAGTCGGCCGACGGTCTCGTTGAGGTCGGCGATGGCGGAGCCGGTTTGCGCCGCACCGGTGCTGGCGATGCGCGCCGCTTCCGCCAGGCCGCCCATTTCCCTGGCGATGACCGCTGCCGTCTCGGCGGCCTCCGCAACGTTGCGCCCCACATCGTTGGTGGTCGCGTTTTGCCGCTCGACCGCGGAGGCGATGGAGCGGGAGATTCGATTGATCTCGTCGGTGACGGCGGCAATCTCGGCGATGGCGGCGACGCTTTCGCCAGTGCCGCGCTGGATGGCCTCAATGCGACCGCTGACCTCTTCGGTGGCTTTCGCCGTGGCCTTGGCCAGTTCCTTCACTTCGTTGGCAACCACGGCGAAGCCTCTGCCCGCGTCACCGGCGCGCGCCGCCTCGATGGCGGCGTTCAGCGCCAGGAGGTTGGTTTGCTGGGCAATGGCGGTGATCACCTTGATGACTTTGCCGATCTCCACAGTAGACTGCCCCAGAAGGCTGATCTTCGTGGTGGTGCCGTCGGTCACCTGGACGGCCGTCTCGACCACGGAGGATGCTTTGCCGGCGCTGAGGGAGAGTTCGCGAATAGAAGTGAGCATCTCGCGAGACCCGGCCGCGGCGATGGTGAGGCTGGTGGAGACGCGCTCGCTGGACTTCGCGGCCGACGCAGCCCGGAGACTCGACTCCGCAGCCGAGTGGGCCATTTCCTCCGTGGTCGCCGTCAATTCCTCGGAAGCGGAGCCTAGAACCATGGTGTGTTCGCCGATGTGCCCGACTTCCCGCGAAAGCTTCTCGCAAACGGTATTCAACAGCGTCGCGATGCGCGCGTAGTCACCCGCGTAGCAGCCCTCCACGCGCGTCGTCAAATCCAGGCTTCCCAGCGCGGTGAGCACCCGTTCAATCTCCTCGACCGGCGCCAGCCAGGCGTCAAACATCGAGTTAAAGCGTTCAAAGATGCGGCGGTTTGCGCCCGTGAACTGTTCGGCGTCGGTGCGAACGCGCAGGTCACCGCTTGCGGCCGCCGCGGTGAGGAGCGCGATCTGTGCGTTGCGGCGGTTGATGACATCAATGAAGCCGTTACAGACATCTTTGGCGCGGGAGAAGTCGCCCGGGAACCCGTCCTGGAACGGCTCAGGGATTTGACCGACGCACATCGAATCGACCGACGCAACGGCGCTCTCAAAGGTCTGGATGACGGTGTCGAGGATCTGATTGACGGCCCGGCAGACGGAAGCCCCCTCTTCACCGTGGTGCTCAGGGATGAGACGCCGCTTAAGATCGCCAACCGCAATCGCATCCCGGAGTTGACCCACCTCGACAGGCAACGAAGGCCATTGTTCGTCCAGATTCGCGCGAGCCACCGATGTCGGCATTCGGACCTCCACTGGAGTCACTATCGGCAGCTTTGCGTTTTCTGTGATTTTCCACGAGAGCTACTCACCGCCGCTCGCAGCGAAGCTTGCAAAGCTATAGTGTAAGCGCCGATGATATGATCTCGGCAGAATGGGAGAAATAGTGGAGGCAGAGGTTAAGACAGAGGGCGCGCCTTTCAACCGGTGGCTGATTCCGGTGGCGGCGGTCCTGATTCACATCTGCATCGGATCCATCTATGCGTGGAGCACCTTCAACCTGCCCATCAAGAAGGTGTTTCCCAACGCGCCATCGTGGTTCAGTCCGCCCTATACGACCTTCTCGACGGCGCTGGTGCTACTGGGCCTCAGCGCGGCATTTGGAGGGCCGTGGGTGGAGAGGCGCGGACCTCGGGTGGCGGCTACGGCGGCGGCGATCTTTTTCGGAATCGGCCTGTTGACCGGCGGGTTCGGTCTCTACATCAAGCAATCGGTTCTGGTGTTTCTGGGAATGGGGGTGATCGCCGGAATTGGAGCGGGACTCGGCTACATCGCGCCGGTGAGCACGCTGGTGAAATGGTTTCCGGACCGGCGCGGGATGGCCACCGGCATGGCCATCATGGGCTTCGGCGGCGGCGCTTTTATCGGCGGGTACGTGAACCCCTGGCTAATCAAGCGCGTCGACGTGGCGTTGACGGTGATGATATTGGGGGCTGTTTATTGCGCAGTCATGACGATTGGGGCGCAGATTATCCGGCGTCCACCGACCGGCTACGCGCCAGCGGGCTGGACGCCCTCGACCGTGATCGGCTCGCGGAGCAACCCCATGATTGCGCGAACCAGCGTGAACCGGAACCAGGCGCTGCGGACGCCGCAATTTTTCCTGCTGTGGGGGATTCTGTTCGTCAACGTGACGGCGGGTATCGGGATTCTTGCGCAGGCTTCGCCGATGATGCAGGATATGTTCCGCAAGACGCCGCTGGAAGCGGGCCTGATCATCTCAATCATCAGCCTGTTCAACGCGGGCGGACGTTTTTTTTGGGCGTCGGTGTCGGACTACATTGGGAGGCGGAATACATACCTGACGTTCTTTGGCGTTCAGGTCTTTTTGTTCCTGGCGGTGCCGGTGCTGGCGGGGCGCGGGGAATGGGGGCTGTTTGAAACCACGCTCTTCGTGATCTTCACGATGTATGGGGGAGGGTTTGCGACCATTCCGGCGTTTCTGGCGGACATCTTCGGACCGGAGAATGTGGGCGCGATTCACGGGGCGATATTGACGGCCTGGAGCGCGGCGGCGATTGCGGGGCCGGTGATTATCACGAGGCTTTCCGACAACGCCAAGGCGGCGCTGGCGCCGGGCGCGAGCCGCATCCACATCTATGACGCGCCGCTGCGGGTTCTGGCCGTGCTGCTGGTGGCCGGATTTATCCTGACCGTGCTGGTGCGTCCCCTCAAGACCAAAGCGGCTTAGTGCAGGGTCCGCGAAATAACTATACAGAAATTAGGGCACGCGCGGCTGAAGCCGCGGGTACCATGCCAATCCGGCACACTAGGAGGCCGTTCAGGAAGCGGTTCGCACGTGAACGGGCTGCAGGGCGCCGGCTTCGGTTTGCACTTCCTCTGGAGCGGCGGCAAAGCGGCTTAGTGCAGGGTCCGCGAAATAACTATACAGAAATTAGGGCACGCGCGGCTGAAGCCGCGGGCACCATGCCAATCCGGCACACTAGGAGGCCGTTCAGGAAGCGGTTCGCACGTGAACGGGCTGCAGGGCGTCGGCTTCGGTTTGCACTTCCTCTGGAGCGGCGGCTGGCGAGGTGGGCTTCTGGCTTTCGAAGAACTTCGACAACGAGGCGAGCTGGCCGCGGAAGGCGAGGATGGTGTCGAGATCAAACTGGCTTTGCGTGGTGATCACCCATCCGTACGGAGTGGGGGCGGCGGTGTCCACAAATGTTCTTGGGTCCATGACATAACTCATCGGCGGTCTTTGCTGGAATCTTTAGGGGATTTCGTAGCGGACGAACGCGAAGCGGGTGGAATCGGGCGACCAGGAATTGACGTTCATGGTTCCCTGCCCGCCGAGGAGGCGCATGAGGAACTCCGGTTTCGCGGCGATATTGTCCGCCGGAATCATGCGGATCTGCACGTGTTGATTGGCCGGATGCCCCTCGGTGCCTTTGGGAAATGAGAGGAAAACGATCCACTTTCCGTCGGGAGACGGGTGCGGGAACCAATCCTCCATTGCATCGCTGGTGACGCGCTGGGCCTGGGAGTCATCGGGGCCGGCGCCGGCGGGAGGCATGCGCCAGATATCCCAACTGCCGGAACGGTTGGAGTTGAAGTAGGTCCAGTTTCCGTCGGGAGAATCATCCGGGCCGTCGTCATAGGCGGGGTTGGAGGTGAGCCTGGTTTCGGGGCCTCCGGAAACGGGCATGCTGTAGAGATCGAAGTTTCCGGCGCGCTGACCGACGAAGGCGAAGGACTTGCCATCGGGCGCGAAGGCATGGAAGTAACTGGGGGCATCGGGCGTCATCAGGCGCGCCTTGCCGCCGGGGCTGGTAGGGACGAGGTAAACCTGGGAGGCGCCGGCGGGCCCGCGGGCCGATACGGCATAGGTGCTGGAATCCGGTGAGATGCCGTGGTCGTTATTGACGTTCTGAACGTCGCCCAGGTCGATCCGTTCCAGTTGCGGCCTGTCGAGGGCGATGCGATAGAGATCGCCGCCGTAGTTGACGAGGAGGAACCTGCCGTCGGGAGACCAGTTGGGCGCTTCGACGCGGTGGGGGACACGCAGCAGGACGCGCGCGAAGCGGTTCTGCAGGTCGAAGATGGAGATGACGCTGGTGACCGGCTCTTTCGGTTTGGTTTCGATTTTGACGTTGGAGAAGACGGCGGTTTCGAGAACATTGGCGTCGTGCGAGCAGACGGCGAGCCCGGCATAAAGCGGGTCCTTCAGCGAGAGGGTGATGGGGCCGGTGGCTTGCATTTTACCGTCGGGCGCGCCGGCGAAGAGGGTGAACTGGTCGTCCCGACGCTCGATGCGGATGTGCAACGGGCCATTGAAGGTGGACTGGATTTCGCGGGTGAGCCCCTGCTTCGTCTGGCGGTATTGCAGCGAGGTCATCCCGCTGCCGTGCAGGGCGACATCGACGTAGGGCGAATCGGCATCGAGGCTTTGACGGAGCATGAGGGTGGCTTTGCGGTGTTCGACTGCGCCTTTGCCGATCCATGTGACGTCGGCCGAGAAGGTGACATCGCCCGAGACCTTTTTCCATACATATTGGAACGCGTCGGTGGTGGCCCAGATGTTGGCGCCGCCGCCGGTGATGCGGTATTCGCCGGTTGCAGCGTCGAATTGGGCTGAACCGGGTTTGGGGTTGATGCCGATGTCCTGGTGGTTTTCAAAGATGCCGAGGGGTTGGGCGGCGAGAGGCAGGGTGAGGAAGAGGAGAGCGACGTAGCGCATGTGGAATTATGTTTATCACAAGCGGGGTTTATGACAAGCGGATGCGCGCAGGCGCAGTTCTCGTGTGAGACTGGACGGGGAGTTTTCCTTGGAGGCGGATTTTCGTTAGGCAGCGGTCCTTTCCGGGAACAAAGTGCTCTCGATTTCGGTGAGAAGGCCGACAT
>Ga0182030_10015156_pt1 | contig 15131 bp, 11 predicted proteins | sample 812S3MmetaG_FD_121299 | JGI IMG/M metagenome (GOLD analysis project Ga0182030, IMG submission 121299) | Permafrost microbial communities from Stordalen Mire, Sweden - 812S3M metaG (Illumina Assembly) | ecosystem: Environmental > Terrestrial > Soil > Wetlands > Permafrost | place: Sweden... | reverse complement strand
GTTCTGCCCGCTCGGGAGATTTACCTGCGTTAGCCTCTCGAGAACCTTCTGCCGGTTCCAGTCGTTACCGAGGTGTCGTCGAAGATCAGCAGGACGTACGACAGTCCAAAAATGGACTCGGAGCGCAGATACGTCATATGCGGCATTCCGGCCATCTGAATCTCAATCGGAATTGTGACTTGCTGTTCCACTTCCTCGGCGGAACGCCCGGTCCATTGAGTTATGACCGTCACATAGTTGTCGGCAATGTCCGGGTACGCTTCAACCGGCAAGTTGTGAAAGGAAATGGCCCCCCAGCCGAGCAACAGGAGGGCGATGGCTATGACTACAAACTTGTTATTGAGCGCGAAATCTACCAGAGCGCGGATCATTTGGTGTTTCCTGTCTTATCGCTGTCTTGTCGGCAGTGCCGGTGGAATCCCTCTATACGAACCAGGGTCATTGCCCCAACACGTGGTCCAATACCAGCGCGTTCGTAATCACCTGGTCTCCAGGCTTTAATCCCGATTTGATTTCCTGCACACTTGTGTTGTCACTCAGGAGATCTCCGCCCACAACTTCGACACGGCGGAACTTATTGCCAGGGGCCGGTTCGAAGACAAAATCGCGATCATGCATGTGCAGGATAGCGGATGCCGGTACAATCGTATGCATCTCCGTCGTTTGCCCGCGGAAGGTGGCAGTCACGAACATGGACACCCGCATAATTCCGGGATTTTGAACCTCTATCCGAACTTTCGCCGTACGGATATTCGGGTCAAGATTCGGCAAGATATTACTTACCCTGCCCTGAAACTTGCGGTCGGGAAAGGCATTCAGTGTGATGTACGCCGTATCGCCGATGTGTACACCTGACAGGTCATTTTCATACACGTCGCAAACAACCCACACTGACGAGAGATCGGAGATCGTGAACGGCGCCGGCGTCGAATAGGACTGCACGGCTGACTGGTTGGTGATTTCCTGATCCGTGATTGTCCCCGCTACGGGTGCATAAGCACTGACTATCCCGGAGGGATGATCGGGGTCGACCCCGAATAGCCCAAGCTGTTCCTTCGCGGTTTCGGTAACGATTTTGGCATCTTCCAGCGCGGTCTGCGTACCAACTTCGGCGTTCTCGGCAATCTCAAGGCCACTCCTGGGAATTGCTCCGTTCTCGAACAGCACCCTGGCACGGTTAAGCTGTATCGTCGTCAGTCGTTCGTTGTCCACCGCGAGTAGTTCATTCTTAACAGCCTGGCGGTAATTAGAGTACGCCCCAGCGATATCTGTACTTCGAACCTTGAAAAGGAGCTGGCCTTTCGTTACCTGGTCGCCGAGGCGCGCGTCGATTTCCGTGATTCGTCCCGTGGCGAGGGAGGGTACCGGCACCTGCTTCGAAACATCGGGGGTAACTGTTCCGGTTACGACCAGTTCGGAGGTTGTGGGATGCGCGGTCGCCGTAGCCAGCGGAAACTGTTCCGGGTGATCTACTGAAAACAAAGCGGCGTCAGGGAATGGAACGACCTTCGCAGGTGCTGGTACCCCGGCGGCGGCATCTTCGGCCTGACCCTTGCTGCAGCCGGTTACTGTCAGAACTACAGGGACAAGGAAGAGAAGCAGAGTTATCCCCGGATTTTTGAGTGTCATAACAAGGGTTCCGTCGTGTTATTTACTAACTAAGAATAAAGCGATGCACCTAAGGACTGTGTAAGACTTAAATCAAAATTCCTATTCACCGCATCAGCGAAATCGATATTAGATGCGGATTCAATCTGCCCCCCGGAAACGATATCCAAAACTAAGTTCCGTAAGGAGATATCGCGGATCGGATGGATCGTCTTCCAGCTTCTTTCGCAGTTGGGATACGAAGGTTCTCAAGTACTCCGTCTGCAGCGCGCACTCGTCGCCCCAAACTGCCTGCAGAAGCGCGACATGAGTGACCGGCTTTCCGGGGTGCTTCATCAGGTAATGCAATAACTCGAATTCCTTCGGGGTGAGACGCAAGGGCAGTCCGTTCTTCCGGACAACTCTGCGCCACGGATCGAGCTCGATTTCGCCAATGACAATTGGAGTATCTGCATTTCGCATCGCAACGGAATCGCGCGGCTCCGTATTGGAACGGCGTACCGCGGATCGCAGTCGCGCAGCCAACTCGGGTACAGAAAAGGGCTTTGTAATATAGTCATCGGCTCCCGCGTCGAAAGCTTCGATTTTGTCTCGCTCGCTATCTCGCACTGTAAGCATCAGGATGGGAAGCAAGGGCGCCTTCTGCCGCATCCGGCGGCACGTTTCAATGCCTCCCATACCGGGCATATTTATATCCAGTAGAACGGCATCGAATCGTCGGGTGGCTACCTCCAGAAGGGCCTGTTCGCCGTTGGGAGAAGATACAATTCCGAAACCCAGCGCGCCGAGAGTCGTCCCCAGGACCCATCGCAGATCTGAATCGTCATCGGTAACGAGGATATTGCCGCTAGACGCAAGCATAGTCATTCACTAAAGTACGGGCAGTGGGAAGAGAGATTGACACCGACGTGCCATACCCTGTCTCTCCTTCAGCCCAGACGTGGCCATGATGAGATTCCACGATCTTCTTTACAATCGAGAGTCCCAGACCTGTGCCGGAAGGAAGATGGCGTGTGTCGGGAGCCCTGTAGAAGCGCTCGAAAACCCGTTCGCGGTCCGCGCGCGCAACTACCAGGCCCTTGCTCTTCACCGTCAACACCACCTGCGCCTCGTTGATGGCGAAAGTCAGCTCGATGGGAGAGTCCGGCTCCGAATATTTAACTGCGTTATCAATCAGTTGACTTATAGAAGTCTGAATAAGTTCACGGTCGGCAAGTACCGGCGCCTCGTATGCCGGCGCCAGTATATGAACCCGAGCCCTGTCTACCGGAGGATCGAGCTTCCCGATCGCCGCACTTGCCAGCGTCGAAAACAGAACCGGTTCCGGCTTTGGCTTAAACTCCACACTTTCCAGGTTCGCGGATCTGAGCAGGCGCGAAGCGAGATCATCCAGTTTCCTTGCCTGCTGATCGATAACCGTGACGCATTCGGCTTGTAAATCGGTTAAGCCACCAAGCGCAAGCAGACCTGAACTGGCGGCGCGTGTCACCGCCAGAGGAGTCTTGAACTGATGAGCCAATGCGTCGAGTACCGAGGCCCTTAGTTGCTCGGTTTGCCGGTCCGCCTGCGCGCTCAACTCCTTTTGAAGAACTCGTGCACGTTCAAGGGCAATCGCGCTCAACGACGCCAGCGCCGCGGCAGCTGACCGTGTCATGTCGGTTCCGGTCAGGACCAGGCCGCCCACTGGACGCACACCGATAGTGAGAACGCAACACCAGCTCTTCGTCGCTGTATCGAAGGTGTCCGCGCCCGCCACAAAAGTGTCACGTGACTTACCTTCCATCCCTGCCGCATACCCGCCGCTTCGACAGGTCGCGGCAGGCAGCGCATCGAATAATTCGACGGCCTGAAGCCCGAACATTTCACGAATTGACGAAGCGATCAGATCGCCTGGTTCGGCGGAGCTGTCGAGGAGAAGAATTCTGCGGGAGGTCTGGTACAGACGCTCCATTTCCGTGTAGAGTTGCTCTATTTCCATGGCCCGGTTTCGGGCACGGTGAGACAGTTGACTAATAACCAGCGCGGTGAATTCAAACGCGCCAAGCGCGACCCAGTTTTCCGGGCTGTTAACAAAACTGAAGATCGGCGGAACGAAAAAGTAGTTCAGGCAAGCTGCTGCCACAACGGAAACAACTGTGGCCTGCCAAAATCCGCCATACATAGCGGCCAGGACGACAAACACGAGATAAACGAATCCCGTGAAAGCGAATCCCTGACCTAGCCGGAATGAGACCAGCGTGCACAGGGCCACGCTCGCAAGCATGAAAACAGAGAAGCGCAGGTCGCGAACTTCATGCGATATGCGCTTCTCTGACATACTGACCCGGCGTTGCTTTGATTCGGCTTAGAACTTCACCAGCACGCCGATCGAAAGCTTGGTTTCACTCTTGCGGAGGTCCGGGAACCAGACGCTGCTGAGTCCGCCGCCGCAGTTTGTTTCGGCAGTGGGCAAATCATTTGTCCCCGCTGTAGCACCCGACGCGCAGGTATAGTACTGGGGCAACCCGTTGTTTCCTCCGGGAGGAGTCACCCCACCCCTGCCAGCGAAGTACGGGATATCGGAATGACGATAGCCGGCTTCCGCCCACCAGGTGATGTACTCTCTCGGCATGTACTGGAAGGTAATCGTGCCGTCCTGCATGTGAGCTTTCTGGCCAGGATTTTCCGTAAAGTAAGGAGTGCCCGACGCAGCATAAGCTCCATCGATCGGTGGCAACAGTGTCAGGTAACGTCCCGGATTGCCCATCTGTCCGCCGCCAAGAGTAATGGCAAACAGATCATGATGGAACCACATCCGGTCGTAGGCCATCCAGCCCAGGAAGTCCGACTTGTTGGGGCCGTTGTGACAGGTGATTCCACCGCCGTACTGGCATCCAGCGTCTCCCGTCAGGGAGAAGGCCATTTTCGATATGCCGTTGCCGTTATTTGGATTGTTATAGTACCTGACTTCGATACTGTCATCGGTGTGAATACGCTGGGTATTAGGAAGGCCCAGATTATCCTCACCATAGCCATATTGGTTGGCTACGAGCTTGAACCACTCTTTCGGTTCCCAAAGGAGCTGTCCTCCCAGACCCATGTGGCCGTTGAATTTAGCGTAAGACTGCCATCCGTTGATGACCCACGGCTCGATCTTGAGTTTCGCGGTCGGAAAATACTGAACGCGAAGCCCATTGAAGAACCACGGAGTATTGGACGACACATACGACGGCTGATAAGTCCAGTTGTCGAAGTTATAGTAACTGAACAGTCCGATATACGATACGAAAATTCCGGCATCTACGTTGAGGCCATGCTGCACATTGAAGTGATATCCGCCGTAGGCTTCCGAAACGTACTTGTAGGCGTTCTGGAGATCCCACTGGCCGACTCCGCCGATATTTCCCGACCCGGAGCCCGTTGGCGAGCTGGCATCGTTGCGCGGAGTGGTGGTGGCAAACAAGCCGTACATGAGAAGGATTCGGCCGCGGACGTTTTCCCAGTGGAAGTCGCCGCCAATGCTGGCCTGCTCGATCTGAACTTCACCCGACCGGAATGACTCGGTGGCTCCAACGATCGTGTGGTCTTTCGGCTGATTAAAATCTTCCATGTAACTGGTGTCGAACCGGACTTCGGGCGTGAAGAACTTGGTATCGAGAACTGTGTCCTTGTTACGCGAGCTGCCGTTCAACCAGGTGAAGTCGCCGTAGGCGAAGGGGGTAATGTAATCAACCCCTGGCGGCGCGGGATCGGGCGACTGCAGGGCGTCCGGAACATTGGGGATAACTGGCGCCGGATTTGCGGCCGGAGCTGGTGCAGGCACCGGAGCCGAGGGCAGCGGACCAGGGAACGGGGATTCCGGCGTATCAACCGCCGGGCGGTCAAACGCTGCAACTGGCGGAGCCTTTAGCGAGGCGGTAGTTACAGGCGGGGCTACGTACGCTTTTGGCTTGATCAAGTGTGCCAACGCCCCTTGGGCGATATTGCCGCGCGCGGGCGCAGGAGCAGCAGTCGCAGGTGCAGCTGCCGCTGGGGTCTGCGTTGACGAAATGACGACGGGGGCCGGGAGAGCGGTCACCGCCATCGCAATGTCAGACCGGGTTGCCTTGCCAGCCATCACCTGGAGAGTGGACGCCGCGCTGTCCGGATAACCATCGGCTTGCGTGGTGACCAGATACTCACCGGGCGTCACATTTGAGATCGAGTAAATTCCGTCGTTGCCGGAAATCGTCGTCCAGGTCCCCTTGCCATCACTTCTGACAGCAGTTACCATCGCTCCAACTAGCGGAGCCTTTGTTGAATTCCTGACGACGCCCGCGATGGCTCCGAAAGCCGCTTGCGTCTGGTTTGTAGCCGCCGCAGGGACAGAATCGTCGGCCCTTGCGGTGCCGACCATTCCAGTCAGGGCTGTAAGTATGCAAAAGGCGGGAACAATTCTTGCCGTGTACGACAGAAAAGATGTTTTCATAAAGTTTGTCTAACCTCGTTACCGCAAATGACCGCCACTCCGGCCTTGCTCGGCGCAGGCTGAAACGAGGCCTGCGGGAAAAATCTGGCTATCCAGTGGAAGCGACCAATGAAACAGTTACGGTTTTTCGAGTATAGGAATCGTGAAGTGACAAATGCATAAGTGCCGTGTGAAGGGCACGTTCCGTCGCGCGGATTATTTCGATTGGACCAATAAAAAACTTGATGGACAGGCATAAAGAGACCCTTAGTGAACAGAGGGTGTGGGGCGAAAAATGTCTTTATCCTCTTGAATTTGCGGCTGCACCAAGCGCACTTGAGACGCCAGCACCGCGTTTGTTATGTCTGCTGATATTTACGACGAGTTGCGACGAAGTTCAGCGTGTAATGAGCGCATCCTGAGTTAAATCGCGCAGCTTTGGCCGGTTTCCATCCGCTTGATAGACTCTCCGGTAGTGAAGAACGCGATTTGGAGAGCGCTGACCGAGGTTGGTTTTATCGTCTTCCTGTTTTACTCCAACCTTCTAATGGGGGAATACGGTCGCTCGGGAAAAGGGCGCGCAATGGGCCTGGCATGGGCACTCGCGGACATTGTGACGCCAGCCAATTTTGCAATCGCTATTGCGGCCGCTCTGGTGGGGTATGTTCTGGTGGAATTTCTACGCAGCAGATCCTGACTGTCGGATCAGGGTCTTTGTAAGTCCTTCAGGTCCACAACACCGATGTCAGTAATGATTTTGGCGTAAGCGCGCGTGATGTTCGCCAGTGCCGGTGCCGGGGTAATGTCCGGCGTTTCATGATCCGAGTGCCAATAGAAGCCCGTATCAATCAACTGGATCGCGGGCGAGAACTGATAAATCCTGCCGATCTCACCCGCCGGAGTCCGCGCCGGGATTTCGAAAGTCGGCACTCCGAATGATGCCAGGGCTTTAATCGTAATCTCTTCCAGTTTGTGGCTGCCGCCCACGTACCAGGTCAAAGTCGAAGCGAAATTTGTCTTTGAGATTGTCTGATTTCCAATTACCAGTTCCGTGGCAGCCGTATGCTCGCAGTTGATCAGGAGTGCGGTCTTCGCGAAGAGTTCCTTGTGCTGGGATAGCCACGTACCGCTTTCAGCCGTACCGTCGTGGTGACCACTAGTGCCGAGGAAGATGATCGTGCGCTTCCGCTGACCCTGCGGAATTCTGGCAAAGTACTCAGCCAGTCCGACTATCGTAGCTACGCCGGTGCCGTTGTCATTGGCGCCTTCAAACCAGCCGTCCCGATGCGCTGTAATAATCACGGTTTCGTCAGTCGCGCCCGGGAGCGTTCCCCATACGGTGGACGTTTTCTCGTTCGGAACCATTTGCACGTTCATCGCGAGTTTGACCCGCGGCGCGGTTCCCCCGCGTGCTTTGCCGATCATCTCGCGCATGGCCAGTCCGTCCTGATAGCCAAGAGCGAAAGTCGGAATATTTACGCCCACCGGGTAGAACTGCATCTTCAAATTTCCGGGTACGAGAACGGTGATGAAAATCGCGGCTGCTCCGGCGTCCTCGAGGCGTTTCCACGCGCCATTGTTGGCGGTGGCGTGGCGGGAATAAAAATCGGTGCTGTAGAAGAAGACGGCTTTGCCTTTCAAATCCCGGCTCGCCAGATCGCCGGGGCTCGCCAGGCCAACATCCACAGCTTCCAAATCCAAACCCTCCGGAGCCGTGCCTGGAGATCGGTGCGTCGGCTGAGCGGTTTCCAGTTTCAGAGTCTGGCCCCCGGAAGACGCCGAAACGCTCCACGATTGCGGCATCCACTGCGGCGGCAGATCGAACGACTGCTGGCGGACGTCCGAAAGTCCGGCCTTGCGAAATTTGTCGAGCATCCACTGGGCATTTTCTTCGTCGGCCGATGTGCCGATGATCCGGCCCCAGAACTGATGGCCCTGATCGCGGTAGCGCCTGGAGATCGCGGCCTGCTCTTCTACATATTGTTTAAGGTGCTTGCCGTCGATGGCGGTATAGGCTTTGTCTTCGGGCGCCACTGGCCAGATCAGGTAGGCCTCGTCGAGCGGATGCAAGGGCTTCATCGGAGCCGTTGCCTGGCCACCCCGTCCCCCGCCAGGACCAACCGGAGGAGTTTGCGCAAAAGCCAAACAGGCCGTAAATGCCGCCGCCAAAAGAATCCCGCTTCGGTTCATGAAGATGGCCTCCGGCCAGCGTCAATACTATAAGGAGGTCTTGTACGCTGTCAATCGCGGATTTCCGACAAAAGACGGGAACAATCCGCGCTGAGCTGTCGTAGCTTGGTTACAGGCGCTCTCGCGCGGTATCATCGAATCCTAGGACTGGATGTGTATGTATAAACACAAATTATCTCCCGCTGCGATATTGTTCGCTGCTGGACTGGCTTTGAGCGCCTCTGCAGCCGCTCAGACGACTCCCACTTTTTCCAAAGACATTGCGCCGCTCTTCAATAAGGACTGCGCGAGTTGCCATCGGTCCGGCGAAATCGCCCCGATGTCGCTGCTCACCTATGAGCAGGCTCGCCCCTGGGCCAAATCGATCAAAGCGCGCGTGGCTTCGGGTCAGATGCCGCCTTGGCAGTCCGACGATCCGCATGGCACGTTCCTGAACGATCGCCGGCTCTCTGACGCCGAGAAGAGCCTGATCGTCCGCTGGGTGGATGCCGGTGCGCCGAAGGGCAATCCGAAGGATCTCCCGCCAGTTCCGAAGTTCCCCGAGGGATGGCAGATCGGTAAGCCCGACGCGGTGTTCAGCATGGACAAGCCGTACGAAGTCCCGGCAACCGGCGTCGTCGAGTATCAATACTTTACGGTTCCGAGCAACTTCACGGAAGACAAATGGATTCAGGCCATCGAAGTGCGCGCTGGCGCTCGCAGCGTCGTGCACCACATCCTGGTTTACGCCAAGGATCCCGCCTATAAAGGACCGCGCCGCGATTCCTTCACCGTGGCCGTTCCTGACATGTCCAAAATGCAGCGCCCGGCAGGTGCTGGCCGTGGACCGCAGCGTCCGTTGACTCCCGAGGAGCAGATTAAGCGCGATCCGGGCATTCTGGTCGGCATGATGGCGCCTGGAACCAATCCGATGGTTTTCAAGTCAGGTACCGCGATGAAGATTCCGGCTGGCTCGCTCCTGACTTTCCAGATCCACTACACAGTGAACGGGAAGACGCCGGTCACCGATCAATCAAGCGTGGGCATGATCTTCGCTAAAACGCCCCCGGTGCAGGAAGTACGGGATACGTATTTTGCCAATCCGACCCTGGTGCTGCCCGCAGGCGCGCCCGATACTGCGATTCCTTCGGCGATCGTGTTCACCGAAGACTCGCACATCACGGGCATGGTGCCCCATACCCATCTTCGTGGCAGGACTTGGGAAGACCGTCTGGTATATCCGGATGGACGTACCCAGGTGATTCTCTCGGTTCCGACCTACGATTTCAACTGGCAGACTCTCTACGAATTTGCCACTCCGCTGGCGGTGCCGAAGGGTACGCGTCTGGAGACCGTGGCGCACTACGACAACTCCCCGAACAACAAGTCGAATCCCGACGCTACCAAGGAAGTTCACTGGGGCGATCAGACTTTTGAAGAAATGCAGTTTACGGCGCTCCTCTATACCGTGGACAAAGCTCCGTCACCGGCTGCCCAGAACGCCTCCGGTGGAGGCGGGCAGTAACTTGAAACTCCGGTTCATCCCGGCCGCAATGCCTCACGGCATTGCGGCCGTTTTCATTTTGAGTGTCGCGGCAGCGGCGCAGACGTCTCCGACATATTCGAAGGACGTCGCTCCGCTTTTGTATAAGAATTGCGCCAATTGCCATCGTCCAGGCGATATCGCGCCGATGTCTCTGCTGACGTACGATCAGGTTCGTCCATGGGCGAAATCCATTCGTGAGCGGGTATCGCTCGGAACCATGCCTCCCTGGCATTCAGATGCTCCGCGCGGCACGTTTTCAAACGACCGCCGGTTAACCGATACGGAACGGTCCACCATCGTTAAATGGGTCGATGCAGGGTCACCGCCGGGCAATCCAAAGGATCTGCCTGCCATGCCGAAGTTCACGGAAGGCTGGGAGATCGGGAAGCCCGATGCTGTTCTGTCGATGGACAAACCGTTTGTAGTGCCCGCTACCGGCACGGTTGATTATCAATATATGATGATCCCGACCAATTTCACGGAAGACAAATGGGTCCAGTCGATCGAAGTGCGGCCGGGTGCGCGCCAGGTGGTTCATCATGTTCTGGTGTTCATGAAAGAGCCCGGCAATACCAGACCCCGGCGTGACTCCTTCTCGCAGGCGATCCCGAAGTTTCCCGGAGGTTTCGGACCGGGGACGCTTCTCGCCACCACGGCGCCGGGTACCAACGCGATGACGTTCGAACCCGGCACCTCGGTGAAAGTTACAGCCGGATCGACACTCATTCTGCAGATTCACTACACCGCCAACGGGAAGGAAGCAGTGTCCGATCAGACCAGTGTAGGGATGATATTCGCCAAAGAGCCTCCGCAAAAGGAAATGCGGACCAGCGCGTTTATGAATCCGCTTATGATGCTGCCCGCCGGCGCGCCGGACACGGCGATCCCGACCGCGGTTGTCTTCGATCAGGACGTCCATATTACGGCGATCTTCCCGCACACGCATCTGCGCGGTAAGGCGTGGGAGTATTCGCTCGTTTATCCCGATGGCCGCAAAGAGGTGGTGTTGCCGGTCCCGACCTACGACTTCAACTGGCAAACCTATTACATCTTCGCCAAGCCGTTAGCCGCGCCGAAAGGCTCGCGCCTCGAAGCCGTCGCGCACTACGACAACTCGGTGAACAACAAGTCGAACCCCGATGCGACGAAATCTGTGCACTGGGGTGAACAGACCTGGCAGGAAATGCAGTACACGGGCATCAACTACACAATCGATAGCCCGTCCCAATCAGCGCCAGCAACCGGCGGCCAGTAACGCCGGCGATCTTGTCGCCGGTTAGACCTATCGATTCAGCCACGCCACGATCGAGCGCGTAACCAGGTCCGAAGCATCCTGCTGAACAAAGTGGCCGGCTCCCGGAATCGTCACCAGAGTCCAGTCTTTCTCCAGAAAATCCCAGGTATTGTTTAAAGCCCCGGGCAGCAGCGCAGTATCGGCCAGACCGTGAATCTGCAGCACTGAAGCTTTAACCTTCACGACCGGAGAAGGATCTTCCTGGTAAGGTTCGCGCGGATAGTTCGCCTTATACAGATTCATCATCGCTTCAAAATCGGACCGCTTAAATGCCTCCACATACTTCGCCTTCGCGGCAGGATCCTTCACCCATCCGGCGAGTCCTTCAGCGGTAAGCTTGCTGGCGGAATCGGGCTGCTGGTTATTGCGCGCATACTGGCTATTTTTCGCCTGCTCCGGGTTATGTACGAGTTCGCGTGCGAGTCCGCGGGGGTGAGGCAGGTTGAGGATGATCAGTTTGTCCACGAGCTCAGGACGCGCCATGGCCAGCTGCCAGGAGATCATGCCGCCCCAGTCGTGCCCGATGACGATGGCTGAGCTCCCGCCTGCGTCTTTGATAACCGCCGCCAGATCCCCCACCAGCAGCTTCATATCGTAGTTCTCAACGCCCTTCGGTTTGTCGCTGAGGTTGAATCCCCGCAGGTCCATCGCAGCGATGCGGTAGTGGGGCGCCAGTGCCTCCATCTGATTTCGCCAGGTATACCAATAGTCCGGCCAGCCATGAACCATGACAATCAGCGGCCCGCTGCCAATGGTCACGTAGTGGATCTTCACCCCGTCGTGATTGGCGTAGTGGTCTTCGACTTTCTTGTCGAAGTCAGAGCTCGCGGCGGAAAGGGTCATGGCCAAAAGGGCAAAGGGCAATAATCGGCGGATCATCTCCGCTATCTTATCGCTTTGTACCGGCAATCACTACCCGTTCATCGCCCTCGCGGCGCGTCACATGCTCACGATCGAGGTACTCCAGGAGCGGAATGGCGTATTTGCGGGAAACGCCGGTCCAGTCCTTGAAGGCAGGCACAGCGAATCGCTCGCCTTGTTTTTTCGCCAACTCTCCGCGAAGCTTCACAAGCGCATCGGCATGGATCACAACTTCTTCAGAAATCTTGACCAGGACGCCTTCACGCAAAAGAATTTGCAGAATAGACCGGGCGCGCGCATTTTCAACGCCAGACGTTTTTAGAACGTCGGCGACAGCCGGGGCAGTGAGCCCGGCCTTCTCAAAAGCCGTCTCGATCGCTGCGCGCGCTTCCGATTCATCCTGCTTCAGCACGACGCGATGGCTCTTCAGGCGAACCACTTCGGCATCCTGCGTAAGCTCGGTGGCCGATGCCAGCGCGTGTTCAAAGATCTCAGCGGGCGCGCGCGGCATCACCCGCGTCTTCAGGTCCTGTTTGAGAATGCCAGGCAACAGCGATTTTTCCTTGTGAAAAGCACGGCAGGCGGCAGTCAGTTGCTGGCGCAACTCCGCCACACGAGCCTGCCCGATCCGGCACTTGCCTACAGACTCAATGCCGGGGAAGGCGGGGACGGCGTGAAGACCCGTCCAGGCGATCAACTGTTCTTCTATGAGCCCATACGGCGTTTCGGTTATCAATAGCTCCGGCCGGAGGGCGCTAAGCCGCGCATCCGGATTATCCGCCTTACGATATCTGTGAGCGCTGATGTCGACGACCACGCCTCCGCCAATCGTAATCACCGGCGAAAACATCCGGATGATGAAGTGATCGCCGGGAAGTACCAGGGCCGGCTCCTTGAGCACGATACGGGCCCACGTAGTTTCTCCTGGCTTCAAAACCACGCGGCGGTCCAGGAAACGGACCTCAGCTTCGATCTCAGCGGTACCCGCATGGAAGTGCACGGGAGCGCGGTTCTTCAGCGGTTTGGCAGTGCTCAGCAGATCGAGCCGGCAGTCGAGCCGGGTGACCGGAGCGAAGCGGCCCGCATCGCTCAAAACCATCCCTCGATGCAACTCGGAAGGTTCAATGCCTGCGAGGTTCACCGCAGTGCGTTCCCCCGCCCTGGCGCGGTCTGTTGCTTCGCTATACACCTGGATCCCACGCACGCGCAATCGGCGACCTTCCGGGAAAACCTCGACTTCCTGTTCGCGCTTCAGGGTTCCCGAAATCATCGTGCCGGTAACAACCGTTCCGAAACCTTTCATCGTGAAGGCCCGGTCGATGGGCAGCCGGAACCAGCCTCCGGCGCTCTTTCCACGGACTCTGCGAGCGGCATTTTCGAGTTCCCCGCGCAGTTCGGAGATGCCTTCGCCGGTGACAGAACTCACCGCGACGCGAGGAGCTTTCTCAAGGAACGACCCGGCCAAAAATTCATCCACCTCCATTCGCACAAGCTCCAGCAGATCAGCATCGACAAGGTCTACTTTCGTGAGGACAACTACGCCGGACTGCACGCCGAGAAGCCGGCAAATCTCGAAGTGCTCGCGGGTTTGTGGTTTGATAGATTCGGCAGCCGAGATCACAAACAGGACCAGATCGATGCCCGCAGCGCCCGCGAGCATGTTGCGAACAAAGCGTTCGTGCCCCGGCACGTCGATGAAACCGAGGCGAAGGTCGGGAGCGATCTGCAGGCTGGCGAATCCCAGGTCGATTGTTATGCCGCGACGTTTTTCTTCCGCAAGGCGATCGGCGTCGGTCCCGGTGAGGGCTTTGACCAATGCTGTTTTGCCATGATCGATGTGGCCAGCGGTACCGACGATAATATTTCTCATGCGCGCCGATTCCATCGTATTACCGGGATGAGTTTTCGATTGTCTATTGCATTCTGGTGGTGGTTGGCGGGGCCCTTTCGAACAGAGATATCCGGATTTCGAAGTATCTCTCTCTGAGCATGACCAATCCGACTCCGCTGCGGCGGCAAGCCCGAAAGGTAATGGCCGCGCTCCCTTGCATTCCCTCGCGGTTGATCGTGGCAGGTCCGGCTCCGTTCACATTGCCAGGGTCTGGAGCCTTCGCGCCCTGCTGCGTCTGCCCAAAACGAGATCGTCGTAATGAGCGATGGCGATATTCGGCTGTTTTCGATGCCCCAGGAACGATGGTTTAGCAGTGAGTCGGCCGGAAGTTGGCCTTGTGACATGTCCCTGGATCGTTGCCCCACGAGCCTGGGGAGTGGCGATTATAGGGCTGGTATTCCGCGCATGGGCGCATTGACAATCCCTGGTATGCCGCTACTGGTGGCTGCTGCCGCTGGAAGACATCGCCAGTTTCGCAAGTTGTCAGTAGCAAAAGACGGCAGCTTCAAGGAAGAAGCAGCGGCGGACTAAGGCTTCTTCAGGGCCTCAATCAAAGCCGGAACGACCTCAAAAAGATCGCCGACAATCCCGTAATCCGCCACCTCAAAAATTGGCGCCTCGGGATCTTTATTGATCGCAACGATGGTCTTCGAACCCTTCATGCCTACCAGATGCTGAATCGCGCCCGAAATCCCGACCGCGAGATACATCTTCGGGGCCACAGTCTGCCCCGAGCTGCCAACCTGCCGCTCCATAGGCAGCCAGCCGTTATCGCAAATGGGCCGCGAAGCCGCCAGTTCACCGCCGAATGCATCGGCAAGCGCCTTAACGATCGGAATATTATCTGCTTCCTTAATCCCGCGACCAACCGAAACGATGATGTCGGCAGCAGTTAGATCAACCGCACGCGCAGATTCCCTGAAAAGATCCAGCGGCTTAGTCCGAATTTGCTCCGCCTTTAAATCCACCGCGAATTTATCAACAGCCGCAGACCCGGCAACAAGCGTGTCCGCCCGAAACGCCCCGGCCTGAACCGAAGCAAAATAAGGCGGCTCGCCCTCAAACCGGACGTCGGCGTTGATCTTCCCCTGGAAAAGCTGCCGAACCAAAACCAACTTCCCGTCCTCAATCCGATTCGCAATAACGTCGCTAACCAGGACGCGGCCAAGCGCAGTGGCCAGCTTCGGAGCAAAATCGCGAACCTGATAGGTATGCGGGAAAAGAACAAACGTCGGCTGATGTTTCTCAATCAACTGCTTTAGCGCGATGGTGTAACCATCCGGCGTATAGTCCTTCAGAAGCTCATGCTCAAGGACATGAATCTTATCCAGCTTGT
>Ga0182030_10015153_pt1 | contig 15133 bp, 12 predicted proteins | sample 812S3MmetaG_FD_121299 | JGI IMG/M metagenome (GOLD analysis project Ga0182030, IMG submission 121299) | Permafrost microbial communities from Stordalen Mire, Sweden - 812S3M metaG (Illumina Assembly) | ecosystem: Environmental > Terrestrial > Soil > Wetlands > Permafrost | place: Sweden... | reverse complement strand
GGCTTGATGAGTGCGCAGAGCTCCTATCGAGCACCCGCCCCGGTTCGGGCGGCTCGCACCCTCAGGAGCGAAGCCGCTTATAGATCACGAACTCTATACGCCGATTATCATCTAACCCAGTCGATGGGACAAGGCGCTTGTACAAACCGGGCAATGAAAATCGCTCAGGCGGACCGCTCACAACCTGAAATCGCCGGTATTTCGTCAGGTCCATCCAGTCAGGCGTTTCTGTCTGACTCGATAAAACAACGAAGGGGTACTCGGACCGGGCTAGGGCCTCGACGTCTTGGTTCAGCACCGGGTACCAGGCCACGAAACGCCACTTGGCCTGGCGGGCTATAAGGAGCAGTCGGTAATCCCCAAACACGTCTGAACCTAAAGGAATGGCCTCGTCCAGCGTGCTCTGTACTGTGGTAAGGTCGCGAGAGCCCCACCCTTGGATCATCTGCAGGCTTCGCTCAAGCCAAGACGTCAGAATACCGGCCACGATTGCTAGCGCAAATAAGCCTACAAGCAGGCGCCGGTTGGTTGCCGATGCGCCAAATCGCTGCGAGGCGAAGTAGGCCACTCCGCATAGCATCGCCCAGAAAGGCGTGATCATCAAATGGTGCCACGGTATGTGGTCCGAAGCAAAACCAAGAAATAAAGGACTGCCAAAAGCGATGAGTAGCACACTCCGGGCTCTATTATCAAGAACGGCGCATTGTTCTTTCGCGGGCTTCGGCCTGAAAAGCAGGGACGCTAAAGTCCCGAACGCGGCGGCTACGGACACCAAGGACAAAGGGGCTCTCCGATAATAGTCGCAATACTTAAGGAGTTCCCCCCAAAGCCAATTGGCCCGGTTCGCCGATTGATGAACATGGATCTGAAACAGTAACTGATCCCGGATCGCTTCAGGGTGAAAAGACGCATATAATCCGACGGGTATTAGGGCAGCCATGCAGCCAACGCCAAAGAGAGAGACCTCGACCACGCGTTCATAGGCGGCGCGGGGTTCGCGCAGGGGCAGGAGGAGCAATGTTATTGCGTAAATGGGTGCGAATAACAGGTAGAGCGCATGCGAAGAGGCGGCAATGCCCAGAAGCACCCCCGCTCCGAGAAGACGAAGTCTACGACTATTCTCGCTGCCTCTCCAACCCCACAAGACTGACCAGGCCCCCAGCACACACACCAGCGCAAGCCAGTCGTACCGGACCTGTCTGGCGCGATATGCGAATAGCGGGTCGACGGCGAGTAGACCCACGCTTACCAACTGCGCGGCGGCGCCGAACGGTTTCATCGCCGTCATGAGCAGTGCTAACGTTCCAATCGCAAGTACGAGCGACAGCAGCCGCCCGTAGAGTAGCCTTGGACCTGTAATCCGAAATATCGCTGCCAGCACGATCGGATGCAAGGGACTTTGGTAAAGGTACGCCACGTCGTGTTCCCTGCCCGGACCTGCTGACGGAACACCGAGGTGGCCGTGATCAACCAAGGAAATAGCCGCATCAATAATGGGGGCCTCATCGTGGGTGAAGCCGGGGAATTCAGAGAGACCAGCCAGCCCCCACAGGCCAAAAGCGCAGATCAATAACACTGCCCCCTTTCTCACACCTGCTGCGAGAATGGGTGCCTTTACCGACATGTTTCGCATACCCACAGGCGGCGCCCTACCAGTCCGAGCGCTTGAGGTCCAGCTTCCGAATCGCCCAAACGGTTCATCGGCTTCCGGCGTGCTCCTCGTGTACGAGTTTCTCTGGAGTTCACGCCGCGCGGCCGCCTGCTTGTTCGATCACCGTTGCTGCGATATATCATGTGTGTGTGTTCCGTCTGAGTGACTTACGGCGCTGGACGCGATAGGTCGACTCGCGATAGCCCGCTCCTCGGCGTTCGGTTGTGACCAGTCGGAAAGTGAGATACGGAATGTCAACAATTCCATTACGCACCTGGTCCCGATGCGGAGCCATCGGATAAACCCGTGCAGCGACTGTTGCCCACCTTTGCGGTTGAAGTGCTGGATCTCAACCTCTGTGGTGCGGTAGCCCATCGTTCGCGCCAGCAAAGCAACCATGACCATAGGAATGAACGAACCGGATGGCACTCGTGACAGTACTGACCGGAGCGCTTCGGTGCGCATCAGCTTAAACGGGCAATTCGCGTCGCGAATCCACTTTCCCCAAAACAAGAAAAGGATCAGCCGCATCGTACGCGTGACGAACAGCCGAAACATGCCGTCTGCTCTCTGTTCCCGGACACCGAAGATGAAGTCATAGTGATCCCGCAATTCCCAGAGGGTCCAGAAATCGACAGGTGTGTGTTGGCGATCACTATCCGTGTGGAACACAAACGGCTTTGTTGCGTTCTGGATACCGAACAGGACGGCCCTTCCGTGTCCGCCGTTTTGTGGTGTTTGCAGAGCACGCAGCCGAGGTAACGTCTGACTAAGGCTGTTCAGTACAGAAGCAGTGTCATCCGTACTGCAGTCGTCCACAATCAGCAGCTCCGCTCCCTCTAACTTGTCGATGACTTCGTACCATTCCCGTATGCTGCGCTCTAGGATTGCCGCCTCATTGTATGCCGGCATGACGATAGAAAGCATGGTTTCTAAAAGCTCCTATGTTAGAAACACTAAATACTTCTTGCTGTAGAAGTTCCAGGAAGTAACTATTACTAACGCTCCGCCTTTCGTTGCCATATAGTTGACCCCCAATACCCCGGTTCCGACCCACATGACTCCTTGGTTCAAAACCAGACCCGCAGCGGTGATCACAAAAAACATTACTCCCTCCACCCGCTGCGAGTAGCGGCCGGGCCGGTATACGAATCTTCTGCTCAGGGTGTAGTTCAGCGCGGAACCAACGAGAAACCCAATAGCAGAAGAGATCCAATAATGCACGCCGACCAGCGCCGTCAAGAAATAGAGAAGTCCATAGTCGACGGAAGCTGAGATTCCGCCCGCAACGAGGAAACGCAATATCTGCGCCCGGACGATGCCCGGCCGATGAACAAACGTCGGAACCGAATGCGCCCCCAGAAATGCTGCTAACGTCTCCCGGCTCATTGATCAGAATCGCTGCTCATAGCGGTCATGGTTTTCGCGGACTGGAAGCCTTGTAGCCTGTTCGGCCGGCCTACTTGCGTCTGGGAGTCTATGGCTTTTATATGTCCGTTACCTGGCTTGGTTAACGACGGCGGGGTAGTTCAGCGTCATCTCTGGTGTGCCGAAAAGCAGGCGATTCACTAGTTCCACACCCTGCGCGCAACTGTGGTCCTGGTTTGCTACCTCATACTTCCACGCGCCGAACCTGCCGCGGGAGTAAATCTCGTCCCTCTCGAGGTTTATTAGCATTGCGGCGAGGTGTTCGTCGCGATCTGGTGTCGGCACGGGGTACCCGCGGTCGAGACGCTGGCACCATGTGGAAACGATCTCACCCTCAGATCGAAGCAGTTGCGTCGCCAGCATCCCCTTGATGACATCTTGAATCAAGGAGTGCTCGGCGACAGCCCTGAAGGGCGACTGGGATACCTCAGCCATCAACGACCAGAAGCGAGACGGATCTGGAACATTGTTGGGTGAGTAGTTTGAGAACACCGTAACTCGGTAGAAGGGGGAATCGGCCTCTGGGAAGTACATCCAGTTCTTGGAAGCCAAGTGGACAGGGGGCTGGCCCGCCAGTCCAACTCCGACCACGTGCGTCGTCGAGTACTTCAGTTGGCTCGCCCTCGTTTTCAGGTTGTCTTCACCCATCATTTGTGCCAGTACATCCAAAGGGAGAGTGGAGATCAGGATGTCGTAGGCTTGCTCTGCTCCGTCTGCGGTTCGGATTGTGCGTCTCATTGCATCGACCTGGCGAACAGCGGTATTGTAAGCAAGATGTCGCTCTGGGATGAGACCCGCCACAGCTTTCCAGACTGCTCCCGTGCCCCCAGACGCAGGAAACCGAAACGTGCTATTGGGTCCCCAACCCGGGTCATCTCTGCCGCTGATGACGTTTTCGACCACGCGCTCCAAGTCAACCGCCGCTACCCTCTCTCCGACCCATCGGTGGCTCATCATTTTCGCCGGATGTGCCCAGACCTTAAAGTTGTAAGGTAGCAGAAAGAGATCGGCGATCCCGTCGCCAAAGGACTGGACGATCCAATCGTAGAAGTTGGCCGGGGGGATATGGCCGTTATTCCGCACCCGAATCAACCCCTTGACGCATCTAATCAAGTCTTCAGGCGGAAGGTGCCGGAGATTGTTCTGAAACGGATATGGCACAAACTTTCCGCGTATCCAGATGTACGACTGTCGCAAGTGCTGGAGCCACGCAGTGCCGAGGGCCAGGTCCATTAGTTGATCGAAGTATGCGTAGTGTGAAAACTGAACATGACCGCCGAGATCCCAGGTGAATCCACGGTGATCTACAAAAGACGCAGCAAGGCCGCCGGGATACGAGTTTTGCTCAAGGACCTGGAAGTTCGTGTAACCCAGCTCGTGAAGGCGATATGCAGCCCCCAACCCGGTGCATCCGGCGCCCAGGATGAGAATCCTAGGGCAGTTTGTTTCCCATTTGGAAGACAGCAGTTTATTACTCCCTTGAGAAAGACCGCATCGGACGAATGCCCCGGCACGGTGAGGGTGCGTTTGCCCGAGGGCCGCCGCTTTTACGGCCGAGGGCCGAAACCGGCATGTTCTGGTTCAGTTGCAATGGGCCACGCTGTGGGACACCACTGCGCCAATCACGCTCTGCTGCTGCTCGGCGCTCAGTTCGGCGTAAATCGGGAGAGCCAATACTTCCGCCGATGCGCGCTCGGCTTCCGCAAGCGAACCGGATGTGTACCCTAGGTGCAGGAAACACGGCTGAAACGGTAGGCACAGCGGGTAATAGATGTCGCATCCAATGTCCTGACGATGAAGCTCTTCCACCAACTTGTCGCGTTCGGGCGTCCGAACGACGTATTGGTTGTAGATGCTGACGCACTCCGGCATGACGAACGGGGCGCTGATGCCCGTCCCCGCGAAGGCGCTGTCGTAGACTGCCGCGTTCCTCCGGCGGCGTTCCGACCAACTGCCCAGGTGAGGAAGTTTGACCAACAGGACAGCCGCTTGAATCGGGTCCAGCCGGAAATTTCCTCCGATGTAGCGGTGGTAGTACTTCGATTGTGATCCGTGATTGCGCATCGCCATCATGCGCTCGTACACCGCCGCGTCGTTCGTCACCACCATGCCGCCGTCCCCGGCCGCGCCGAGGTTCTTGCTGGGATAGAAACTGAAACAGCCGGCGGCCCCGATACTGCCGGCTTTGCGTCCTTTGTAGGTGGCGGTGATGGACTGGGCGGCGTCCTCGATGACGGTGAGCCCGTGACGGTTCGCAATCCGCATGATCGGGTCCATATCGCACATTTGGCCGAACAGATGAACCGGAATGATCGCCTTGGTGCGGGGCGTGATGGCCCCCTCAATCAGTTCGGGGTCGATGTTATACGTGCGCGGATCGATGTCGACAAAAACCGGGGTGGCGCCGGTGCGGGCGATGGAGCCGGCTGTGGCGAAGAAGGTAAACGGAGTAGTGATCGCTTCGTCGCCGGGGCCAAGACCGAGCGCCATCATGCTGCATAAGAGCGCGTCGGTGCCGCTGGAAACGCCGGCGGCGTACTTGCAGTCGCTGATTGCGGCGATCTTCCGCTCGAGCTCGGCGACCTTGGGGCCGCCGATACAGACCTGGGAGTCGAGCACCTCCGCAACGGCCGCGAGCACCTGGTCACGGATAGCGGCATGCTGCGCTTTGAGGTCAAGGAGCGGTACTCCTTTGACGCTAGCTGCGGCAGGCCGCTGCGCCGTGGAATCGCTAGAGGTCATGCTTCTTTGGTCGGTTTGTAATACTTCGAATAGTACTTGCCGTAATATCCGTAGTAATAATACCGGTCGCTCATGTCCTCGCGGACTTCATTGAGGGCGACGCCGATTACGTTCGCTTTGAGGCGCTTCAGGTTGGTGAGAACGCTGGCGACCGCTGTTCTGCTCGTTTGGCCGGCGACGGTGATCACAACCACGCCGTCCACGATGGTGGCCATCTGGAGTGGCTCGGCGAAACCCAGGAGCGGGGGCGAATCCACGATGATAAGGTCGTATTCTTTCTGTGCCTCTTCCAGTATCTTTTCCAACACGCCGCCAACCCGGTCGGCGGCTCGTCGCGATGCCGGCCCGGCGGGCAAGACGGCTAGATCCGGATAGCCCTCCACCTGCTGGACTGCCTGCCGCCACTCGATCTTCGCATGCACCACCGAGGACAAGCCGATTTCGTTCTTTAGCCCGAAGCGGCCGTGAACGCCGGGGCGCCGCAGATCGGCGTCGATTAGCAGCGTTTTGCGCAGTTGCAGACTGTGGGCGGCCGCGAGGCGCGCTGCGGTAGTGGTCTTTCCCTCTCGTGGCACCGCCGACGTAATCAGTAGAGTGTGCGGTCGGCGGGTCGGATCGGAAAGGAGAATCGAGTCGCGTAGCGTCCTGATAGCCTCGTCGAATGACGACGTCTGGGTGCTGATCTGGGGCCTCCCGTCCTTTCCGCGCGACGGCCCCATCAACCGGCCGCGCCAAGCCTTCACGACTGGCAGGGAGCCCAAAACATCGGTTCTCATCCCTCGCTGGATCTGTTCCGGATCGCGAATGGTATTATCCAGGATGTCGACCAAAACGGCGGCTCCAACGGCCAGCATCAAAGAGAAGAGAAACGCGAGAGACACATTCATCCGGGTGTTTGGGAAAGCCGGCCCGAGCGCGGGCCGGGCCGGATCCGCAAGGCGGATCGAGCTATTTTGAAAACTGGAGTTGATTTCCGCTTCCTGGATCTTCCGCCACAGCTCGTCATATAGACTCTTGTCGCTGTCGGCTTCCTGTTTGACGGCTTTGTATTCGAAGGACCTCGCGTTCAGCTTATCGGACTCGTCTTTGGAAGCCTCCACCGCTTTGCCGATATCCGCCTCCCGTTCAAGGGCTTGCTGGTACTCTATGCCCACCCGTTGCACGATATCGTCTTTCAGGGCATCCCGCTGGCGCACCAATTGCGCAACCGCTTCGGCGGCCTGCTTGTACGCGGGATGGGCGGACCCGTATTGTAGTTTTACCAACTCGAATTTCTGCTGCGCTTCGCCGAGGTTGTCGGAAAGTTTACGGAGTTGGTCGCCTTGGGTGGATGCCTGAGCGGCTTCGAGAGAACCGGCCTTCACCGCGTTGAACGCCGCTTCCTTGCGAACGCGATCCGTTTGGGCGTTGGTAAGCTCTGTGTTGAGTTGAACCAGCCGCGCGGTGAGAATGCTGGTTTTCTGCTCTGGGTCGATGAGGTTCAGGTCCTTTTCAAATTGGGCCAGCGCCAAGGAGGAGCGTTCCATCTGCGCCTTCAGAGCGTCCAGTTGTTTCTCCATGTATTTGGATTCGTCCTGGGCTGCGGCGAAACGAATGTCGTAGCTGTGCTGTTTGTAGCTGGCCGCGATTTGGTTAGCCACCTCGGCGGCGAGTTGCGGGTCCGGAGAACGGTAGCTGATGAGCAGGAGATACGTGTTCGACGGCCGGGTCACTCTCAAATTGCCCAGGCCGACTGGCGCATCTTCGGAGCGCGTCGAGGGAAGCTGGGAATTGCGCGGGGCGGCCTTAGCGGGTTCCGCCAGCTTGAGGCGTTGTACGACGGGCCGCAAGACCGAGTCCGACTGGATGAGCTTGATCTGCGTGGCAAGAAACTGGTCGGCATCGTCATTGCCAGTTTGCATGTTGGAATTCTGGCCAACGACATTCGCCGGAATCTCGCGGTCGATATCGATCGTGGCGGTGGATTCGTAAATCGGCGTGAGGCGCGACGAAATCACAACTGTGGCGATGACCGAGGTAAGCACGAATGCCAGGATTTCCCAGCGTCGCCGTTTCAGTAGCCAGAGATAATGGGATAAGGGGAGTTGCTGTTCTTCCGCCTCCGGTTCTGTATACGTGAAGGACGGCTGCTGTACGGTAATCCGCTGGGGAATAGCCGGAACCGGACTGCTGGACTCCGGAGAGGGGAGCGCAAGGCATTCATTTTTTTCAGACATTGGTTGCCCCTTTACTATGGGTGGAGGTAGATTAGCGTCGAGGCGGCGGCGCTTCCAATCGGCGCGAGTCTGTCCAGCGCCGTCAGAGTGAGCCGCTTGCCTTTGTTATCCGGCACGTAAAGAATATCGTTGGCCAGCAAGGGTACGTCCGGCGCCTTGCGGTTCAGGATCTTTGCGAGCGGCACTGAGATCTCGGTTCTGCCGCCGGCGCCATTCAGACGGTAGATGTAGGCCACTTTGGCGGCGTACGGCGCCAGCCCCTGGGAAAGCGCCAGGATTTGCATGATGCTGATTTCGGAACCGTCCTGTATCTTATAGGCGTTCGGCACTTTGACATACCCCGCAACGTAAACCTTGGCGGCTTCCGGGACGATGATCTGTTCGCCCCCGGTAAGCTTGAAGTTAAGATTCGCATCGGCATCGTTGATCAGCCCGCGGACCGGAATATGGCGGGGGTGCACAATGGGGCTGCCATCCGGCCCCGGCTGCGTTTGATTGACGAGGATCTCTGGACCCGCATTGTCACTCAGGCCCCCGGCGCGGGAGATCGCTTCGAGAAGCGAGGTTGGGCTCGCCGCCTGAAATTCCAAGGGCGACTTTACCGCGCCGGAGACGCTGATTGGCCGGCTATGGTACTCGGCGATGGTTACCGTGACGTACGGGTCCGCGTAGAGCTCTTCTTTCCGGAGCGCTTCCGCAATGCCGGTCTCCAGGTCGGCGGGGTATAACCCCTCCGCCTTGATGCGCTGTTTTAGTATGGGAAGCCGGATGTATCCGTCCGCCCCGACGCGGATCGGGCGGCTCAGTTCCGGAGCGCCGTAAACCGAAACCTCGATCAGGTCGTTTGCCCCAATGGACTGAGTCGGAAGATTGGCGCTGGCCGCGGGCATCGATTGCTGGGCTGCGGCGGCGATGGCGAGAAGCAAAATTACGAACGTTAAACGCATGGGGATACCTTCATTCTCAGGCTTGCCGCCTATGACCTTCTCGTTCGCCAAGTGCGTCTACTAAACGCGCCACGTTGGCTTCGAGAACGTTTAAGCGCTGGTCGAATAGCGACAATTTACCGTCCAGAGATTCTGGAGCCACGGAGAATTGCGCGTTGGTTGCGGTTCCCAGCATGACAAGACGCGCGAACTCCGAGAGGCAGCGAGACCCTTGAACGGTCGCGGCGGTCTTGAGCTGCTCGAGCTCTTCGTCTGTCACCCTGAAGTTGATCAGCCGGCTTCGGACTTTTTGCACGGTTTGAACTCCCTTATTTAGCGAAGTCCATCCGACGAAGGGAGGGGGGATCGGAGAAGCGAAAACACGATGGACTTGACCTATATTCCTCAGCCGGGCAAAGCTCACGCATTGTGAGTCCCATTCCTGGGTTATGAACGGGCTGAAATTGACGAAACTTGCACACCCTGTCAGGGTGCTTTCGTAGACTGTATCACAAAGAGATTACCAATGCAATATTTTGACTCGAAGCCTTATTCATAATATGTTATGAAGCATACGGTGCTTCCATACCCAAGATTTTGCGCCCGTTTAGAGCCCCGGCAAAGGGAGCGCGGGCAGCCTGTCCGCCTGTATCGGACCTCTTTTTAACAGGCGGACGGTTCATTGCCCCCCAACGGGTTGTACATTGTCATAAAGTATACGGTAGGCGCGCTTCCGGAGGCCTCAACGCCCCCATGATGAGTTTTTACGAAGAATTCGGCGTCTCCAAGGATGCCTCGGTCGAAGAAATTCGGCAGGCCTATAAGACGCTGGCGCGCGTGCTGCATCCCGATAGCCAGACGGAAGAGAAGTTGAGGACCGTGGCCGCATGCCAGATGAAGCGGTTGCATGAGATCCTCGATATTTTGGTCGATCCCGGAAAGCGCCGCGCTTACAATGAGAGCCTTGCGGCCGCCGCTTATCCGAATGCCCCCTCTCCGCATTGGACCCCACCTGCGGCTGCCGAGACGTTTCCGCAGCGGCCCGCCAGGTTCGATTTGGCGCAATCCGCTCTCCAGCATGGGGCCTGGATTTTGATGGTGTGCATGATTCTCGGCAGCGGTCTTTGGTACCTGACCGCGCGCATCCCCATCCCGGCGGAATCCGTGCCGCACTCCTTCTCCACGGCGCCGTCGCCGAACGGAACAGCCTTCGTTCGCCCGCCCGTTGAACACGCCGCCAAGCATGAAATCCCGGAGCCCGTTGCGCGAACCGGTTTATTACCAGCCGCCAAAGCCGCCTTGCCGAATAAAACCAGCGTCGCCAACCTCGGACCGCCCGCCCTCCCGGATGTTTCGCAGCCCATGCCGGGTGCGCTTCCCGGCCTGACGCCAACTGCGTCTTATTCGGTGCGCCAGCCCAAAACTCAGGAACCCGAAAATGCGTCTCCTGCCCCAAAGGTCCGAGCGTCTTCCTTCGCCGGGGAGTGGTTCTATGTGCCGGCTATCGAGAAGCCCGACCCGCATCTCTACCCGCCGGTGGACATTGACCTCCATGTCGCGGAGAAGGACGGACTTCTAAATGGCCAATATCGCGGGAGGTACAAGGTCCCCGATGTGGCTGTGTCTCAAGATGTCGTATTTCAAGTCCAGGGCAAATCGTCCACTGGGGCGGCGGCCGCTCTGACGTGGGCATCCAGCGACGGCGCCAACGGCGAAATCGACCTGAACTTGGTACAGCCGAACCTGATGAAAGTGACGTGGTGGACAACCCGGCTCGGAAGTAGCCCGATTTTGACATCCGGCATCGCAACATTGGTTCGCCAGCAAGAACAGTGAATGCAGGCTTTCTCGCCTGAGGCGTCAGCCACGTACCCGTTTGTAGCGGGGCTTCATGTTATCGTAGTGCCACGCGATTGTCTCCCGCTTCCCGCTTCCTGAATGCCATGAGCGGCTGCCACCAGGCCGATCATCAGCCAGACGTGCCGCGTGTTTTCAAACGACACAGTCAGAAACGGGTAGAGAACACCTCCCAGAAAAGCCAGGTCGAGTGCGGCAAGCATCGGATTGGAAGAGGGAGAGCGCCATCCAAAAGTAGTGACGCTTAACACTATCGCCGCAAAAGCGATAACGCCCGGCAGTCCCGCTTGCGCCATGATACCGAGCCATGTGTTGTGCGCGGCTTGAAGCTCCTGCAGGTCTCCGGACGCGGCAAGGTACCGGACATTCGCTGCCGGAAGATCCAGGCCGCGGCCGAGAAGAGGGTGGGCGAGAAACGTCCGCCACGCGCCGATCCAGGTAAGAACGCGGGAGGAAGGCTGTGGGTGGCGAAGCGTTTCCCAAACCGAGCTGGTGCGAAGCGGCGTCGGCGATATCGTTGCTACCAGTAGAAATCCTACCGCGGCAAAAATGCCGGCCCTCGCTGCGAATCGGCCAACGAACGCAGAACGCGCCGCATTGGACCGTCTGGCCCGCCAATGCCAGAGGCCAATCGCCAGAAACAGGCCCCCCAATCCAAGGGAAAGTGACGGGATCGACGCAAGCGCGATGCCCCAAAACAGGGCCCGCGACGTTCCGCGGGTAATCCATCCGGCCTCGTGCGCCGCCACAACAATCATGGCGGAGGCGACCGCATAGGAGCAGAACATATTGGCATCGAGAAATAGCGCGCAGATGCGTGGGTACGGCCCCGGCGGCAGCGTTCCAGAATGAAAAAGAAATATATTTTGCTCCAGACCTCTGAGGCCGAGGGCGTAAAAAGCGAACAAGCCGGCCGCAGTTGCGATAATTGTGACGGCCGTCCCGGCAATCCAAGCCAGAATAGTCTTTCGCAGCGCTTCAAGGCTTGAAATATAGCTCGTAGCCATAATGGCCCCGATGATCACATAAGCGTCCGCGGGGAGCTTGAGAAAGCTTTGCCGCTTGTCCTCCGACGCGCATGCCGACAAGATCAATGTCGCCAGGTACAGAATCGCATAGCGGCTCGACCATAGCAGCCGGAGTTTCCGTTTGCCGGCGAGAAGCAGCGCGATATAAATGGAAGCCGCCGGAACGAACACGATATCGGCTGCCTGCAGCCAGAAACGCCCAGCCACGTAAACGTGCGGCTGCATTATCGGAATGAGAGCGACCCACGCCAGGAATAACCAGTCTCCGAGTTTGACGAGCCAACAACCGGATTCGGCAACTCCGGTATTGGGCAGTCTTGACGAGGTCAAAGCAGGAGGTTCGCTGCCGGTTATATCAGAATTTCCGTTTGCCATCTTGGCCTGCATCAATCGTACATCTCAACTGCTTTTCATCGGTTTGCCCTTATCGGGAAAGGTTTTAGACTGGGCCGCCGTTGTCGTCAGATGTCCCGTCCGGAAATCCCGATGCTTGGTTGGCTCCGGGGATGCGAAACTAGAGATTCTGGTCAATGCGTGGATATCGGGGCTTCACAGTGCCGCTTGCAGGCCGCACCGCGGGCGCGGGCGTGACGACGAGCAGGAGAACCGACCCTCCCTTGCACCCTGGGGGAACGCTTATGAATCGTTCTTCCGAGACCCAGGAACCTCCAACCGCGAGTTGGCCCAGATCCGACCTCCCGTATTCCATCATTGCCTTCATTCTAATCTCGATCGCCGTTGTTCGCGTGATATCCACATACCACACGTTTAACGGAACATCTGACGAGCCTAAGCATATTGCCGCTGGAATGGAGTGGCTCGACAAGGGAACCTATACCTATGAATTTCTTCATCCGCCGTTGGCCCGGGTGGCAATGGCGGTGGGCCCTTACCTCAAAGGACTGCGCTCCCACTCCCTGGCGAATTTCATCGACGAAGGCAACGCAATCCTGTACTCGGATGGAGACTACTGGGGGAATCTCAGTTTGGCTCGCCTCGGGAACCTCCCATTCTTGGTTCTGGCGAGCGTCGTGATCCTATTGTGGGCGCGCCGCTGGTTCTCAAGAGCAGCCGGCCTTTGGGCGTTGTTTTTGTTCCTAAACTTGCCCCCTATTCTTGGCCACGCGGGTCTAGCGACGCTCGATGTGGCTTGCGCCGCCACGGTTATCGCTGCGCTGTACCAGTTCATGCGATGGTTGGAAACCCCAGCCTGGCGGCGGGCCATTGGCCTGGGAGTCGGGCTGGCCCTTGCGTTCCTCGTGAAGTTCTCTAGCCTCGCATTCTTGGCGACGTGCTGCGCCACGGCGGCAATCTACTTCTTCCTGGCAAAACGCGACAGGGCTGCATCATACCGTCACCTGCGGCTGCGACTCGGTCAGGCTTGCCTGACGGGTTGCGTCACTTTGGTCCTGCTATGGGCGGGGTATCGCTTCAGCATGGTGCCAGTGTCCCATAGCGTGGGAAGTCACTCAAGGGTGGACGAATGGATTAGTTCAACCTCCGTGTTTCACAAGGCTGCTTACAAGTTTGTGGAGACGCCTCTTCCACTGGATCAAGTGCTCACGGGGATCGCGGAAGTATACGCTCACACAAGATTGGAGGGCGGCGGTTACCTCTTCGGCCAGTATCGCGACACGGGCTTTTGGTACTTCTTTCCGGTCGTGGTGGCTCTAAAGACCCCCATCGGCTTCCTGATCCTCGCAGCCTGGGGCGTAGTGGCTATGCTAAGGCGGTGGACGCGAGGTCCGTGGCAGCACTGTCTGACGGCCCTCTTCCCCGTACCCATACTTCTGATTTGCATGACTTCCCGAATCAATTTCGGCGTGCGGCACATCTTGTCCATTTATCCCCCGCTTGCCCTCGCGGCCGGTTATGCGATTTCCGCCGCTTTCCGTGGTCGATCCAGACGGAGTCTTGCGGTAGTCTCGGTCTTGCTCGCCGGCTCCGTCTTGGCCGATGCGTGTCTGGCTCACCCCGATTACATGGCGTGGTTCAACCAATTCGCCGGCCGCCATCCCGAGAAACTCTTGTGCGAGTCCGACTTGGATTGGGGCCAGGATTTGCACCGCTTGAGTCAAAGGCTGAACTCTCTCGGCGTCAAGCAGGTTAGCATAGGGTACTTTGGCACCGTTCCGCTGGAGAAGGCGGGACTGCCGGAATATCACATTCTGTCGCCTGATGAGAAATCGATAGGTTACGTTGCAGTCAGTGTGCGATACACCAATCTGGAGTATGCCGAGTACGGGTCATACGGCTGGCTCAGAAAGTATCAGCCGCTGGAGAGGATTGGCAAATCGATCGACCTCTACCGGATAGACCGGTAAGCTCCACCCAGGTCAACCTGCCGGCCACCACGGCGCAGTTGACCTACCGTCGCCGGGGGTCGATGTCGAGGAGGCTCCCGAAGCGCAACCTGCAACTTCTAAAGGATGGGGGGTACAATAAGCGCTGGACGAATGGAGGTTCCGGCCCACATGGTCCTCCAACCACAAACTTACGTTCGCCGCGGCATCCATCTACTGATGGTGCGCCGCCTTTGTTGCCAACCCACGGCCGCGTTACGCGGAGCGCGCCCGATGACCTCAACCGCAAAGCGGCGCCACAGCGCCAGAACCTATGCGATCGCGTTAGGCGTCGTGATGGCGGCATCCTTTGCTCGCGCCCAGACGATCGTCTCCGTGTCGGGAGTGAACGACGGCGTGATCCTCGACCCGGCCAATGGCAACGTCGTGGTGGACATCCAGTTCACCCTGTCGCAAGTGTATAACAACGTCAGCATCGCCGCGCCGCTCCTGGGAAATTCCTCGAACTCGGTCGCGGATTTTTACCTGACGACCCAGGTCGGAGCGGGCACGACCAGCGCCAACGCCATCGCCTCCAACACGGGAGTTACCCTCCCGGCAGGCACGCAATATGTAATGACCACGCTTTTCTCCGGTCTGACTCTTCCAGCCGGAAGCTACAACCTGGTGTTCGGGGGAGTTTCCGGTTTCCCGATACTCGGTTATACCTTCCCCGGCCCGGGAACGGTTACGCAGTCCCCCGTTGTCTCCTACGACTATTTATCTACGCAATTGGGCGCGGTTTATGAACCGGCCAGCACCCTTTCGTCCACTACCGTGGCCTTTAATTTCCAGGTTACGGGAACGCCGCTCGGGCTCGGTGCCGGTGCCCTGGTGGTCGGCAGCGCCGCCGGCGCCTCCTCGGTGATGCTGGCGGACAGCCTCCCTTGGACCGCCAGCTCCAACAGTTCTTTCCTGCATATCTCATCCGGGAGCGCCAGCG
>Ga0182030_10015152_pt1 | contig 15133 bp, 15 predicted proteins | sample 812S3MmetaG_FD_121299 | JGI IMG/M metagenome (GOLD analysis project Ga0182030, IMG submission 121299) | Permafrost microbial communities from Stordalen Mire, Sweden - 812S3M metaG (Illumina Assembly) | ecosystem: Environmental > Terrestrial > Soil > Wetlands > Permafrost | place: Sweden... | reverse complement strand
CGCGGGACGGCGAGAGCATGCGCTCGGTGTGGACCGGGGAGTGGATGCCGGCCGAGGACCGCTACGTGCACGCTCAGCGGCCGGACCGGCGGGCCGACGTGGTCCTGGACGGCTCAGGCGAGGGCGTGGCCGGCGTCGGGTTCCAGGTGCGCGCAAGGCGGCGCCGGCGGTGAGTGGCCGCTGGGCCGGGGTGCATCAGCTTGGGTCTGAGCTCCGCCCGTGGCGGCGGCTCGGCGGTTTCACCCCTGAAGGTGTGCCGCGACCCTTTGCGGTGCGCCGCTGTCGTCGGGGGTCGCCCCCCACAAGCATGTGCTGCGCTCCCCGGACGCCCCCGCGCGAAGGGGCCGTCCCCGGCACGGTGCAGTGGTGTTCGTGTTCAGTCCCCGTGCGGGGTCTGCCCGACGCAACCGTGGTGGCTGTGGATTGCTATCCCTCACCCGTATGGGTTCAGCGGTGACCGTAGCGGCTACTGATGGACGCTCCGTGGCGGGTCCGTAGATTCGGTGTGCGGTCGACGGGTGGCCGTCTGCTCAGAGCGCAGCACGCGGGATCGGGCCGCGGAGGGAGGATGCCTTTGCTCCGCGGTCCTTCCCGCGTCAACAGATCGAATCCAACTGATACACCACCGCCACGTGACCCCGCTATATTTGGTGAAGTAATGGCTGCTGAGCGGCTCAGGAATAGGCCCTGCGGAGGCCGCTATAGCGACATCGTGCGGTCGATCGGCAACACGCCGCTGATCGAGCTCTCACGCCTGTCGCCGAAGCCCGGCGTTCGCATCTGGGCCAAGATGGAGTCGCGCAACCCGACCGGCTCTGTCAAGGACCGTGTGGCGCGTGCGCTGATCGAGGATGCCGAGATGAAGGGCGCGCTCGGCAATGGGATGACGATCCTCGAACCGACGTCGGGCAACACAGGCATATCGCTCGCGATGATCTGCTCGCGCAAGGGCTATCCGCTGAAGGTCGTCATGCCCGACAACGTGACCCCCGAGCGCACCCAGCTGCTCCGGATGTACGGCGCGGAGATCGTCTATTCAGATGGCACGCAGGGCTCCAACGGAGCCGTTGCGATGGCGCTGGAGATGGCCACCGACGACGCCTCGTACTACATGCCCTACCAGTACGGCAACCCGGCGAACCCCGCCGCGCACTACAACGGCACGGCCCTGGAGATCCTCGAAGAGCTCGACGACGTCGCCGCCTTCGTGGCGGGGCTCGGGACCGGCGGCACGCTGATGGGCAACGGCCGGCGCCTGAAGGAGGCGTTCGGTGACGCCGTCAAGATCGTCGCGGCCGAGCCGATGCAGGGCGAGCCGGTGCAGGGCCTGCGCTCGCTCGACGACGGCTTCATACCGCCGATCATCGACCTTTCCCTGCTGGACCGCAAGATCTTCGTGACCAACCGCGACGCGATCCTGTGGACCCGCAAGCTGCTCGACGAGGAGGGCATCTTCGCGGGCGTCTCGAGCGGCGCGATCGCGAGCATCGCGGTGCGGATCGCCGGCGAGCTCGACGAGGGCAACGTCGTGTTCGTCGTCTGCGACGACGGATGGAAGTACCTCTCCAGCGGCCTCTACACGCTGCCGGTGGACGAGATCGCGAATCTCGACTCCACCGTCTGGTGGTAGACGGACCCGCCGAGCCGGAGCCTGCCGGAGGACCATGAACATCTCCCCGGAGCTGCTCGGCGAGATCGTGTCGCACGTCCTCGAGGACCCCGGCAACGAGGTCTGCGGCGTGATCGCGGTCGATCCCGCCGCGGCGGGCTCCGACGTCGCGGATGCCGTGCGGGTACTGCGCGCGACGAACATCCACCGCAGCCCGCTGAAGTTCGAGATCGACCCCGACGAGCTGCTCGCCCTATGGAAAGAGATCGAGTCCGAAGGCCTGGAGCTCGGAGGCATCTACCACTCGCATGTCCGCAGCGCGCCCTACCCGTCACAGACCGACGTGAACTTCGCCGCTAACTGGCCCGGGGTCGAGTGGATCATCGTGGGTCTCGCGCCCGGCGCCGAGCCCGAGGTCCGCTCCTATTCGATCGACGCGGGGGTTGTGCGGGAGGTCGCGGTCGGCGGGGCGGTCACTTGAGCGCCGAGCGGCTGGTATGCCCGGGCTGCGAGCGCTCCTACCCGGCCGAGGACCGGTTCTGCGAGCCGTGCGCGATGCCGCTCGTGCACGCGCCCGGCATGGAGCTCCAGTCCAGCAGGAAGCGCGCGCGGGCCCGCAAGATCAAGCCACAGTACGCGGAAGGCAAGCTCGTGAAGGTCGCGCGGGCGCAGAGCCAGCCCGAGGCTGAGTTCATCGAGGGGCTGCTGCTCGAGGAGGGGATCCCGAGCATGATCCAGCGCTCCGCCGGGATCGACGTGCCGGATCTTCTCGCCGCGGGAGCCCGCGACGTGCTGGTGCCCGCGTCAGGCGCCGACGCCGCGCGTGAAGCGCTCGCGTTCGACCAGGACGCCTGAGCCTCGCGGGGGAGCGAGGCCGGGCTAGACGAGAACCGGCTGGCCGGCTTCGCTGGTGATCGCGCGGATCTCTTCGGAGGCGCGCTCGAACTCGGCGTCCGAGAGCACCGGCGTGCCCTCGAAGGGCAGTTCGCGCTGAAGCTCGACCCAGGGGTTCGGGCCCGTGTACTCGTCCTTGACCTTCACGGTCACCGGCCGCGGGATCCGGTAGGTGCGCAGGAGCAGCACGTGCAGGGGCTGGCGCCCGCGCCATCCGAGGCGCTTTTCAGCGTAGTTCGGCGTCCACACGTAGAACGGTGAGAGCGCGTCGACGCAGCGCGGGTCGACGATCGTGAAGTGATCGGTCACTTCGGCCCACGCGCGGATCCTCACCCTGTCGGGCTGCTGCAGGGGGGCACCGGAGACGAACGTGTGAAGTGGCGGCTCACCCTCGCTCCACACGCCCTCCTCGAGCGCGCGGCGCAGCTCGGGCTGGTGGGACTCGCGTACGAGGTCACCCGGCTGGTGGTCGAACGTTGGGTACAGGAAGAAGCGCTCGTGGGCGAGCCTGAAGGGCTTGTCCGCCTGCGCGGGCAGTCCCTTGCGGAGTGTGAGGAGCTGCTCTCCTTCCGCGAGGGCGCGGACGGTGACAGCCCATTCTTTGAAAGCAATTGGCATAGCGAGGGTGATGCAGGGGGAACTGCCGTGAACGTCTTACTCCATAAGGCGCCCTGCCCCGGAGGGGGGCCGGAACGACTGACGCGTTAAACATACGAAACCTGCGCCAAAACCCCAAATCCCCTGCAAATCAAAGGTTTTTTTTGGCGATTTCGCCGCACGGCATGTGACGTGGTGTCACAACCGCCTGTCAGCGAGTCCCTCGACCGCCTCGATAATTGCGCAATAGTCCTGATCGCCGTAACCACGGCCCATCGTGGCGGTCAGAAGGTCGCGCGCGTGGGCGGCCGCGGGGAACGGCGCACCAGCCTTTTCGGCCTCGCGAAGACAGAGCCGCACGTCCTTGAGCATGTGCGCCGTCTTGAACAGCGGTGCGAACTCGTGGCCGGCCATCGAGGCCGCCTTCAGCGTCAGCTGGGTCGACGCGCCCGAGCCGCTGGAGACCACCCGGATGAGATCGTCGATCTCGATCCCGCCGGCGCGGGCGAGCACGAGCGCCTCCGCCACAGCGGATGCGTTCGCGGCGGCGACCGCGTTGTTGATCAGCTTGAGCATCTCGCCCTGGCCGAGCTCGCCGACGTGCGCTATCAGCTCGCCCATCGTCTCCAGCGCAGGCAGGGCCCGCTCGAAGTCCTTCCGCTCGCCGCCGGCCATGATCGTCAGCGAGCCGTCCTCGGCGCGGGGCGCTGATCCCGTCACCGGCGCGTCGAGCATCCTCACATCTGCGGCCGCGAGGGCCGCGCCTATCCGCCGTGTGTCGGGCGGCGCGATCGTCGACATGTCCACACAGAGCAGGCCGGGACGCGCCGCCTCGATCACTCCGCCGGGGCCGAGCAGGATCGAGGACACCTGCTCCCCGTCGACCACCATGCTGATGATGATGTCGCTGCTCTGCGCGACCTCGGCAGGGGTGGCGCACGCGGTGGATCCGTTCTCCGCGGCCCAGCGCTCCGCCTTACCCGGCGTGTGCGTCCACACCGTCGTCTGAAAGCCGGCGCGGACGAGGTTCGCGGCCATCCGCGAGCCCATGATCCCCAGGCCCAGGAAACCGATCCGCTCACTCACCCCGCTGCTCATCACCGAATCCTCCCCCACCGGGCGTTTCGATGCGCAGACGTTGACCCTCGTGCATCACGCCGGTCGACTTTCCCGCCAGCGGCTGCCCGTCGAGAAGGTCGCGACCGGCGGCCCCGTCGCCGCCGCCCCCAGCGCCACGGGGGCGGTGGCGACGGCGCTCGGCGATCAGCGAATAGGTCATCTCCGTCAGTGCCTGCACCTCCCGCACGATCCCGTCCCCGCCGTGCCAGCGCCCGCGGCCGCCCGACCCTCGGCGCAGCGCGTATTCCACCACGCGAAGGGGGAATTCGCGCTCGAGCGCCTCGATCGGCGTGTTCAGGGTGTTGCTCATCGCGACGTGGACCGCGCTCGGCCCGTCAGCGCCCTCGCATGCGCCCTGTCCTCCGCCGAGCGTCTCGTAGTAGGAGAAGCGCTCGTCGCCCAGCGTCAGGTTGTTCATCGTGCCCTGGCCCTGCGCCCGGCCGAACGCGCTCAGCACGAGGTCGGCCACACGCGAGGAGGTCTCGACGTTGCCGGCCGCCACCGCCGCGCCGGAGTGGGCGTTGAGGACCGTGCCGAGGGGGGCTGTCACGCTCACCGGCCTGTAGGCGCCGGCCGTCGGCGGGATGTCAGGGTCCGTCAGGACCCGGACCGCGAACAGGCACGCGGACCGGGTGACGGCCAGCGGGCAGTTCAGGTTGCCCTCGTGCTGGGGTGCGCTGGCGCTGAAGTCCAGCATCAGGGAGTCCCCGTCCACGGTGGCAGTCAGTCTCAGGAGCAGGTCGCGGTCCGCCGCCTCGAGCACGTCCTGAGCGGCGACGGTGCCATCGGGCATCGCCGCGATGCACGCACGGGTCCTGCGCTCGCAGTAGTCGAGCACGGCGTCCGTCGCCTCGCGCAGGCGATCGGCGGACAGTCTCTCGGCGAGCTCCGTGAGCCTGATCGCGCCCGTGCGGTTCGCGGCGAGCTGGGCGAGCAGGTCCGCGCGGCGCTCCTCGGGACGGCGCATCCGCGCGGTGATCTCACCCATCGACGCCTCATCCAGCGGGCGCGGGGAGATCACGACGCCCTCGTCCTGCAGCGACGTGCTGTTTGCGGGCATCGAGCCGGGCACCCTGGCGCCCACGTCGGCGTGATGGGCGCGCGAGGCGGCGAACCCGATCAGCTCGCTCCCGTGGAGGAAGATCGGCGTGACGACGGTGATGTCAGGCAGGTGCGTGCCTCCCGCGAACGGGTCGTTCAGGATCCACGAGACGCCGGGCGAATGGCGCTCGGCGATCACGGCCGCCACCGCCGCCGGCATCGCGCCGAGATGCACGGGGATGTGCTCAGCCTGCATGACCATCTGCCCGTCGGCGTCGAACAGCCCGGTCGATGCGTCCTGACGCTCCTTGATGTTCGACGAGTGCGCCGAGCGGATGAGCACGACTCCCATCTCCTGGCACGCGGCGCGCAGGGCGCCCGTCACCACCTGCAGTTCGATCGCGTCAAGCACCGCTCACCCCGATCCTGCGTGCGTCATGCGTACGGTGCCGTGCTCATCCACGCGCGCTGTCCAGCCGGGCGGGATCAGGAGCGTCGACTGGGCGTGCGCCCACAGGGCGGGACCCTGGACCTCTTCGCCGGGTGCGGGCTCGCCCCGGAGAACCTCGGACTCGATGGGCTCGCCGCCGAAGACGACCATGCGCCGGGAGCCGCGCCGCGTGTCCCTCGGGCCCGCCAGCGGCGCCATCTCGGGCGCCAGTCCCCAGGCGGACACCCGCATGTTGACGAGCTCGACGCCGGCGGCGCCGTCGCGGTAGCCGTAGCGCTGCTCGTGTGCCGCCTCGAACGCCTCGCGGAGCTCTGCCGGGCCGAGCCAGGCGTTCGTCCGGGAGGGCTCCTCATGGACCGGCAGCTCGAAGGACTGCCCGACGTAGCGAAGCTCGTGGCGGACCCGCGTGCGCGAGGGCTCGGCGGAGAGTGCCGCGCCGGCCTGGGCCACGAGCGCGGAGCGGACGCTCTGAAGACGCTCGCCCGTGAGCGCGTCGAGGTCCAGGAGCAGGGTCCGAGACACGTCGCGGCGGGGGGCTGCGGCGGCGAGGCCGAGAGCGCAGAGCACGCCGCCCGCGCGCGGACTGATGATCGTGGATATCCCCAGCTCGCCCGCCATCGAGGCGGCATGCAGCGGGCCGGCGCCCCCGAACGGCATGAGAGCGAAGCCGCGCGGGTCGATCCCGCGCTCCACCGTCATCAGCCTCAGAGCGCCGAGCATCTCGGTCTCGGCGACCCTCACGATGCCCTCGGCGCAGGCTGTGAGATCGATGGAGAGCTCGTCCGCGAGCGGTGTGAGAGCACGCTCCGCCGCGCCGCGGTCAAGTGTCAGCCCTCCCGCGAGCGGGACGTCGTCGAGCAGCCTGCCGAGCAGCAGGTTCGCGTCCGTCACCGTCGGCTCGGAGCCTCCGAGGCCGTAACACGCCGGTCCGGGGCGTGCACCGCAGGAGGCGGGACCGACGCGAAGCGCCCCGCCCGCATCGAGCCATGCGATGGACCCTCCGCCGGCTCCAACGGTGTGGATGTCAAGCGCGGGCAGCGCCAGCGGCCGGCCGGCGATCACCCGGTCGGATGTCTCGGCGACCTCGAAGCGGTCGATCAGGCAGACGTCGCACGAGGTTCCGCCCATGTCGAAGCACAGCACGTCCGGCTCTCCCGCCAGGCGCGCGAGCAGGAGCGCGCCGCCGACCCCGCCCGCGGGCCCCGAGAGGACGGTGAGGGCTGCGTGGGCGCCGGCACGCGCCACATCGGTGAGACCGCCGGAGGACTGCATGATCTGGGGCTCGGCGAGCTCCATCTCGCCCGCCTGCTGCGTGAGCCGGGCGAGGTAGGCGCTGAGCGGCGGCGAGAGTGCGCCGTCGACGACGGTCGTCGCGGTGCGCTCATACTCGCGGAAGGTTCCGACAAGCTCGCTCGAGAGCGAGCACACCGCATCCGGGAGCAGCTCGGAAAGCAGGTCTCCGATCATCCGCTCGTGCGTGTCGTCGACGTATGAGTGCAGCAGCGCGACGGCGACCGCCTGCGGCCGCGACCTCGCGACCTGCTCCACGAGCAGGCGCGCCTGCGCCGGGTCGAGCGCGCGCAGCGGCCCGTCGGGACCCATCCGCTCGGGGGCCGCGAATCGCAGCTCCTGCGCCACGAGCGGCTCGGGGGCGCGGTCGCACAGCCTGTACAGGCTCACGCGGGCCTGGCGCCCGAGCTCGATCACGTCGGTGAAGCCGCTGGTCGCGACAAGCGCGGTCCGGGCGGTGCGACCCTGCAGGAGCGCGTTCGTCGCAACGGTCATGCCGTGGGCGAAGCGCTCCACGTCCCGTGCTGGCGCCTGCGCCTCCTGCAGGACGAGCGCGATGGCGGCCAGCACCCCGGCCGACTCCTCGCTCGGAGTGGACGGGACCTTGGCGCTGTGGACGGCGCCGTCGCTGCTCACCAGGACGGCGTCCGTGAAGGTGCCGCCCACGTCCACCCCGAGGAGCATGCTCTCAGCCTACGGCAGGCGCCGAAGCTCGGGGCGGCGGGCTCGCGCCCGGCGCACCCATCTTGGGAGGACGCCGGGCGGGTGCGCTGATCAGGCGGCCAGCGCGCGGTCCTCGGTCTCTGCGAGGTGCTGGTGGGACGGGCAGTAGCCGTTGCGCGGGAGCGGGGTCCGCTGGCACGCCGAACCCTTGCGGGTCGTCGCACGGCACTGCGGCGGGGCACCGCTGATCGCCGTGTAGCCCTCGTGGGGGTTTTCGGCGAGGAACTGCTGGGCGAAGCCGATGTAGCGGGTGACGATGCGGTGCACGTCGCCCTGGACAGCCATCGGGAAGTAGTTGCGGATATCGCAGAACAGCGTCCTGGCCGGCCTGGCGAAGTAGTGCCCGTCGGTCGCCAGGCGACTGATGACGGCCTCACACGCGCGCAGGACGGCGGCGTGGTTGCTCGTTGCGGGAAAACCCGGCGGCGGCGGCTGAATCTTCGGTGCGAGCTCCCTGTAAATGGCTCGGCTGAACTGGTACATGGCGCGTTTCCTCAAGCTCTTTCTCTGGGTTTTGTCTGTGGAGCACGCCCGCGTTCTCCATCCCCCCGCGTTCACAACCTCCATCTGCCCAAACACCGCTCTACGCAGGAAGGTTCGGACATAAAGACAAGTCGGCCAACTTCTTAGGTTTGGCGCCTGAAAGCCGGGCTTTCGCGCTCCGGCCTTTCAGGTCCAGTGTTGCCACGCGCCCGGCTCGCCGCCCGTGAGCACCACGTGGCGGTGGTCCAGCGCCGGGTCCCGCTCGGGGTAGTCCACGCGGATATGGGCGCCGCGGCTCTCGGTGCGCTCGAGGGCGCAGCGGGCGACGAGCCGCGCCAGCGGGTGCGCCTCGGACAGCAAGGAGCGAAGGGCCTGCGGAGAGCGCACGATGCCCGCCGAGCGCCACAGCGCGGCACGCGTGTCAGGGTCGGCAGGAGGGGGAGCAGGGATTTCGCGAAGCGCATCTATCGCCCGCGTGTCCGCGGCCGCCCGCGCGGGCGCCGGGGTCGCCAGTGCGTCGCCGATCGCCCTGCGGGCGAAGACGAAGCACTCGCTGAGCGAGTTGGACGCGAGCCTGTTCGCGCCGTGCAGCCCGGTGCAGGATGCCTCGCCAACCGCATAGAGCCCCGCGACGGTGGAGCGCGCGTTCAGGTCGGTGACGATCCCGCCCATCATGTAGTGGGCCGCCGGTGCCACGGGCACCAGTTCGCGAGCCGGGTCAAGGCCGGACTCGCGCAGCGCACTGACGACGTTCGGGAAGAGGGCGGGATCGACCGACCTCATGTCAAGATCGACGGATCTCTCACCGGAACTGTCGAGCTGGGCCTGGATCGCCCGCGACACCTCGTCCCGCGGGGCGAGCTCGTTCACGAACCGCTCCCCGCGGGAGTCGAGCAGCGTGGCTCCCTCGCCGCGGATCGCCTCCGTCACGAGGAACCCCTCGCGTCCGGGGATGCCCGTCACGGCCGTCGGGTGAAACTGCATCAGCTCGAGGTCCGCGAGAGCGGCGCCCGCCTGGTGGGCGAGCATCAGGCCTACGCCCTGCGAGCCCGGCGGGTTTGTGGTGCGCGACCACAGCGCGGCCGCTCCCCCCGTTGCGATCACGACCGCCCGCGCCGCGATCACCCGCCCGTCGGCGCAGACCAGTCCGCGGCATCCGTCCTCATCGGTCCAGAGCGCCTGCGCGCGCGCCTGCTCGAGCACGGTGATCATCGGCTCCTCGACCGCGAGCGCGGACAGCTGGCGCACGACGCGGCGTCCCGTGGCGCTGCCGCCGGCATGCACGACGCGCCTGACGGAGTGCCCCCCCTCGAGCCCGAGTGCCAGCTGGCCGAACCGGTCCGCATCGAATCGCACCCCGAGGGACTGCAGGTCGCGCACGCAGACCGGCGCCTCATGCACCAGGATCTCGGCGGCGGAGTGCCTGACCAGCAGGCGCCCCGCGACCTCGGTGTCGTGCAGGTGGAGCTCGAAGCTGTCATCAGCCGCCAGGGCCGCTGCGAGCCCGCCCTGCGCCCAGTAGCTCGCGGTCTGTGCGAGCGGCGTCGCCGAGATGAGCACCACGCTCGCGTGCTCGCGCGCGGCGCAGAGAGCCGCGTAGAGCCCGGCAGCTCCCGCGCCCACGACGGCCACGTCAGCCTCCGCGGTGACCGCGGCGGAAAGTTCAGGCATCCGGCGAACCGTATCTGTCCGGGCGCCCCTTGCACCCGCCCGCGCGTGCGCGCCGGATCCGGCTCAGCGGCCGGAGGCGGTCGATCTTTCGATTTCCGCGACGCGTTTCCTGATGCGACTCCTGAGCTCTTCGATGCCGCGCTTGGAGGCGGCGCTTGAGCCGGCCTGCGGCAGGGCGTTGGTCGCAGCCGGTGTCGTCCCGGCGGGCGTGGTCGCCGTGGTGGACTTCACCGCTCCCGTGGCCGACGTCGCCGTAGTGGGCGTGGTCGGTGTCGTGGGCGTGGTCGGTGTGGCGCCCGCGCTGGTGCTCGCGGGCGCCGCGGCTCCTGTGGTGAGGGTGAGCACGGCTGCGGTGGTGCCCGAGGTCGATCCGGAGTCGCCGACCAGCTTGACCAGTGCGGCGGCGAGAACGCCGAGTGAGATCGCGATGACGAGCGTGAGCGCTATGAGCGGCCGCCTCCAGTTCGGGGCTGCGGCGAGCCTCGTGCGGGCGGCCGCCCCGCATTTCAGGCACCACTCCTGCTCAGGTCGCAGCGGCCCTCCACACAGCGGGCAGACATCGCGCGGCTGCGGCTGGAAGGGCGGTGATGGCTCGCCGGCGACGCCGGCGGGGCCTGCGGAGGGCTGCGCGACGCTCACGTTCCCTGAGCGGGCGGCCGCAGGATCTCGGTGAGTTCCTCGGGCTCCCGTGGGGGCTGCTGGGCCGGCTCGCCCTCCGGCGTCGGCGCGGAGCTCGGAGGATGAGGCGATCGCCCGGTCGCCGGCGCGGCCGCGGGGGACACCGGCGCCGGCGCGGCAGCCGGCTGGCCCGGTGTCGCTGCGACAGGGGCCGCGGTGGACCGGGCGGGGGGCGCCGGGGCAGCAGGCGGGGTGAGGACGGGCGCGGGGGTCGCGGGGGGTGCGCTCGCCTGCGGCGGCACGGCGGGCGGCGCAGGCACGGCGGGCGGCGCCGGCGCGGCCGGCGGCGCAGGTACGCCCGCGATCGGGAGATCGGCGTTGCGGCCCATGGCGATGCCGCAGTTCGGACAGAAGCGGTCCTCGCTGCTGTGGATGGCCGCGCAGCGCGGGCATGCTGTGATGCCCGCTTCGCGCAGCACGGTCACGGGACTGTGCTCGGAGAGCACGCCCTCGAGCGTCCTCAGCTCCCGGTCGATGTGACCGAGGGTGTTGAGCTTGTCGAGGACCAGCGGATCGTTGCGCTGCCCGAACAGGTGCAGGTTGTAGACCAGGCCCCCGAGGTCGCGGTAGGCGAGCTCCCTGGCCTTGCGCAGGAAGCGAACGCGTCTGCGCGCACGGCCACGGGCACCGAAGCTGGTTGCGAGCGCGGTGGCCTCGTCGGTTGCCGCGACGGGGTCCTGGGGTGGTGCGGGCTGCGCCTGCGCCGAGGGCCCGCCGGGGTTGGCGTCAGATATCTGACTCACAGCCGATCAATGCTACCCCCGCCGCTACCCGGACCGCGCCAGCGCACGGTTCCAGGCGTCCAGGACCCTCTCGGCCATCACGTCCGACGAGTAGCGCTCGGCGCTCGCCCGGCCGGCGATGCGCGGGTCCGCATCTCGAAGGTGAGCTTCCGCAGCCTGCGCCCAGCGATCGGCGTCGAATGGAGCGCAAAGCGCGCCGTGCACGCCGGCGAGGGCGTCGGCGTGGACTCCGACCGGGGTCGCGAGCACCGGGACGTCGCATGCGAGCGCCTCGAGGACGGCGAGCCCGAAACCCTCCCGCTCGGAGGGAACCAGCACCGCGTTGGCCGCGTTGATCCACAGCCCCACGCTCTCCGGCGCCACCGACCCCAGCGTGAGCAGCTGGGCCCCGGTGCGCTCCGCCACCTCGGCGGCGCGATCGTGACGCTTCTCCGCCCGAGCGGGATCAGCGGGAAACAGCAGGTAGCGGCCGTCCGGGTCGAGACCGAGCTCGGCGCGCGCGGTGGGCCGCGGAACCGGCTGGAAGCGTGAGAGGTCGATGCCGCACGGAAGGACCTCCGCACGCCGCCGTGCTGCGGCCCCGGGGATCTCGGCGAGCAGCGGCCGCGAGACGACCGCGGGCAGGTCGACCATCGGAAGCACGAGTGCCGTCGCGAGCCTCGTGCGGGGGTGACTGACGTCCGTTCCGTGGATCGTCAGCGCGTGAACACGGGCACGCACCGCCAGCGCCGCCCACGCCGTCAGCCCGAAATGGGAGTGCACGATGTCCAGCGGCGGCGCTGCGGGGCGCCTGTTGAGCGACGAGGGTGGTCCATGGCTTGCGCGCAGACGGCGGGCGGCACGCGCCAGCGAACCCGGCCCGGGAGCGAACTCCAGGAGCTCCACGTCGACACCGCCGAGCGCGCGCAGCGCCGCGACCTGGTCGCGGACGAAACGGCCGCGCTCCGGGTGGGCGGCGTCGGGCAGCATGTTCGAGAGCACAAGGGCACGCAAGACCCACCGACCGTACCGCTCTGGAATGATGGCCCGCATGCACACTCCCACGCAGCCACAGCGCTGAACAGACGATGAGCGAGCGCAGCTACGGCAGGGCGGCGGGCGACATGCGCCCGACGGACATCGAGCCCGGCTTCGTGAGGCCCGCCAGCGGGTCCGCGCTGATCTCGGTGGGCGAGACGCGGGTGATCTGCACCGCATCGGTGCAGGAGAGCGTTCCGCGCTGGATGGCCGGCAGGGGCAGGGGCTGGGTGACGGCCGAGTACGGCATGCTCCCCGCCTCGACGGGGGAGCGCAAGCAGCGCGACGCGACCAGGGGGCGCCAGGACGGGCGGACCGTCGAGATCCAGCGCCTGATCGGACGCTCGCTGCGCGGGGTCGTCGACATGCAGGCGCTGGGCGAGCGCACGATCTATCTCGACTGCGACGTGCTGCAGGCCGACGGCGGGACGCGATGCGCGTCGATCACCGGAGCCTACGTCGCGCTCTCCCTGGCGTGCGAGCGGTTGAAGCGCGCGGGCCTGATCGACGGCGAGCCGCTGACCGGGTCCGTCGCCGCGATCTCGTGCGGGATGGTCGCAGGCCAGGCCCTGCTCGACCTCGACTACTCGGAGGATTCCACGGCGGAGGTCGACGCGAACGTCGTGATGACGGGCGACGGGGGGCTGGTCGAGGTGCAGGCCACCGCCGAGCGCACCCCGCTCTCACGGGCGAGCCTCGACGAGCTGCTCGCGCTCGCCGCCAACGGCATCGGCCTGCTGAGGGAGCTCCAGCTCGAGACGATCGAGCTCGCGAGCGCCGCACAGGAGGGCTAGCGACGGGCTTTGACCAGTCTGCTCCTGGCCACCCACAACGAGCACAAGCGCCGGGAGTTCGCGCGGCTGCTTCCCGGCGGCGAGCTGCAGGTCGACATGCTCGCGGACGACTTCGTGCTCCCACCCGAGGACGGCGACACGTTCGCGGAGAACGCGCTCGGCAAGGCGCGTGCCGCGGCAAACGCAACGGGGCGTGTGAGCATCGCGGACGACTCCGGGATCGCGGCGGCGGCGCTCGGCGGGGCGCCTGGGGTCCGTTCGGCGCGGTTCGCCGGGGAGGACGCGAGCGATGAGGAGAACCTGGACCTGCTGCTCGCCAGCGCACCCGCGGGGAGCGCCCTGGAGTACGTGTGCGTGATCGCGTACGTGGATCCCGTCGCGGGTGTCGAGAAGCTCTTCGAGGGGCGCTGCCACGGCCGCCTGGCCGAGAGCCCCCGCGGCTCGGGGGGATTCGGGTACGACCCCGCGTTCCTGCCCGACGACGGGCCCGAGGGTCTCACGATGGCCGAGCTCAGCGATGAGCAGAAGGACGCGATCAGCCACCGCGGCATCGCGGCGCGGGCCCTCGCGCGGTGGCTCACAGGGCCCGGCGCCTGAGCAGCTGCCCGCTAGAAGAGGTTGATCGAGGCCGACGCCGCGACGGCCACGCCGAGGCCGGCGTAGCCGACGTAGCCCTCAAGAGCCAGCAGCAGTGCGGTGATGAGAGCGACGAGTACGGTCGTCAGCCATGCGATGCGGGTGATGGCCACGCGCCTATTCTTGCGTATGCGCCCGTCCGCACGCGGTGTTAGCGTCGAAGCGAGCTTCTAACCAACGAGGAGGGTGAAGTGACGAAGTCCGAGCTTGTCGAACAGGTGGCCGACCGCGCCCAGCTGACGCGCAACGATGCCGCAAGGGCCGTGGATGCGGTGCTCGCGACCGTGGAGGACGCGCTGCGGCGGGGCAGCGAGGTGACCGTGTCGGGTTTCGGCAAGTTCCACGTCAGCGAGCGCAGCGCACGCGCGGGCGTGAACCCGCGAACCGGAGAGCGCATCGAGATCGCCGCCTCCCGCGTCCCGCGGTTCACGGCCGGAAGCGGCCTGAAGAACGCGGTGAAGGGGCGCTGAACAGCACGGCCTCCTTCGGGGACAGCCTGGACGCTCGGGTCGCCGAGCGCGAGTCGCAGATCGTCCTCGGCCTCGATCCCGATCCCTCGGCGCTGTGGCCCTCGGCGGCCGCAGCCGCCGCCGACAGGTCAGATCCCGTTCAGGCGGCTGCCGCCGCCGTCCGGGCCCACAGCCTCGCCCTCCTCGACGCCGCCGCGCACGCGTGCGTCGCCGTCAAGCCCCAGCTCGCGCGTTTCGAGCTGCTCGGCGCGGCGGGGTGGGCCGTCCTTGAAGAGGTGACGGGGTATGCGCACGAGCTCGGCCTGCTGGTGATCGCCGACGGCAAGCGCGGCGACATCGACGTGAGCGCCGGCGCATACGCAGGGGCGCTCCTGGACGGGGCTGAGACCCCGTTCGGCCGCGTGCCGGGCCTCGGAGTCGACATGGCCACGGTGAACCCGCTGATGGGCTCCGATGCCGTCGAGCCGTTCGTGAAGGGTGCGAGACACGCCGGTTCGGGGGTGCTGGTGCTCGTCCGCACCTCCAACCCCGGCGCCGCCGACGTGCAGGATCTGCGCCTGCAGGACGGGTCGGCGGTATGGGAGCACATCGCGCGGCTGGTCGCGTCCGCCGGCGAGAGCGGTGTCGGCGAGAGCGGGATCAGCGACGTCGGTGCGGTCATCGGCGCGACGGTGCCGGCACACCTCGAGCGCGCTCGGGAGCTGATGCCAAGCGCCCCGTTCCTGCTGCCCGGGATCGGCGCCCAGGGCGGACGGGTCGAGGATCTCGCCCCGGCGTTCACACCCGGCAGGGCAGGCGGCCTGATATCCGCCTCCCGCAGCATCGCCGGCGCCCACACGACGCACGGCGGAGCGCCCGCCGATGCCGCTGCAGCGGAGGCCGAACGCCTTCGCGAGACGGCCTGGCAGCTCTCGGGG
>Ga0182030_10015150_pt1 | contig 15134 bp, 9 predicted proteins | sample 812S3MmetaG_FD_121299 | JGI IMG/M metagenome (GOLD analysis project Ga0182030, IMG submission 121299) | Permafrost microbial communities from Stordalen Mire, Sweden - 812S3M metaG (Illumina Assembly) | ecosystem: Environmental > Terrestrial > Soil > Wetlands > Permafrost | place: Sweden... | reverse complement strand
GGAATATCTGGCCGCCGTGTTGCCGGGATTAGATGGCAGGAAACTGAGCGAACTGGCAAACCTGACGCCCGCCCACTGGTCCGCGCCGCGATCCTGATTGCCCTGGGTTAGTCAGACGGTTACTTTCCAGCCGACACGAACGCAACACTGAAGGCCGTGCAGTTTCGGCTTTACGGAGAAATGCTGTTGCGTATGTACAGCCGGCCACGGGACCGCTACCTGGACGCCTGTAGGCTGGTCAAGATCGATACGGACCTCTCGACCCGGCTTCGATCCATGGACGGCTTTGACCATCGGACTCTTCAGGAAATTCACGACCTCGTCGCCGCCTGGTTTCGATTTTCCCAGGACGATGGAGGCCAACTCCGTCTGTGTGAAACCGAGGAAGCATATCAGGATCGCCTTGCCGCCGAATGGCGCACGTTCTTTGAAGAGGAAGTCGGCCGCCTCAGTTCCGACGATGAGTTTGCGCGCGATGTTCTCGTCGCAGCGGCGTTCGGGAACACCGACAGAGGGTACGCTGCCGAAGCCCAATTGCGCGAGATCCTAAAGGAACGATATCGCGCAATGAAGCAGCCACGCACCGCCGCGACTGCCGAATAGGAGGTCGCGACGGAGTGCCCAGAAACAACTTGCGCCATTTTCATCTGGCGATTCACAAACTGATACCATCGTCAGTTGCCCTTTTAGATCCAGCATCTTCCGAGGGCCCTGGTAATGAGAGGAATACGATGCCAGCCACGCTCGGCGAACAGGTTCTCGAACGCATTTCAGACGCCGAAAAACAGTACGCCCGGTTGGTCCTCGTCGTAGGCCCACCAGGTACGGGAAAGACGAAGGCGCTGCGCCCTCTGGCAGAGGAGAACAGCTTCCGTTACGTTGATGTCGGGCTCGACCTGGCGCGAGCCCTCCTGGATCTTTCTGAGCGCGAGCGTGCTCGGCGCGCTCGGCGCATTCTCGAAGAGCTTACCGGCAATTCCACTCCGGTAGTGGTCCTCGACAACATCGAGGTCCTGTTTGACGTGACCTTGCGGCTGGAGCCGCTGGGTTGCCTGCAATCCCTGGCCCGCAACAGGACCATCGTGGCGGCGTGGAATGGTGAAGTCTCCGAAGGCCACCTGACCTACGCTCTACCGGGCCATCCGGAATTCAAACGCTACCCAGTCGCCGGCTTGCTGATTGTCAGCGCCAGCGCAGATATTAAGGTGTGTTGAAACTATGAAATACGGCGATCTTATTCAGTTTGAACCGATTGAGACAGTAGTGAGTCTCCTCGACGCGGACGACGTCAATGCCGCCCGGCAACTCGTGAAGACGTTCGTCATTTCCGACGAGTTGGCCGAACGCTTGACGACGGTTCTCATACCGCAGATGGACTTCCAGACACCGGCGGATAACAAGGGGATTCTGGTGGTGGGCAACTACGGAAGCGGCAAGTCCCACTTGTTGTCGGTCATATCGAGCGTCGCCGAACGCGAAGATCTTGCCGGCCTTGTGACGAATCCGATTGTGGCCAAGGCCGCGCCCAGAATCGCCGGCAAGTTCAAAGTCGTCCGTACTGAGATCGGCACAACGACGATGTCGCTTCGCGAGATCGTGGTGGCTGAGTTGGAACAGCACCTTGCTGATTTTGGCGTCTCCTATACGTTCCCCGCCGCCAGCACAGTCACGAACTACAAACGGGCCTTCCACGAGATGATGGATGCCTTCGACCGCAAGTATCCCGATCAAGGCTTGCTCCTGGTTGTCGACGAATTGCTCGATTACCTGCGTACCCGGAACGATCAGGCGCTGATCCAGGATCTTGGACTGCTCCGCGAGATCGGTGAAGTGTCCAAAGACCTCCGCTTCCGTTTCATCGCCGGAGTCCAGGAAGCGATCTTCGACAGCACCCGCTTTCAGTTCGCAGCCGATAGTCTGCGTCGCGTTAAAGATCGTTTCGAGCAGGTGCTGATTGCCCGCCGCGACGTGAAGCACGTTGTTGCAGAACGCCTGCTGCGGAAGCGGCCAGATCAACAGGCATCCATACGAGACTACCTCACGCGCTTCTCCCGCTTTTATGGCGTGATGAACGAGCGCATGGACGAGTTCGTGAGGCTCTTCCCGGTCCACCCCGACTACATCGACACCTTTGAGCGTGTCACTGCCGTAGAGAAGCGCGAAATCCTGAAGACCCTCTCCGTGGCCATGGGCAAGCTTCTGAACAAGGAGGTTCCGGAAGACCGTCCAGGCTTGATCGCCTATGACAGCTATTGGGAAGTGCTGCTGGAAAATCCCTCCGTCCGCGCTGTGCCGGACATCCGCGCTGTGATGGATTGCAGCCAGGTCCTGGAGTCCCGTATCAAGCAGGCATTCACGCGCCCGGCCTACAAGCCGATGGCGCTTCGGGTGATCCGCGCGCTCTCCGTGCACCGCCTCACCACGGGCGATATCTACGCCCGCATGGGAGCAACCGCGACAGAACTCCGGGATGCACTGTGCCTGTTCCAGCCCGGCATCGAGGAACTTCCCGGCGACCCGGCGGACAACCTCCTCTCCCAAGTGGAGACCGTTCTCCGGGAAATTCACAAGACGGTCAGCGGACAATTCATCTCCGGGAACACCGACAACGGCCAGTACTTCCTGGATCTCAAGAAGACGGACGATTTCGATGCGTTGATCGAACGCCGCGCCGAGAGCTTGGATTTCCGGCAACTCGACCGGTACTACTACACTGCGCTGCAACGGGCGCTGGAACTGAGGGATGACGACATTTATGTGACGGGGTACCGGATTTGGCAGCACGAACTGGAGTGGACGGAACACAAAGCCGCACGCACAGGCTACCTCTTCTTCGGATCGCCAAACCAAAGATCCACCGCCGTTCCCGAGCGCGATTTCTACCTCTACTTCATGCCGCATTTCGAGCAGGACCCCAAGGCAAAGGAGACCGACAAGTCTGACGAAGTTTTCTTCCGCCTGAAAGCGGTTGATGAAGACTTCGAGAAAAAGCTGCGGCTCTATGCGGCGGCCGTGGACCTGGCATCCACATCTTCGGGCCAGGCACGGGACACCTACCGCGACAAGGCGAACACGTTCCTCCAGGGCCTTACGACCTGGCTTCAAGAGAATATCTCGGCTGCCGTCGATGTCGGCTACCAGGGCAAAACCAAGAAGATGCTGGAGTGGATGAAGGGCAAGGTCCCAACTCCCGGTGGCGGGCGCGCCAACGTGCGCGACATCGTTAACACGGTTGGATCTGGCTGCCTGGGAGGACGCTTTGCGGACCAGGCGCCCGAGTACCCGTTCTTCAGCATCCGCGTCACCGGCGAGAACCGCACGCAGGCGGCACAGGACGCGATTCGGGGCATCCCGAACAAGAACCGCACCCGGCAGGCGGCCGCCGTCCTCGATGCTCTGGAACTGCTGGATGGCGAACGTGTCGATCCAGGTAAGTCCAGGTATGCCGGCTACGTGAACGAGCAACTCGGCAAGAAAGGACCTGGCCAGGTGCTGAACCGGTCTGAGCTTGTCCAAGATGTCTCCGGCATCGAGTACGTAGTCCCGGAACGGTTCCGCCTCGAGCCCGAATGGCTGGTGGTGGTGATGGCCGCTATGGTCTATTCCGGGGACGTCATCCTTTCCATCCCCGGCAAGGACTTCGACAAGGGGTACGACGATGTCGTCACGACGCCGGTGGCGGATCTGCTCAACTTCAAACACCTGAAGCGGCACAAAGACTGGAATGTGCCCGCGCTGAAGGCGCTATTCGAGCTCGTTGGGTTGGAACCGAACCGCGGCGTGGCCGTTACGCTGGGCGGACCGAAAGCCGATGAGGCGGTCCAGGCTCTGCAAGCCAGCATCGCCCGAGCCGTGGAGAAGCTGGTGACAACGTCACAGCGACTCCAGAGCGGTCTGCCGTTTTGGGGCCGCGCCATTCTTAGCGAGGATGAGATTCGAGAACAACGTGGCGCACTTGACAAGGCCAAGACCCTTCTTGAAAGCCTCCAGAACTTCAGTTCGCCCGGCAAGCTCAAAAACCTCAAGGTGGACGCCGGTGAGATCACCCAGCAAAGAAAAGGCATGGATGCATTGGAGCAACTGCAGGCGCTCCAGGAACTGGTGGATGAACTGGGGAACGTAGCATCCTACCTTTCGACCGCCGAGCAGGTTCTTCCCCCAGAACATGCCTGGGTGGCGTCGGTGAAGAAATCTCGTGAAGAGGTTCTGGGTCAAATCGAAAACCGGGAGGATCGGGCCAAATCCGGGTTCCGCCAACAGATATTGGCGAAGCTGACCGCCCTCAAGAATGAGTACGTGGCGATCTACCTGTCGCTGCATGGCAAGGCGCGGCTCGGCGTCAACGACGAGAAGCGAAAATCCGCGATCCTCCAGGATGATCGCATCGGTCGCCTTCATCGGCTTTCCAGCATCGATCTCATGCCTCACCAGCAGTTCCTGGATTTTCAAAGCCGTATCGGTGGATTGAAGAGCTGTTCGGAAATCACGAACCAGGAGATACAAGCGGCTCCGGTTTGTCCTCACTGCGGCTTCCGGCCCGGCACCGAGAAGGTAAATGAACCGGCGCAGGCGGTTCTGGCGAGCCTGGACACAGAACTCGATAGTCTCGAAGGCGGCTGGACCAAGATGCTCCTCGACAGCGTCGAGGACCCAACGGTGAAAAAGTCCATGGAATTACTGCGGCCCGCGCAGTTGAAGCTCATCGATGCCTTCGCCGAAACACGTACCCTTCCGGACAACATTTCCACCGAGTTCGTGAACACGATGAGCGAGGTGCTCTCCGGCCTGGAAAAGATCACCGTAACCGCAGCTTCGCTCCGGACCGCTCTGGTCTCCGGCGGTGCGGCGGCCACGGTATCGGAATTGAGGCGACGCTTCGACGAGTACCTTTCCGCGATGACCAAAGGGAAGGACACGACGAAGGTCCGGATCGTTTTGGAATAATGAGATTTGGGCGTTTCGTGCCCATGCCTGAAAGGTGAGAAGATGAGTGACGTGGCTGACGCTTCCCCTCCCATGCAACCAGACGACCCGAAACGAATCCTCTTTCGTTTCTCGCATGCCACTGCGGAAAACCAAAGCGTCCCGGCGTCCTTGCTCATCCAGACGCTGGAAGGCGCCCAGCGTGTGATCTGGCTTTTGGCCCTGGCGGAAGAAAACCGGGATATCAAAATGCGCGCCAGAATCCCATCCGAAATTGAACAGCGGTACCAGTTGAGATGCAGCGTGCCGAAGGCGGGAAGCTATGCAATGCCTGCCGCCGTTGTCTCCGAGTTGCCGGTTTTGGCCTGGCTTGATCTGACGGCGAAGGTGATGGACAGGTTCGAGGGACTCGCCGACGCCGTCGTCCACGCTGACCGCGACCGCGTGCTGTCCCTTGTGCCGGACAGCGCAATCCGAATTCGTGTACTTGAGAATCTCCGGTCTATGGCGCCCCGTCCGGGCAGCGGATGGCGGTTGGATCTGAACCGGCTGGATCGGACCGTGCGGTTCGACGACGCGTTCCATGCGGCATGGAAACGGCTTCGTCCACGCATGGTGGGTGAACCCGAGACCCAAACGGTCAACGGCAACTTGGTGAAAATCGACTTTGGCGCTCGGTCCATAACCATGGCACCGCTCGGCATGTCGCGAGAGCTGGATTGCCACTACGATGAATCGCTGGAGGATTTTCTCTACGAGAACCGGCGCGGTCCCATCCAAGTGACTGGCACCGTGATTCTCGATGAACAAAACGAGCCGCGAAAGATTGTCGATGTGCAGAGTATTGCGGAACTGGATATGTCAGCGTTTGAGATCTCAGAAGTCCCTTACAACCAAACGGTTCTTCGCTTCAAGCAACCGCTGGTCCTGATGCCGTCGCTCGACGAGGAAAGCCAACAGTGGATGGTCCTCGAAAAACCAGAACTGAACATTCATGTTGTTGCCCAGACGAGGGAGGCTCTGATGGAAGAGCTTCAAAACCACATCTCGATGCTGTGGGATGAGTACGCCAAGGATGCCGAAGGCAACCTCAGCCCTGTGGCGTTGGCTTTGCGGACGCGCCTACACGCAGTGATTCAGGAGGTTCCCGTTGCCCAGGCCTAAACGGGATGTGGAGTCGGCGCTCCTGAAAAAGGGATTCAAGCAGCGCGAGGGCGACCACCACCAGTTCATCTATTTCGGCCTGGATGGCAAAAAGACTCCCGTGGTGACGAAGACCAGCCACACTCAGTCGATGAAGGACATTCCGGACCCGCTCCTGTCACAAATGGCCAAGCAGTGCAGGCTGTCCAAGGGGGAATTACTGCGTCTCGTGGATTGTCCCTTGAGCAGAGACGAGTATCATAAGCTGCTCGATAGCCAAGGCTGCATCTGACCGATAGTTTTGACGCCTGACCGCCCCTGACTGAACATCCCAGCGGCGCAACAGGCCGCGAGGGAAGAGCACGAGATGAGCGATCAGCTAACCATTGAGACGACGGCGACCAAGTCAGGGGCTGTGGAGTGTCTTGGCCTGCACTTCGAGAGCGATGAAGCGCGGCGCGCGTACTTCTCTGAGACGTTGAGGGTGAAGCTGCAAGAGCCGGAGTTTCGGAAGATTGAAGGCTTTCCGATAGGTTCCGATGAAGATATTCTGCGGTTGTCGGACCCACCTTACTACACAGCGTGTCCGAATCCATTCCTCGCAGATTTCGTTCGCTGTTACGGCAAGCCGTATGATCCGAAGATCCTTTATGATCGGAAACCAGCAGCAGTCGACGTCAGCGAGGGCAAGACCGACCCAATCTACACGGCCCATTCCTACCATACAAAGGTCCCGCACAAGGCAATTATGCGGGCGATTCTGCACTACACCGAGCCCGGCGACATCGTCCTGGATGGTTTTTCTGGATCGGGGATGACCGGCGTGGCGGCGCAATCGTGCGGCTATCCTGAACCGGAGTTTCGGAAGAGGATCGAAGACGAATGCAGGGATGCGGGTGAGGAATTACCCCAGTGGGGTGCCAGGCGCGCGGTGCTTGGCGACCTTGGGCCGATTGCCGCGTCTATTTCGGCAAACTATACCCTACCGTTTGATGTTGAGGCATTCCAGAAGAAGGCGCGGCAGATTCTCGATGAGCTGCGAAGTGAGATCGGATGGATGTACGAGACGGCCCACGAGGACGGTCGCAATGGAATGATCAACTACACCGTTTGGAGCGAGGTGTTCTCGTGTCCGGAATGTGGCGGTGAAGTCGTATTCCTCGATGAAGGTTTGGATGCGTCAACAGGCCGTGTGAAGGATGGGTTTCCATGTCCGCACTGCTCAGCCTCACTAACAAAGGACAACCTGCAACGCCGCATGGACACTCTCGTCGATCCCGACACAAAGAAACCTTGGAAACGGGTCCGGTTTATTCCGGCAATCATTCACTACAGCGTCGGAACCCAGCGGTACCAAAAGAAGCCGGATTCCAACGATCTCGAAACACTTCGTAGAATTGCCGATCTGCCGCTTCATCCTTGCGTTCCGACCGCAGTTTTTCCGATTGACAGGATGTATCACGGATCGCGTCTCGCGCCGAAGGGATTCACCCACATCTACCACCTGTACTTCCCGCGAGCTGCCCATGCACTCGGTGCCCTGTGGCAACGCGCAAATGAGGTGCCTGACCGACGACTGCGAAACGCCATTCTGTTTTGGAGCGAGCAAGCCCTCTGGGGACTTTCGATTCTAAACCGCTATAGCCCTTTGCATTACTCGCAAGTCAACCGCTATCTCAATGGTGTCTACTACGTCGCATCACAGGTATCCGAATGCAGCGTCTGGTACAACCTAGAAGGTAAGCTTAGCCGATTAGTAGCGGCGTTCCGTGACATCCCTGCGAGCCGCCAGCCGGTGATTGTATCGACGAGCACCGCAGCGAAGACCGGCTTGTCTGCCGAGTCCATCGACTACGTATTTACTGATCCGCCGTTTGGCGAGAATATTCCATACGCGGACCTGAACTTCCTAATCGAGTCTTGGCACGGAGTCCAGACGGACAGCAAGCCCGAAGCTGTGGTCGATTCCCCTAAGGGCAAAGGACTGCTCGATTACCAACGCCTGATGCAGCGCTGTTTCGCCGAGTACTACCGGGTGCTGAAGCCCGGTCGCTGGATGACGATGGTCTTTCACAACTCGCGCAATAGCGTGTGGGCCGCGATTCAGGAAGCACTCACTGCGGCGGGGTTCGTCGTCGCCGACGTCCGCACACTTGATAAACAGCAAGGCTCATACCGCCAGGTCACCAGCACGGCGGTCAAGCAGGATCTGGTCATCTCCGCCTACAAGCCCAACGGCGGTTTAGAGCAACGCTTCGAACTTGAAAAGGGAACCGACGACGGCGTCTGGGACTTCGTCAAGACACACCTCCGCCAACTCCCGGTCTTCGTTTCGCAGAAGGGCAAGGGCGAAGCCATCGCGGAGCGGCAGTCGTACATGCTCTTTGATCGGATGGTTGCCTTCCACGTCCAGCGGGGCATTCTGGTGCCGCAATCCGCAGCGGAGTTCTACGAAGGGCTTACCCAACGCTTCGAATACCGTGACGGAATGTATTTCCTGGCCCATCAAGTGGACGAATACGACAAGAAGAAGCAGACCGTGTCCGAACTGAAGCAGTTAGAATTGATCGTTCGGGACGAGCACAGCGCAATCCAATGGCTCCGCCAACAGCTCACGGAGAGACCCCAGCATTTCTCGGACCTCCAGCCTCAGTTCATGCGCGAAACGGGGGGCTGGTCCAAGGAAGAACAAAGGCTGGAGCTTTCCGAGATCCTCAGGTTGAATTTCTTTTCCTATGACGGTGAGGGCGAGGTCCCGGTTCAGATTCGCAATTACCTGTCAAAGAACTTCCACGATCTGCGGGGGCTCGCCAAGGACGCCCCGGCGCTTCAGGCAAAAGCGAACGACCGGTGGTATGTTCCGGACCCGAACAAGGCCGTCGATCTGGAGAAGATCCGCGAACGCGAGTTGCTCAGAACCTTCGAGGAATACCGGGCTTCCGGTGTGAAGAAGATCAAAGTCCCTCGACTCGAAGCGTTGCGGGCCGGTTTCAAAAGGGCCTGGGACCAGCGCGACTACGCGATGATCGTCGAGGTGGCCGCCAAGATTCCGGAGACAATTCTACAGGAAGACTCCAAGCTCCTGATGTTTTACGACAACGCGGCCACCCGCCTGGGGGTAGGGTAGGCTACGCGGCACTTTCTATGTTTCGAACTGGAGACTGGACGTACAGCCCGAGGCATCACCAACTCTGCCGCGTTGTCGATTCGCAGACGATCTGGGGCGAAACCGTCTACCGGGTCTGGTTCGCGGACGTGGATGCAGTGGTGCGGTTGTCGGAATCCGAACTTCAGCCGGCGTCTGAGGCGGCGCCCGCCGGTCCAGAGTATCTGACGTACGTCGCGGCGGCGGCCCGCGTAGCGGACGCGATGACGCATGACGCACTGCTCGCCCCGATGGGATCTGCGGTCATCCCGTTGCCTCACCAGCTCCAGGCACTCGCACGCGCGGTCTCGTCCCGGCGCGTCCGCTATCTGCTGGCCGATGAAGTCGGACTTGGGAAGACCATCGAGGCGGGCTTGGTGCTGCGGGAACTGAAGCTTCGGGGGTTGGTGGAACGCGCACTCGTGATCGCGCCGAGAGGCTTGGTCACGCAGTGGGTGGCCGAAATGCGCAACCACTTCGGCGAGGAGTTTCGGTTGATCGAACCCAGCACCTTCGGAACGCTGCGCCAGATCACCAAGGAAGAGAACCTCTGGCGGCTGTATCCTCTGGTCGTCTGTCCGATGGACTCTATCAAGCCAGTGGAGAAACGCCGTGGCTGGTCGCCAGAGCAGGTCGCGGGACACAATCGGGAACGACTCGACAACCTGGTTGCGGCGGGTTGGGATCTGATCATTGTGGATGAGGCGCACCGGCTGGGCGGCAGCACGGACCAGGTGGCGCGAGTGAAGTTGGGCCGGGCTCTTTCCGAAGCTGCTCCGTATTTCCTGTTGCTGTCGGCAACACCGCACCAGGGAAAGACCGATGCTTTCCACCGCATCTTGTCCTTCCTCGATGCGGATGCTTTTCCCGATTCCACGAGCATTACCAGAGAGCGCGTAGCGGAGTATGTGATCCGCACGGAAAAGCGCCGGGCCATTGACGCCGATGGCGCCCCTCTCTTCAAGCCGCGGCATACCCGTCTAATTCCAGTCAAATGGGAGGACCGGCATCGAGAGCAGCAACTGCTTTACGACGCGGTCACGGAATACGTTCGCGTCGGGTACAACCGAGCCATACGGGAGAAGCGGAACTATGTTGGATTCTTGCTGCTCTTGCTCCAGCGATTGGTCACGTCTTCGACGCGGGCGATCCGGTCCACTCTCGAACGCCGCCTCGAGGCACTTCAGCAACCGGACGAGCAGTTGAGCCTGTTCCCGCAGATTCTCGAAGAAGAATGGTCGGAACTCGATGGACAGGAACAAATTGAGGTGCTGCTCAAGACTCGCCTCAAGGCAATGAAGAACGAGCGCGCCGAGGTTGAGTTGTTACTGGAAGCCGCTCGCCGGTGCGAACACGTTGGGCCCGACGCCAAGGCCGAGGCTCTGATCGACTGGATCTACCAACTCCGGCAGCAGGAAGGCGACCCGGACTTGAAGGTCCTGATCTTCACGGAGTTTGTGCCAACGCAGCAGATGTTATCTGAGTTTCTCGCCGGGCGCGGCTTCTCCGTAGCATGCCTCAATGGCAGCCTGGACCTCGATGAGCGGGGACAGGTCCAACAGCAATTCGCGGGCGCGACGGAGGTCCTGGTTTCAACCGAAGCGGGCGGCGAAGGCTTGAACCTTCAGTTTTGCCATGCGGTGGTGAACTACGATATGCCGTGGAACCCGATGCGGATTGAACAGCGGATCGGCCGCGTCGACCGGATCGGGCAGAAGCATATCGTGCGCGCACTAAACCTGGTGCTGGAAGACACCGTGGAGTATCGTGTCCGGGAAGTGCTGGAACAGAAACTCGCGGTCATCCTGGAGGAGTTTGGAGCGGACAAGACCAGCGATGTGCTGGATTCTCCGGAGATCTTTGACGAACTGTACGTGGAAGCGATGCTTCATCCCGAGCAGGTTCCGGAGCGTGTGGAACAGACGCTTGATCGGGTGCGACAGCAGGCTGAGGCGGCACGGCGCAGCATTGCTCTGCTGGGCACCAGCGGACCGCTCGATCCCAACGTAGCGCAGCAAATGTTGGAGCATCCCTTGCCGCATTGGGTAGAGCGAATGACCGTTAGCTACTTGAACTCGCATGGCGGAAAAGCGGACCGGCGTGGGCGAGTCTGGGACCTGACATGGCCAGCGTCCATGAACGCCAGCGCGATGCGGAGCGTCTCATTTCACAGCCAGGATGCGAATGACGTGGCAGGCGCTGCCTACGTCGGGCTGGAAGATCCGCGCATTCGTGGCTTGGCGGAACGATTGCCGCTGTTCGTACCCGGCCAGACCGTTGCGGGGGTGCGGCTAGCGGACATCTCCAATGAAATCCGCGGGTACTGGTCGCTCTGGGGAGTCCGGGTGAGATCCCGGTGGGGCAACGCCGAGGATGGGGGCGAGAGGATCATGCCCTTTTTCTTTCATGAGGATGGGCGTGTACTGCCGCCTACCGCCCGGCACATTTGGGATCGGCTGGTAGCGGGTGACTCCATCCTGGAGTGTCATCAGGCTTCGGCCCCAGGGAATATTCTGGAGCAGATGAGCCGCATGGCGGAAGAGGCTGCACGACCGCTTTATCAGGAATTGCTTCAGCGCCACCGGGAGCGGCTGGCCCGGCTGCGGGAGAAAGGCGAATACGCCTTCACCGTGCGCCGCCAGACCGTCAGCAGGGTGGGGCTTGCGGCCGTCCGTTCGCGCCGACTCGGGTTACTCGAAGAAGAGGTCGGCCACTGGCGCGAAGAGATCGCTCGCCGGGAAGAGATCTGTCCTGAATTCGCTCCACTGGTGGTGATCCATGTTGCCTAGCTGGCGCGATCCTCTGCTGGCGCGATTCGCGCCGAAGGTCGCGCGCATGATTCTAGCTGCCGATCCAGATGGCCTTCTCTTCGAAGAAGAAGTCCAACGTGGAATTCGGAAGTCCGGCTACGACCTTCTGCCATTCGAGGACTCGATCTCGTTCCGGTTCGCCTACGAATCCCATTACCGGGCGCGCTGGATCGCCGGCGAGGATGCATTCCTCGTGGCGGTGGTGAGGGGGCCGGAAGCGGATCTGGAACGCCTGCCGTTTGACGTGCTGCGCGCTGGTGTCCAAATGGCATTCCAATTGGGTGAACTGTTTCCGTGCCTGGATGCTCGAGTGGTTGCGGCGCTCGGCCGCGCTGATCTCGATAGACTTTACCGGGCGCAATCGCAGTCCTCGCCAGGCAACCTGAATGAAACCACCACCAAGGACTACATTTGGGGTCACGTGTTTGGATCGTCACCGGTGACGATCAACGACGCCCCGGACCTCCTGCGGTTTCTGTTTCAGCGGCATTACCCGGAGCGGCGCGTCCCGAGGATACTTGACGATCATGTTTTGCGAGTTCTCCGGCAGAAGGGCACGTTCGCTTCCTGGCCGCTTGAGACGATTGTTCCTGACCGTGCGGCGTTCTTCCAGTTCCTGCAGGAGAAGTGGCCCGAATACCTGAACAGCCTCGGCGCGGGCGGCCCCTGCCAACTTCCGTTTGGTCACGACCTGGTCCATGTATTCGTTGGAGATCTTTTCGTGGAAGGGCTGTTGCAACCGGTGCCATGGGACGGCGATCTCCCTTTTAACGCGCGGTGGGCGCTCGCGGGAATCAAGACGGACTCGGCGGCGGAGGAGAACCGGCGGTGGGAATCGCTCTGCTCGAAGGTCAGCGAGAGCATGCCCGTCGCCGATGCACCATATCAGCAGTGGCTCGACTTCAGCCCGGCGTGGGGGCAATTGCAATTCCTGTTCTTCGAGAAGGCCACGCCGCCTTCGGCTTGGCGGAAGCGATGGAAGTCCATCCGAGAGGAGATCGACGACCGATTTTCTCTGTGGCTTGCATCCCGGTACCAGGGTCTTCACAACCAGCCGGCCCTGAGTCCGGTAATGGTTCAGCATGTGCCCCGATTTCTACACAGTCTTGTCGAGGATCGGAAGTGCAAGGTCGCGATGATCGTGGTCGACGGCATGGCGTGGAGCCAATGGGTGGTCCTGCGCGGGGAATTGCAAACTCGCCAATCTGGCTGGCGCATCCGTGAGAACTCGGTTTTTGCATGGATTCCGAGCCTCACGTCGGTCTCCCGGCAGGCCCTTTTCGCCGGCAATCCGCCGTTGTACTTTCCGTCCAGCATCCTTACGACCGACCGTGAGCCGGCACTCTGGGCGAAGTTTTGGGCCGACCACGGTGTGCCTTCGTCATCCGTCTTCTACCAGAGAGACTTGGGCGAAGCCTCTGATCTCGAAGGTCTGCGAGAAGCTCTGGCCCACCCCCAAGTGCGTGTCGCTGGTCTGGTGATCAAGAAGGTGGACGACATGATGCATGGCATGAAGTTGGGCGGTACCGGCATGCAGAACCAGGTTCGGATCTGGGCAGAGAAGGGGTATCTCGCTGATTTGATCGCCATGCTTCTTGAGCAAAAGTTCGCTGTAGCGATTACGTCCGATCACGGCAATGTGGAAGCAGTTGGCATCGGTCGACCAGCCGAAGGCGTTCTCGCCCAACAAAAGGGTCAAAGGGCCCGGATTTACAACGACCCGACGCTGAGAGGATTGACAAGGAAGAGCTTTCCGCAGACTGTTGAATGGCCAGGTCCAGGGCTACCTCCACAGTTGTTCGCTCTGCTGCCCAAGGAAAGCGGCGCGTTTGTGGATGCCGGAGAAACGGTTGTCACTCACGGTGGCGCGTCCTTTGAAGAAGTGGTAATACCCTTTATTGAGGTCGAGGAGACGAAGGTCTGATCAAGCCAGTTCCAGTTGGGTTTAGCCAGCGCATCCAGATCGAATGGATGGACGCCGTGGCGCATCTTGCCGGCGAAAGACGTCCGGTGGCGGAAATCCGCGCTGCCATGAGAGCGATGGTGAGCCAGCGCCTCTCCGTCAATAGCGACGCGAAGAAGGGAAATAGTCAAAAGGCAACGTGCATCCTGATGCGCGCCTGGGTCACTGTGCCGAAAGAGATGGTCGCACTTCGTGACCAAGGCCTTGAGCTATTCGAAAAGGCCGATGAAACCGAGCGATTGGCGCTGCACTGGGGGATGTGCATGGTGGCATACCCATTCTTCACGATGGTCGCCGAATCCACGGGACGGCTGCTCCGGCTCCAGGGCACCGTTGTCCAGGCCCAAGTGCTGGGGCGGATTTGGGACCAGATTGGAGAACGCGAGACAGTGACGCGGGCAGCACAGCGCGTGCTTCGCACCTTTGCCGATTGGGCAGTTCTCGATTATGTGGAAGAGCCGGGCATCTACAAGGCGAGGCAGGCCAGCGCCATTGGTGATCCCAATCTGGCCGCGTGGATGATTGAGGCGATTCTCCTGTCTGGAGGACAGAAGTATCTCCCCCTCCATACACTCCGGACCAGCCATTCGATCTTCCCGTTTTCTCTCCAGTCGGTCTCGACCGGACTCATCGGTAAACAGCGCAGACTGGAGATCGTCCGGCAGGGGCTCGACGAAGAGCTGGTAGGAATCCGATGACTTGCCGCCCGCTGGCTTGTGGGCGCTGAGATCAAGGAAATGGTGGGCGCGGCCGCCGGCATCCCCCGCCACGTGATGTTCGCTGGGCCGACAGTCTGTCAGCGAGACCGCGGATCTGGATCTTGCCCCGCCACTTGGCGAGCTTGACCAGCCCGCCTTTGCTGCGATCTCGCGCGGCGACGATTCATGCCGTCTTCCATCTTAGTTAGGCGCATTCGCGGCGGGCACGCGGGAGAGGGAGAGAGTTTTCAGCGTTGCGGGTCGGTTTCGGCTGGCGCGTCGCGCGTCATGGGGCGTCATGGGGCATTCCCCGTAACTCTATGAAAACATGGTAGCGCTAACGGGAATCGAACCCGCTAAAGGCCGTCCGGGTCTTTCCGCGTTTGCCCTAAGTCTTGCGTTTTCATAGGTGTTTGTCCTGGCGCGATCCGCAGAGTGCCGCCACGGGGGGC
>Ga0182030_10015147_pt1 | contig 15135 bp, 13 predicted proteins | sample 812S3MmetaG_FD_121299 | JGI IMG/M metagenome (GOLD analysis project Ga0182030, IMG submission 121299) | Permafrost microbial communities from Stordalen Mire, Sweden - 812S3M metaG (Illumina Assembly) | ecosystem: Environmental > Terrestrial > Soil > Wetlands > Permafrost | place: Sweden... | reverse complement strand
CAAGAATGATCACGGGCTTGATGAACATCAGAACTACCAAGCGTAGGTTCTTTGCGAATCTTTTTCGAGTATGAAGCGTTCCGTGGAACCAACCGCCAAGTCAGCCAATCCGCTTCGCTAACATCCTTCAGTTGATCCTCATCCATCCCGAAGTAGTGGCCCAGTTCATGGATGACCGCAAGGCGGATTTGTTCGCGGACTTCGGCCTCGCTGGAGCAGACAGGCCGAAACCAACTCCTGCTCTTTCAACTTTAGTTGTTGCCATGTCGCGCGTGCGCGAGTCGTTTGTCTCACTTCCACTGACGACGAACAGTGCCGGGTCCCGTGGGGAAGAGTACAATAAAACAAAGAGAATTTCCGAGCGAAGAGTAGGCAGTTTCCGAGAGTCGCTCCTCGCCAGTCACCCTCGGAATACATCGCAAACACTGGATACCCGTGATACTTCACGGGCGCAACCCTCCACCGCTTCAGCCCAAGTTCGGAGGATTTCATGCTCGCCAAATGCGCCAATCCAGCCTGTTCCGCTATATTCCATTATTTCCATGAAGGAAAGCTATTCACGATTGAGTCGAGGATTGACTCGCCAAGGACGGGACCGCCTACTAATCTCGAATACACGGGTAGGCCCCGCCGTCTCCAACGTTTTTGGTTATGCTCCTCATGCTGTTGTGCCATGACGGTTCGATGCGATGGGGATCAGGGAGTCGTCCTAGTGCGTAAGCAAGGGATGCCGCCGAATTGTTCCGTGATGAAGGAGCGCACTCAGATGGTAGCGTGAAGCACTTCATCTCTCGCCCGGTATCTTGGGGTTTGGGAGGTGTGTATGAGAAATGTTGGGAACACACTCCGAGTTCTAAGAAATGAGCTGCAGTTTGTACAGAAGGGCGGCTACCGCGCTCCGCGGGTATGGAGGGCTCCTCTGATCTTCGAAGACTCGCCAACCTGCCCCCAAGAAAGCTGCGCTGCTTGCCCGGATACCGACTGTGTGCTGATGAGTTTTGTTCCGAAAGAATTTTGTTTCGAGGCTGTACCGTGTCGTCATATTCCCCTGAATGAAACAGGCGAAACACTAGACAGCCTGTACCAGACAGGGACGAACGAAGAGATTGAGCAGACGCTTCGAAGCTGGCTGCTGGAGACCATCCGGCAACTGGAAGAATCATCCGAAACGCGGTGTATTGAAAAAGCGGCTTAAGGGCGTACAACTCGCGTCTGTCGAGCAGGTCCGAAGATCCCGAACGATGGATGCTTTGCCCTACGCAGTTGCTTTGGGAGAAGACTGTGAGGCCTAGCTCACGTTGGTGCATGTCGCAGAGGAAACCACGATGGGTCCTTTCTACTGTGGAGATTCCAGAAGTGTCGTATTGGGAAAACGGATCGGCAGTCTAATTCCGGCGAGAAGCGGCTTCTTAGGTGAATCCGAGTTTGTTTTTGGAAACGCTGGCCCGGGCGGCCTGCGCGAGGAACTCCAGCAGAGGCGTTCGCCGGGTTGCCGTCGCTCATCGGTGGTCAAGTGGTCTGCCGCGCGCACTGCCCAGTGCTCACTGTGCATAACTGAGGGTTCGAATATCCTGATGGTGTCGCCTGGCCTAGTGGATTTCTCGGGAAGTGCTGCGGACTGTCCGTAACAGAGACCATGATCGCGAGGGCATCGAAGGAATCAGCTGCGGCACTATGATTCCTTGTGCTCAGAGCAGTAATCACCGCCGAACTGCCGGAGCGTCGATCGAGCACAATGCCACATCCTTCTTATCGCACGCACGCTTCCGGGTGACCTAACTCAGCACCGTGAGGCTCCAATGTCTCAAATGCGCAAAGATATCTTTACTGGCAGCTGGGTAATCGTGGCCGAGACCAACACCGTGCGGCCCTCGGATTTTCACTTCAAGAGATTCGTGCGGGAGACGATGTTCTGCCCATTCTGCGAAACCAACGAGGCTGCTACCCCGCCGGAAGTCTTCGCCATCCGGAAGCCGGGCTCATCCCCTAACGGGCCAGGGTGGTACGTGCGGGTGGTCTCCAATTCCAATCCGCTATTGCGGATCGAGGGAGAATTGGGACGGCGCGCTGAAGGGTTCCACGATCTCATGAACGGCGTGGGGGCCCACGAGATCATCGTGGAAACACCCCGACATGACCGCAGCCTGCACGAACTGGAAGTCCATCAGATCTCTGACGTCATCAGAGCTTACGTGGCTCGCATCATCGACCTGGAGGGGGATAAGCGGCTGCGCTACGTGCTCATCTTCAAGAATCACGGCGAAGGAGCCGGCGCGCATACCATTAGTCATTCCATCTCGCAATTGATGGCCCTGGCGGTAACACCGCGCTCACTTAAAACAAAGCTAATGGTCGCTCGCGACTACTTTGCCCTGAAGGAACGATGCATCTACTGCGACGTACTCCAACAAGAGCTCAAGGGTCGGCGGCTCATTGCCGAGAATGCCGATTTTGTGGTGTTTGCTCCATTCGCCTCGCGCTTTCCGTTCGAGATGGCAGTCTTCCCCAAGTCTCACAGCAGCGCGTTCAGCCGGATCAGCCCTGGGCAAATTGAAAACCTGGCACGGATTCTGCGAGATGTCCTGCAGAGGTTGGACCACACCCTGGGCGGGCCGCCCTACAACTTATCGCTCCAGGACAGACCCTTTCTGCGGCCGAGAGCGGGCTATTGGAACACCATCGAAGAGGACTTCCACTGGCACCTGCAGATCTTGCCGCAAATTGTCCGCGTGACGGGGTTCGAGTGGGCATCCTGGTTCTTCTACAACCCGGTACCGCCGGAAATTGCCGCTCAATGCCTCTCGCCGTGACCGACCGTGACTATTGGGTTTCGATCACTTCCGTGTCTTGCAACTACGGCAGACTCCGATTCTGGTTCATCCGCCATGGCTGGAAGAATGGCATCTCCTGCCCAGCGCCTTTGCCGGAAGTTGTATTTATCCCTGAGGAGACACGTTTTTGCGTGTCGAGTGTGCACGAGCTTACCTACGAAAGCACGTCGAACTCGCGCAGCCGTTTCTAAGAAGTGGTCGAGCGGCCGATGAAGATCCACGAGTTTCACAGGAAAAGGGCCGCTGACTCTCAAGGGAGGATTTCACCTTGTTCCCCGAACTGTTGCAATCGCTCGGGCCAGCGCGGGATACGGGCTCCCGAGTGTCTGTATGTCGCGGCGCAGCTGCATCGCGAGCAATTGCGGTAGCTCAGAGCCGGCTCGCCTAGCTACCATCATCGTTCTCCATCCGAAGGCGACCACGTCCATAGAACATCGTGCGGGAGTGTTCAATTTTGAACAGACAGACGTTCATCGGTTGCTTAAGGTTTTTGACCAGAGCCGAAGTGTGTCTCAACTCGCATAGGTTATCAGGCTGCGTTTCTTGTCTCTAGCGTGTTATGTGCGTCGGGCAACGGCGACCCAAGCCCAAGCGTAACTATTCACTGGAGATGGCAATGGAATCCCCCACTGTGTTGTGCGCCGACGACGGTCCACATGTGTTGGAGCTTCGCAAAGCGACTCTAGAATCTCACGGTTATTCCGTCAAAATCGCGTCGAGGGTCTACGCCGCGATCCTCGTGGCAGCAGTGGTCGGAACTCAGGTGATCGCGATACTCATTGCCGTCTATGGTATTTTCATGGCCCCGATCGGATGGGGTTGGGCACTCTTCATTTGGGGATATGCTCTAGCCTGGTTCCTCGTGAACGATCGCATCAAGCTGGCAGCCTACCGGGTGTTTGACCCTCAGGAAAGGGGCTTGCTCGGAAGGCTCGGCACATTAGCGAAACATGAGGCCAACCCTATTTCGTAAGAATGATGGTAGATACAACTTTGTTGCTAACAAGATCCTTCGAGGTGCGCACTTCGTATGCCGCAAATTAAATCTATTCTTTGCCCCGTCGATTTTTCAGAGTTTTCAGTCAATGCGTATGAGTACGCACAGTCGCTCGCATGGCACTACAAGGCACAGTTGTTCTTGCAGCACGTTTTGTACTCTCTGAAGCCCCTCGGTTTTTGGGACATTTATCCAGACTCTTATGAAGAGATCTGCCGGAAACGCCGTGCAGACGTTGAGCAGCAACTCCAGGAGTTTGCGAAATGCCACACGCGAACCGAGATTCGGCCACAGTGCTTCGCGCAGGATGGGTCGGTGACGGATCTGATCCTCTCTCTGGCTGAATCGCAGGCAGTGAATCTGATCGTGATGGGAACTCACGGGTTACGAGGGATTGATCGGCTGATGCTGGGATCCGTGACAGACAGGGTACTGCGGCGGGCGCGGTGCCCGGTCTTAGCGGTACGAAAGCCTGCACATCATGTCGTAGGCTCTGTACACGATCCCGAGCCAGTCCACCTAAGAAAGATGCTTCTTTGTACGGATTTTTCAGAGCATGCTCATCGCGCTACCGAGTACGCGGTCTCTATGGCCAAGGAGTACGGCGCGGAACTTACGCTACTGCACGTACTGGAAGATGTCCCGCCGGCAGCGGACCTCCGAAGCGCAACGGAAAAGGTTGTGAAACAGCTGGAAGACTCCATTGCACCCGAAACGCGCGAGGCCTGCAGCGTCAAGGTGATGGTACGGACCGGCAAGCCATACCAGCAGATCAATCAACTCGCTCTTGAAGCGCAAATCGACTTGGTGATCATGGGAGTGCGTGGTCGTGGTGCATTGGACACGGCACTCTTTGGTTCCACAACGTACCGAGTGATACAGCTAGGATCTTGTCCTGTGCTCGCAGTGCATATGTGAGTGGCTTCGAATAGGTCATCACGACCGTGGCACCGAATCTGGGCGAACAATGGTGGGAGCGCTACCTGGCAGGAAACATCAGGATCACAGCTATTTCATGAGAAGGTAGGACGATGCCGAGTTTCAGTTCGAGCGCCGAGACTCACCGAAGCTCGGTCGCTCGAAGAGGAACGCACGCCGTGAGGAGAACGTCCGCACACCCGTGGAATTCAGGTCGGTCTTGCCAAGCGAACAATGCGGCATGGGAAATCGTCGTTGGGCGGAGAAGGTAAGTGAGAAGTCGAGCGGAAGACTGACATGGCATTCAGCGATGGGGCACTGCTTTTCAGTGGGTTAAGGTTGAAGCCAGAGTCATACGCCCGGTTTCAATTGGAGGTTTTCTCGCGCAGGTGGAACCCGGCACGCGCTTCGAACTGAAAAAAATGCCCCTGGCGGAAGGCATTTAGCTTCCGAAGCATTTCGCGATGAAATCGCAGGCCAAGGTCTTTTTCTTTTTCACACGAAAATCGCAAGCGGACGAGACGTATTACGGGTATCACAAAGCCAGTCCGGTCAACGCAGGCGAAGGTAAAAAGTGAAAAGGAGCGTTGAAATCCATCGAAGACAGTCGAACGCTAACCTAACTACCTACTTTTTTCCCGAGGGCGATGAGCGTTCAGTAAGAACGTAGTGGATGTGTGACAGCGGAATAAAGTACACGCCGTTCTCAAGCGCAGAGATTCTGGTCTGGACGGCTTTGGGAAGTTCGATCGAGAATTCGGAGGGCGATACTCCCATTTCCATGGTGAGCCAAAGCCCTTCGTCTTCCGACGCCACGATTGTGCCGATTGTTGGCCGATCGTACCATGACGGCTTGATGACGACCTTCTTACCCTTTAACTCTGCGTATTTCGACATGGCTCCCTCTGTACGTTGCGAAGATTATCGCACCGTGCGACATACAATGGCCGGAAAATCAGTCTAGGGCTAAAGGTCTAGAGCCTGAACAACAGAAGCAGAGCCTTCGAACCGCTAAGATTATTTGCTAATGTTTCGACAGCATCACAACCTGCAATGACCTGACACAGTCGCGAAAGGAATGCACATGACGACATGAACCTTTCGGATGACCTTCCACGCTCAGTTCACTCTGGGAAGAGGGCCGCCGTCAAGGTTAGAGCAGCTCGTGGGCATGTTCCAGTTTGGGCGCGCGAGGTTGGCGACTGTTTACGTGAGTGCCTTCTTCAGAAACTTGAGCGTTCGCTCCCACGCTGTCTTGGCGCATGCTGGGTCGTACACCTCGGGGCGGCCTTCGTTCATGAACGCGTGGTGCGCCTCGTAGCGATAGATCTCAAACTCTGATTTCGACTGCTTGAGCGCGGTCTCCAGTTCGTTCACTTTGGCGGGTGTGCACCAGTCGTCCTTGTTTGCGAAGTGGCAAATCAACGGAATTTTGATTTTCTTCAAATCGGCGGCTTCGACGGGCGGAATGCCATAGAAGCACGCGCCAGCGTCCATCTCCGGCACCCGGACAGCAGATAGGATCGTCAGCGCCCCACCCATGCAGAACCCGCCCACGGCCACCTTCTTCGAGGATTGTTTTAGGTACTGCACGGCGCCGCGGATGTCTTGATCGGCTGCATCGGGGAAGTTGAGGTTCGTCATCAGGTGGTTTGCTTCGTCGGCAGCCGTGGTGACCTTGCCCCGGTAGAAGTCCGGCACGAGCGCTCGGTAGCCAGCTTCGGCGAGCCGATCCGCGGTCTTCTTGATCTGATCGTTGAGCCCCCACCATTCCTGGATGACGACAAAGCCGGGCGCGCTTGATCCTGCTTTGGGATGTGCCAGATAGCCAGGGCAGGTCTTTCCGTCCGGTCGCCTGAACTGAATCATCTCGCCCATCGGATCCCTCCACTGGATGCGGCACTGCCAGCCTCATACTATAACTTTGTGGCTTTTTTCGCCGGGGCACGACCGTAACGCGTCAGCTACCCGCTTCTCTGGAACCACAGTCAGCGGCGCGGCTACGCTTACCACATCCTCGCTGTCAGCCAAGACGCATGCAATCAAAGCCATCGCGTTCACTCTTCGCCATCGAGCATGGAATCGTCTGAAGGTTGATCCCCTCGCCTCAGTTCCCCTGTGCGGATTGGTTCGTCTTCTGCAACTTCCCGGGCTGGTACCCCAGCGTCTCAACCAAGCGCAGAACTTCCTGATATGTGGTTTCCTCCATGCTGGGTGTGCGGCTCAAAATCCACAGGTACTTCCGGCTAGGTTCACCCACAATCGCGTACTGGTAGTCAGGGCTCAAGCCAATGACCCAGTAGTCGCCATAAAACGGCCAGAAGAATGTCACTTTCAGTTTGGCATTGGTCTTTTTGTCGACTACCTTGGCCGTGCCCCGTGCGGTGTTTACCTTCCCATTCTTCTCACGGCACGCATTCACGACTTGGACCTTTCCGTCACTGCGTAGCGTGTAGATGGCAGTCGTATCCGATTGACATTTACGCTGGAAGCGGTTCGGATAACGAGCAATCTCGTACCACTTGCCGGCGTAGCGCCGGAGGTCAACATTATCCACCGCGGTCAGCGGAGAAGTAGAGCTGGCTTGCACAGAGCTGTGCTGTGCTCCCAGAAGGGGACCTGCAAGTAATGCGAATGCCCCAAACACGTTCATGGCTAGCTTCTTCAATGCCAGTTTTCCATACTTATGCAGCAACCGGATTCGCCTTGAGATATTTCTCGATCTCGAGAATCTCATCCGGACTCAGACGGAATTCTGCCGAGCGCACGATCTGCTTTGCCTGCTCGGCAGAACGCATACCCACAATCGCTCCGGTGACGACTGGATCACGCAGCGTCCAGGCAATCGCGACCTCGCCCGGCGTGCAGTTGTGACGCTCACCGATCCCGCGTAGCACTTCCACAACCCCAAGGTTGCGACTCAGCAGCGGTTCCTTAAAGCTGGCGGTTCTCGGGCGAAAGTCGTCTGGCGGCAGCGACGCGATGCGCTCGCGGGTCATTTTCCCAGTTAGCAGTCCCGACTTCATCGGGGAGTACACGATGACGCCGATGTTCTGTTCACGGCAAAATGGCAGAACCTCCTTTTCGATGTCGCGGGTCACGATGTTGTAGTTCGGCTGCAGCGAGGTGATGGGCGCGATCCTCTCGACCCGCTTCATCTGGGCCACGTCGAAGTTCGATACGCCGATGTAACGAACCTTGCCTTCCTTTTGGATTTGGGCCAGCGTCTGCCAACCTTCCTCCATCTCGGGCTCTGGATCGGGCCAGTGGATCTGGTAGAGATCGATCACATCCACCTTCAGCCGCCGCAAACTTGCATCCAGTTCGCGGCGCACGGAGGCAGATTTCAGGCTGTGCCCGATCTCGCCCTGGTCATTCCACACCAAGCTACACTTGGTAAAGACGTAAGGACGGTGTGCGCGTCCCGCGATCGCTCTGCCGACGACCTCCTCCGAGTGCCCCAGTCCGTATACGGCCGCAGTATCGATCCAGTTGACGCCCGCATCGAGCGCCGCGTGAATCGCTGCAATCGATTCACCGTCCTCCTGCCGTCCCCAGGAGAAAGCCCAGTCGCCGCCCCCCATCGCCCATGCGCCAATACCGATGGGAGTGATCTCCAAGTTTGAGTTGCCTAGATGTCGAGTCTGCATAAGTTTTCTTGGATGATCTTAAACCCAGGATACTCTCATTTGAATTTAGCTCGTCTCTGGCACTGGTGCAGTGTAGAACCACGCTTTGGCATCAGGTTTGTGTCAAGCTGTAAGTATCGCAAACAAACGCACCAAAGCCGACAGATTAGAGCGGCAGACTGAACAACTGGGGGAAAAGGTAGATCGCCATCCAGACGAGATCGAGAAAAAGAAAACTACCGGCGACGACGTGGACCAAGCCCCTGCCCAGACCGTGGGAGAAGTGACAGAAGGCCGTTAATTTGGCTGTTGTTCTTTCGACCCTGATTCTCTGGACTCGTGACAGACGAGGCCCTCCGCAGGGGCGGTTCGTCTATCGCAACTGCGCCCACACGCGCCGGCGTGCTCGACTACAGGTGCATCTGCCGCACGTGCTTGAGGCTGTCGCGAGCAAAGCAAGAGAATATGACCTTAGTCGGGAAGTTCGCTGGCGCGTTGTTAGCCAATCCGTGCGCGGCTTGCAGGAATTCTGATGGAGAGACCAATTGCTCGCATTCCTTCAGCCATGGAGCGGCTATTCCGTCAACATCGAAAGGGTGACCGCCATCACTGACGAGAAGACGATTTCGGGCGAAGCTAATCGGAGCGAGGTGTTCCCCCATGAACCCACAGTCATCAACACTCACACTGAAGTCGGACGAGCCGAACGTCCAGATCCCGATTGAGCAGCAGATTCAGCAACGCGCCTACGAACTTTACGAGCAACGCGGAAGGACAGACGGTCGCGAGTTGGACGACTGGCTTCAGGCCGAGTGCGAGATAAAAGGTAGGCAGGCGAACGCCGTAGCGGCATAGCTTCCGGCAGTCCTCAAGAGCGGTTGGTTGGTCGGCGGCCCTTGTCGCAGGTGCCTTGAGGGTGTCAAGGCAGGCCCAAGGGATGGATGTGAAATTGCGCAACCGTTGTTAAATTGCGGCTGGAGCAACAGCTTTGTGTTGGCCGACGGCTCACCGATGCGACTGGTCTTGCATACCAGAGAGTTCGCAGAGTTTGGTAGGTTCGCTGATCTTCAGAGGCTTGGCTCGCAGGTGGCTCAAATCGAAATGCCGAACAGTTGCAGGCAAGCGACTGTATATTCTTGACTGCCAGAATGCCCGAGTAGAGTTTCGGGCTTATCCTACCTATCTGCCGCAACATGGTGTTTGTCTCCTACATTCACGTGCTTTCGGGCGCATTTTTGATGGGATTGGCGGCGGCCGCACCGATGGGCCCAGTTAACATGCTGGCCATCCGCCGCGGCGTGATCGGCGGTTGGCGCCATACCCTCGCCTGCGGAATCGGCTCCGTCACCGGCGATCTAATCCTCTTCTCTATGATCCTCGTCGGGGGGCACTACCTCTTTTCCGACCTGTCCAACCCGACGCTCCAGACCGTCCTGGCGGCCATCGGCGTAATCGTCCTGCTCCCACTGGGGATCTACTTCCTTGTCCGCGCCGTCAAGGAGCCCCTGCGGGCCTACGCCAGCGCTCGCCAACACTGGAACGAAGGCACCGTCCCCGCGCATCTGGTCGCCGAAGTCGCCGACTGTACCGCTCTGACCATCTTCAACCCCTTAACCATAGTTTACTGGGTTGGCGTTACCTCCAACTGGCTCCCCTTCGCTCATTCAGTCCTGGGCCACGGCGCCCCCGGGTGGGGAATCCTGATGGCCGCCGCCGGCCTGATGACCTGGTTTACCGTGCTGATCGTCGTCGTTCGCTTCATCCCACACCGCATTGGCCCGATCTTCTTCCGCCTCGTCAACGCCATTCTCGGGCTTATTCTCCTTGGCTTCGCCACGTTCTGTGCAGTAGTCCTGTCCCACCGTTTCCTGCACTGAAACCTGAAACGCAGGGTTCCCAACACTTACGGTTCGCCAGAATATCATCGGCTCTGGTTTTGTCTGGTAGTCACCGCTCAGGAATGATGGCTCAGTTGAACGGCGGCTCTTCCTAAAAGGCAACTCGACGCCGGTGCGTTTGTTGGTCGGCGGATAGGCACTCCGCATGAGGGAACGGCTGGCGTGGTGACCGTCGGCTTCCTGGGGCTAGTTTTCGCTGTCGTCTACGTCTGGAAGCGGAGCCTAGTGGGCCGCGTCTTCCGAGCGAAGCGCTTGCAAAAAATGCGCCACACTCTTTCTGGGTCATCTCATTGATTACCAGTGTCCCACTCCCATTTTTATCCGACTGGCATTTACATCGCTCCGAGTTCGCAATTGAGCAGGCTGCCTGAACCTGTTCATGAAGGAACGTTTGCCCGCATCATTATCAAAATACAAACCAAATCGGCGTTAAACTACAATCCATTTAGCACAAAAGATCGGGCAGGTCACGCCAAGGCAACAGTCTTCCTCACCTTTTTGTCGTGCAACGTCAGGAATGCCTTTAGCAGAACACATGGGTCGTGGCTCTCAGTGACGTTTCTCGCGGATGCTCCAGCGTCTCGTTAGTCATGGGTGCGTCCGCGCTGAATGTACTCTTTGGCTGAAGCCGCGCTGATTCCATCTTCAAAAACTAAGCGATCGAATCGTGGAGCAATTCGATTCCGGGCTTGGCAGTGCTAGTCATGTTGATTACCTTTCTATCGTTTTCTATGAGTCAGAAATCGCGATTTTCCACTACTGGGCAGTCGCGACGTACGATTTGATCATCTTCGTTGGATCGACGACGCGGTCGAACTCATCCTCCGTCACGAAGCCAAGTTTGAGCGCGGCGGCCCTGAGCGTGAGGTCGTTGTCCATCGCGTAGTGCGCGATCTTCGACGCCTTGTCGTAGCCAATGACCGGAACGAGCGCAGTCACGAGCATGAGAGAGCGATCCACATTCTCCTTGATCTTCTTAAGATTCGGCTTTGTCCCTTCGACCAGGAATTTTCGGAAGTTCGTGCAACCGTCCGTTATGATCGTGATGGAGTGGGCAACGTTGGAGATGATCAGGGGCTTGTAGACGTTCATCTCCAGGTAGCCGCCGGCGCCGCCGAAACCCACTGCCACGTCGTTCGCCATCACTTGGACGGCGATCATCGTGAGCGCCTCGGCTTGGGTCGGGTTCACCTTGCCCGGCATGATCGACGAGCCTGGTTCGTTCTCCGGGATCACTAGCTCGGCGAAGCCAGCTCGCGGGCCGCAGGACATTAGTCGGATGTCGTTGGCGATCTTGTAGAGTGACACGGCCAGCGTGCGTAGTGTGCCGGAAAGCTGTACCAGAGCGTCGTGAGCGCCCTGCACCGTGAACTTGTTCGGGGCGCTGACGAACGGCAGGCCTGTGAGCCTGGCGATCTCGGCCGCAGCCGCCTCAGCGAAGCCGGGCGCCGAGTTGATGCCGGTGCCCACCGCCGTGCCGCCGAGCGCGAGACGGTAGACGCCTTTCAGAGCATCTTCGATCCGATCCAGGTCGTCCGCGAGCATTCCCTCATAGCCCGACCATTCCTGCCCCAGAGTGAGTGGCGTGGCGTCTTGCATGTGCGTGCGGCCGATCTTGACGATGTCCTTCCACTCCCCTACTTTCGCAGCGATCGCATCGTGCAGCGCCTTCACCGCCGGGATAAGCCGTTGCTTCACATTGACCGCCGCCGCGATGTTCATTGCCGAGGGGAACGAATCGTTCGACGACTGCGACATATTGACGTGATCGTTCGGATGAACTGGAGACTTGCTCCCGAGCGGCGTGCCGGCGAGCTGGCAGCAGCGGTTAGAGATGACCTCGTTCACGTTCATGTTGAATTGCGTCCCGCTGCCCGTCATCCACACATGCAGGGGGAACATGTCCTGATGCTGGCCCGCGAGGATCTCATCGCAGACTTGAACGATCAGCTTGTGGCGCTGGTCGTCGAGCCGCTTGCCTGCAAGGTTTGCATTGGCGGCGGCTTTCTTCAGGATGGCATATGCGGCAACCATCTCGCGCGGGATTAGGTCCTTGCCGATGCTGAAGTGCTCAAGCGAGCGCTGGGTCTGCGCCCCCCAGAGCTTGTCGGCAGCAACATCTACTTCACCGAGGCTGTCGGTTTCTTTGCGAATGCTCGTCATCTTGTTTCTCCTTCGGTCGCCGGGTCAATAGGAGAACTCGCCCGCGATCGCTGGGTTCAGCGCCCTACCACCGGCATCTTTTGCATCGAGACCTTCGGCAAGGGCCGACTTGTCACTATTAAGATGCGCCCGCACCAATTCGTATGGTGTAAATGCCAACCACTGCGCCAGCGAGATGTCGGTTGATCGATTAGGCTTTCGGCCCCGCGGCTTTCACTTCGGCGCTCGTGCCTGCAGTGTAGGTCTCGAAGTTCTTATTAAACAGCCCCGCGAGCTTCTTCGCGGTGGCGTCGTAGGCGGTCTTGTCGGCCCAGCTTTGACGCGGGCGCAGGATCTCCCCGGGCACGCCAGGGCACTCAGTGACAATGTCGAAACCGAAAATCGCATCGCACTCCGTCTTCGCCCTCGCTAGCGCACCGCTGTAGATCGCGTCGATGATGGCGCGCGTGTGATTCAAACTGATGCGTTTTCCGACGCCGTGTGCACCGCCGATCCACCCCGTGTTCACGAGCCAGACGCGCACGTCGTGCTTGCGCATTTTCTCCGCGAGCAGTTCAGCGTGCTTGTTCGGATGCCAGACGAGGAACGGTCCGCCGAAGCAGGGCGAGAACGTGGCTTGCGGTTCCTTCACACCCATCTCCGTCCCGGCGACTTTTGCGGTGTAACCGCTGATGAAGTGATACATCGCCTGCGCCGGCGAGAGCTCGCTGACGGGTGGCAACACGCCGAACGCGTCGCAGGTGAGGAAGATCACATCGGCCGGATGGCCCGCAGTGCAGGGCACTTTGGCGTTGCGGATGAACTCGATTGGATATGCACCACGCGTGTTTTCCGTAATCCTCGTATCGGTGAAAACAACGTCACGATCCTCGTCGAGCACCACGTTCTCCAACACCGCGCCGAAGCGCAGCGCCTGAAAGATATCCGGCTCGCTCTCCGGGGTGAGGTTGATGGCTTTCGCGTAGCAGCCTCCTTCGATATTGAAGATGCCGTCATCGCTCCAGCAATGCTCGTCATCACCGATGAGGCGTCGCTTGGAATCTGCTGAGAGCGTCGTTTTGCCTGTGCCGCTGAGGCCGAAGAGTAGCGACGACGCGCCGGTCTTTTTGTCCGCAGTGGCCGAGCAGTGCATCGAGAGTACCCCATGTTTGGGGGCGAAGTAATTCATCACTGTGAAGACGCCCTTCTTCATCTCGCCGGCATATTCGGTGCCGAGGATGACGAGTGCCTTGTCCTCGAAACTGATGTCGATGCTCGTCGTCGAACCCATCCCAATGGTGAGACGATTCGCCGGAAAAGCGCCGGCGTTGTAAACGACGAAGTCGGGCGCGCCGAAGTTCGCATGTTCATCGTGCGTCGGGCGGATGAGCATCGTGTGCATGAAGAGGGCGTGATACGGCAGCGAGCAAATAACGCGGACCTTCATGCGATACTTCAGATCCCATCCGGCGAAACCATCGACGCAGTAGAGCCTCTCGCGCGTGTTGAGGTAATCGACAGCGCGCTCGCGGTTGATTGCGAAAAGGTGCTCGTCGCAAGGGATGTTCACGGGTCCCCACCAAATGTCGCGTTCAGACGCTGGATTCTTGACGATTCGCTTGTCCTTCGGCGAGCGTCCGGTCTTCGCACCGGAGTAGGCGACGAGCGCGCCATTCTCCGCGATGCTCGCGTCCTTCTCGTACCGGATCGCGTGCTCGTAGAGCGCGCTAGGCGGCAGGTTGTGATGGACCTCGGTGACCTTGAGGTCATACTCGGCAAGGCTGAATGTTTTCATAATTGGCACCGTTCATTCTTGTCGGCTCTTGACAGGATCCGCTTTCAGCATGACGATCTCGAGTACGCCATCGCTGAATCGCGCTCTAGCCCTTCGAAAGATCAACCTCAGTGGGCAGATCGATGACGCGGAACATCAGTTGCTCTTGATCTGTATGCAACCGCCAACTCACCGCAGTCAGCCATCGGACAACTCAACCCTGCCCCAATATCACCGTGCTTGTCCCAGTCATCTGGCATGGTGTGCCTCTTTCAACCGCGTTCTTCCATGACCGCCAAGGTGCTCTGGCAAAGAAGAACTAACGCTACGGAGCAACAGCCCTTTTTCTCGATCTGCCGAGGTAAGAGCGAAACCATCAGGGACGCCACGAAACGGTTCTGGGAGCACTACTGGAATTACGCTCCCGTCGTCGCTGAGATGCAATGTCATCGTTGACGAGCAGCAGTTGCATAGCCAGAAGTACTCCGCCGTCGTGACGTTGCACGACCTGAGGGTCGGGTTATTGTCGAGACGAAAGAGTCTGCCCTCTTTGAGAGAGCGAAACGAGGCGGAACACGAAGGGTTGGTGCGCTTGCCGAGCATTTCAAGACCTCCATCACGCTCGGATGCTGACGAACATCTTCCTTTGCATTGCGGCTTGCTGTAACGCACGTCACGCATCGACGTAACGAGGTGAGCACCGTGAGTCGCGCTGAATCCTCCTTGATTTTCGGAGAGCGCCACTCCTCCATTTCACGCTGAGCCAAAACAAAGCTTCAAGCAACAGTGGAAATCGCCCATAAGGAGCACCTTTGTTTAAAAAAGTTATGCCGCCGCTTCCAACTTGCCGTGGTCGTCGCAGTGCTTCCCGTGGGGATGATGCAAATGGCCCTTCACGAGATAATCCACATGATCCCCGTGCGGCACACGCTCATGACCACAGTTT